>WNFM01002665.1_pt3 | contig 15903 bp, 17 predicted proteins | sample 5400271 | NCBI WGS metagenome assembly WNFM01 (sample SAMN13153352, study PRJNA577476) | soil metagenome | isolation source: 60 cm saprolite on Douglas fir-dominated hillslope | place: USA:California | collected 2013-09-17
CGGGGCGCCAATGCTCGGCGATCTCGCTCCCGGTGCAGACCCAGACCCGGTCGCGGGCGGCAATGTGGTCGAGAAACTTGACCAGGCCGGTAATCCGGCCCGGCCGCCCGATCAGCCGGTCGTGCAGCGCGAGCGACATCAGTTTTGGGCGCTCGGCCCTCGGCGTAAAGCGTCTCGAAGCAATCGATCATGTAGCGGGCGAAATCCTCGGCGCTCGAAAAGCCGTGGTTCTGATCGAAGCGATTGTCGTTGGTCTCGAAGGAATAGGGGATCACCAGGTGGCGCGCGCCATCGACGGTGACCCAATAGGGCAGCTCGTCGTTAAGGCTGTCGCGGTCATACAGAAAGCCGCCCAGTTCGAGATGCAGCCGGCGCGTGTTGGCGCTCGGCCGTCCGGTCATCCAGCCGACCGGACGGACACCAGCCACCCGCTCGATCGTCTCGATGCCGAGGCGGACATGTTCGCGTTCGATTTCCGCCGGCATGGTCTGGTAGTCGAGCCAGCGATAGCCGTGGCTAACGATCTCGTGCCCATCCTCGACAAAGGCGCGCGTCAGCTCGGGGTTGCGCTCGGCCGCCTTGGCGACGGCCAAGAGGCACACCTTGACCCCGAAGCGGCGGAACAGGCGAAGCAACCGCCAGCCGCCGACCCGCGAACCGTATTCGAACACGGATTCGACAATCGGGCTGCGGGCACCCGGCACTGACGGCATGCCGATATCGTTCAGCATCCCTTCCGAACTGTCGTCGCCCTCGGCGATCGAGCGCTCGCCGCCGCCCTCGAAATTGAGGTTAATGTTGACGGCAATCCGCGCGCCGCCCGGCCATTGCGGATCGGGCGGCTCGGCGCCGTAGCCGATGAAATCGCGATCGTCCATTATCGGCGACCTCCTTGTGCGGATGAATACACCTAGGTGAGCAATGGCTGACGATCAGCACGTTACGACCACACCGGTTCGGACGGACTATACGGTTAGGAAGGGCGAGGTTTCGCTCGCTCTCTACCGCAAGCGCCTGGAACCGGCGGACGGCGGAGAGCAGCCGGTGCTGTTCCTGGTCCACGGCTCGTCGAATTCGGCGCTGTCCTCCTTCGATCTGACGGTTCCGGGCAAGGGCGAATACTCGACAATGAACGTCTTCGCCGGACTCGGCTTCGATGTGTGGACGATGGACCACGAGAATTACGGCCGCTCCTCGCGGACCGAGGGGAACTCCGATATCGCCAGCGGGATCGAGGATTTGATCGCCGCGACGGAGCTGGTGACCCACGAAACCGGCTGCGAGCGGATGCATTTCATGGGCGAGTCCTCCGGGGCGCTGCGCGCCGCCGCCTTCGCGATGGCGCGGCCCGAGCGGGTCGGCCGCCTGGTGCTGAACGCCTTCACCTATACCGGCCGCAATTCACCGACCCTGGCCAAGCGGGCCGAGCAGGTCGAGTATTTTCGCACGCACAACCGCCGGCTGCGCGATCGGGCAATGATCCGCAGCATCTTCACCCGCGACCATCCCGGAACGAGCGACGCCGCCGTCGCGGAGGCGCTCGCCGATGCCGAGCTGGTGCATGGCGAGGAGGTGCCGACCGGCACCTATCTCGACATGACGGCGAACCTCCCGGTGGTCGATCCGCTAAAGGTCATGGCCCCGGTCATGCTCGTGCGCGGCGAGCATGACGGGATCGCCAGCGAGGAGGATTTGCTCGATTTCTTCCGTCTGTTGCCACATCCGGACCGCCAGTTCGTCGTGCTGCCGGGGGCCGCGCATGCGCTGGTCTTCGGCCACAACCGGCACCAGCTCTGGCATGTGGCCAACGCCTTCCTGAGCATGCCGCCGCGCCGCGACCTCTAGACCGCGACACCGTGAGACCCGACGGCACGCCGCCGATCTCAGCTTCCGAGATCGTCGGCTTTCTTGTTCAGGGTGGCGATAAGGCCGTCGATGCCGTTGGTACGCAGGATCGCGGCGAAATCCGAGCGTCGTGTCGCCAGCTCGCTGATCGAGCCGGTGACATAGACGTCGCGGACCTGATAGCCGACGGCGTTGTCATGCACCATGTAGTCGATCGTGACCGGCTCGCCGTCCGATTTGGTGATCCGCGATTTGACCAAGGTGCCGCGCCTGATCTTCTGCTCGCCGAGAACCTCCAATCGTTCGCCGGAATAGCCGTCGAACCGGCTGGCGTAGACGGCGGCGATATACCGGCCATAAGCTTTCGCCGCGCGCTGTTTCTGCTCCGGGGTCAATCCGGCCCACAGCGACCCGATCGACAGCCGCGCCATGAACGGCACGTCGAAGGTGCTGAGTACCATCGGCTCCAGTCTCTGGTAGCGCCCTCGCGCTCCCAGCGCCGCGGCATGCTGCATCGTATCGAGCAGCTGGCCGTAAAACTGCCGGATCAGGTCGCTCGGACCGGCGGCCGCCGCGGTCGCCGGAACCGGGGCCGAGAAGACCAGCCAGCCGGCCAGCAGGAGTGCCAGCCCGGCCGGAAGTCGCATTGAGAACCGGCAATCTCGCAGCATGATTATCGCCCCCCAGCAGTAAGCTCATAGCGCCGGTACCTCCCGGCGCCGCAGCCGGTCTCGCCTCGAACCGGGCCGAGCGGCAACAGTAGCCGGCAGTGCCGGCGACGGCAAACAGGGCGCGCTTCGGGTTGGGCTGTGAAACTGTGAAACTGCGTCACAGTTCCCGGCGCACCATCTCCTGGTCTACGCAGCCCCGCCTCGCCTCGCGCCGGCCTCGATCAGCGTCACGATCTCGGCGGTCGTCATCACATCCGCGAACAGCGTGGCCATGTTGCCCAAGGTCGCATTATGCTCGGCATCGGTCAGCGTGGCATTGCCGTCGGCGACAAAGACGATTTGGTAATTGCGCTGCATCGCGTCGCGCGCGGTCGATTCGCAGCAGACGTTGGTCAAGGTACCGGTGACGATCAGCGCGTCCATGCCACGCGCACGCAGGGTGTCGTCGAGCTGGCAGGTGCCGGGGACGAAGGCGCTGAACCGGGTCTTGTCGAGAACCAAGTCGCTCGGCTGCACGTCGAGAAGCGGCCAGAGCTGCCACGGCTCCGCGCCGCGAGCGAAGGCGTTGCGGTGCACCGTGCTCATTTCCGCCGCGAGGTAGGTGTCGAACCACACGCTCCAAGGCTGCGGCTCGGCCGGATCGTAGGTGTACTTGAGAAAGACGTTGAGCCCGCCCGCGTGGCGCAGCGCGGCGGAGATCAAATTGACGTTCGGTACGATCTCGCGCGCCACCGGAACATCGAATGGTGCGCCCATAAAGCCGTTCTGCAGATCGACGATGATATGTGCCGTGCGCGCCGGGTCGATACGCTCGATGACGTGATCGCGACCGCGCTGGCGTCGCGACCGCGCGACGATGTTCTCGGGAATATCGATCTTGTGCATCCGGCTTATGCCTTCAGCAGCGCCGCCATGACCCGGTCGCGGGTCAAGGGCAGGTCGCGGATGCGGGCGCCAAGGGCATGGGCGACGGCGTTGCCGATTGCCGCGACGGTCGGCCCGCCGCTCGCCTCGCCGGCGCCGAGCGGCGGCCGGTCGGCCTTGGGCTCGATCAGCTCGACGGTAACCTCCGGCACCTCGCTGAAGCGCAATACCGGGTAGCCCTCCCAGTCGCGCGAGCTGATGCCGGCGGTGTCGAGCCGTACGCCTTCCTTTAAGGCCCAGCTGGTCGCCTGAACGATACCGCCTTCGAGCTGATTGATCGTGCCGTCCGGGTTGATGACGAGACCGGCATCGGCCACGCACCACACCCGCAGCACACGGACGTTCTCTTCGACCGCGACCTCGGCGACCACCGCCGCATAGGCGGCCATGTTCTTGTAGCGGGCGAAGCCGACGCCGCGGCCGTGTCCGGTGCCGGATGGCGCGCCCGGCTGCCAGCCGCTCATGCGCGCGACGTGCTCGATGACGGCTCGGGCCCGGGCATCGGAGAGGACGCCGAGCCGGTAGGCCACCGGGTCCTGGCCGGCCCGCTCAGCCAATTCATCCATGAAGCTTTCGATCGCAAACACGTTCAACGTCGCGCCGAGGCCGCGCAAGGAGGAGGTGCGCACCGGGGTCTCGGCGATCAGGTGATGCAAGATGCGTTTCGCCGCGAAAGCGTAGAGCGGCTCGCCGTTGCGGGTCCCGGCGCCCGGAGGGCCGACCGCCTCGACCGCTGGCGGCGGAGGCGGCGGGTCGGGCAAGGCTTCGGCGGCGAGCAGATTGCCGCCGCCGCCCGGCCGGTTGGTGTGCTTGCCGCTCCAGATCTCGGTGGTCCAGTCGGCCGGCCGCTGCGCGTCGTCGAGCGTGGTCTGCACGCTGACCACCATCGCCGGGGTGACCGGCTCGAAGCCGAATTCCTCCTCGCGGCGCCAGCGTACGCGGACCGGTCTGCCGGGCATATGCATCGCGATGACCGCGGCATCGGCCGCGGCGTCGTCGGCACCGTTATGGCCATAGCAGCCTGGGCCTTGGACATGGCTGACCGCGATCGCGGCCGGATCGAGCTTCAAGGTGCGGGCGAGCGCGGCGCGCAGCGGAAAGACGCCCTGGCAATGCGTCCAGACCTGCAATTTGCCGTCGCGGTGGACGGCAAGCCCGCAGGACGGCGCCACCGAAGCGTGCGCGATGTGCATCCGGGTGTAGCTCGCCTCGACGCGGGCGGCGGGGGCGGGAGAGGCCGGCGGCGAACCCAACGTCTGGTCGATCGCGGGCTGCTGCAACAACCAGCGCGCCTCTTCCTGATACGGGTTCAGCGGATCGACGCCGTCCCATACGACATGGCCAGGCGCGACCGCCGCGGCGGCGTCGACGGCAGTCTCGTCGGCGCCGACGATCGCCAGGAAATTACCGTCGCGGACGATCTCAACCGGGCCTTTTGCGGCGCGGCGGATCGCTGCCTCGTCGACCGAGGCGATCGTTGCGCCGCGCCGCGGCTGACGCACGACGCGGGCATGCAGCATGCCGTCGAGCGCCATGTCGTGCAGAAAGGCTGGCTCGCCGAACACCTTCGCGGCGAGGTCGATTCGAGGCGCGCTCTGCCCGACCACCTGATAGTCGCCGACCGGCTTTATCGGGATGCCCGCGGTGGCCGGACGCGCCAGATCGATTTCGGATGCGAGCGACCAGTAATCCCGCCCGGTCGGCGCGCCGCGATGGGTGATCGCGCCGTCGTTGACCGACAATTCGGCGCGGGAATAGCCGAAGCGCGCGGCGGCATGGTCGAGGAACAGCGCGCGCACCTCGGCGCAGGCGAGGCGCAGCGCCACGCCGCCAAACTGGATCGACTGGCTGCCGGCGGTATAGCCCTCGTTAGGGGTCAGTTCGGTGTCGCCGGAATTGAGGCGGATGCGCTCGGGCGCAACATCGAGCTCTTCGGCCGCGATCTGCCGCATCGCGGTCAAGACGCCCTGGCCGATCTCGACCTTGCCGGTGGAGACCGCGACCTCGCCCGGCGTTGTGAAGCGCACCCAGCGGTCGAGCCGCGGATTGTCGGCCAAGGTTTGCGGCAAGGCAGGTGCGGCACCAGTGTTCATGGCGCGGGCTCCCCACGCATCGCCCCGGCGGCGCGCTCGACCGCGCGCAGGATGCGAGTATGCGAGCCGCAGCGGCAGATGTTGTCGTCGAGCGCCAGCGCGATCTCGCGCCGCGACGGCGCCGGGTTATGGTCGAGGAGCGCCTTGGCGGTGATCAGGATGCCGGGCAGGCAATACCCGCACTGCCCGGCCTGCTCGTCGAGAAACGCCTGTTGCAGCGGGTGCGGCCGCTCCGGCGTGCCCATGCCCTCGATCGTCAGGATATTTTTACCAGCGAGGGTGGACAGCGCCTTGCCGCAGGATTTCTCCGGCCGCCCGTCGATCAGCACCATGCAGCAGCCGCATTGTTCGAGGCCGCAGCCGAACTTTGTGCCGACGAGGCCGAGATGGTTGCGCAATATATCGAGCAGCGGCGTGTCGCCGTCGGCGGTGATGCTGACGGCCTTGCCGTTCACATTCATCTCGATGCCTGGCATCCCGGGTCCCCCAAATCCCCCACCTGTTCCCGCCTGTTTTTACAGTGAATCATCAGGCGCGCGCACCTTTCTGCCCGGCATAACACACCCGGGGGACGGGGATGGCGAGCCCTCTCCCGCTGGGAGAGGGTGGCGCGTAGCGACGGGTGAGGGCTGGGGCGAGCTTTCGTGCAACGCCTGCCAGATCTGTTCCAGGACCGCTTCGGCCTGCGTCAGCACTTCGTTGTTCCAGAACCGTAAGACACGCACGCCGCGCGCCTGAAGATAGCGCGTGCGCCGGTCGTCATGCTCAATAGCTGCTGCGTGCTGACTGCCGTCGAGTTCGATGGCGAGGCGAGCTTCATCGCAGTAGAAGTCGGCGACATAGGGAGGGATCGGATGTTGGCGACGGAACTTCCAGCCGCCGACGCGTCGGTGGCGCAGCATCGCCCACAGCCGGTTCTCCGCATCCGTTTGCCCTTGCCGCAGGGCGCGGGCGAAACGCAGCACGTTGGCCGGCAAGACTAGCGGACCGTGGTGGCCCTCACCGCCCTCACCCCCGACCCCTCTCCCAAAGGGAGAGGGGTGATGGCTGCGATCAGCCGTCATCACGGAATTCCCTCAGAACAGGGAATTTTTTGCGATTTAACAGGGAATTTGGGAAGCGCCAGTCAGGCCGGGCAGAGGATTGGCGTTTCGACATTTGCCACGCTGTTCCAGATCTCCAGAGACAGATGAATGTTCATGGTACGTTCGTCAAGGGCGCCGACGAGAAGCCGTCGGGTCACTCAGCGGTAGAACTCGACCTTCGCCTCGCGGAACCAGAGGAAATTGGCCGGCGCCGCCGAAATGGGGCCGTTGATGGCGAAGACCGCGACCTCAAACCGCTCGCCCGGATGCACGATGTTGTCGCCGAGCACCAGACGGTTCGGCATGTTGAAGCCCTGGATGCAGGCCGGGCTCGGCCGCCCGGCGGCGCGCGGCAACTCGCCATTGACCCAGATTTCGGCGTAATCGTCGATGTTGATCCGCAATACCGCCTTGGCGCCGTCGGTGGCGAAGCCGGCCGCCTCGGCCGGCATTATCAAGGTGGCGCGATACCAGAAGAACGAGATCATGCCGCCGCCGCGCTTGGCGCCGAGATCGTCGGCCGCGATTTCCGGCCAGGCGGAATCGTCGAAGCCGAGCAACTCGGCATGCGGCTCGACATCGTAGGTGCTCTTGAATTCCGGCATCGAATCGGAGAGCGCCGGGCATTCGACCAGCTTCGCCTCGATGCCACGCCACACCGCCCCGAACACCGCCGAGCCAGCTGATGTCATCAGATCGACGACATGCACCGGCGGGATCAAGGGCGCGACCGGCGGCTGCGGCGCCAAGAGCGGGTTGAACGGCGGCGGCAGCGAACGGGTGGGGCGGATATAGGTCTTGGTGGGCATTCTGACGTTTCCTCTTGTGTCGGCGTATCAGCCAGGTAGCAGGCGAGCGGAAGTTCGTTGCGACGCCAGCCAACCGCAACTGCGAATTCGGGGTTGCGGCGAGCCGCGGCCGGCTCCGCGACCTAGGTTAATGAGGGGAGCTCTACCGTAAACCAGTAGTCTCGATCAGGTGCTGTCTACTTATCACAGAAACGTCCAGCGCCGGTTTCATTCTTGGTGCCCTTCACGTCCTCGTGGCGAAATCCGCTGCGCTTGCGCGCGCCGGACGTGCGGGCCAAATGATTGTCACGCGATCCCTGCGAACCGGAGGGTGGAGATGAGCGACAAGAAGCCCAGGCTGATCGGCATCAACCATGTCGCGATCGAGGTCGGCGATATCGACGAGGCGCTCGACTGGTACGGCAAGATCTTCGATTTCAACCTGCGCGGGCGCAGCGAGCGCGCCGCCTTCATCGACATGGGCGACCAGTTCATCAATTTGGCGCGGGTCCCCGATCATAAGCAGAACGGCGTCGAGCGCCGCCATATCGGTTTCGTCGTCGACGACCGCTCGACGGTCAAGGCGCGCGCCGAGGCGGCCGGGGCGAAAATGGTCGACGGCCCGTTTCTCGATTTCCTCGACCCGTGGGGCAATCGCATCGAGGTCATCGAATACTCGAACATCCAATTCACCAAGGCGCCCAATGTGCTGCGCGGCATGGGCCTCAAACTGGATAAGAACGCCAACGCGAAAAAGGAGCTGGCCGAGAAAGGCATGGCGCCGGAATGAGCGCCCAGGGGAGCACGATACGCCTCAGCCTGATGGTGCGGGGGCAGCACCCGCCGGGCGAAATTGCAGCACATTTGCGCGACGACCTCGAACTGGTGCGCCGCGCCGAAGCGCTCGGCTTCGACGGCATCGTCAAGGGCTCGCATTACAGCGCGCACCCGTTCGAGTATCTGCAGCAGATCCCGTTTCTGGCCTATGCCGCGGCGATCGCGCCCAAGCTGCGGCTGATCTGCGGCCTGGTGCTGCTGCCGTTGCACAAGCCGCTCGATCTGGCCGAGCAGCTCGCCACCCTCGACATCATGTCCGGCGGCAAGCTGGTGTTCGGCTGCGGCATCGGCTACCGCGAGGTCGAGTTCAGGGCGTTCGACGTGCCGCGCGCGGGGCTCGGCAAGCGCTTCGAGGAATGCCTCGAGGCGGTGCGCCGGCTGTGGACCGAGGATTTCGTCCACATGAAGGGCTCGCATTTCGAGCTCGACGGCGCGAACTGCACGGTGAAGCCGTTGCAGAAGCCGACGCCGCCGATCTGGATCGGCGCCAATGCCGATGTCGCGATCCGCCGCGCCGCCCGCATCGGCGATTGCTGGTACATCAACCCGCACAACACGCTGACGACGATCGACCGGCAGATGCAGGTCTACAAGCGCGCGCTCGACGAATGCGGGAAGCCGTTTCCCGCGGAGTTGCCGATGCGCCGCGAGGTCTTTGTCGCGCCGAGCCGGGCCGAGGCGATCCGGCGCGCCCAGCCCTATCTCGAGGAGAAATACAAGGCCTACCGCGCCTGGGGCCAGGACAAGGTGATGCCGGCGGGCGACGATTTCGACCACGGCTTCGACGAATTGCTGGAGGACCGTTTCCTGCTTGGCTCGCCAGCCGACATCGCCGAGCAGATGACCCGGCTCAATCGCCGGTTCGGGGTCAACCACATCGTCGCCTCGGTGCACTGGCCGGGGATGCCGAACAGCCTCGCCCTCGACCAATTGCAGATCCTCGCCGAGGAGGTCATGCCGCTGGTCCGGCGCGGCATGTAAAATGCATTCCAGCGTTGCAGGCAGAATTGTTGCGCTGGACGGCCAAAAACGTGAAAAATCAGGTTCAGAGCTTCGCCAATCCGGAGAATGGAGACATTTGCACCGCTCAAGGGCGGTGCGTCGATCGTAAGAACCAGGGATAACCGCCTACGGAGAGATCGCCATGCCCGTGCCGCAACGCGTCCAGTATCCCGCCGATATCGAGCCGCTGGTGCAGTTCATCGAGGACACGCCGCCAGCCGAGATCCTGGACAGCGCGCTGGAAAAATTGCGCGCCGGAGTGCCGATCCCGACCATGCTGACGGCGTCGGCCCTGGCGGTGACCCGCTCGACCGAGATGCCGCCCGGCCATCACGGCGGCCCGCTGCATCCCTTGGCCGGGCTCTATGCGGTGACGCGGCTGATCGAGCGCCTGGAAGGCGAGCAGCGCTTTGTGCCGGTGCTGCAGCACGTGGCGCTCACCAACAAGCACATCAACCACCCGGCGATGGGGCCATACCAATTGCTGGAATACGCGCGGATGGATGCCGGCGGGTTCGAGGCCAACAAGGCGGCTTGGCTGATGGCGGTCGGGCGCGGCGAGTGGAACCAGGCGGACCACCTGTTCCTGTCGCTGTGGCGGACCGCGCCGGCGATCGAGGTCTTCGATCTGTTGATGAGCGTGGCGATCGCGAAGAATTGTCACGACGACCATTACTTCATGTTCCCCGGCGCCATGTGGCGCGCCTTCGAGACCGGGGTTCTCGACAAGGCGTATCTGCCGGTGCTGATGCGGCCGGTGGTGCGTTATGTGACCCGTTCTCCGGTCCTCCCGCTCAATCCGTTCGTCTCGCCGATGCCGGCGATCGAGGCGCTGATCGAGGAGTACCAGCTGCTCGGCCGCATTCACCGTCAGCGGACCGGAGAGGATGAGAGCGCGGCGATCGGCGCGCTCGGCGAAGCCATCGGGCGGGTCGATGTCTATGCCGAGATCCCGAAGCTGATTGCCGAGGCGCTGGTCAACGGGCTGTCGCTGGAGGGCGGCGGCGAGGCGCTGTCGATCGGGGCCGCCGGGCTGTTCCTGCGCTCGCTGACCGGCAACCCGATGGATGTCCATCTGCATACCAGCATCAACCTGCGGCGCTATCTGCTGAAGCTCGACGGGCTGAGCCTGAAGAATAAGCTGCTGCTGCTGTTGACCTGGCATACCGGGCCGGAGATCCGCTCGACCGCGAACCGGATGGAGCCGGCGCCGCAGCCCGATATGGAAGCCGTCGCCGCCTTGCCGCACCGCTCGCAGGCGGATTTGCTGGACGCGATCAGGGACAGCATCTACACGCAGCCGCCGACCGACTGGTCGAAGGTCACCAATCTCGGGCTGATGCGGGCGGTGCCGGAGGTCAAGGACACGGTGAACCTGGCCCAGCAATACGTGAATTGCGGCTACGACCCGCAGGCATTTATCGCGCGTCTGGCGGAGATCGTCTGCCACGACAATTTCACCGAGATGCACGCCTTCAAGCATCATCAGGCGATCGTCGAGGAATTCCACGCCACCCGCGAGCCATGGCGCTGGATGCATCTCGTCTGCGGCGCCCAGGCCGCAGCGATCTCCTTCGGCAAGAACATGGCGGTGTACGAGCAGTACCTCGAATTGCTGCACGCCGCGTAGGGCGATTCCAAGCCGGGAGGCTTCGCACCTCCCGGCTCGATCACAAATCCACGTACCTTCGTGCCCGGCCTAGTGCCGGGCACTTATGTCTTTGCCGCCGGCGTTCGCGGAAGCTTCAAGACGTTGGTGACTGGGACGAGCCCGGTCACGGAGGGAGCTGTTCAGCCAAAGCTGTTGCGCGGTCCCGGCCGATGTAGCATCTATAGTATCATCTATATTTTGAAACCAACGGGCACGGGCCATGCCCACACTGACCAGTCGCGAATTCAACCAGGATGTGGCGCGGGCGAAGCGCGCCGCGAAGGAAGGCCCGGTGATCATTACCGATCGTGGCCGACCGGCTTATGTGCTGATGCGGCACGAGACCTATCGGCGCCTGAGTAGGCGGGGACCCGGCATTCGCGCGCTGCTGTCGCATCCGGAGAGCGAGGATGTCGTGTTCGAGCCGCCGCGGTTGGGCGACGAGAAGCTGCGCGTCGTCAGGCTCCGCTGATGTTCCTGCTCGACACCAATGTGGTGTCGGAGCTCCGCCGGCCGCGCCGGACCAATCCAAACGTCGCCGCATGGGCCGACAGCGTGCCACCGGGCGACATGTTCCTGTCCAGCGTTACCATTCTCGAACTGGAGACGGGGGCGCTGCTGCTCGCGCGGCGAGACGGCACGCAAGGCAGACTCATCCAACAATGGATCGAGGATCGCGTGCTGCCAGCCTTTGCCGACCGCATCCTCGCGGTTGACACCGCAGTAGCGCGGCGGTGCGCAAGTCTGCACGTCCCCGATCCCAGGCCGTACCGGGACTCGCTGATCGCGGCGACGGCCCTCGTCCACGGGCTGATCGTGGCGACCCGGAACCGGGCCGACTTCGAACCACTGGCGGTACCGATATTGAACCCGTGGGAGTGATGCAGTGGTAGCGCAGAAGAGCGACGCGTATTCCGCGGCACCGCGATTCGCTTAAGCTGGGGGTGAGAGGCGCAATGGCTCGGGCAGGATGCGGTCCTGGGCGCGGAACCACAGCCGGATCGTGATGCGCGGCGACGATGCCGCGCCCTCCTGCGCCTGCAATTGGATCAGGTGCGAGTCGTTGCCGGTAAAACGGAACCGGCCCGCTATATCGGTCTGTGTGCGTGTCCTCTCGATCTGGGTGACGAAATCGTGCGCGAAGAGTGTCACCGTCGCGCGATCCGGTGGGCGATACCTGGAAGGGACTGACCCCGGGCACCATCGTGACAGTCCAGGGCAACTGGATCACTGACCCGGATATCGGCAACAACGAGCTGTTCTATACGACCAGCATCAACCGCACCGGCCAGTTTGCGACACCGCCGGACTACAAGACGCCGGACGCCGACAGCACCGCCCCTGACGATTGCCCGGTGGCGCCGCAACCGATCCAGTGATCGCGGCCGCCTGAACCAAAGGCCCGCGTCTTCGGAACCATTGAGCCGTGTTGATCCGCACCGAGACCGATCTGTTGGCACTGATGCGCCCGCAAAGCCTGCTGCATCCGTTCCGCAAGCCACCCGCCCTGTTCGATATTCCGCAGCTTGCGGCCGACGAGAACGCCGCCTGGGGGCACCGCCTCGAATATTTTCGCCAGCAATGCGGCTGCGCCGCCACTGTCATCGGCCTCGGCGTTTTCACGCTGGCCAGCCTTGCCTACGTCCTGCCCGCGGCACTGCAAACAAACCCCGGCATCGAGCCCGAGTACCAAGCCATTCTCTTCAACGGCGCGTTGTTGGTCGCGGGCGTGGTCCTCAGCGCGCTGACCGGCAAGCTCATCGGCCTGACACTGTCTGCCCTGCGCTTTCGCCAGACCTGCCGCGCCCTGCAAGCTCGCCTGCTGAGCCTCCAAGGCGAGGGCCGCGCTTCGGCCGATTGATCGTCTCCGCCGGCTCGGCCACGCCGCGCGCACGAGCACCGCCGCATAATTGGAACGGACCGTTCCCTTCAGCGACAGGTGCAGCTCCGTGCCGCTGCCGTCGGTCAGATGCCAGCGCCGAAAAAACGACGAGGCGGTGAGCTCGAGGCAGTTGTGGTCGGAGAGATCGGCCGGCATTCGCGGCGTGCCATGTTCGGCGAAATAATCCGGCGCACCGCAGAGAACCAGGCGGCACGAAGCAAGCTTGCGGGCGATAAGCCGAGAATCCGGAAGCTGCTCCAACCGAACGGCGACATCGAAACCTTCATCGACTAGGTCGACAAGGCGGTCGCTCAGCATCAACTCGACTGAAATATCGGGAAAGCGCGCGGCGAAATCGACGATCGCCGATCCTACGTGATGGGCGCCGAAGCATGGGGTCGAGTTGACGCGCAAATCGCCGCGGGGAGATGTCTGCATATCGCCCGCCGCCCGGTCGGCTTCCTCGATATCGGCCAGCACCCGGGTACACCGCTCGTAATACGCGCGCCCGACCTCGGTGACGCTGACCTTGCGCGTCGTACGGTTCAGCAGACGCGCGCCCAGCCGCTCCTCCAGCTCCTTCACATGCTGGCTGACCATGCTGGCGGAAATGCTGAGCCGCGCCGCGGCGCCGGCGAAACTGCCATTCTCCACGACCTTGGCAAAGACCCGCATGTTGGCGAGGCGATCCACGGATTCAGTCCTCAATCGTGAAGCAATACCGAATGGTATATTAATTCTTCTCCCGATTATCAAGTGAGAGCGGCGGATCAATCTGATCTGGGCAGGCACATAGTTCTCTCGCCGCGCCCCGGCTAGCGGGGTCGCCCGGAGAAAAACCGGAGGTGCGATATGCCCAATCCCAGCAAACCGATATTCCTGGGTGCAGCGTTATTGGTCGGCATCGCCATGGCGGCGAGCGCCGCGCAGCCGGACCGCGCCGGCGACACTGCGCCCGGTCCCCAGATCGCGACGCTGCCGCCATCCGACGCAGCAGCATCCGGCAACGGCGTAGTGCTGCCGGAGGTCACGGTCCGACCGCCCGAAGCGTACCCGCAGCCTTATTCAAATGGCGGCGGGCCGCGTGCCAGCTCGTACAGCAAACCGAGATCCGAGCACTACCCGATGCAGCCGGATTACGACGGCAACCTCGCCATGCATCCCTACACGAGCGGGGTCGGCCCGCGCGCCAGCTCAAATCATATGGTGAGGGCCGAGCACTACCAGGTGCCGCCGGGTTACGACAGCAATGTCGCGATGCATCCGTACACCAGCGCTGCCGGCCCGTGTCCGCAAGGCGGCAGCGGCAAGGTTGTCTGCACCGACATGATCCCTGGTTCTCACCACAACCGTTAGCGGCTCCGGCCGGCTGATGGAGGGTGCGGTGGAGTATCGCTCTCCGAAGCTGTCGCCGGACCGCTATGCGCAAGCCCAGCTTCACGCCGCCGCATGGATCCTCTGTTTCCTCATCGCCGCGCTGGCGCTGGGGTGGAGCGGGCTTCAATAGGACACGAGATTCCGCTCTAGCATCCGGAGCGGGTCCATTCAGCTGCAGCACTCCTCAACCGTCGTCCGCGGGCTTGACCCGCGGATCCCTTGCTTGGGACGCTGCTCCAGGCTGCCACATTGTACCGACGATATTCGCGACTATCATATTCAGGTCATGAGAACTGCTGTCAGCGCGCGCGCCGCTCGCCGTCACCCGGCGGGGGCGCACGAAAAATCAATCGATGGCGCGCTCTGGCGTCCCGAGGACAGCGTAGGGTTTCGGCTGAAGCTGGCGCTTCACGCCTGGACGCGTCAACTGGACGCGGCGCTGCGGCCGCTCGGCGTCACGCATGTCCAATTCATCGCGCTTGCCGCCATCGAGATATTCCGCGAGCGCGGCGAGACGCCGTCGCAGGTTCGCATTGCCGCGGCGACACAGTTCGATGTGATGATGATCTCGAAAATCCTGAGGCGTCTCGAAAGCCGAGGCTACCTCGAGCGCAGCCCGCATCCGGATGACCCACGGGCGAACGCGCTTCACCTCACACCCGCCGGCAGGGAATTGGTGCTGTCGGGGTCTCGGGTGGTGCGCGCCGCTCACGCCGGCTTTTTCGATTGCCGGCTGGATGCCGACGGCAAGCAGAAGCTCGCCGGCCTGCTCGACCGCCTGCTGCTACCGGGGACTGTGGCAAACTGACCCGCCGCCGCGACCTGTCGCCGCCTTGATTTGACATCGGCGGCTATTACATCGACCTCAGATTTAGTTGTCATGGATATGATATCCATGACATGAATTTGAGTTTAAGGTTTGGGTCATGGACGGATCACAGCTCGTCGGCTATGCCGGGCCCGTCGACCGAAGCACGACGGCGCAGACCGGCCGCAGCCGGTGGTCGCTGAAGCGCCTGCTGATCGCGGCGCTGGCGCCGGTGCTCCTCGCCGCGACCGCCGGTTACGGCGATTACTACTGGACGACCGGCCGTTTTCTGGTGTCGACCGATGACGCCTACGTACAGGCCCATTCGGTCCTGATCAGCCCCAAGGTGTCGGGTTATATCTCCGAGGTGCCGGTCGACGACAACGAACCGGTCAAGGCCGGTCAGGTCCTCGCACGGATCGACCCGCGCGATTATCAGACCGCGCTCGACCAGGCGCGCGCCAACGTCGCTGCGGCGCAAGCCGGCATCGATACCTTCAACCAGCAGATCGCCCAGCAGCACCTCGTCATCGAGCAGGACCGGCAGCAGGTGACGTCGGACCAGGCGGCGCTGGTCTTCTCGCAGCAGGATTTCCAGCGCTACACCGATCTGGAGAAAACCGGCTACGGCACCGTGCAGAGAGCGCAGCAGGCGCAGGCCGACATTCGACAAAAACAGGCCGCCTTGCAGCACGACACCGCGGTTGTCGCCGCCGCCGAGCGGCAGGTCGGAGTCTACGAGGCACAGCTCGCCCAGGCCAAGGCGACGCTCGCCCAGCAGCAGGCAATGGAGCATCAGGCCGAGCTCAACCTCAGCTACACGACGATCACCGCCCCGGTCGACGGCACCGTCGGCGTTCGCACCTTGCGGGTCGGGGAATACGTCCAGGCCGGCACGCAATTGATGGCGGTCGCGCCATTGCAGGCCGTCTACATCGTC
>WNFM01273228.1_pt1 | contig 15903 bp, 17 predicted proteins | sample 5400271 | NCBI WGS metagenome assembly WNFM01 (sample SAMN13153352, study PRJNA577476) | soil metagenome | isolation source: 60 cm saprolite on Douglas fir-dominated hillslope | place: USA:California | collected 2013-09-17
AATCTCCACCGGCGGCCAGGCGCGCACGCCGATCTGCAAGCTGCCGAACGTGGAACACACCGAGCAGAGCTTTCCGGTTCTGTTTCTCTACCGAAAGGAAATCACGGATTCCGGCGGCGCGGGAAAGTTCCGCGGCGGCCTCTCGGCCGAATCGTGCTTCATCCCGCACGGCACCGACCGCATCACGCACGACACGCTCTCCTCCGGCAATGCCATCCCGACTTCGACCGGCATGATGGGCGGCTACCCCGGGGCGGTGAATCGCTATAGGTTTTTGAAAAATTCGAACGTTCTGGAAAGACTCAAAGACTCGGCCCTCGTCAACGACATCCGGGAGCTGAAGGGCGACCCCATCGAGCTCGGCTTGCGGCAGCAGGACTTCACTCAGGAACCGGATGATGTCTATGCGGTGCTCTGGTCGGCGGCGGGCGGCTTCGGCGACCCGCTCGAGCGCGACCCGGCCAAGGTCGAGGCCGACATCAACAATGGCGACGTCTCGGCGATGGCGGCGCGCGCCCTCTATGGCGTGGTGCTCGGAGACGCCGGCGCCACGCAGAAGGAGCGCGAGAAGCTCAGACTGGCGCGGATCGTCAAGGCGCCCTCGAGCCAGAAGGTCGAGGGCAAGGTCAAGGTGCGCGCGACCGAGAACCTCGCCGTGAAGGGAAGCCGCTGGACAAGATCGGTTGCGTGCGTAACGACCTGCCGATCGAAGCCTCGAACCCGATCGTCGGCGACCCGAAGCGCTTCATCGACCCGCTGCCCCAGTTCCGCCAGTTCTGCTGCCCCGGCTGCGGCCTGGCGATCGAGAGCGAGATCGCGATCGAGAGCGACCCGCTCCTCAAGGACGTGGAGCTGCACTGATGCTGCTGCGCATGCTGAAGGATCTGTTTGGCGGCGAGAAGGCGGTCGAGGCGCGCGCAGAAAGCGCCAACCAGATCTACCACGCGGCAGCGGTCGCGTACCAGGCGGGCGACGCGACGCTCGCGCTCGACTACTGCCGGCGCCTGAGACGGGCGGCGCCCGCCTTCCAGGAAGTGGACATGCTGGAGGCGCAGATCCGCTTCGGCGGCGAACACTACTTCCAGGTCCTGACGCGCATCATGGAAGCGACACGGCCGCGCAGCTACGTCGAGATCGGCGTCGCAGCGGGCGATTCGCTGCGCCTCGTCAAGGCGCCGACCGTCGCGATCGGCATCGACCCGCAGCCGCAACTCACGGCGCCGCTGGCGTCGAACCAGAAAGTGTTCGTCGAGACGAGCGACGCGTTCTTCGCCGGGCACGACCTGCGCGCCGAGCTGGGCGGCCTGCCGGTCGACCTCGCCTTCATCGACGGCATGCACCACTTCGAGTTCGCGCTGCGCGACTTCGCCAACCTGGAGCGCTACTGCACGCCGGCCTCGACGATTCTGATCCACGACTGCTACCCGCTCGACCGGGAGACCGCCGAGCGCGAGCGGAAGCGCAGCTTCTGGAGCGGTGACATCTGGCGCCTCATCCTGTTGCTGAAGAAGTACCGGCCCGACTTGACCATCCACACCATCGGCACGGCCCCGACCGGCCTGGCGCTGGTGCGCAAGCTCGATCCCGGCTCGCGCGTCCTGCTCGAGCGCCATGACCAGCTCTGCCGGGAATACCTCGCGCTCGACTATTCCCACATCGAAGACGACATGGCAGGCAAGCTGAACCTGTTCCCGAACGACTGGGGAAGGATCCGCGCGCTGCTCGGATGACCGGCGCCGAAGCCGTCGCCCTGGGCCTGCAGCACCACGGCGCCGGGCGGCTGGACGAAGCCGAGACGCTCTATCGCCAGGCGCTGGCGCGGGACCCGGAGAGCATCGACGCCCTGCATTTCCTCGGCGTCATCGCCTTGCAGCGCGGCGCGCCATCGCTCGCGGTCGAGCTGATTGCGAAGGCACTCTCCCGCAGCGCGGCCAACGCGCCGGCACACAACAACCTCGGGCTCGCACTGATCGCGCAAGGCAGAACCTGCGCGCGGCGATCGAGCACTTCCATCACCGCGACGCGCTCTGGGTGCTCGGCGAAACGCACCAGCGCGCCAACGAGCTCGACGAGGCGGCGGCCTGCATGGAGCGCCTGCTGGCGAAGGCGCCTGCCGACGCCAACGCGCACAACCTGCTGGCGAATATCCGCCGCAACCAGGCGCGCCATCGGGAAGCGATCGAGCACTACGAGCTCGCCATTCGCCACGACCCCAACCCGGTGGTGGCATTCCAGAACCTGCTGTTCTGCATGCTCTGCACCAGCGAGTTCTCGGCGGCCGACATCCACGCGAAGCATCGCGAATTCGCACGCCGCTTCGAGCAGCCTCTCCTTCCGTCAAACCTCGAGTTCGCCAACTCCCGCGATCCGGACCGGCGGCTGAAGATCGGCTATGTGTCGCCCGACTTCCCCAACAACGTCGTCGGCCACTACCTGCAGCCGATCCTCGAGAGCCACGATCGGGCGCGCTTCGAAACCCACTGCTACTTCCTCGGCGCCGCCCGCGACGGCATCAGCGAGCGCCTGAGGTCGGCGGCAGATCGGTGGTACGACGTGGCAGCGCTCGCCGGCGACGAGCTCGCGGTCCTGATTCGCAGCCACGGGATCGACATCGTGGTCGACCTCTGCGGGCACAGCCCGGGCAACCGCATCCTCGCGTTCGCGCGCAAGCCGGCGCCGGTGCAGGTGAACTACCTCGACTATTCGGCGACCACCGGCCTGTCGTCGATGGACTATCGCCTGACCACCGAATACTGCGATCCGAGCGGAACCTCGGAGAAATACTATTCGGAGAAACTCCACCGCCTTCCGGGCGCCTACTGGACCTACAACCCCGCCCTCAGCCCGCCGGTCTCCGCTCTGCCCGCGCGCGCGAACGGCTGCGTCACCTTCGGCAGCTTCAACCTCTACTACCGGATCACGAGCGAGGTGCTGGACCTCTGGGCGCAAGTGCTGCTCGCGGTGCCGGGCTCCCGGCTCGTGATCGTCAGCGTCGCCGCGGGATCGACGCAGGCGGCGCTGCTCGAAAAGCTGAATCGCGCCGGCGTCTCGAGCCATCGCGTTTCCGTGCACGGCCTCGTCTCCTACACGAAATACCACGAGCTGATCGGCGCGGTGGATATCGCGCTCGCTCCCTGGCCGTACAACGGCGCGACCACGGTCATGGACTGCCTGTGGAACGGCCTGCCCGTCGTCGCCAGGGCGGGCGGCGAAACCTTCAGCACCCGGCTGGGATGCAGCGTGCTCGCCGCCGCCGGCCTGCCGGAGCTGATCGCCGCCGACGCGCAGGACTACGTTCGCATCGCGGCTGAGCTCGCGTCGGATGTGTCCGGGCTCGCCGCTCTCCGGCCGACGCTGCGGCACAAGCTCGAGCGATCGCCGATGCGGGACTTTCGCGGCTTTACGAACGGGCAGCGCACCGAGTGCACGGCGAGGAAGATCTCGCGCAGGAAGCTGCCGAGGCTGCCGATCATTGCCAGCATCGCCAGGATGAAGAACACGGCGATGATCGTCACCCGCTCCAAGCCGACGAAGGCGGCGATGAAAGCGAACGCGATCAGCAGGCAGATCAGCAGCGCGCCGACCACCGCCAGAGCGATCGCAGCGTAGATGAGCTGCACGCGGCGATCGAGGTAGTCGAGCTCGCCGTTCGCCGTTCCCGCCGTCGCGGAGTCGAGCCCCGGCAGCCGCACCAGGAGGGTGCGCCGGCGATCGACTGCGGTCGCCAGACGGTTGGTGAGAACCGCGAGCAGCGTGCACACCGCGGTGAGCACGAACACCGGCGCGATCGCCAGCTGGATGACGTGGGTGATATCGCCGAGGGGATTCATCGATCGTTGCTCACCTGGCTGGCCTTCCAGTAGCCCGACACGCTGCCTTCCGCGTTTCCGCTCATCTCCTGGCCGCGCACGCGGCCGCTGTAGACATCGAGGCCGACGCTGAAGCGGATGCGCTCGCCGCTGACGCTACCCTGCACCGGCAGCGTGCGCCCGTCCTTCGTTTTCAGCGTGCCGGTAACCGCCTGGAAGTCCTGCTTGAAATGGATCTCGCCCGCCGGCAGGCGCCAGGCGCCGGCGACTTTCGCCGGCACGATGTACAGATACGCGGTGCACCAGGTGGTGCAGAAGCCGTCGGAATGACCGATCTCGGCCTCCTCCCAGCCGCGGATCTTGTAGCCGTTGTTGACGATGCGCGTGCCGGCCGGAAGCTGCAGAAACTTGTCGCGCAGCTTGTCCAGATTCGCGGGCAGGAGGAACAGCGCGAGCACCGTCGCCTGCGTGAAGTCGGCCTCGAACATGTCGCCCTGCACGAACTTCGCCTTGTCGGCGACGCCGGCGGCCGCCGCGTTCTGCTGCGACAGCTTCACCATTTCCGGGTCGTACTCCACGCCCAGGGCGCTCGCGCCCCGCTTCGCCGCGGCGATGACGTTGCGGCCGTCGCCCGAGCCGAGGTCGACGACGAAGTCCTTCGCCGTGACGCGCGCGAGGTCGAGCATCTTCTCGACCAGCGCCGGCGGCGTCGGCACCCAGACGACGTCCTTGCCGGGCTGTCCTTCATAAGGCTGGAACGGCGGCTGCGCCAGCGCCAAAAGGGGAAACGCGGCGGGTAAAATCAGCGCCAGGAAAAAGGACCTTCGCATGCCCATCACCGCATTGAACCATTTTCTTCTGGTTTCCAAGAATCTCGAGCGAACCAAGGACTTCTATTGCCGGGTGCTCGGCTTCGAAGTCGCGAAGGAACGCCCGGACTTCGGCTTTCCGGGCTACTGGCTCAAGGCCAACGGCGATATCAGCGTGCACCTCGCCTCGCAGGTGCCGAACAAGATAAGAGATTCCTTCTTATTGAAGCGACACCCTCGTGGAACGACCGGTTCCGGCCAGGTGGACCACATCGCCTTCCTCGCCAAGGACGCCGAGAGCGTGCGCAACCGCATCCAGAAGAACAAGGTCGAGATGCATTACCGCAGTTTCCCCGACGCCGAGCCGCCCCTGTTCCAGATCTTCCTCAAGGATCCCGACCAGGTGACGATCGAGCTCAACTTCCTCGGCGAGCGGATCGATCCGCGCGCCTGGAAGGGCAAGGGCTCGGCTTCGGCCATGACCCTGAAGAAGTCCGGCGGCAAAAAGACCGCGATCGAGACGCAGAACTAGATGCTGTTCGAGCCGCTGAAGATCAGGGACGTCTCCCTGAGGAATCGCATTGTCGTCTCGCCGATGTGCCAGTACTCGGCGAAGGACGGGCAGGTCACCGACTGGCACCTGGTGCACCTCGGCAAGTTCGCGCAAGGCGGCGCCGGCGTGGTGTTCGTCGAGGCGACGGCGGTGGAGAAGCGCGGCCGCATCACCCACGGCGACACGGGAATCTGGGATGACGCCCACATTCCGGGGTTACAGAAAATAAGTTCCTTTGTGAAAAGCCAAGGTGCCGTGCCGGCAATCCAGCTCGCCCATGCCGGCAGGAAAGCGAGCATGGCGCGCCCCTGGTACGGCAACGGGCCGCTGACGCAGGAAGACTTCGAGCGCGGCGACAAGGCCTGGAGCATCGTCGCGCCCAGCGAGCAGCCGATCGGTGAAGGCTGGACGGCGCCGCGCGCGATGCGCGAAGGCGACATGCAGACCGTCGTCACCGCGTTCAAGCAGGGCGCGCGCCGCGCGGTCGCCTCTGGATTCGAGATCCTCGAGATTCACGCCGCGCACGGCTATCTTCTGCACACCTTCCTCTCCCCCGTTTCCAACAAGGGGAGCCTGGACGAGCGGATGCGCTTTCCGCTGCAGGTCATCGAAGCGGTCCGGCAGTCGTGGCGCAAGCCGCTCTTCGTGCGCGTCTCCTCGATCGACGATGTCGAAGGCGGCTGGAGCATCGAAGACACGATTTCATTCGCCAGGAAACTGAAAGCGCTCGGCGTCGACGTCGTCGACTGTTCGTCCGGCGGCATCGCCGGCTCGGCGACCGCGGCGACCAAGACGCTCGTGCCGCGCGTCCCCGGCTTTCAGGTTCCGTTTTCGGAACGCATTCGAAAGGAAGCCGGCCTGCAGACCATGGCGGTCGGTCTGATCCTTACGCCGCAGCAGGCGGAAGAGATCCTGGCGCAGGGAAAAGCCGACCTGGTGGCAATCGCGCGCGAGGCGCTGCACGATCCGAACTGGCCACTGCACGCGGCGCGTGCGCTCGGCGCCGATCCCGAGTTCGCGCGCTGGCCGGTTCAGTACGGCTGGTGGCTCACCCGCCGCGAAGGACTGCTGAGGAAGCTGGGACTGCGGAAGTAGAAGCTATTTCCGCTTGAAGTCGACGCACAGGCTGGGCGGGCCGTTCCAGTGCGACTCGGTAACCTTGCCGTCGACGACGATCAGTGTGCGCTCGCAGCGCTCGGGTGGCGGCGGCGCGCCGATCGGTACGCCCATACCGACGCCCACGCCGACTCCGCCACCGCGGCCAACGCTCGTGCTGCCGACGCCGAAGCCGACGCTCGATCCCGCCTGCGGATAGGACTCGGCGACCCAGGTGTGCCAGTCGCGGCCGTCGGGCGTCTTCGTGCTGCGCGCGGGCGCGCCCCAGGCGCGAAGCACCTCTTCATAGCTCGCGCCCTGCCAGGAATCCCGCGCCTCGTTCATCTTTTCCGCGGTTGCGCACGCCGCGAGCAGCACGGCGAGCGCCACCGCGAAGCTGTTGCGGCTACTGATGATGCGAGCCACCCGGCCTGGTGGCGCCCTTCACGGCCTTGCTCGCGGCCCGCGTCTCGCGCTGGGCCACGTCGCCGAGCGAGACGATGCCGACCAGGCGCTTCTCTCGGTTGACGACCGGCAGGCGGCGCACCTGCTCGTCGCCCATGTTCTTCGCCACGTGATCGAGCTCCTCGTCCTCGTAGCAGTACAGCACCGTGTCGGTGCTCATCACCTCGCGCACCGGCGTGTCGGGCCCTTTGCCCTGGCCGATGCCCCGGATGGCGATGTCGCGGTCGGTGATCATGCCGACCAGCTTGTCGTTCTCGCCCACCGGCATCGCGCCGGCGTCGATCTCGGCCATGACCTTTGCCACTTCGCGGATGCTCTGTCCCGGCGTGGCGACGCGCACTTCGCGCGTCATCGCTTCGCTGACTCTCATGGGTTTCCTTTCGTTAGGGTACTACCTGGAAGACCCGAGCAAAAGATAGACCGCGCCGATCACGGCTGAAATCGCCACTGCAATGCAGCAGCCCACTGCCGATGCGGCGGCGGTGATGACGAACGCGGATTGCTGCGCCGCGAGCGCTTCCGCGGGCGCGATGCAGAGAAAAAGCGAGAACGCGATCAGCACCCACCGGCGCAGGTAAGGCACCAGGACCCAGCGCATCGTGCGGTTATAGGAAAGTGCCCGCTCTCGCACCGGCGTCGGTCCGCTCGACGCATCCTTGAAGAACGCGAACGGATCGAGGTAGAGCAGGATCTGCTTCGCCAGGGGCAGGCGCGCCCTGTCCTGGGGCGTGAGCAGCGATTCGACGTTCGAGGCTTTCACGCGCACACACTAACAAACCGTGCGCCGGTTATTGTTACAGAGTCGGGTTGTCGCTCGGCAAACCCAGTGCCACTCGGCCGTAGGTCGTGCCTGCAATATCCGTATTGAACGAGAAATGCTGCTTCACTGCGTGCGCGTCACGGAACGCCCGCGCCGCGTGGCCTGATTCATAGAGGCCGCTGGCGCCGGAGAGGCCGAACATCACGTCGACCGCACGCACCGCCCATTCGACCGCGTACGCGCCCTCGAGGCGATAGCGCGCCTTGGTGAGGAGATCGGGGATGGTCCTTTCCGCCTCGACGCAGTTGGTTTCCTGAACGACCCGGGATGCACGTGCATACGCAGTCGCTTCGCCGAGGCGAATCTGCGTGCTTTGGATCTCGGCGATGCGGGCGCCGGTCATCCGTCCAACATTTGTTTTTTTGCCAAATTCCTCAACCATGCCCTCGGCGATGCCCAAGGCGACGCCGGAGAGCATGTACGGAAAGAGGGCGAAGACCGGAATCTGGTAGAGCGGCGACGGATTCACCGCGCTGCCCGGCGTCGGTCCGCCCTTGGTATCGGCCACTGCGAGCGTGCGGTGCTCGGGCACGAACTGCTCCTTCACCTCCACGTCCTTGCTGCCGGTGCCGCGCAGGCCGCCGGCGAACCAGGTGTCGATCACCTTGTACTGCGAGCGCTCGAGGAGGAAGACGCGCTGCTCGGGCGGCGCATTGTCGTCCAGGCGCGAGAGCCCGGCGAGCATGTTCCACTCGCTCGGGTCGACGCCGCTCGAGAACGGCCAGCGCCCCGAGATGACGTAGCCGTCCTTCACCTTCTGCGCCTTGCCGGCAGGGAAGACGAACGACGAGGCGATCAGCGTGTCGGGCGAAGCGCCCCAGATCTCGTCCTGCGCCTCTGCGGGAAACATGCCGAGCATGTGGTGGTGCGCGGCGAAGTTGATGAAGTTCCACGCGCTCGAGGCGCAGGCGCGCGCGAGCAGCGCGCCGAAATGGACGATGGCGACGAACTCCAGCTCGGCGCCGCCGACGCGCTTCGGCTGCTGGATACGGAACAGCTTCGCGTCGTGGAAGTCGCGCAGCGTCTCGTCGGGCATGCGGCGCAGCTCCTCGCACTTCGCCGCGCGCTCGCGCAGGGTCGGCAGCAGCGCCTCGGCCTTCTCCCAGATGCCCTTATATCTTGAGGTACCAGTCAAGGATCTCTTCGCCTTTCCACAGGACAACGCCCGGCCGTTGCAGGATGTATTCGTAGAGCTTTTCCAGGTAACCGATGCGATGCGGCGCGCCGGTGATGTAGGGATGCAGGCTGATCGCCATGACGCGCGCGGTCTTCTCGCCTTCCTGGTGGAGGCGGTCGAAGGTGTCGATGCCGCGCCGCAGCCATTCCTCGGAAGGATGGTGCTGCAGCGCCATCATGGCGATGTCGTTCATCTCTACGGTGTACGGGACGGAGACGATCGGCCCGTGCATGGTCTTGATCTTCACCGGCTGGTCGTCGAGCACCCAGTCGGCAACGTACTCGATGCCGGCCTCGGCAAGATAGTCAATGGTGTCGTTGGTTTCGGTGAGACCGGGGCTTTCCCACCCTCTTGGTCTTTTTCCAGAAAATGATCTTATTTCCCTGATGGTGTCGGCAATCGCAGCGCGCTGGTTCTCGACATGGTGCATCGGCTGCTGGATGAAGCCATGCCCCATGAATTCCCAGTCCGCCTTCAGCGCCGCTTCCACCACGCGCGGATAGGACTTGATGACCGAGCCATTGGTCGCCAGCGTCGCCTTGATGTTGAACTTGCTCAAGACATCGTGAAACCGCCAATAGCCCACCCGCATTCCGTACTCGTGCCACGCCCAGTTGGGCAGATCGGGAAGAAGGGGCTGACCGAACGGAGGAGGAAGCACGGTGCGCGGCATCGCGCGCTCGATCGACCATTCCTCGACGTTGACGATGGTCCACACCGCGACGCGCGCGCCGCCGGGAAGCGCGAGCTTCGGTCGGTCGACGATGGCGGAATAGGGAACCCGGTCCTTGGGCTGCTGCATGCGGGTTACTATACTGTCCTCGGAGGAGAGAGGAGATCAAGATGCTGAAATCCCTATGGGGGCTGCTCGCGGTCTTCGCCACCACGGCGAGCGCGCAGCAGACCGTCGGCTTCGCCACGCTCCAGCCCGGAACGCTGCTCAACGCGCAGGCCTCGGTGATCGCGAAGGTGGTGCAGGACCACTCCAAACTGCAGGTGCGCGTCATCGGCCACGGCGGCGACACCGGCATCCTCGACGCGGTCAACTCCAAGCAGGCGGACTTCCTGCTGCTCGACGTTGGCGAGCCGGCCGAGGCGCAGAAGGGCGAGAACGTCTGGAAGGGCAATCCCAAGCCCAACCTCCGCGCGGCGCTGACGCTGTTCGGCTTCCAGATGGCCTTCTGGGTGCGCAAGGACTCGCCGGTGCAGAGCATCGCCGACCTCAAGGGCAAGAACATCCCGTCCGAGTGGGTGCAGCAGACGAGCGTCATCACGCATCTCAACGCCCTGCTCGCCGCCGGCGGCGTGACGCTGAAGGACGTGAAGGGCGTGCCGACCGTCAACGTCATCCGCGCCTCGGAAGATTTCAAGTCGGGCAAGATCGACGTCTTCTTCTTCGCCGTCGGCGCGCCGAAGGTGCAGGAGATCGCCGCTGCGGTCGGCGGCCTGCGCGTGCTGAACATGGAGATCCTGCCGGACTCCGAGGAACGCATGAAGAAGATCCGTCCGGAGTACTACTTCTCCACCGTTAACCCGGCGCCGCACATCGCCGGCGTAGACAAGCCGACCAAGGTGCAGACCATCGACTTCATCGTCGGCGTCGGCACGCACGTGCCCGACCAGGTGGTGGTCGACTTCATCAAGGCGGTGCATACACACAAGGACGATCTGGTCGCCGGGCACCCCAACTTCAGGGACTACGATCCGAGCAAGTCGGGCAAGGTGCAGCCGCGCCTCGCGTACCACCCGGCGGCGGAGAAGTACTGGAAGGAAACCGGGCTCCGCTAGCCCGAGGATCAACGCGCGATGGAGGAGCTATCGGCCGCGGCGCCGCCGAAGTCCGCGGCCGGCCGCCTTGCCCAGGTGGTGCTGGCGGCGACGCTGACGCTCGGCTCGCTCGCCTATAGCGTCGGCCTGACGCGCCAAATCGGCGTGGTCGTTTTCCCCGAACAGTTCCTCGCCGCGATCTATGGCGTCTGCCTCGCGCTGCTCTTCGTCAGCTTCCCCGTGCGCCGCGGCGCCGAGCGCGACCAGATCCCCTGGTACGACTGGCTGCTCGCCGCGGCAGGGCTCGCTGCCGGCCTGTACGTGGCGGTGAATTTCCCGCGCATCACGGCCACGGCCGCGACGGTCACCCCGGAGTTGCTGTTCCTCGCCGGCGTGATCGCCTTCCTGACGATGGAAGGAACGCGGCGCACCTCCGGCTACTCGCTGATCGTCATCACCTTCGTGCTGGTCGTCTGGGTGCTCGTCGGCCACCTGGTCCCGGGACAGTTGCGCACCCACAAGGTGGAGGCGCCGAATCTCGCCATCTACCTCAACTTCGACAACAACGGCTTGCTCGGCCTGGTGCTGGAGATCGCCGCGACCATCGTCATCGCCTTCGTGCTGATGGGCCAGCTGCTCGCGCGTTCGGGCGGCTCGGGCTTCTTCAACGATTTCGCGCTCGGGTTGATGGGCCGCTTCCGCGGCGGCGCCGCAAAGATTGCCGTCGTTGCATCCAGTTTATTTGGATCTATTTCTGGGATAGCAGCGGCGAGCGCGCTTGCGGTGGGCGTGGTGACCATCCCGCTGATGAAGAAGTCCGGCATCCCGGCGCGCCTCGCGGCGGCGATCGAGGCCTGCGCGTCGAACGGCGCGCAGCTCATGCCGCCGGTGATGGGCGCGGTGGCTTTCGTCATGGCGGACTTCCTGCAGGTGCCCTACCGCGAGGTCGCGCTGGCGGCGCTGCTGCCGTCCATCCTCTACTACACCGCGCTCTTCATCCAGTGCGACCTCGAGACGGCGCGCTACGGGATCGGCCGCGTCGACAGCGGCTGGATCTTCCTCGCGCCCTTCGCCGCGGTCGTCGGCGCGATGTTCTGGCTGAACTGGGAGCCCGAGCCGGCGGCGACGCTCGCCTCGGCGATCATCATCGGCCTGGGCCTGTTCCTCGGCTATCGCGGCGCGCGCATGAAGCTGAAGGACATCTGGAGCGCGGTGATCGAGACCGGCATCGGCGTGTGCGAGATCATCGTCATCAGCGCCATCGGCGGCTACGTGCTCGGCCTGTTCCAGGTCGGCGGCCTTTCCTTCGCGCTCACCGCGTACCTCGTCGACCTCGGCGCGGCAAACCTGCTGCTGCTGCTCATCATCTGCGCCATCACCAACATCATCCTCGGCCTCGGCCTGCCGACGCTGGCGGTCTACGTGATGCTCGCGATCCTGGTGGCACCGGCGCTCGTAAAGGTCGGGGTTCCTGCAATGGCTGCGCACCTCTTCATCCTCTACTTCGGCATCATGTCGCTGATCACGCCGCCGATCGCCACCGCGGCGTTCGTCGCCGCCACCATCGCCAAGACCGACCCGATGGCCGCGGGCTGGACGGCGATGCGCTTCGGCTGGGCCTCGTACATCGTGCCCTTCCTCTTCGTCTACTCGCCGGCGCTGATCATGCGCGGCAGCTGGACCGAGATCGTGCTGGTGATGGCGCTTTCCATCGCCGGCATCTGGTTCGTCTGCGCCGGCATGACCGGCTATGCCATGCGCGTCATGAGCGCGCCGATGCGCGCCGGCTTCGTTCTCGCCGGTCTTCTCCTGCTGATGCCCTTTCAGGCCTCGAGCATGAACGCCTGGCTGAATCTTGCCGGCTTCGTCCTCGGCGCCGCGCTCCTGACCTTCGAGGTCAGGAACCGGAACTACGGCCTCAGCGCCACTCTGCCGTAGCGCGCCCGTAGCGGGCGCGCGGCGCCGCTCAAGTGCTGGTTGAGCGCATCGAAGCCGATCGTCGCGTTCGCCGGGTCGAAGCGCATCGGCTCGCCGCTGAAAGGATCCGCGTGCGCTTTCCCGAGGGGCCCGGCCAGCGCCTTCGCGATTTCCTCGGGCTTCGAGATGCCGCTCACGCGCAGCTTGACGATCAGGTGCGCAAGCGTTTGCACGCCGGCGCGGCCGTGGGCGCGCGCGACGTAGTCGGCGTACTTGCAGGGCCCGATCAGCGGATGACGCCAGCCCGCGGGGTTGACGACCAGGCTGTAGATCGGGCCGGGGTCGAGGCTGGCGGCCTGGTCGCGCGCCGTCCCGAGCGCGTCGAAGAATTCGGTCGACGGCCGCTCGGCGACGGCGAGAAAGAGGCGGCAACTGGCGGCAAACCAGTTCACCGTCTGGTGTGGCCGGTAGAAATACGGCGCTGCGGGCTGCCACCAGGGCCGCGTCTTTTCGGTGTACGCCGCGAGGCCTTCCCACATCGTGTCGGACAAGCGCGCGTGATCGCGTGTGCTCCCCCACCTCGCCGTAGAGGCGAACTCGCGGCGCAGCGAAGGCACGACGTCGAGCTCGGCCTGAGAAAGCGGCGCGACGACCGATTCGAGCCGGCGCCAGAGCGCGGCCTCGCTGCGCGGCGTGTGGCGCGCGAGCTCGGCGACGAACAGCGCCTCGCGATCGAGCGCGGCGAAAGCGATCATCTTGTCGATCAGCATGGTCGCGTCGCGCGCCATGCGGCGATAGAAAGCGGCATCGCGCTCGACTTCACTGATGGCGCCCGCGCGGTCGCCGCGCTGGAAACGCAATGCCGCGGCTAGCAGAGCCATCCGCTGGGCTTCGAGCATCTCCGGATACGCGGGAAGCCGGTCTTCGGGAGACTTCGGCGCGAATAGGGCGACGAAGCGCGGCTTTTCGCGCATCGCGCGGTAGCGGGCGAGGAGGACGGCATGGGCGTCGACGGCTTTGCGCACATCCGGCTGGAGCGCCGCCTCGAAGCAGCGGGGACCGTCCGAAGGCTCGCCGGCGGCGGCGCCGAAATCGCAGCGCGGCACGCGCTCGTCGCGCCGGAACTCAGCCCACGGCGGCGGCGGCAGGTCGCCGCCCGACTGGTCGTTCAGCGCCTTCAGTCGCTCCAAGCCGGCCTCGAACGTCGGCACGTCCGCGGGGGCACTGAGAACGAGATGATCGAGGTAGCCGTTGCTACGGTCCGGGGCCGGAAGCGGTGCGACGACCATCATCGCTTGATACCGAACCACGCGGCGAGCACGACCACGCAGAGGCCAAGCAACCACGCCGCTCCCTTGACTACTTTTCTCATGGCAGAAACAGAGTATAGGATGCGCCTCAGGAGGCTCTATGTTCGTCCGCAACGCATGGTACGTCGCCGCCTGGGACCACGAGGTCACGCGCACGCTAAAGCGCCGCGTCATCCTCGACGAGCCGGTGCTGCTGTTCCGCAAGGACGACGGCACCGCCGTCGCGCTGGAAGACCGCTGCTGCCACCGGCAGGCGCCGCTCTCGATGGGCAAGCTGATCGGCAATGTGGTCAAGTGCCCCTACCACGGCCTCGAATTCGATACTTCGGGCAAGTGCGTCAAGATTCCCAGCCAGGACATGGTTCCCGCGTCGGCGAAGGTGCGCGCGTTCCCCGTGGTCGAGCGGAACCACTGGCTGTGGATCTGGATGGGCGACGCGGCGAAGGCCGATCCGGCGCTGATCGAGGACTTCCACTTCATGGACGATCCGGCCTGGCGCTTCGGCGGCAACTACCTGCACGTCGAGTCGAACTACCTGCTGCTGGTCGAGAACCTGCTCGACACGACTCATCTCCCCTTCCTCCATCCCACCACGCTCGGAACCGACGCCTTCGCGCGCTCCGAGTTCGAGGTGAAGCGCGAAGGCGACCGCATCACTGTCGCCCGCTACCTCATGAACGAGCTGCCGGCGCCGTTCCACAAGCAGATGGGCGGCTTCCCGGACGGCATGAAGGTCGACCGCTGGCAGGTCACGCACTACGGACCGCCCTCGTTCGTCAAGCTCGACATCGGCTCCGCCGCGGTCGGCACGCCGATTCGCCAGGGCGAGCGCGGCAAGGGCGTGAACATGTGGAACCTGAACGCGATCACCCCGGAGACGGAGAAGACCGCGCACTACTTCTTCGCCCAGGCCTACAACTTCAAGCTCGACCAGCCGTGGATCGGCGACATGCTCGCCAAGCAGATCACCGACATCTTCATGGACGACATGGCCATGGTGAGGGCGCAGCAGAAGAACATGGACATGGGGCCCGTCCCGCCGGTCACCCTGGGCCAGGACAAGGCCTGGATCGCGATGCGCGGCATCGTCGATCGGCTCATTCGGGAGGAACGCGATCAGGCAAAGGCTGCCTAGACAGCGCGATCCCCAGCACGGCGCAGCCGAGCAAGCCCAGTGCTGCGGAAACGAATCCCCAGGTCACAGAGACCCAGATCGCGAAAGGCAGGACCGCGAGCGCACCCGCAACGAGCGCGAATCCCAGCCATTTGGCGACGAGCAGCATATGAAGATTATGCCTAGGGAGTAACGATTACTTTTGTATCATCGGCGTAATGACTGAAATCAAGAAGCTGGGCCGCTACGAGATCAAGGGCGTGCTCGGCAAAGGCGCGATGGGGCTGGTCTACGACGGCCGCGACCCGCAGCTCGACCGCCGGGTGGCGATCAAGACCATCATCACCAAGAACCTCGACGAAGCGACCGCGAAGCATTACGCGATGCGTTTCAAGCGCGAAGTACGTGCGGTCGCGAAGGTGAGCCACGCCAACATCGTGCAGGTCTACGACTTCGGTACCGAAGGCGACCTGAACTACATCGTCATGGAGTACATCCAGGGCAAGGAGCTCAAGGATTCCTTCGACTCGAAGCAGCGCTTCGACCTGCAGACGATCTTCCGCATGATGGGCGAGCTGCTCGAGGCGCTCTACTTCGCGCACCAGGCAGGCGTCATCCATCGCGACATCAAGCCCGCCAACGTGATGGTCGACACCAAGGGCCACATCAAGCTCGCCGATTTCGGCGTGGCGCGCGTCAACGATCCCGACGCCGAGGGCGAGAAGACGCGCGTCGGCTCGGTGATCGGCACGCCGTCCTACATGTCCCCGGAGCAGACCCAGGGCCAGACGATCGACCACCGCACCGATCTCTTCTCGGCCGGCATCGTCTTCTACCAGCTCCTCACCGGGCAGAAGCCGTTCGACGGCACCGGCTGGGCGCTGGCGAAGAAGATCATCCAGGACGACCCGGTCTGGCCGTCGACCATCCTCGAGGTTCCGCCGACCTTCGACCGCGTCGTCGCCAAAGCGCTCGCCAAGGAGCCCGACCAGCGCTACCAGACCGCGCGGAATTTCTCCGAGGACCTGAAGCGGCTCGCGGCAGGAAAAGAGCCCGAGGCCCCGGCC
>WNFM01026251.1_pt1 | contig 15902 bp, 14 predicted proteins | sample 5400271 | NCBI WGS metagenome assembly WNFM01 (sample SAMN13153352, study PRJNA577476) | soil metagenome | isolation source: 60 cm saprolite on Douglas fir-dominated hillslope | place: USA:California | collected 2013-09-17
GCTGTTCCTTGCTCTTTTCGCCGCTTTGTACTGGATATTGTTGCTGCGCGGGGGGGTCGTCTTTGCCTTCTATATCATTCCCCTGATCCCTATTATTGCCCTCAACCTTGTTTTCGCACTGGTCACCCTCACTCGCTGGATCACTAAATTGGTGCGTTTCGAGTTCATAGGGATAGTGCTGGTCACCTGCGTGCTTGTAGTGCTTGTCCCCTATGGTGTACAGCGCACTACTAATCCTTATAATGTCTTCACCTTGCGTCCAGCTATCGTGCAGAACGAGGCTCTGATATGGATACGCGCTCATGTGCCACGCCGGGCAGTGTTGGCTGTCAGTAGCAATCTCTTTGTTGATTTACACGACCCAGAGAGCGAGGGTGTAGGAGGTGGCGCGCCCTATCCTTACGCTCATGTCTACTGGTTCATGGGCCTCGACCCTGCATTGCACGATACGCTCTTACGGGGCAACTGGGATCGAATTGACTACATCGTTGCGGACGCCGAAATACTCAACGATATTCAAACCTATGGTGGAGGTATGCAGATACTTAATGACGCGCTCAATCACTCGATTTTACGGGTAGAGTTCAAGGGCGATAATAATGAGTTCATCCGGATTTATCAGGTCTTGCATAAACAGCCACCACCACAGCCATAAACTTGCAGCCGCTGCTTTTGTACGGGTAGGTTGTCCTTATATCGGCGACCGGATGAGATATGCTCACAGAATGAGCATATCTCATCTCAATTTGTAGAAATGAAACAGCCGATCCTCAAGGGCAAGTCTATAGTCTGTTTACCGCTTTGTTCCTGGCACCGCCCTATTTGCAAGGAGAGCAATCATCCGAGTCACCAGACTCCAGTGCTTAACGGAGGACACTCATGCGACCAACCATTGTGATCGAAGATCGCGATCACATCCCTTCCACCCCACTCTGGCGTAACCTGGATTACATGCTATTGTGGAGCGGTCAGTCAGCATGCCTCATCCTTCACGATTGGGCTGATCTTTGCCATTGGAAGTGTAGGCGGTATCGTTGGCGCTCTGGTTGCAACTTCTATTCAGAGAAGATTTAGTTTCGCACAGGTAATCATTGGCTCAACATGGCTTACGACTATCATCGTGCCATTCTTTGCTATCGCTCCAAATATTATCGTCTTGGGCCTACTCACAGCCGTCTTATTTCTTTCAGGACCAATTTATAATGTCGTGCAGATGAGCTATCGAATGGCACTCATTCCTGATGAGTTGCAAGGGCGCGTCAACAGCGTGTTTCGCCTCATAGCATTTGGTGGTCAGCCGCTTGGATTAGCGCTGACCGGTATATTCATTCAATACAGTGGAATAGTTATGACGATTCTCGCCTGCTCAGTTGGTATGGCTGTTTTCGCTGTGGCAGCAACAATGAATATCCATATTCGTACTGCACGCCCCCTATCTGAGATACGAAATGTGTAATGCGCCCTCAGGCCCCACAGCTATTTCTCCAAGCTACTTACAGAAATGCCTTCTACGGCTTTTTGCCCCAGGCCGTCAACATGTAGATGATGCCAACAAAGTCATCCGACAGCATTTCTGTAAGCATTTGATCGTAGAGTTGGTCCACCCTATCTTGATCGGGAATATGAGCCTGTGGGAAGGCTCTTTGAGTTTTGAACAAGAAAGGCTGAATTACTTTGTAAAAGACGCTAAAGTTCTGGTACATTGCCGAGTAAGCAGCGGCCCCAGCGGAAAAGTCGATTGTGTGAGGCTTGGTTTCAATACTCTGGAAACCTGCCAGATCTAAGAGTCGCTTCAGCATAGGGGTAATACCAAATGTATTGCCGCTTGCGTCGAAGCTATGCCCGTTCAGCAAAAGCGACATCATAACCATGTCAGATAATTGTCCAAACGCCTTGCTATTGGTTGTCCCCCAAAGATCGGTCTCGGTGAGCCTGATTGTTCCCCCAGGACGCAAGATACGCAGGCACTCTTGCAGAAGTGGCGGCCAGGAGGATGTGAGCATGAACCCGGCGATGGTTCGAGCATTGACCAGGTCAAATGATGCATCAGGGAAGTCCAGAGGCCTGGTTGCGTCCATCACTTTGAAGTGGGCGTTCTCAAGATGTTGAAGCCGTGCCTGCATAATCGCGTAATCGATCATGGCTTTACTGATGTCAATACCGGTGACCTGCATCTGAGGATAGACAAAGGCTACTTCCTGGACCCAGGCACCAGGGCCGCAGGCGATGTCAAGCACATCATGAAAGCTCTCAACGCTACTCTGCTCTGATAGCAAACCATCCATTGCCTCAGTTAGTGTGCGATCCTGGTCCAGTAGGCGCGCCATCTCCGCACCATTTTCGGGGTCGTTTAGATAGGTGTTTTCGCTTGAATCAAATGTCATGCCAAGGTTCCTCCTATTGGCTTGCTTCAGTCAGTTGCTTGGAGCAATTCTGCTTCGATCTGTTGCCATACCATATGCTCAGCCTGTATGACACTGATAGGCCGGAGACCATCGGCTGGCTGCTTTAAGATGTCAAGCACGCGCTTCCGAAAACCAGCAATATACGCTTGCTGCACCTTTTGGGATGGAAATAACCGTAATTGGATGCGGTGTAATGGGTAGAATTGCTCTGAATTAAGAGCCAGCGCAATTAAATCCGCGTAGTTGCTAACAAGTTGCTGCCGAAGTGGGGAAAAGTACTCGAATTGGGTGCTAGAAACGATGAGGCTGCCTGCATAGTTACCCTCAAATGAGATGGGCGCTGCCACTGCACTCTTCTCCCACGCTCCAAGAGAAACGGGAAATCGGTTGTCTTGTGTGTGAAGATTTGAAATGGTAATAAGACGACCGGAGATGACGGCATACCCGACCAGCGATTCTGCACCAAGCAACATCGTCTCATGTTCCATGTTCCGCTCCCATGGCGGATTGCCTCGTCCCATGTCTGCCAGCAGGCTGCTAACTGGGCCTTCGGCTAAGGGTGGAAGGCAGCGGGCAACACTGATGCCAAGTCCGGAACGGTAGGGATCAAGATGTTTGAGTGCTTGTTGCAAAATAAGGTCACAGAGCACCGAATACCGCAGATTTCTGGGCATGGAGGCGCGTGTTTGCAGGACACGCATGTAGAACTCTCCAGGAATGATGGCTGATTCACTTTCACTGGCTTCTTCGAGGAGGTCTGCGTTGAAGTCGGGCATATCCAGCTTGATTAATTCTATGAATTCATCACGATAGTGGGGTAGTATTGCGAGGAGTTGACGCAAGTTCTGCGGGCGCGGAACAAAATTTTCATGTGCCCAACGCGTCAAGGTAATAGGGCGTACTCCCAGGTCACTGGCGATTCGTTGCCGCTCTTGAGGATCGGCAATACATTTACCCAACAGTTCTCGCCACGAATTTACTTTCATTCGCCCCTTCTTTGATACTGAGATGCACTGCTGTTGCCTCTTCCAAGCAAAAGCATAGCAGGAATGATAAAGAAAGTCAATTGCGCCTCTATGTTCAGGAGGCTCAGTAAGGGCACAAGAAGAAGGCGGATTGTATCTAGAAGAAATATCTAGACAAACCAACGAGGCTTATCTCTACTTGTCATAGGTCTCCAACAGCAAAAAGGTGGGAATGCAGTGTATAAATGCATTCCCACTTGAATGTTTGGTTTACAAGTTTAGGCCACAATAGTTACCAGCACCAGGCTATCAGGCTGGGGGAGATAACCCTTATAATGCCACAGAAGCGCACCATTGGCAGCACTGTAGGCATAGATACCAGAGTCTCTACCAGAAACGTAAATGATTCCATTCTGTACATCATCAATAGTTGGATATCCACCAGTTACAGGTACTGACCATCTGGCAGAACCATCGGGATTGAGTACAGACAGTGTTGTATTTGTAATGTTGTACAGCACACCGTTAATGGCAACAGGCGCACCTACACCAGCATCTGGTAGCTGACGTCTCGACTCAATTGATCCATTCGACGGATTCAAGGCGTACCATACACCATCATAAGACATTATGTATACCTTGCCGTTTAAGGCTGTTGGGCCATTAATATACCCACGCATCTTCACCGTAACCCACTTCTGTATCCCTGTTTGGGCATCAAATGCATAGATATAGGTATCCGGATTGGCAACGCTTCCGTATCCAGGGACATAGACCGTGAGATATATCATGCCATTGGCAATCGCCGGAGCTTGATTGATGTTCAGAACTTTATTGAAACTATGCTTCCACAGTTCTTTTCCACTCTGTGCATCAAGAGCAAAGAAGCGATCAACGATGGCTCCATAAGCAACACCATTGATGACCTGGATACTGGAAGGATCAACTAGCGAACCGCCCATACCATCGCTGGTAGTTGCCCAGGCATTCCTCCCTGTATCATATGTCCAGAGTTGGCTGCCAGTAGCAGCATCAAGGGCATAGACGATACCACTGCGTTGCACTACATAAGCGGTCCCATTCACAATAGTTGGTGTTTCTATCATGCCAAGATCAATTGGAGAGGATTGTGGCATATTCTTAGGTAATCCCTTAACCTTACTCGTGGGCACGGGTATGATCTTTGTAGGAAATTGTGAACCCCAGATTACCGAACCGTCGCTATCATTCAACGCATAGAGATATGACACTGAGCCGCTAGTAGCCTCGTGCGTCCAATCAATTCCCGCCAGGTAGAGAATACCATTATGCTCTATAGTTCCATTAGATTGAAATGCAGCACAGAATTTCACACTCCACACAACTTTTTTCGTGTGCGTGTCATATCGGTAGAGAATATTATCACCCTGATTATTGAGGGCAAATACATATAATCCTGGCACGCTACTTGTACTCTGTTGCGGGTGCTTTATAGTTGTATCCAGCGTACATTTTCCGCCAACAATCGGATTGGGTGGTTTAGGATGATGTTTACCATCACTACCTGTATGTGTGTTACTCTTTATATGCGTTACGGGCTGCGTATTGCCCTTGCTCTGTCGGGCAGTGTTTAAAACAAAAATCATGCTTCCTACTAAAATTCCAAGGAAGACAACGGCAGCCAGAATACTGAGTCGTTGTGCAAACGGGCGTCTTTTGTATGAGGCATGATTAGTAGCAAGTGTTTGTCGTTCTTGACGCTCCCCCAGGTGTTTTTGCATAAAAATCGGTTGCCCTTTCTCCTGTCCAGTCTGTTTCGCAAATTGATGCTCTTCAATGATGCGTTTCCACGCTCGTTCTAACGCCTGTGTATTCTTTTCAGAGTTTCTTGTATACAGTTGCCGTAAATGAGAGATAACATGAGCCGCCTGGGCATTAGTTTCCTGCTCTTGATCAAGCCTTTGTGAGAGGAAATCGATCTGCTCATCCACTTCTTCCGCTGTAAAAAATTCGTCGTTTGCTCTCATTTGTATATTCCTCTCCTCTCTGTCTTGTAGATGTTTTTCAGAAGATTTAAGGCTCGTGAAAGCATGACTTTTACCGCCCCTTCACGCTTGCCCATATGAGCAGCGATTTCGGAACAGCGCATATCCTGGCTGAAGCGAAGCCGTAATACTTCCTGTTGAAGCATAGACAAGCTCTTGAGGTGGACCTGCAAGGCGTCATATTCTTCTTGTTGCAAAGCAAAACGTTCAGGGTCGATGCCATCATCGTCATTGATGCTCTCTGCAATGTGCTCCAAAGTGACGCTCTGGCGTCGTACCGAACGCCGATATACATCAATCATCTTGTTTCGTGCCACACGCCACAACCACGCCAGCTGAGCTTTCTCTGGTAATAAAGGAAACTGCTCATTCTCTAAAGCTGCAAGAAAAACCTCAACCAGTATATCTTCCGCGTCTTCCTCGAACCGCATACGTTGAAGCAAATAGGCAAAGATAGCAGGGGCGTATTGTTGGTACAGTGTAGCTATACCCGGTTCATCAAGCATTGTATCTACATGTCTTTGCATCATATTCCTTGAAAACTATTTTTGAGATCTCACTGTATTGGTCGCTAAAGAAAGGGGAAAGGTAACATTGGAGCATTTTAGTGGTCTCAAGTTGCAGCACTATGAAACAGGCCATGCAAATGGATGTCTGGTAGATCCGCCTTCTTTAACAACACCCTTAATTGGTTCAACTGGATTTCAGAACACGCATCAGCTTATCTACCTACATTGATAATCATATATATAATGCTACTATCAATAATATAAAATAAGGATGCTTGTTGTATTTTCTAGTGTATACATCTATACTTTTATTAGATTGACTTTGAATCCGTCTCTTAAGCTAAAACAAGTGGGGGGTTGTCATGCGACAGACGCGTATTCTCATCTCCATCAACCGTATCAGTCTATTTAGCATCCTCGTTTTTGTTCTCCTACATAATGGGCCAGCTACTGGATTTGGGGTACAGCGTAGTCATGCTGCGTTCTCAACCCCCATACAACACATTATTTTTATCATCAAGGAGAACCACACGTTCGACTCCTTATTCGGATTATTTCCAGGAGTTGATGGAACTACCACTGGTCAGATCAAAACATCAACGGGTGTACAAACAATTCCCCTCAACGCCGCTCCTGATAAGCCTTTTAACTTCTGTCATGAGTGGAACTGCGCTCACACAGCTGCTGATAAAGGGCTTTTGGATAATTTTAATAACGGGGATAAACATTGTAGTGTAGCCCCTTACCCCTGTTACATTGAAGCTAGCCGCAGCCTGATCCCAAACTACTGGCAGCTTGCGCAGAATTTTGTACTCAGTGACCGGACCTTTTCATCTTTAGAAGGAGCAAGTTTTGCAAACCACTTATACACTGTGGCAGGTGCTTCAGGACCAGACCAGTCCCATAGCGCTATAACGAATCCAAGGCTATCTACAGGCGCAAGTACGAATGATTGGGGCTGTGATGCTCCAGCAGACACGACAATCCGGCTCTTTAACAATACCCGCGTCTATCCCTGTTTTTCATACTCGACTTTGGCAGATGAGATGAACGCTGCAGAAGTTTCCTGGAAGTTCTATGCTCCTCAGTCTACTGAGAATGGGTACCAGTGGAATACTCTCAATGCTTTCTCACAGGATAGAAATACAAACGTGCTGCCCTGGCAGCAATTCGTCACTGACGCCACGAACAATTCCTTACCCGCCTTCAGTTGGCTGACCGCGCCACTTACCTATAGTGAGCATCCTCCATATAGTACCTGCCAGGGCGAAAACTGGACGGTCAATGCCATTAATGCTGTTGAGAACAGCCCGGCTTGGGCGAACACAGTTATTGTCCTTGCCTGGGATGACTATGGGGGCTTCTATGACCACGTGGCTCCACCTCTAATAGATGGTCTCGGCTACGGTTTTCGTGTTCCGCTGATGGTGATCAGTCCCTATGCCCATGTAAGTGAGAATACAGCTAATCCTCACCTTGACCATGATACCCTGGAGCTCTCTTCCGCCCTGGGCCTGGCTGAAGACATCTTCTCTCTTCCTTCCCTGGGAAGACGAGACGCCTCTGCAGGTAATCTTATGAATGCGTTGGATTTCACTCGGGTATTTAATCCCCCGCTGATTCTTCCGCAGCGTACCTGTGCTGGTTCTGCAGCCCCCGTGACTGGAAACTTTGATGATTGATTCTGATGTGAACGCTAAAAGCCCACAGAAGCTAAGGTTCTGGGTCTACTCTTAATAGTAAGAGCATATGAAAAAGGTCAGTGAACAGTTGATGTTGCTCACTGACCTTTTTGGTACCTATCGTCGGGAACTTAGAGTCCGAAAGCCTCCAGGTTTCCGTTAGTATTCCCTACATAAATGATCCCGTTAGAGATGCTTGGCGCTCGGAATATTCCACTGACAGGTTCCCGGAAATTGAATAACTTCGCTCCAGACGAAGCATTGAGTACGGTAAGAGAACGGCCCTGCCCAATAACAAGCAATCCTGGCGCTGCAACAATCGGACACCATGTCTTAGCTGTCTGGCATATCCGCCAGATGAAAGAGCCATCAGCTGGATTGAGTGCGCTCACACTTCCCAGGCAGCTTGTCCCATTTATAGTAGTAGCATCGCTTGCTGCATAGAGAGTCGTTCCATCCCAGGCGCTGGATGAAATATTGTGTGCAGACCCTAGATTGCCCAACTGCTTTTCCCAGACTGGCCCCTTGCTGATAGTAGTTCGATCAAAAGCGTAGTATTTGCTGTTCTTGTTCAGAACCCCCACCATATTATGCGTTACCCCTCCAATCGACGCGGTGAAGAGCGTCGGCGTAGCCCCAAAATCGTTATCGCTAAATCGATCCGCTGGAGGTAATTGCCAGAACTGAAGCAGCGAGAGATCAGCCGCATTTAATTTAATTATGGATAAAAACATCTGCCCCGCTGCTGTACACCGTTTTCCATTGCCAGTGACAATGTAGAGCGATCCATCTGTTGTATCGATAGTTGGCGAACTCCAAACACTACCTCCTAAGCAGCCAGCAGGCATCGTGTAGAAAGTGTTTCGGATTATGCCTGTTGCGGCATCCATCTCGACGACGGCGCCTCGCACCAGGGGACAATCTCCAAACGACGATATGCCCTCATAGACATTGCCATTGTAGACTATGGGTGAACTCCACAGGAAGTTGGCCGGAGGCGTTCCCAAGGACATGTGCCAGATCACTGCTCCAGAGTTAGCGTCCAGCGCGTAAAATATACTATTGCCACCGCCAACGAAGACTACTGATCTCGCTGCTCCGTTGATTTGTACCGTCGCCACTGCCGCTGTACTTGACACTCCCACTGTTGGAGGATTGCAAGCAGTATCTGTTGTCTGGCCAAGGTTAGCAGTCCAAACATTCTGGCCGGAGAGATTTGTTGCATGCTCAATCCCATCCCATGCTCCCCAGTAGAGCAGCCCATTTGCAACTGTCGCTTGAGAAGAAATAGTTCCACCCGCTGTATTCTTCCAGTGTAATTTCAACCGAGATGCATTAGCTGGAGTGATGGTTGTCTCAGCAGCATTAAAACCACTCCGTCCAAGATCTCCCTGGTACATTGTCCAATCCCCACTCGATGCTGCCCCTATTCTTGGGTTAACCGCGTTCCCATTTGACGCATATATGCGTTCGACACCCTGACTAATGAGCAAGTAACCCAACATTCCAGCAATAAATGCCAGCGCCATTACAACAACCATAACTCGTTTCAAAGCATTAGACATAGCCACATTCCCCTCTCCACTCGGACCCGACGGTTAAGATTCACAAATATTTAAGAAATATCCTCATGCTAGCCTCTGCCATTATACTATACTCAATTAATCGTAATCTAGTATGTTATAGTTAAAAAACGGGAATTGTGAAATATTGCTTTTTTATAGTCTGAAGCAACACGCATGTTACTTATAAGATGGCTCACAGCAAGAGAGCTACCCGGTATTGCGTCGTTCTGACTCTCTTGCTGAGTGTGTGTGGCACAGCAGCATGTCTCCGGTCTAGCTGCACTCTTGACGATAAAGATGCGTCATTCATTTGCGATAGCGCATAAGATTTCACACTTTGTGGTGATGCTAATACTTCCACAAAATGCTACATTGTTTTGGTCTTCTCTTGAAGAGCCATTTTGATGTCTCTTCATGTTCTTGAGCCAGAAGAAAGGACAAATAGATGTACCTTGGATTACAAGAAAAGGTCGTGCTCGTGACAGGAGCAAGCAAAGGACTTGGTAAGGCGATCGCCGAAGCGTTTGCCGCCGAGGGGAGCCGCGTGGTTCTCACAGCACGCAGCCAGGGGGAACTCGAACAGATAGCACAGGCAATCAAGCAGCGAGGAGATCAAGCCCTTGCTCTTGCAGCAGATATTACCAATACGGACGATGTCAACCGCCTGGTGACTCAGACGATTGCCCATTGGGGCACTGTGCACGTGCTCGTCAACAACGCAGGTGGCATCGGAAGCTTCTCCACCTTCGAGGAACTTTCGGATGACGACTGGGCCAATCTATTCAACCTCAACCTGTTTTCCGCAGTGCGAATTACCCGTGCCGTCATCCCTTTTATGCGCAAGCAGCGTTGGGGACGCATTCTCAACATCGCGTCCGAGTCCGGTATCCAACCCGATCCGAACATGCCCCACTACAACGCCTCGAAGGCCGCCCTGATCAACCTGTCCAAAAGCCTGTCCAAGGCCTACGCCAGGGATGGTATCCTGGTGAATTCCGTCTCGCCTGCCTTCATCAAAACGCCCCTCGTTGAGCAGATGCTGGCAGATCAAGCCAAAGCCAGGCGGATCACGGTCGAGCAAGCTGAAGCGGAGTTTCTGCGCCAGAATCGGCCGCATATCGAACTTGAGCGTGCTGGAACTCCCGAAGAGGTGGCCGCGGCTGTCGTTTTTCTGGCGTCTGAGTCCGCTTCGTTTATCAATGGAGCCAATCTCCGTGTCGATGGAGGCTCGGTCGCTAGCGTGTAAAACAGCGAGCTTCTAAAATAGAGGAGATATTTTAGGAGGAGGATCGCGAGGTCTTGCGGTCCTCCATCTTGGCATGACCACGTTAGATCATGCCGTTATACCTATCTCACCTTCTCACTACCTATATCCGCGCATCATGATGCGCAAGATAATCAACATACTCCATGCCAGTCCGCTTAGCAGGCCCAGGTAATCGTGTGTGTATTAATTGGCCCTCGAAAAAAGAATAAACCCTGGGTGCAAGCCGTGAAAGGAACAGTAATCGTTACCAAGACGCTCTGTCCAGGTCCAAGGACTCCACTCGAGGGACGGAAGACAATGCCTCCTGGAACATTCGTGAAAGCAAACCAGTGCAGATTACTCTGGGCGCTTGGCCTGGAAAGTACCTGGGCAAAGCAGACATATGTGTCCTTCCCGGTAGAAAAACCATTTCTGCCTGTAGCGAGAACTGACAAATTTCTCAATACGCTATTACGTCTTGGAGTTACTTTTAAAAAATACCTCTTTACTCATTCATGCTGTAACCCTCCCTCGTATCTGTTCATTGTAGGAGAGATACATCTATTTCTCCACTGCTACCGAGGCTCATCCACATGGCGCCATGACCCCGGTAGATGGCACGTGAGAAAAGATATGCCATGGATGGCATTGTTATAGTGGACAGGGGAAGCATCATGTATGCTACCCGGAGCAGGAGGATATCCATGATGGTCATGCAAAAACGCCCTTTTCTGATCATTGCCGGGCTTTTTATCATGGCGTTCGTCAGCAGTTGCACTGGTTTTACTCAGACCAGTCAGCCTACTTCAAGTGCTAACAGTTCGCCTAAATTTAATACTCCCGGCAACGTGCTCATCTCGGACCAATTTAATAACCGGGCCGTTGAGGTAGCTCCTGATGGGCATATTGTGTGGACCTTTGGTTCAGGCAACCCCAAACTCTGCAACCCTGGACCCAGTACAATCATCGGACTCAACGACGCTGAACGTTTGAGTGGTGGCCTGACCCTGATGGTGGGAACAGGCGTTCCCGCCGGTTCCGCAAGTTTTCCCAAGGGCTGTGTCGACAACCGCGTCATCGTCGTCAATCAACAAGGAAAAATTGTGTGGCAATATGGACAGGCAGGCGTGACGGGCTCCGGTCCCAACCAGTTGAATACACCCGTGTTCGCCATCCAATTGCCCAACCGCAACATCATGGTCGTTGACCAGGCCAACAATCGTGTTATCGAAATCGACAAGTCTAGCAAACAAATCGTCTGGTCATATGGACCGAAGTCTGGCCCCGGTGCGCTCAACAACCCCAACAGCGCCGAGCTGCTTCCCAATGGCCACATCCTCATAGGCGATGAGAACAACAACCGCGTCATCGAGATTACTCGTGATGGTACCATTGTGTGGCAATACAATCAGGGACTCAGTGCAGCCGCTTTTGCCAGTCGCTTGCCCAACGGCAATACATTAATCACGGATTCTGCTCATAGCCGCATCCTGGAGGTGACCCCAAGCAAACAAGTTGTTTTTGAATACTTCACCAATACGGACCCGGCAAGCAATTCTGCGCCTCTGCCGACTAATGCAGTGCAACTAACCAATGGAGAGATCATTATTGCCGATCAGTTTAATCACCGTGTCCTGATCGTTGACCCAAAGATGGAGTTCCAGTATGGGACGATCAATGTGGCTGGCAATGGTTCTAATCAGCTCAATGGACCCTATACGTCCTATGCGATTGGCGATTACACGGGACAGACGCCACCTCCATCAACCTTCTAAGCCACCAGGTTACAAGCTCAAGAGGCAAATGCTCCGGAGCATTTGCCTCCTCCGGAGCGAGAATGCGCAGCAAGCGACTTACGACACATCGAATTGCAAATATAAGCCGCTCGCCAGCAAAGTAGATTGTGGTATGAGAAGCAGACCCTGCTAGTGAGACTCTGTTAGAAAGAGAAAAAGATGCCAAAGAACTCGTATCGAACACGGCTACATCCACCCACCTGGACCTATCTATCGATAATAGTGCTGGGCGCACTGGTACTGTTAGCTGCATGCGGGAATGGCAACACGACCAACGCAGCCTCTACAACAGCGCCGACAACTATTGCAAGCACGCCTACTGCAAACACAAGTAGCCCAACCTCTATTCCACCTACGCCTACCCAGATCCCAAAACCAACCCCTGCCTCGGGCTTCATACAGACGGTAATGATCATCACCAATAGCGATGGAAGCTTTAGCTTCAGCCCGACAACGTTGGCGGTCAGTCCTGGCACTACTGTGATATGGAAAAATGTATCGTCAGCGCCCCATACAGTAACCAGTGATGACGGGAAAACATTTGATAGTGGGACAGTTGCCGTTGGCGGTACCTTTCGTTTCGAGTTTACGACCTCTGGCACCTTCCCCTATCATTGTAATTACCACCCCTATATGAGATCAACAATTGACGTCTAAACGAACAAAAGTGTTGTCGTCCTTTATTGATGCAGGATCAGCATTTTCCACAGCTCAAGCACACTGTGATAGCCGATGACACCAAGCGCAAGGCACGCCAGGGGTATGTGTATGTAGCGCCACACAAGCATAATCAGGCGAGCGCGCTGTTGACGCAGGAGTGAAGATACAAGTTGAGCACGTTCACCGAGTACTGCGTAGGTACGTTGAAAATCGCTTACTTCATATGGTGCCAGCACTGGTAAGAGGTGGGGAAGCGCGCTTCGCATACTCAGGGCCTGTCCGCAATACTGCTTGAATTGGCTTGATTTGCCTGCACTGAGTCGTTCAACCGTCAAGTCTAGCTCAAACAGGCGATCCTCGATGGAACGGGTAATACCAACGCCATTGGTATCGGCCTCACTAGCAATGACGTGTGCTTGCCACATATCGAGCAAACGACCTACAACGCCTGTCAGCACCATGAGGAGCAACGCCATGAGGGCCGACATACCGAAGGTTCCTTCAGTAAAACGAGATTGCATAAAGACAAAGTCATGGGTGATATTGAGGAAGTTTTCATGCATGAAAGCGACCAGGATACTGATAATCCCAAACCAGATATGCAGCCAGAGCCAATCTTGCACTTTGCCTGGCAAGCGCCGTACAAAGCGCCTGCGCAAAGTATACGCGGCGACCAGTAACACCAGCCCAAAGGAAACAATGCCAAATTGACGAAATGGAGCATTATATGGGCCGGGGTAAAGCTGCGTAATAAGCGCAGAACGATAGATCAGATAGACCCAGCCAAGAATTATCAAAGAGGTAAGCAGGAAAAGCCAGTTGAACCGTGAACTCGGTGTTTTCCAAATACGTCGAAGCACGCGTTGTTGCATTGGTGGTTTGGTTACCAGCGCCATGAATTGAACCCTCTTAATTTGCTCGTCGTCGCAGGATATCTTCGGTTGAACCAAAGAATTTTGTCGGCTGGATGCGCAGCGCAGCGCCCGTAGGGCAAGCCTGGACACAGGCCTGATCGTTATATCCAGCACATAGGTCACATTTGATCGCCACTTTCTTGCGCATAGCATCGAGGCTATTTAGCGGTTGGGCAATATCGAGTGGCCCAGATGATGCGTAACTTCCGCCTGCCGTGGCAGTGCTTACCACGGGTAATGCTTTACGTACCCGTTCTTTGCCAGCATCTTTTGCGAAGAAGCCACTAAAGCGTTGCCAGGAAGAACGGGCTACTGGCTCATCCTCGATGCTCACAATTGAAATCGCACCATAGGGGCAGCGTTCCGCACAGATACCACAGCCAATGCAGCTTGATGTAATATACACTTCGCCGTTAGGATGGCGGGCAATGCCAGCCCGGCTGCAGAGCATGCATACCGGATCCTGACATTGGCGACAGGCGGTGGCGATACTAATATTACCAACCACCATGCCCTTGCGGTTCATGCGCGAATGCCCATGCCGTCGAGCACACGCTTCTTCACATTCATCACAATGAATACATTTATCCAGGTCAATTACCAGCACCTCTGTCCCTTCCACAACTCCATCACTCACCAGTGAATGGAGCCCAGCCTGCACATCGAGATTAGCCAACTTGCCTTCAGGGGCAAAATGTTGGAGCGGACCGGTAGCTAGTGCGTAGCCCCGAGTCGAGACGGCCGTCTCAAGATAATCCCGCAAACGCATAGCAAAGCGTTGGTTCACTTCTGGATAGTGTTGAAACAGGGCCAGAAGGGCATAGCGCGGTACCTCAGCTACGCGGCAGCGGTTGATGGTAGTCACGGTAACGGCCTGGCCATCACCCAAAAGGTCAAGACCACCTGCGAAATAGTCCCCGCCCTGGCGATAGGCAATAATACGTTCAGCGCCTTTATGCTGCCCTGTACCCGCAGTGGTATGACGCGCAACTTTGACAAAGCCTTCTAATAGCACATGCAAAGTCTCACGAGAAGGGCGTCCTCTCTGGTCATCTTCAGCAAAGAGTCGAGTATCGCGGTCATATTGTTTTACTGGCGTCTGCTGCATCAGCACCTGGATATCGGCATCAGAGACTCCTTGAAAGAGAGCCATGCGTTTCAGGATGGATTTTAGCGAACGGACGTTGTTGAAGCGTTCAAAGTGGTCACGCACACTGGGCACAAGTTCCATCAAGCGCTGCATAACCTGTTCTGGTATTTGCAATAGTAACGTGGGGATCTGTGCGCGTGCCGAGGCTTTGTAGGGATGTCCCGTAAGCATGCCATCCTCCCCGGCATACTCGCCCCGTCTGAGGATTGCCACTGGCAGCTCTGTATTATCAATAGCGGTCGCGCTAAGCTCCAGGCGGCCTTCCAGAATCAGATACAAATCACGCCCATACTCACCTTCACGCAGCAACATTTCTCCAGTTGTGAGTATGACGTGCCTGGCAGCAGCCATCATATGCAACAGGTAGTTATCCGGTACTTGCAGTGGATTATTCAAAAATGATTGCTCACGTAAGCGGGCAATCAGCATGGCAATCGTCCAACCAGGAGGCATTGCTTGCGCCACCTGGCGCGTATCGGGCTGGTTGTTCCAGGTAACCCCCAGGCGCTCCTTAAGCGATAGCATCAGTAAATCGCGGTGATTATCCACCGGGCAGACAGGTACACAGGAGCCACACATAATACATTCATGGGTAAAACGCGTAACGTGTGGCGCAACTCCACTTGTCAGCGTAGCGGCATTGAGTTCAGCAATATTCACTTGCGACGACAGTGGCACCGGGCAGGCACTCATGCAGCGGTCACAGCCAATACACATATTGATTTCAAACTTGACCTGATTTTCAGCCAGTGGTTGTACCTGGCGACGATGCTCAAGTCCCACCAAAGGCGGCTTTTGTTTGCCCGGTAAACCATGTGTACCTATTGCCAGAAAATTGCTTGAGCGTTTCACAAGCATAGTATTGTCCAGCACACCTGATCGTTGTGGCTGGGCACCCAACGGATTGGTAACAGTCGACTGTGGTGCATTACTCTGGCCATTGGAGAAGTAGAGCAGCAGATTGCCCAGGACGATTTGGTCGCCAT
>WNFM01209452.1_pt1 | contig 15889 bp, 15 predicted proteins | sample 5400271 | NCBI WGS metagenome assembly WNFM01 (sample SAMN13153352, study PRJNA577476) | soil metagenome | isolation source: 60 cm saprolite on Douglas fir-dominated hillslope | place: USA:California | collected 2013-09-17
AGCGTCCGATGGCATACTGGGCATTCATGTTCGGTCGGTCGATACCAGCGTCGCGTCACACTTGCATACGTTCTGCGTCGTTTCATGGGCCTGCTCCTTATGGTTCACTGACTCCTTTCTCTCTTGCTCCTATTTTACCTTATTGCTCACGACGCATCCTTTGCCCTGACGGAAAAAAAGATAAGCCCCCTTTATCAAACACCTGCTATGTTCCGGCTTTCACATGCTCCGACCTGGCTTCTTGTGTTGGACAATACCCCTGCAACACAACCGCTTCACCCTATCTTAGGCTTGCGGTTCCCCTATGTTGGGAAGCAGCTCCAGGTAATGGGCGGCTGAGATGGCCTGCGCCCGCGAATGCACTTCCAGTTTGGCCAACACTGCCGAGACATGGTGCTCGACCGTCTTGGGTGAGGTGAAGAGCCGGCGGGCGATCTCGGCGTTGGATAAGCCCTGTGCCAGCAGCTCCAGGACCTCCCGTTGCCGGGTCGTCAGACCGGCCTGATTTGTGCGAGTCGAGGTGCGAGGACCTCGAGGGATCCCTCCAATGCCCTGCTGCTGCAACCGCCGCCGCACCAGGGCCACGGCGGGTTGAGCGCCGAGCCGCTCAAAGAGCGCGAGCGCGTTTCGCAGCGCCTCGGCATCCCCATCGGCGAGCGCGAGCGCCTGCTCATAGGGACACCCAATTTGTGCCCACAGCGCAGCGGCACCCCGCCAATCCCCGGCGATCTGCCGCGCAAACGGTTCGGCGATTGACCCAGGCGCGCCGGGCAGGCCCCCTGCACGCCACATCCAGAAGCTCAGTTCGCCGAGCCTCCACGGATCCTGATGCATCAGCGCCAGGTCGTAGCCCACGCGCGCCTCAGCCAGGCACTGCTCCTGGTTTCCGCGGAGCCACGCTGCCTCGGCGCGCGCCGCGGCCACGGGCGCAATCCGTTGGAGTTCTCCCGTGGCCAGCGCCAGGGTGCGGGCTTCATCCAACAGTGCCGCGCTGCCCGGATCGCCACGCCGCACCCGGACCCAGCCGAGGACCACCAGGGCCGGGATTTTGGCCGCAGCAGCAAGTCGATACCGCTCGAGCACGTGGGTCGCCTCCGAAGCTGCGTCATCCCAGCTCCCCTGCTATAGCATATCTCATTCCTCCCAAATTATGGCCCTATCCTGTCCGAAAGTCCAGTTGACAGAGACCTTTCTTCCGCCTATACTTTCTACTGTGAGTGATTATTCACATACATTGAGGGGAGAGAACATGGCGGGAGAAACGCGACAGAAGATCCTGGATGCGGCGGAAAAGCTGCTTCTCTTGAAGGGATTGGCACGCGTGGCGACCAAGGAGATTGCGCGCGAAACCGGCCTCTCAGAAGGCGCGCTCTACCAGCATTTCGATCATAAAGAGGAGATCTTCTTCGCGCTGATGGCCAGGCATCTGCCTGTTCTGTGCGTAGTTTTCTGATCAGTCAACAGGATGAGCAGATGACATATAACCCTTAAAGGAAAGAAAGGCAACGATATTATGAACGAATATACGACCCAAACCACACGAGGTATCCTGACCACACCCGGCAAAGGTCACACGACGATTTTAACCAGCTTTCGCCGCAATGGCATGGGATACTTCATGACCGCGGCGGATACCTGGAAAGTCAAGCGCCTGGCCAGCAATCCGCGGGTCACCGTCGCCCCCGGCACCTTCAAAGGGGAAGCACTCGGCCCGGCGATCGAAGGGACTGCGCGCCGCCTCTCTGGCAAAGAGTTAAAATGGGCACGAGACCTGTTGCGCGTTGGAGTGGTGGGCCACTTCTGGGGCCTCATCTTCGATCTACGATACCCTGGCGATAAAACGGCGGTCTACGAAATCTCACTGGTTGCCCAGAGGGTGGATCACGAGATGACAGCACCTGCTCCTTCCTGGCGCTGACCCCGAGAACAGGAGAAACATGTCACATGGCAAAAACATATCGTGTCAATGCATTTGTGCGCATAAGCAACGCCTTGGCCGCATTTCTGCTGCGCATGGGCGTGAAGATGGGAACCATGACCCTGCTCACCGTGCGGGGTCGCACAAGTGGGAAGATTCGCACAACCCCGGTCGCACTGGTCGAGTTGGGTGGAGACCGCTTGCTGATCGCGCCGTTTGGGTCGGTCAACTGGGTGCGCAATCTGCGCGTGGCTGGCGAGGCAACGCTGACGCGGGGTCGCCACAGCGAGCGCGTCTCCGCCATCGAACTGAGCATCCAGGAGTCCGGGCCGATCCTCAAAAAAACGCTGGTCGGCGCCCCGTCGTTCGTGACCAACTACTTCGACGTTACACCGGACTCCCCGCTGGCTGATTTTGAACGTGAGGCACCACGCCATCCCGTGTTTCGGCTCAACACGCTCTCTTAAGAAAGGAACAGAGAACACCATGATAAGCGCAACATTTCCCTATCAAAAAAAGCGTCAACTGGTTCTAGGACAGGAGATGGCGTATGTCGAGGTAGGAAACGGCGATCCCATCGTCTTTCTGCACGGTAACCCGACCTCTTCCTACCTCTGGCGCAATATCATTCCGTACCTGGAAGGACTGAGCCGCTGTCTCGCGCCTGATCTCATCGGCATGGGCGACTCGGACAAGCTGCCCAACAGCGGCCCCAACTCGTACACTTTCATCGAGCATCGGAGCTTTCTGGATGCACTCCTTGACCTGCTCGGCGTCAAGCAGCGTGTCACCTTTGTTGTGCATGATTGGGGATCGGCCCTGGGCTTCGACTGGGCCTACCGCCACCCGGACGCAGTGAAAGGCATCGCCTATATGGAAGCGATTGTCAAACCTGGTACCTGGAGCGAGATGCCGGAAACCGCACGCAAGATCTTCCAGGCCTTGCGGTCTCCAGCAGGGGAACAGATGGTCCTGGAACAAAACTCCTTCATCGAGGTCAACCTCCCCAATACGATTCTGCGCCGTTTGACTGAGGAAGAGATGGCCCACTATCGTCGTCCGTTTGCCGAGCCAGGCGAAGCGCGTCGTCCCACGCTCGCCTGGCCACGTCAGCTCCCCTTTGATGGAGATCCGGCCGATGTGACCGAGATTGTCATGGCCTACGGAGAGTGGCTTTCCCGCAGCGACATTCCTAAATTATTCATTCGGAGCGATCCGGGCACAATGCTGCCGAGTCATGTAGAGTTCTGCCACACCTGGCCAGCGCAAAGCGAGGTCACTGTGCGAGCGCGCCATTATCCTCAGGAGGATTCTCCTGATGAGGTCGGGCAGGCTATCGCGAACTGGTTGCAACACCTGACATAGTTTCCGTTTGTGTTGGAGATTCTTTAAAAGAACCTCCAACACAAAGAGAAAAGAGGATGAGAACAACGATGGCAACGCAAACCATGCGGGTGATTCACGTCCATCATTATGGTGGACCTGAACAGCTCAAGCTTGGGCAGAAGCCACGCCCACGGCCACAGGCTGGCGAAGTACTGCTTCGGGTTCACGCGGCTGGCGTGAACCCCATAGACTGGAAAATCCGTCAGGGCTTGATGAAAGAGTCCAGGCCGGTGACGTTTCCCTATACTCCTGGCATCGAGATGGCCGGAGTGGTCGAAGACGTTGGCCCCGCTGTGACAACCTTCGAGATCGGGCAGGCCGTCTTTGGACAGATCGCAGAAGGAGCCTACGCCGAGTATCTCACGGTATCGGTCGAGGCGCTCGCGCTCAAGCCGCAGACCCTGAGTTTTGTTGAGGCTGCCACTGTGCCGGTCGGCGCGACGACGGCCTGGCGAGCGCTTTTTGATAATGGCCGCTTGACATCTGGTCAGCGGGTGTTGATTCAGGGAGCAGCGGGTGGGGTTGGTCTGTTCGCCGTCCAGTTGGCGAAATGGAGGGGCGCACAGGTGATCTGCACGGCCTCCACAGCCAATCTCGATTTTGTGCGCTCTCTTGGTGCGGATACGGTCGTGGATTACACGACGACGTCGGTTGAGAGCGTGGTCCAGGATGTTGACCTGGTGCTGGATGGGGTCGGAGCAGAGACCTTGAGCAGGTCTCTCACCGTCCTCAAGCCTGGGGGAACGCTGATCTCAATTGCAGGTCCGCCGCCCCAGGAACAAGCCAGGGTGCGCGGTGTTCGCGCGGCGTTCATCCGCAACCAGTATTCTCGTGAACTCTTACAGACTGTTACACAGTTGATCGATGAAGGCCATCTCAAAGTGACGGCTGGGAAGACGTTTGCGCTCAGTGAAGTGCAACAGGCCCATGAGTACGGTCAGAGCAGTCATGGACGTGGCAGGATCGTGCTACAGATCGCCGATGGAGCAGAGAACACTTTTGCATAACGCGTGGTAAAGCCACACGAACTGGTGAAAGAAAGGGAAAGGCTTGGAATTCGACTTCTTTTCATGCTTGGGAAGCATGGTTTTGCAGAAAAACTTCGGATAGAGTAGCAATTTTAACTTCTTTACATTCCAATACGAGATTGTAACGGGTGACCTACTAGGTGATGTGAAGTTATGCGATCGGAGCAGACTCAATAAGCTACCACTCCGAGAACATGAGCAATCATGGGAAAAATCGTCCATTTTGCGAACGGATGTGCGAAGTAGCCACTACAGCAAACTGCCGATTCTGAACTCCTTTAAATTATGTTCTTACCTTATCTACGTTTCGGATCGCAAAATGCTTCATCGAAAGTGGCGAAGGCCACTAACTCTTGGCGAGATTTGATGGTATCTGCTTCTGCGCCTCCTTCAAGAACTCCAGGATCGCTCCGGTATCCTGGTTCAACATCCAGGACTCGGCCACCTTGCCGTCCCGCATCTTGAACACAAACGCCTCCGGAACAGCAAGCTTTCTTCCACTCTGTGGTACTGCTGCCCTATTTATCCCAAAGACCACCACATACTCCTGCGTGGTTTCCAGAAAGACAGTGGAATTTTCCTGCTGAACTTCTTCGGGTGGTTTCCCTGAAAGGCTTGGCTTCAACGCCTCCCAGGTTCGGTAGAAACCATTCACATGTTGAAGGGCTCCTTCATAACCGTGATAGTCTCCACCATAGGGCAGGGAGGGCGCTTCGTGAATTACGACCTCGGGAAGGTACGCCTCCAGAATGGCAGCCTGGTCGTGTCGGTCGACAGCGTCAAAGAGACGCTTCACGGTTTCCACCTGCTGTTGTGACGGAGGTTCTGCTCTCGAATGCTCAGGCGAACGCTGTTTGGCTCGGGTTTGCAATGCCTTGAGCGCCTCGATTTCTCCGAGATGCCCAACGCACCCCAGCAAGATTTCTTTGATGACTGGATATGCCGTCAGTCTTTCGCCCGCGAACGTGGTTGGCTGTGCCAGCACCCCTTCCGGCAAGGAGAGAAGGTACTGGCGGAGGGCATGGCTCACCTGGTCTAGATAGGCGAGGAGTTCCTCTGCACTCAGAACAGGAATAGCAGACACTTCCTCCTGCGTGTAACCAGACAGGATACCCAGGCCACCAGTGCCGATGCCGCGAGGGTCATAGGCGGTTTGCCTGGCCCAGCCCTGGGTGTACCATTGCTCGGCTTCGGCAGGCCGCTGCTCTAAGAAGCGTACCTTGAGCACATCCAGCCCACGGCTCATATGCCATACTGTGACGCCAATGCTGTTGCCTTCGGTATCGGGTTGCCATGTCAGTTCTTTATGGGATAATCCTGACACCTGCTTGTGGATGCCTTTTGTGAGGTCGTCAACGAGGTCGGCTAATAATTCGAGATCGGTCATAGGATTTTCCACCTTTCTTACAAAAGATGTCGTTACTGGGATACTGGCTGGTATGTTCCAGGAACCGTCCGAAAGCTGATGGTAAAGCGGTTCCAGCCGTTAATGGCGACGATGGCGAGCGTCAGGTTCACGAGTTCCTGACATTTCGGTTGGCCCTCTGCAAGGAATCTAGCACGGCAATGGCCTTGTTACAAGAGCCATTTGTGGGTATAATAATGGTGCCATTTTTCCTGGTGGTGCCTTCAGAAAGAAAGGTCGAAACGTCCATGCCGAAACGGGTACCAGTCCGCTACGAGCCTATGATTGTGCTCGATACGACCTCATCGGTCCCTCTTTATCGCCAGTTGTATGACCGGTTGCGCCTGGCCATTCTTACGGGACAGCTAGCAACGGGGGCACGGCTACCTGCGACACGCACGCTTGCTGACCAACTTGGAGTTTCTCGCAATACGGTCTACCTTGCCTACCAGCAGTTGCTTGCGGAAGGGTACCTCAACAGCAAAGTGGGACACGGGACCTCGGTTGCGCGTGTGACTCCCGAGACGCTGCTCACGCTTCCCTCGACTTCCCAGGGGAGACAATTTGCTCAGGATGACACGGCCCGTTCCCGTGTGTCACAGCGAGGGATGAACATAGCACGCCTGTCTCCTATGCCGAGGTCACAGGTTCCCTCAGCGCCTGGTAAAGCGCCCGCCTTTCGGGCTGGCGTACCCGCCCTCGATCTCTTTCCCTACCAGATATGGGCACAGCTGGTGACACGCCGGGTGCGGCACTCCCTGAAGGAAGCTTCCGACAATCAGGACCCCGCAGGCTACCGTCCGTTGCGCGAGGCCATTGCCGCTCACATTGGTGTTACACGAGGAGTCCGTTGCACGGCGGACCAGGTGATTGTCGTTTCAGGAGCACAGGCGGCGCTTGATCTGGCGGCACGCATATTACTCGACTCTGGTGATATGGCCTGGATTGAGGATCCAGGGTATCCTGGTGCGCGTGGTGCGTTAGGAGGTGCCGGAGCGCAACTGGTTCCTATCCCAGTCAAAGAGGATGGGCTGGATGTGAGCGCAGGGAGAACACGCTGTCCACGGGCGCGCCTGGCCTATGTCACGCCATCCCACCAATTTCCCCTCGGCGTCACAATGAGTTTGGCCCAACGACTTGCTTTGTTGGAATGGGCCAGTCAGGCCGATGCATGGGTCCTTGAAGACGATTACGACAGCGAGTATCGCTTTAGCGGACGCCCTCTGGAGGCGTTACAAGGACTTGACAGATCCAATCACGTGATTTATCTCGGCACGTTCAGCAAGGTGCTCTTTCCGTCGCTACGTCTGGGCTATCTGGTCGTCCCACCTGATCTAACCGATGTGTTTGTGGCCGTGCGCCTCTTTGTGGATAGACATGTGCCTATTCTTGAACAGATGGCGCTCGCCGATTTCATAACGGAGGGACATTTCACGCGCCACATCCGGCGTATGCACACAGTCTATGCTGAACGCAGAGCGGCATTAATAGCAGCGGTGGCAAGTGAGCTAGGCGAGATGCTCGAAGTACATGCGCCGGAAGCGGGCATGCATCTTGTCGGCAGGTTGCCCCCTCACGTGGATGACGCGAAAGTCACGCAGCAAGCTGCGAAGTATGGAGTTGAAGTGATCCCTGTATCGGTGTTTCGTCGTGAGCCAATGCCCCGTGAGGGGTTAGTACTCGGCTATGCTGCCGTGAACGAGCAGGAAATCCGCGAGGGAGTTCACCGGTTGGCGCTGGCGATCCGCTCGATGCCTCGCCCCATCAGAAGTGTAGCCGAAATACATGAACCAGGGAGTTAGCCATTTTAAAGCGGTTCCTCTTTGCTTCCGACTTTTTCCGAGGTTACATAGGGGCTGACAATGAGCATTGAGAAGCTCTGCAATGAACTTTTTCCTCCCCAGTGTTGTCTTAGACCATGAATAGCTATTCCTGGAGGACCTTGCAGCATGCTAGCCGACTCAGAGCTCATGGCCCGCGTGTGCGAGCATGACGTGAGCGCTTTTGAAACGCTCTCTGCGCGTTATTGGGAGAGTATCTATCGCCACGTGCTTGCTACGATCCACGATAGCAGCGCGACAGAAGATATCGTCCAGGAGGTCTTCCTGCGCATCTGGACGCGCGCGGAACAGTGGCACGGGCGCGGGAGCTTTAAGGCCTGGCTCTTTCGCATCGCCACGAACCTGGCGCTGAATCATTTGCGCACGCTGCGCAGGCGCAGGCAGCAACCGCTAGAAGCCCCTGCCGATCCTCTCAATGAGGATGATGAGAGCAGCGTACCATCCTGGATGGTCGATCACTCGCTGCCCGGGCCAGATGTCATCGTGGAAGAGGGCGAACGCAGTCAACTCCTTCAGCAACTGATAGAAGAACTTCCCGAGGAGAAGCGGGCGGTCTTTCGCCTGGTTTATGATGCCGAGATGGAGACCCGGCAGGTTGCCTAGACGCTTGGCATCCCGGAGGGGACCGTGAAATCACGTTTACACTACGCCACCAGGCGCCTCGTCCAGAAATGGCGAGACCTGCAACACAAATGGGAGGATATGGCATGACCATCATGGACGCCCCCTGGCACAAAGCTTCATTCGAACGTTTTCTTCATGAGCGTTTGCCCCACCTGCTGGCCGAACATGTCCCACTTATCGGCTATGCTGCCACAGCAACGAATCAATACACCTGCCAGATAGAACTGACTCTGCCCTCGCCGGCGGGAGATGTTGTTGTTGCATACGCGGGCCTGCCCCAACCGGATCAAGAGGGCATCTTCCAGGTCAGTGGGAAGCGCCAGGTCGTCGTTCCCTATGCCACGCACGATGATCTGGAAAACGCGGAGATCTTCTGCGTGGGCGAGCAATTAGAGACCCATCTGCGCCAGCGCCTGGGCAAAGTGCCAGACGACCTGGCATGGGATACCGCGCTGGCCAGGGCCTGGCTGCCGCTCAACCTCTGGATCGAAGAATTCTTTGAGAGACCTCCCCGCTATGCCTGGCCGTCGCCAGAAAACGACTGGACAACTTCCGTTCAATCGCTGGATGACACAAACTGGCTGGCCAGGCATGCCCACCTGCGGCGCCTCTCCATCATGGACCGCCAGCACCTCTTCAGGCCTGGACATTTCGGGCGTACCTGCCCCTTTGAAACGCCAGAAGGCCCGAATATCGGACGTATCTTGCCAATTGCCCTCGGCGCCGAAATACGCGACGGCAAACTGCTGATCATCGACGAACGGCCAGAAGCCACTCTTGGCCTTGAAGCAGCGATGATCCCGCTGCTTGAGCATAACGCGCCCGAGCGGCTACTGATGGGCGCGAACATGTTGCGCCAATGGATCGTCCCACCATCGCCCGAGCCGGCGCTCATCCAAAGTGGCAACGAACCGGACGCCCCCGATTTCTGGTGTGGGCACAACCTGCTCACAGCCTTTCTCTCCTGGGGAGAGGATACCTATGAAGATGGAATTGTCCTCAGCGAGTCGTGTGCCCGGCGGCTCTCCTACACGCATCCCGTCGAGCCAGGAGACAAGCTGAGCAACCGTCATGGCGTCAAGGGTGTCGTCAGCCGTATTCTTCCAGACGACGAGATGCCCCATCTCGCCGATGGCACACCGGTTGAGCTGATCCTCAACTTTATCAGCCAGCACGCGCGCGCGTACTTTGGGCAGGTCCGTGAGGCCGTGTTGAGCCATATTGCCCATGCCGGGGGCAGACCGATGATTATTCCTCCTTTTCACGCGCCTGCTGAGCGGGAAATCCGCTCGCGACTGGCCCAGGCAGGGCTGCCAGAGAATGGGATGGAACGGTTGATGGATGGCCGGAGCGGGAACCCCCTGGCCGGGCCGAGCACCGTGGGTTGGGTCTACTGGGGAAAACTCGTCCACGTAGCGCACGAAAAGCTGCAGGTCGCAACGGATAACAGCAGGGGACAACGCTTGAACGAAGACGATTACTATGCCTTGCGCCAGGCAGGAGCAGTTGAGGTTATTCGCGAGGCATTCAATACCAGCGCGGCCGGCCACCCTGAGGGCGGCCCGCTGAGTCAACGACTCATCAGAGGCAGCCTTGAACAGGCCGGGGCACCGTCACCCCAGTTGAGTGCGCTGTTAAAACGCCTGGACGTCGTTGGCATCCGAGGCGAGTTGAGCAAAAGCGGGCTGGCATTTCACCTGGGAGAGCCCGAGGGAGTGGCGCTTGATCTCGCGGCTCCCGTAGCCCATCCCTGGTTGCGGGGGCAGGTGCTGACACGCATCGGAGTGAGCGGCGGCACACCGGTTGCCTACCAGGCGCTTACCGAAGCCAATGTGCGCCTGGGGCACATTCTGAGTAGCGGAGCGCCCGCGAGCCTCAGGCAGCAGGCCCAGGCTCAATTGGCCGTGCGCGTCCAGGAATACTGCGCGACCCTGCTGCCAGCCGTTCAATTTGCAGCACGCGTGCAGTTCAGTGGGCGCGCAGTGCTCGCACCCGGGCCGAATCTGCACCTGGACCAGGTTGGAGTAGCGGAAGAGCTGGCGTGGCCGCTCTTTGGCCCGCTTGTAGCACGTGAACTTGCGGTTGAGGAAGTACAGCAGCGCAGCGAGCAGGCTACACGCGTTCTGGACGAGATCATGGCCCGCTCCTGGGTCATGATCCATCGCTCGCCAGCATTTACTCCGCAGACCTTTCTCGCCTTCCATCCTGTGCGCATTGCCGGGCGTGTGCTTCGTCTACACGCGCTGGCCTGTCGTCTCCTGCAAACAGACTTCGATGGCGACCAGGCAGCGATTTTTCTGCCGCTGACCGAGCAAGCCCAACAGGAGGCTGGCGAGCGTCTCGCGATCGCGGCACACCTGGCCCGCACACCTGATCTGCTGCACGATCTCTTGCCGAATAATGAAGCGCTGTGGGGTCTGGCCAGCCTGAGCCTCACCGAGGAGGGGAAACAGAAGATCGTAGATAGTATCGGCATGAACATAGTACCTGCTGGCGAAATCGTCACACGCACATTGCTGGAAGAGGCGCTGCAACAGATTCTCCAGCGGGATGGCATACCTGCGGCATTGGAACTGCTTGAAAAGCTGGCGCGCTGCGGTTTCGCTGAGGCCCGTGCGTCGGGGGCGTCGATCAGTCCCTTTATAGGCAGTCGGTTTCCCTTGCCGCCTGCGCCGGCAGAGGATGAGGGGAATCAATGGAATCGTTATCAGCAGGAGGTAAGCGAGCGGCTTGCCGCCCATACCGACTACACACAGCCCGATCTTGGGCCGCAGCTGCTGGCGGTGAAGAGTGGAGCCAGGGGAGAGATAGAGCAGCTTACTGGCCTGCTGAGCACACAGGGAGTTGTTAAAGACATTCTGGACAGGCCAGTACCCATCCGCCATGGCTATCGCGATGGTTTGCCGCCGGCAGAACTTTGTACCCTCGCGATTGGGGCGCGTGAGCGCTTTGCGCAGGTACAGCGCGAGTGGATAGAGATGAGCCAGGAGATTCGCAAACGTGACAGAGCGCAGAGTTTTCACGTGCTCGCGCGTGCCATGCGCGCCGAGCAGCCAGCACTCGTCTTTGCCCATGCCGCCGCCATCGGGGAACGAGATCCCTTGACCGATCCTGACAGTCGCCTTTTTGCAGGTTTATCAGCGCGTTCCCCCATTTTTTGAGAGGGATGGAGAGGCGGCACCTGCCGAGCCGCTTCAGTGAGAATTGGAAAACTCTGTTCTACTTTAGAACGTATCTAGACGGCAAAAGCCCTTTGTGATAAGCTTGTGAGAAGAAGACGTGCCGGAGGAACCGGAGGAGATACGAAGGAGCAGGTATGAGCGAGAACGACCAACGAGACGCACAACTTCTACCTCTCTCAGTGCATGCTCACAAGAATCGGGCTATGTGGGAAGCGACCAGCGACAGCTATGAACAAGCGCATGCGATGGATCTCTCAGGAGAAAAAGCGATGAGCTGGGGGCTCTGGCGCATCCCAGAGGCAGAACTGCATATTCTTGGGGAGGTAGCTGGCAAGGATGTCTTGGAGTTGGGCTGCGGAGCCGCCCGCTGGTCGATTGCTCTGGCTGGACGTGGCGCACGGCCCGTTGGCCTCGATGTTTCATCACGACAACTCCAGCATGCGCGCCGCCTTATGGCTCAGGCAGGGGTGAACTTCCCGCTGGTTCAAGCCAGCGCTGAAGACGTCCCCCTGCCTGATGCTGGCTTTGACATCGTCTTCTGTGATTGGGGAGCGATGACTTTCTGCGATCCTCACCGAACAGTGCCAGAAGTCGCTCGCCTGCTGCGACCTGGGGGGCTGTTCGTCTTTGCGACCGCCACACCGATCCAGTGTCTGTGTCAGGACATGCAGACGGACCAACTCACCGACCACCTGGTCAATGACTATTTTGGCATGATGCGTTTGGAGTGGGAAGACGAGGTAGATTTCCAACTGCCCTATGGGGAGTGGATCCGTCTCTTCCGAGAGAACGGCTTGCTGGTCGAGGATCTGATCGAGACCCAACCACCTCGTGGGGTGAGCAGCACCTACCGCGACGCCGTCGAAACAGAGTGGGCCAGGCGCTGGCCGATGGAGAACATCTGGAGGCTGCGCAAGCAAGCAAGTGCATAATCGTTGTCTTCTTCTGGGTCTGCAGATCCGTCAAATGACCTGTGCTGGCTACTTAGGATATCCGTTCCAAAATCAGGTAGTAAACAGTCATGCAGGAAACCCTAAGTCACCTATCTGATGTGTAGATTGCAGAGAAAAAGAATCGGTAGAGCCAGCATTAGCGCTTTTTTGGAACGGATATCCTAAGTAGCCAGTACAGGGCAAAGCTCATCGAGTGCGCGATCGAGACGATCGCCACGCTGGGCTATGCTCAGGCATCGCTGGCTCAAATCGCCAGGCGGGCGAACATTAGCAAGAGCGTGATCACCTATTACTTCGGCAGCAAGGAGGAGTTGATTGAACAGGTGGTGGAAGGCATGTATACTGCTGCTACGTCCTTTATGAGGCCGCAGATCGCCGCCGAGCGCACCGCCAGGGCGAGGTTGCAGGCCTATCTCCGCAGCAATATCGCCTATATTGCCGCCCATCGTCTGCAGATGATGGCGATCATCGACATTGTGCTCAACGTGCGCACGAAAGACGGCCAGCTGCGCTACCATCCGGGCTCCGAGAAACCCGACCTGGAGGCCTTAGAGGCCATTTTGCGCCAAGGCCAGGCCGACGGCGAGTTCAGGGCATTCGACCTGCGGGTCATGGCGGTCACCATCCGAGGAGCCATTGACGCGGTGGGGCGCTTCCTTGTGGCCCATCCGACCCTGGATGGGGAGACGTATGCGCAGGAACTGGTGATGCTGTTTGACCGAGCCACCCGCAAGGAGTGAGGTATCCCTATGAGTCTTATTGTCGAGCACATCAACAAATGGTTTGGTCAGTTCCAGGCGATCACGGACCTCTCCATGAAAGTGGAAGAGGGAGCGCTTTTCGGCTTCCTGGGCCCCAATGGCGCAGGCAAGACCACGACGATGCGCATGATCCTCGACCTCTTCCGTCCCGACTCCGGCCAGATTAGCTGGAATGGCACACCGGTGCGCGAGGTCGCTCGTCGCTCCTTCGGCTATTTGCCAGAAGAACGCGGACTCTATCCCAGGATGGAGGTCGCCGAGCAATTGATATTCCTGGCCCGGCTCTCCGGTCTCTCCAAACAGGAGCGGTTCCAGATCAGCGCCAATCGCCACAAGAAGATCGAAGAACTCTCCAAAGGCAACCAGCAGAAAGTGCAGTTTCTCGCCGCCATATTGCACGACCCGACCATCCTGATCATGGATGAGCCCTTTAGTGGGTTGGACCCGGTCAACGCGACGGTGCTCAAAGAGGCATTCCTTGAGATACACCGACGCGGCAAGACGATCATCTTCTCCACCCACCAGTTGGAGCAGGTCGAGGAGTTGTGTGAGGACATGGTGCTCATCAACAAGGGGCAAGTGGTGGTGCAGGGCAGTGTGCAGGAGATCAAACGCCAGCACGGGCGCAACGTGGCACGCCTCAAGCTCGACAATGACCCCGAGGCGCCCTGGCTCGATGCGCTGGTCGGCGTGCACGTGACCAAACGCCGCCAGGACTATCTCGAAATGCAGTTCCAGGCCAACCTCAATCCCAATCTGATTGTGGAGGCGGCGCTGCAGCACGGCGGCATCATCAGCCGTTTCGAGGTAGTTGAGCCCTCACTGACCGACATCTTCATGGAGCTGGTCGGCACGACTGCGCTGCCCGATGCTCCCTCTGCTCTCCCAGCCTAGAGGAAGAGGCGACTGATCCGAGCAGGTGAGCGGAGCGAGCTTCCGATCCGCATACCTGACCGAAGGTAGCTGCGCAGCAGCGTTGGTGTGCGGAATACGGACCCTCGCGCATGCCTCGTTGCTGCTCGAAAGGAAGAAGGAAACCATGGCGAAGAAACTGGTGGACATGCCAGAGCACGAACGTTCCGAACAGGAGCACAGGGCCGTAGCGGTGAGTTCAAGCGGCGCCGCTGCCCAGAACACCCCGCGCAATATCCGTTTGATTATCGGGCGCGAATATAAAAATCGTGTGACCCAGCGCAGCTTTATCATCACGAGCATAATCCTCCTGGTCATCGTGTTCCTTGCTGCCTTTATCCCGACGATGGTGCAGTTTGTGCAGCATATTACTGCGCATCCAAGTTCACAAACCCAGGTCGTCGTTGTGAATGACGCGGGTACAGTCGCGGGCCTGAATGAGGCGACACTGACCTCGTACATCAGTTCGGAACTGAACCGGACGACTACCACCAGCCCTGCTCCTTATGCGATTACCAGCCAGCCACAGGCTTCCCTGGTCAGCCTGCAAAGTCAGGTCAAGCATGGCAAGTTGGATATCCTGCTCGTGCTTGCAGTTGCTCTACTATACCAATGCCGATCCAAACAACGACAGCAGTCTGACCAGTATTCAGGCCCTGGCCCAGCAGCTCACCGTGCTCGATACCGCTCATCGCCTTGGTCTCACACCGTCTCAAACCACTCGCCTCTTTGCTCCTCCCAGCCTGACGATGGTGTATACGCAGCAGGGCCAGAGCACTCGCCCGGTGAGTGAGATCATTGCGGGATTTATCCTCGCCTATGCCGGTGCTTTACTGATTGTCATCTTTGTCTCGACCTATGCCAATATCGTCGCGGCGGGAGTCGCGGAAGAGAAAAGCAGCCGCATTATGGAAATTCTGGTGAATGCCGCGACCCCTTTCCAACTGCTGATCGGCAAGATCGTGGGCATCGGCGCGGCGTGCATGACACAGATGACGTGCCTGGTGGTGGTCGGCATTGGTGCGCTCCTGCTGCAAATCCCTCTGCAGGCGGCGCTGTTCGGTGCAAACGCGGGAGGCTTCATCCAGTATCTCACCGGTGTGTCCATCCCGTTCTACCTCCTGTTCCTGATCTACATTCTCCTGGCGTTCTTCCTGTATGCCACCCTGAGTGCCGGACTGAGCGCGATGGTCAAACGGCAGGATGAGGTGCAAAATGCGACCATACTTCCTCGCCTGCTGGTCACCATTGGATATCTTCTGTTCTATCTCGGGGCAGCTTCTCCCAATGCAGCCTGGACGAAGGTGCTGTCGTATATTCCTTTCTGGACCCCGACGTTGATGCTGCTGCGCATTGCTCTGGGCACGGCTGCCTGGTGGGAGGTCGTCTTGACGATCGCGTTGATGCTGGTCGCCATTCTCGCCTGCACCTGGTTTGCCGCGCGCCTGTATCGCTACGGCGTCTTGATGTACGGGCAAAAACCCGGTCTGGGGCGGGTGATGAAGCTGGCGTTTGGCCGGTGAGTAGATCATCTCTGGACCGGACAACCCGCAAGGAATGAAGTTTTCTCATGCTCGTGAGTTGAAACTTATTTTTATATTCCCCTGAGCTTTAAAATCGCCAGCGATAAAGCGATGCTCACGAGCGACCCTGCGATTACCTGTGTGACCGTGTGGCGGCGCAGCACTACTCGCGACCAGCTCACCAGCACGAGCAACAAGAATGCGGGTAACATCACTGCCCCGTAGAGCACCGTGAGCACCGTTGCTGCGCCCCCTATTGAGGAAGCGTGAATGCTGATCTTCCACCACAACGTCGTTACCATCATCACCACCCCGCTCACTGCCGTGATGATCAGCGCAGTTACCAGGTCTTTGGG
>WNFM01118283.1_pt2 | contig 15882 bp, 11 predicted proteins | sample 5400271 | NCBI WGS metagenome assembly WNFM01 (sample SAMN13153352, study PRJNA577476) | soil metagenome | isolation source: 60 cm saprolite on Douglas fir-dominated hillslope | place: USA:California | collected 2013-09-17
TTGGCCAGCAGCACCCCGGACACCGACAGGGTTTCCTCGCTGAGGGCGCTCATCGCCGCCAGCGTCTCCTGGGTTGAGCGCGCCACTTGGCGGCGCCTCTCGCCGATCATCTTGGTCAGCCAGAAGAACACCGGCACGGTGATGACCGCCACGATGGTCAGTTGCCAGCTGAGGATCACCATGGCGACGATGGTGGACACGAAGATGACGACGTTGGCCAAGATGGTCGAGGCGGTGGTGGTGACCACCGACTGAACACCGCCAACGTCGTTGGCCAGCCGGGACTGAATCTCGCCGGTCTTGGTGCCGGTGAAGAAGGCGAGCGGGAGCGTCTGCAGGTGCGCGTAGAGCCGGTCGCGCAGGTCCCGCATGACCAACTGCCCGACCCGGGTGGTCTCGTAGGTCTGCAAGATGCCGATGGCGCCGTTGACGATCGGGACAACGGCCATGATGGCGGCCAAGATGACGAGCAGTTGGAGGTTGGGGCCGCCGGGAACGAACAAGGCCTTGTTGAACACCGCCTGGATCAGCAGCGGGTTGATGATGCCGATCGTCGAGGTCACCACGATCAGCGCGACGACGGCGGCCACCTGGGCCCGGTAGGGGCGGAACAGCGGCACTACCCGGCGGGCGGTGTTCCGGTTCACATGGGCGGGCGCGGCCGGATTCCGGCTGACGGCGCCGGACCGCGGCCCCGGGGCTGTCATGTCACCCGCCAGCGCGCCGACCGCATGCCCGGCTCGAGCCCGGCCCCTGCGCACAACTTCACCTTCGGCCTCCTCCGCTGCGCGCTCCACGCAGCCTGATCCGTGTGCCTACTGGCCTTTCCAGGCCTCGGGCGTGCTGGATCGTTACGGGATGCGCTCTAACCCGCTTTCTTCAACGACCTTCTCAGCAAGCGCCCAGTAGGGCTAGCTGGTCGCCTTGACGAGGAATAGCCACGCGCTGACCACGCCGCCAAGCAGGCTCGCCACCGTGGCGGGGATCAGCCAGTACAAGCCACCACCGGCCTTGAACAGGAAGGTGAGCCCGGCGACGCTAACGAGCACGGCAGTGATCGCGTTGGGGGAGAACCTTTCGGTGTAGCGGGCCACGCCCTGATCGCTACCGTGACCGGCTCGCCGGTCCAAGATGAACAGGGCTACGCCCGAGACCACGCCCACAGCCAGCAGCTCCCAACCGATGTCCCCGGCCGGCACCTTCGGGTGATGCCCCACGGCGGCCGGGCTTCGTACCGTTCTGGTGAAGAGCCGGGCCAGCAGGGCCGGGCTGCCCGCAGCACCTCCAGCTCGCAGCAGGTCAGCGGCTCAGCCAGGCCCGGCGGCCCGGCCGCAGCTCCCCTCCGTGGCGCCCTGGCGTCTGTTTGGCCCAGGCGCGCAACAGCGCGGCCAGGTAGCCGAGGCTGAGGCGGCGAGCCGCATGCTGCTAGCCCGGCCAGACAGCCGACCGGCAGCCGTCCCAACAGCGCGCTCATCGGCGCGCCCTCGTCGGCGGAGACCCGAACGCAGCCGCCCCGGCGGGCAAGCGTGAACGCCGCTGGTCCAAGGAAGCCGTCCGCTACCTCACCCGCCACGGCGACGCCCGGATTAACCGCAGTCGGGTGGCCCGGGGGAATCTCACTCCCGGGCCACCCGACTGGGATTAACCGGCCCTCTGACTCCGATCTCTCGCTGGCTGCTAGGCAGCCACGTCCGTCTTGCGGGGCCGGCCCCGCGGTCGCTTGCGCGGCACGATCGCACCCCGCAGGAAGAGTTCGCCACCCCAGACGCCCCAGAGCTCCTGCCGCTTCAGCGCTCCGGCGAGGCAGGCGGCCCGCGCCGGGCACTCCCGGCACAAAGCCTTGGCTGTCTCCACGTCATCCGGCGACTCGGCGAAGAACAGCTCCGGGTCATCTGTGCAGGGCAGGTCAGGACCGGGGCTCGTGACCGGCAGCAACGCTGGGAGTCCCGCCGCTGCCAGGCAGCCGTTGTCCTGGCGCGGCCAGCACCTGTGACCCTCGTCGGGTCCGCTCGCGGGTGATGGCTGGGATGCGCCCAATCTCAGCCGCGGGGAGGCAGCGAAAACCTGTCGCTGACCGTTGCCGGACGGTCGGGCCCCTTGTGCTGGTGGTTCCGCGGTGCCCAGCGGCACCGACGCCGCAGCGGTCAGCTTCCTCATCTGCACTGACATCTCCCTGGGTGGCGTGCCGCCTGGTTACGCAGCCGCCGCGCAGGTGTCGGTCTGGGCTCCTCGTGAGGCCAGCCGCCTGCCGCTGGCGTGCGGTGCGGCCGCGTAAACCCGGAACCGGGCCCGCAGCGCGCCCAGATCGGCGGCCGTCGTTGCCAGCTGGCCATACATCTGCCACGCCACTGCAGCCAGGGCCGCGGCGTCGCTAGCCTCGTCGGCCGCGAGCAGGCTGGCATACAAGGCGTTGATGTCAGCCATCCCTGATCACCCTTCTCGGTCTGCCGGCAGAGGTCTTCGCCGCCAGATTGGCGCGCCCGGGCGCACTGCCCGGGACCGCTGCCGCTGGGCGCGGCGGGCCCGGCGAGCGGCGCGGACCAGTGCATCGCGCCGGCTTGGTCGTGCAGGTCGGCTAGCCGGGCCTGGCCCAGGGCCTGAACGGTGGCGTGTGTAATCATCGCGGCCTCCTTGGAGCCGTAGATCTCGAGGCGGGGGCTCGGCCGCGGCGGAGGCTAGGCCTGGTCATGGCGCCTGGTTTCCGGCCTGGCGGGTGTCCAGCCGGCGCACGGAGATCAGGCAGAGCCCGAGGTCGCGGACTTTGGTCAGCAGCCCGTGCAGCGCGGGCTGGTCAGCGACCAGGCCGCAGATGACTGTCTCCTCGCCCTGGCCGCTGATCTGAAGGCCGTCGAACCAGGCTGCCCACCGGTCATCCAGGACACCCGCCACGCGGATCTCATACTGGGCAGGCCAGCCGGAGGCGCTCACCCCAGCTCCAGCCGGCGCCCGGCCGGAGCGGCGGAGCGTGCTATGCCCGGCGGTGCCGATTGCGCCTGCGGCGAAGACCCGCGGCTTCCTTGCTGTGCACGGGCGGGCCTGAGGGCAGCCATTCGGGTCCTTCCTGCCGCTTGTGTTTCCTTCATGTGTGGACGGTAGGAGCGGACGCAGGGGCTGGGCGTCACCCGAAGGTGGCATGGGAGTGGAATCTTGCGGTGATCGGCGCGCCTATTCGGGACTATCCCGGCCGGGGCTGGCCTGCTCTACCCCGCCTGCGACATGGGGTTTGCCCCCCGCGGCATCGCCGTTCACAGGACCGGCGGGCCCGGCGCGGCTCTTACGCCGTGGCGTCAGCTCCCCGGTGCGTTCCGCGGCCTAGTGGCGCTGCGGGCTGGGGTGGGGGCCTGCGGGGTTCTGGTCTGGTTCGGTGTGGTGCAGGTGATCGGGCTGGGTATACCAGCCGGGCGGCAGATCGGCGGCCAGCGCACAGTGGACGAATCGGGCCACGGCCATGGTGTGTGCCCGGCTGGGGTTCCACTGCAGGGTGAATGGCACGAGCTGGCGAGGCGCCACTGGGAGGATGACTGTCTGGGTGTGGGCGGCCGCCAGGGACGGGATCAGCAAGATCCAGTCGATGCCGGGCTGGTCGGCCCAGCGGATAGCGGCCAGGTCGGTGTCGGCGAGCTCGATGGCCGGCGGGGCGATGCCTGCGGTGTCGAGTGCCTGGCGCTGGGCCAGGGCCCAGGCAGGAAACAGGGCCTCCGGGGCGGTGCCCAGCACGTCGTGGGCGAGTTCGGACAGCGGGATCGTGTCGCGGCCGGCTAGGCGATGGCTGGGGCGCAGGCCGGCCACGAGCGGTTCGGCGCAGAACACCTCGGTGGCGATCCCGGCCGGTTCAAGGACCGGGCCGCAGGTGAGGGCCACATCGATGTCGCCGGTAGCGACAGCGTCGAGGAGATTGGGCAGCCACATCCGCTGCAGGTCGACAGTTACCTGCGGTGCTTCGGCGGTGAACAGATTGATCAGGTGGGGGGCGAGCACGGGGGCGGCGGGCGGGGTGATGCCCAGCCGCACCGTGCCTGCCTCGCCGGCGGCGACGCGGCAGATCGCGGCCTTGGCGGCGGCGGCCTCGTCGAGGATGACCTTGGAGCGGGTGAGCAGTTCTGCGCCGGCGCTGGTCAGGGCGACCTGACGGGTGGTGCGGGTGAACAGCGGGGTACCCAGTTCGCGCTCGAGGCGGCGGATCAGTTCGCTGAGCGTCGGCGCGGCTATGTGCAGCCGCTCGGCGGCCCGCCCGAAGTGCAGTTCGGTGGCTACTGCCACGAACGCTTCGAGCTGGCGCAACTCCACATCCTGACGGTACCCCGGCAGGCTGGCGGCCGGCCGGATGAAGTGTGCCCGGCCGCAAGATTGTTCGGCGTGGCCGAATAGTGTGTTCGCAAGCTGCCCCTTTTTCGGCTCCGGGCAGGGTGTCAGGCTGCCAGCATTAGTGGCGGGCGCTCCAGCCGCCGGGCTGCGTGGAGACACCGGATGACGGACAGTGGCACGCTTCGGCGCGCTAAGCCTATTGGTCTCGGCGGTAGGTCACTGACGGCTGACCCGTCGGTGGCGGCCCCGGCGGGGGCCGCCGTGTCCGGGCGGGATGTCCTGCTGGCGACCAAGCTGCATGTGCCCCGGCCGCCGCCGGGTTTTGTGCCGCGCCGGCGTCTGGTGGAGGTGCTGGGCGAGGGCCTGGCGCGGGGGCGGGTGCTGGTGTGCGCCCCGGCGGGATTCGGCAAGACGGCGCTGCTGGCCGACTGGGCCCGCGGTGACGGCCGGCCTGTGGCGTGGCTGGGCCTGGATGACGGCGACAGCGACCCGGCCCGGTTCTGGCGGTATGTGGTGGCCGCGCTGGAGGCGGCCCGGCCGGGGCTGGCCGGGCGGGTGGGCCCGCCGCCCCCGCGGTCGATTGAAGGGCTGGTGACAGCCCTGATCAATGAGCTGGCCGCCGACCCGGGCGCTGATGAGGTGCTGCTGGTCCTGGATGACTACCACCTGGTTGATCCCGGGCCGGTGCACGAGTCGGTGGCGTTCTTGCTGGAGAATCTGCCGCCGGGCCTGCGGGTGGTGGTGTCCGGCCGGGCTGACCCGCCGCTGCCGCTGGCGCGGCTGCGGGCCCGCGGCCAGCTGGCTGAGCTGCGCGCCGCCGACCTGCGCTTCACCGGCGAGGAGGCGGCGGCGCTGCTGGGTGAGGCGGCGGGGCCGGGCCTGCCGACCGCGGCGGTGGCGGCGCTGGTGGCCCGCACGGAGGGGTGGGCGGCGGGGCTGCAGCTGGCCGGACTGTCGCTGCGGGGGCACGCGGATGCGGCCGGGTTCGTGGCGGCGTTCAGCGGCAGCCACCGCTTCGTGCTGGACTACCTGGCTGATGAGGTCCTGGACGGCCAGCCCGCGCAGGTGCGCGCGTTCTTGCTGGAGACCTCGGTGCTGGAGCGTTTGTCGGGAGAGCTGTGTGATGCGGTCACCGGCCGGGCCGGCAGCCAGGCGATGCTGGCCGGCATCGAGCGGGCGGGCCTGTTCTTGGTGCCGCTGGATGAGGTGCGCGGCTGGTGGCGCTACCACCACCTGTTCGCCGATCTGCTGCGCGCCCGGCTGCAGGCTGAGCAGCCCGGCCGGGTGCAGGCGCTGCACCGGGCCGCGGCCGCCTGGTGCGAGGAGCATGACCTGGCCGATGACGCGGTGCGGCACGCTCTGGCGGCCGGGGACACGGCCTGGGCGGCGCGGCTGGTCGAGCGGCACGTCGAGACGCTGCTCGGCCGCAGCGAGGGCGCTACCCTGCGCCGCTGGCTTTCGGCGCTGCCGGCGCAGGCGGTACGTGACCGTCCGCGCCTGTGCCTGGCCCAGGCGTACGGCGCCGCCCAGGGGTTCCAGGCCGAAGCACTCGAGGCCCTGCTCGATGACGCCGAGCACGCCGTTGCGGCCACCGGCGACGAACCGTATCAGGATCCCGCCGGGCGGCCGGTGAGCGTGCTGGCCAATGTCCCCGCGGGGATCGCGTTCCTGCGGGCCTCGCTCGCGCGGCTGCGCGGTGATGCCGCCCTGGCGGCCGGCTACAACCGGCAGGCCCTGGCCCAGCTGGGCGAGGACGACTGGCTGATGCGCTCCTTCGTGCGCTGGAACCGGGCGGTGGCGGACTGGCTGGGCGGCCGGCTCGGGCCTGCCGAGCGGGCCCTGGCAGAGGTGCTCGCCGAGCGGCGGGCCGTCGGCGCGCTCTTCGCTGGCTTCCTGCCCATGCGCGTTTGGTACGACCTGGGCGAGGTGCAGCGGGCCCAGGGCCACTTGGATGCGGCGCTGGCGACCTGCCGGCAAGCGCTGGACACCTTCGGTGAGAGCAGCCAGATAGCCCTCACGGGTCCGGCGCACGTGGGCCTGGCCCAGGTCTTGTACGAGCGCAACGAGCTGACCGCCGCCCTGGACCACGCCACCCGCGGGGTCACGCTGTGCCGGCAGCTAGCCTTCACCCCGCCGCTGGCCACCGGCCTGGCTGTCGTGGCCCGGATCCGGAACGCGCACGGTGACGCGGCCGGCGCCCTGGAGGCGATCGGCGAGGCCGGGCAGGCCGGGCTGAGCCCGCAGGTGGCCGCCCTGTTCAACCCGGTGCCGTCGCAGCGGGCGCGGCTGCTGCTGGCCCAGGGCGACGTCCACGCCGCCGCCCGGTGGACGACTGCTGCTGGCCTCGGCCCAGACGACGAGCCAGATTACCCGCGGGAGCCGGCGTATCTGGTGCTGGCCCGGGTGCTGCTCGCCCAACACGACCCCGGCCCGGCACTCACGCTGCTGCAGCGGCTGGCCGGCGCCGCCGCCGGCCAGGGCCGGGCCGGCAGCGTCATCGAGATCCAGGCGCTGCGGGCGCTGGCGCTGGCCGCCTGCGGCGATCACGCCGGCGCCCATGGCGCGCTGACCGAGGCGCTCACGCTCGCCCGCCGGCACGGCTACGTCCGGGTCTTCGCCGATGAGGGCGCGCCGATGCGCGCCCTGCTCGCCCAGCTGCCGGGTGCCCGGCCGGGCCAGCAGCCCGCGGCTGGCCGCATCGACCCCCGCTACCTGGCCGCGCTGTTGCGCGCCTGCGGCCCGGCAGGCGCCGTGCCGCCCCGCAGCCGGGCCGCCGGCGCGGCGCCGGGCCTGATCGAGCCGCTGTCCGGCCGTGAGCTGGAGGTGCTGCGGCTGCTCGCCGCGGGCAAGTCCAACCAGCGCATCGCCCACGACCTGGTCGTGGCGCTCGACACGGTCAAAAAGCACGTGACCCATCTCCTGGGCAAGCTCGGCGCAGCCAACCGCACCGAGGCCGTAGCCCGCGCACGCGACTTGGGCCTGATCCCCTGACGCCGCACCCCAGCGGCCCCGGTAGCACCTTCGGGTGAGGGCGCGCCGCGCCGCGACATTCCACCTGGCAGGCACCTTCGGGTGACGCCCCACGCAGGCGGGAATCCGTACCGTTCCCCGAAGAGCCGGGCCAAGAGGGCCGGGCTGGGCCCCAGCCACCGGGGGTCAGCAGCCAAGGGAGCATGACATGACCACTGCAAGCAGCCGGGGCCCGGCCCTGCGGGGCAAGGGGCTGGGGCGCGGGATGACCGGGTCGATAGGAAGTTTCGTGGTCCGCCGCGCCCGTCTGGTACTGGTCGCGGCCATGCTGGCCGTGGTCGGATTCGGCGTGCTCGGGTTCGGGGCGTTCAGCAAGCTGACGACCGGCGGCTTCCAGGACCCAGGCGCCGGGTCGACAACCGCGCAGACGCTGACCGATCAGCGCTTCGGTGGCTCCGTCGGTGTCATCCTGCTCGTCCACGCCGAGGCCGGGACGGTTGACGACGCGTCCGCACGAGCAGCGGGCGCCGAGTCGGCGAGCCGTCTTGCGGCGGTGCCGGGCGTGTCGAACGTGGTCTCCTACTGGCAGACGCGCAATCCCGGCCTGAGGTCCAAGGACGGCAAGTACGCGGTCATCTTGGGCAGCACCAAGAGCGACACCGATCTCAGCTCGTCGGAGCTGGCGGGCCTGCGATCGCACAGCAGGCAGGTCGACGTCACGGTCGGCGGCAGCGCGGCGATCGGCAACGACATCCTGAAACAGGTCTTCAAGAGCCTGCGCAGCGCCGAGGTGATCGCCGTGCCGATCATCCTGGCGCTGCTGGTGTTCGCGTTCGGCAGCGTCGTGGCCGCGCTGCTGCCCCTGGCGATCGGGGTGATCGCGATCCTCGGCACGTTCGCCGAACTGGACGTGCTCGGCTCGGTGACCAACGTGGCGATCTACGCGATCAACCTGACCACCGCGCTCGGCCTGGCGCTGTCCATCGACTACGCGCTGCTGATGGTCAGCCGCTTCCGGGAGGAACTCGGGCGCGGGCAGGAGCCGGCGCAGGCGGTCGTGCGCAGCGTGCAGACGGCCGGGCGCACGATCGTGTTCAGCGGCGCGACGGTGGTGGCCGCGCTCGCCGTGCTGCTGATCTTCCCGCTGTACTTCCTGCGCTCGTTCGCCTACGCCGGGATCGGCGTGGTGCTCATCTCGGTGGCCGCCGCGGTCGTGGTGCTGCCCGCACTGCTGGCCGTGCTGGGCCGGCGCGTGAACTCCGGCCGGCTGCCGTGGGCGCGCAACCGCGAGCCGTCCACCGCCGCGCCGTTCTGGGGACGGCTCGCCGGGCAGGTCATGCGCCGCCCGGCGCTCCTCGCGATCCCGGTGCTCGCCGTGCTGATGCTGCTCGCGCTGCCGTTGCGGCACGTCCAGTTCGGCACGCCGGACGACCGGGTGCTGCCGGCCAACACGCAAAGCAGGGCGGTGGGCGACGTGCTGCGCGAGGACTTCACCGGCGACAGCGCCACCGCGCTGAACGTCGTCACCGACGGCCCGCTCGACCGCGCCGCGCTGACCGCTTACGCGACCCGCCTGTCCGGCCTGGCCGGTGTCGCGCGCGTCGAGACCAGCGCCGCGACGTTCGTCCACGGGAAGGCCGTCCCGAGCTCCGCCGACCCGGCCCTCGCGCGTCCCACCGCGCAGCGGCTGTCCGTCGTGAGCGCGGCCGATCCGCGCTCGAATGCCTCGAAGGACCTGGTGCGGACCGTGCGCGGCCTCCCCCGCCCGGACGGCGTCCGCGTCTACGTCGGCGGCCAGACCGCCGAGCTGATCGACACCACGCACGCAATCGGCACCCGGCTGCCGCTGGCCGGACTGCTCATCGTGCTCACCACCTTCCTCGTGCTGTTCCTGTTCACCGGGTCCGTGGTGCAGCCGATCCGCGCCCTCGCGCTCAACGCCGTCACCCTCGCCGCGACCGGCGGGCTGCTGGTGTGGATCTTCCAGGAGGGGCACCTGTCCGGGCCGCTGCACTTCACCGCGCTGCCGCTGGACACCAGCATGCTGGTGCTGCTGTTCTGCATCGCCTTCGGCCTGTCCATGGACTACGAGGTCATCGTGCTGAGCCGCATCAAAGAGCTGCACGACCAAGGCCGCGACAACCGCACCGCGGTCACCGACGGGCTGACCCGCAGCGGACGCATCGTCACCACCGCCGCAGCGCTGATCGCGGTGACCTTCTTCGCCAACGGCACCGCGACAGTCAGCTTCCTGCAGCTATTCGGCATCGGCGCAGGGTTCGCGGTGCTCATCGACGCGACGCTCGTGCGCGCCGTGCTGGTGCCGGCCTGCCAGCGGATACTCGGTCGTGCCGCGTGGTACGCACCCGCACCGCTACGCCGGCTGAACACCCGCATCGGCCTGGCCGAAGCCAGCGGCTAGCCACACGGTCTTGACCACCGACATGCACCCAGGGTCGGCACTGCTCATGCCCCAGCCTCGGACGTGATGACGATGAGCCTCACCGAACCAGAGACGCAGGCCCTGGGCTCCATTGAGGACGGCCTGGCCGGTTCTGACCCCAGGCTGGCATCCATGCTGAACATCTTCAGCCGGCTGGCCGCAGGCGAAGAGATGCCAGCACGCGAGAAGACCCGGGTGCGGCGCGGGCGGCCGGCAGCCCACCGTCCGCGCCGCGCCCGGCGGCACCAGCGCCGGGGCACAGCCCTCCCGCAAGCGCGCCGGCGGTACCCGCGCCTGGGCTGGCAGCAGACCATGCTGTTGCTGTGGGTCGTCATCTCCATCGCACTGGTCGCCGTCGCGCTGGTCCTCAACACCAGCGGCCACAACGCCTGCATCCAGTCGATGGGAACGGCGTGCACCGCTCCCCCGTCCCACAGCATGCCGACGCCTCCCACGTGATGAACCTGCGGCTAGCGAGCGCGCTCAGCTCGGGCATGACCCACGTCCTGGGCAAGCTCGGCGCCGCCAACCGCACCGAAGCGTCGACGGGCCCGGCAGCTGGGCCTGATCCCCTGACACCGCACTCAGCCGGCCCGGTAGCACCTTCGGGTGACCGACCGCCGCCCAGCGAAACTCCACCCGGCAGCCACCTTCGGGTGACGCGCCACGGCGGCCCGGATCCGTACCGTTCCCCGAAGAGCCAGGCCAACAAGACCGGGCTGGCCGCCATCGGCCACCCCTGGATGGGGTGGCTGACCAGGGAGATGAGTAACAGTGCAGCAGATCCGTATCCGCCGGCCGCGGGTCCGGCGCGAGCACCCGTGGCACGAGGTCCTCCCGCCCGACCCGGGCAGCCGGGCGGTGTCGGTGGTGCAGCACCTGGCCAGCCTGCCGGTGTGGGAGCGGAAAGCGCGCCGGGTGACGGTGGAACCGGCCGGGCCCCGCAACGGCAGCTAGACCGCTGCCGGCCGTATCGCCGGGTTCGTCACCTGGCGTGCGACTTTCCAATACGAGCTGACCAACGCCGGTTTTCACAGCTGGATGCCCGCCCCGCGCGGGGGGAGTCCAGGTCGCGGGCGGCTTCCATGTCATCGATGATGCCCCCGGCTCGTGCACCGGCGTCCGCTACGAGCAGTACCACCTCCCGTTCGCTCTTCGTTCGATCGCCTTCGCGTGGCGCCTGTATGTAACCCGCAGCATGTACACCGAACTCGAACGAATCGCCCTGCTCGCCCAGCCGGCGCCCGGCCAGCCGACCGGCGCGGCATGACCGGGAACTCGTGCCCGGCGCGGGAAACCTCATCCCGCGCGGAACTGGCCGCCAGCCAGGCCGCCGAACACCGCCCAGACGGTTCCGCGGCCTCCGAGCCGGCTCTCTGGGCGGCTCACGGGAGGCGAAAAGCGATGCAGAGGATAGAGCGGCTTCCGCCCTTCTATAAAGGCTCGTACTGACCGGGATTTGTTCGGCGGCGTTGATGAACGCGTCGAGAAAAGAGGAAAGGCAGATGGGTATCTTCACCCGAACCGGCCGCGCCACCATGGCCGCGGGGGCGGGCCGGGGCCCGGCCCGCCCCGGGGAAGCCGGGCGCAGCCCGGCCCGGCACACTGTGGCTGGCCACCAGCCATCCGCCGCAGGCCCACCAGGCCCAGCGCCGGCGGCCCGCGGCCCACAGCAGCGGCAGGCGGGGGTGGACCGCCGCTACGCGGTTGTCATGCTCGCCGCGGCAGCCGCCGTCGGGATTGCGTCTTACCTGCACCTGGACGGCCAGATCCCACTGGGCTTCACCACCATCACCGGCGAGCACTTCAGCCGGGTCTCGGTCCCCGAGGCCATCATCGGGGCCGTGCTCGCGGCGGGCGCCGCCGTCGTCACCATGGCCCCGCGCCGGGCCCGGGCCGCCGCCCGGGGCGCGGTCGGCTTCGCGGTCCTGGGAGTACTGGCCGGGCTGGGATTCGTGCTCGCCAGCTCCGCCGGCGTACTGCCGGTAGCGGTGACCGGCGGGCGGCCGCATATCGCCGCGGATCTGGCTTACCACCTGAGCGTCCTGGTGGTGCTGCTGGCGGTGTCACCGGCCCGGCCCCGGTCCGAGCCGGTGGTCAGCGTGCGCGGCCTGGTTAAGCGCTACGGCAGCCACGAGGCGGTCGCGGGCATCGATCTCGAGGTCCGGCGGGGAGAGATCTTCGCCTTCCTCGGCCCGAACGGCGCGGGCAAGACCACCACCGCTGAGATCCTCGAAGGCTTCCGGCAGCGCACTGAGGGACAGGTTTGCGTGCTGGGGCACGACCCGGCCGCGGCGGGCGGCGCCTGGCGGGACCGGGTGGGCGTGGTCTTGCAGGAGTCGCAGCCCGAGCCCGGCCCGTCCGCCCGGGAGTGCCTGGCCATGTCCGCCGGCTTCCACCGCGCGCCGCGGGATATCGACGAGGCCATCGCCCTGGCCGGTCTCACCGGCAAGGCGGGCGAGCTCGGCACCAGGCTGTCGGGCGGCCAGCGGCGCCGGCTCGATTTCGCGCTCGCCCTCATCGGCGACCCCGAGCTCATCTTCCTCGACGAGCCGACCACGGGTTTCGACCCGTCCGCCCGCCGCGCCGCCCGGGAGGTCCTTGCCGGGCTCCGGCAGCTCGGCAAGACCGTCTTCCTCACCACCCATTACATGGACGAGGCGGAATACCTCGCCGACCGGATCACGGTGCTGTCCGCCGGGCACATCGTGGCTGAGGGCACGCCGCAGACGCTGGGCGGGCGCGACCACATGACCACCGCCATCACCTTCACCCTCCCGGACCACGTGCCAGCGCGCGACCTGCCACCCGGGCTAAGCCCGCTGACCGAGCCAGGGCCGGGAGGATCAACCGTCGTGCACAGCCAGCGCCCGCCTGCAGATGATCGGAAACCGGGCGCTCGGCCGCGGCGTCGACCTTCCCGATCTCGACGTCCACCGCGTGCTCACCGCGGTCGTCATCGCGGTGGTCATGGCCGCCGTGCTGCCCGGCATCGGCTGGGCCGCCTACCGCGCCCACGTCCCCGGCCGCACCGCCCCCGCCCTCACGGTCACCGTGGTGATCGGCGCCGCCTCCTTCTGCTGCCTTGGTTACGCGCTCACCACGCTCATCCGCAACGAGGACGCCGCGCTGCCCACCACCACGGCGATCACGCTGCCGCTCTACCTCATCTCCGGGGTCTTCGCCGCCGTCACGCTACTGCCGCACCGGCTGGCAGACGTCGGAGAGATCTTCCCGGTCCGCCACCTGGCCAGCGCGCTGCTCGTCGCCTGCAACCCGCACACCACGGGGCTCGGGTTCGCCGGCCAGGACCTGCTGATCTCGGGCGCTAACCCGGACAACCCACGCACCCACCATCACAGGAAGAAGACCATGGCCACCGAAGTCCAGACCCAAGCCGGACAATGCTCCACGCACGGAACAGTCGAGGCAACGCGTGAAATCCCGAAAACGGGATTCCCCTTCATCGTCTACGCCATCTGGCGGGCCGCCGCCCGGCGCCGACCCTTCCTCTGCCCAGAATGCGGAGCAGCCGTCCAGGCAGACTGAGCTTGCCGGAGCTGTTCCGGCTGTCTGGTATCCGCAACTTGGCTGCACGCGGCTTTTCCAGGGCCGGATTGCCTTGCCTATATTGGGCGGGGTGAGGGTGGCGTCCGCGCGGTGACCGGCACGGATACGAGCCTGGTCGGACGGAGGGAGGAACTGTCCCGGCTGCGGGAGCTGGTCGCCCCGCCCTATGAGCGGAGCCGGGTGCTGATGGTCCTGGGCGATCCGGGCGTGGGCAAGACCGTCCTGCTCGCCGAGGCTGCGCGGGAGGCCAGGTCGGCGGGGGTGCGGGTGCTGGCGGCGGCGGGCCGCGAGTCGGAGCAGGACCTGGCGTTCGCCGGGCTGCATCAGCTGCTGCGCCCGGTGCTGGACCGGGTGGCTAGCCTGCCGGCCCGGCAGGCCGGGGCCCTGTGTGGTGCTCTGGGGATCTCGGATGATCTCGTGCCGCCTGATGCGCTGCTGACCGGGATCGCGGTGCTGACCCTGCTGTCGGGGCTGTCGGACGACGGGCCGCTGCTGGTTGTGGCCGATGATGCACAGTGGCTGGATCGTGCCTCGCTTGACGCGCTGGCGTTCGCGGCACGCCGCCTGGAGTCCGAGCCGCTGGTGCTTCTGGCCGGGGCGCGGGGGGGTGCGCCTCCTGCTGGTTTCGAGCTGGACTTCCCGCAACTGCTGGTGGCCCCGCTGAGCGTACCGGACGCTGGCCGGCTCCTCGCCAGACAGCCACGCCCGCCCCGCGGCCGGCCCCGCGAACAGGTGCTCGCCCAGGCGGCCGGGAACCCGCTGGCGCTGATCGAGCTGTCGAAGGTGATCGCCGCGGACCCGGACGCAGGGCGCCGCTGGGCCGCCGAGCCGCTCCCGCTGACCGATCAGCTGACCGCCAGCATGACCGCCCAGTTCGTTAGCCTGCCCGCGACAGCGCGAGCCGCGCTGGTGCTCGTCGCAGTTGCCGACAGCCCGGACCTGACCGCCGCGGCGGTACCCGGGCTTTCGGCCGGTGCCCTGGCCCCGGCGGAGGCCGCGGGGCTGATCCGGCTGGATGGGCGTGGGCCGCAGTTCACCCATCCGCTGGTCCGGTCGGCGGTCTACCATGCTGCGCAGTTTGCTGAGCGTGCCGCGGCGCACCGGCAGGTCGCCGCGGCGCTGCGCGATCAGGCTGACCGGTACGCCTGGCATCTGGCCGCCGCGGCGCTGCAACCCGACGAGCACGTGGCCGCGCTGCTGGAAGACAGCGCGGCCCTGGCGCAGCGCCGCGGCGGCACCGCCGCGGCGGCACGCGCCCTGGAACGCGCCGCCGAGCTCAGCCCTTTCGAGCGGGACAAGGCGCGGCGGCTGCTGGCGGCCGCCGATCTTGCCCTGCCAGCCGGACAGGCCGACTGGGTGCGCGAGCTGGCGGGCAAGGTCCTCACTCTGACATCCGACCCGGACCTGCGCGTCGCCGCCCGGCTGAAGATCGGCTGGTCACTGCTGTGGTCGAACCGGAACGCCGACGCCCTCGACACCCTCATCGCCATCGCCGCCGACGCATCCCCCGGGCAGCCCGCCCTGGCGTGGGAAGCCACCGGGATGGCTGCCACGGTCGCCCACCAGACGGGGCTCCCCGAAGCCTGCGCCAAGGCACGTGCCGCGCTGAATGCTCTCGACGCCCTGGGCGAGCCGGTGTCGTCGGCCGAGGACTGGCCGGCCAGGCGCGCTGACGAGCACCGGATATGGATCAGGGCATGCACCGACCCCGTCGGTGCAAGAGCCGAAACCATCCCCTGCCTGCACCGGATAGCGGGCGGATCGCTGTCTGACCCGGGCAAGGTAGGCGGGGCGGCCTGGATCCTGGACGAGACCGAACTGGCGGTCAGGGTGCTGCGCGCCGCCGTCAGCCGGCTACGCGCCCCCGGTGTCCGCGGCGCCAGCGGCGGCGTGCTGTGGGCACTGGAGTGGGCGTGTATCGACAGCGGGCGCTGGGACGAGGCGCTTGGGGCTGCTGGTGAGGCGGGCGACATTGCCGCCGCCTACAAGATGGAAACCGTCGCCGGCTCGGCCGATCTGGCCACGGCGACCGTGGCAGCCATGCGCGGTGACCATGACCGGGTGGCGCCGTTGCTGGGTCGTGTGCTCGCCGCCGTTGACACGTCTGAGTACCGCGGGTTCGCCGCCCGGGCCCGGCACGCCGCGGGCCTGGACGCGCTGGCCCAGGGCAGCTACCTGGCCGCCTATGCGCAGCTCGGCCAGCTCTTCGCCGCTGACGGCACGCCATTGCACCACCATTTTTCCTACCTGGCTGTCGCGGACCTAGCCGCCGCAGCGCGCACAGAACGGCGCCTCGAGGCCAGGGCGCTGGTGGAGCGCGCGCTGGCCCACGTCGACCCAGCGCCCGGGCCGCGGCTGGACCAGCTGACGGCCCGCGCCCTGGGGCTCCTGGCTGAGCCCGCCGACGCCGAGGAGTATTTCGCCGCGGGCCTGGCCGATCCTGCCGGGGGCACATGGCCGTTCGAACGGGCCCAGCTTCAGCTGGACTACGGGGAGTGGCTGCGGCGGCAGCGGCGGATCAACGACGCCAAGCCCGTCCTGAAGGCCGCCCTGGAAACGTTCCGCCGCCTGGGCGCCGTGCCCTGGACCCGGCG
>WNFM01348647.1_pt2 | contig 15879 bp, 13 predicted proteins | sample 5400271 | NCBI WGS metagenome assembly WNFM01 (sample SAMN13153352, study PRJNA577476) | soil metagenome | isolation source: 60 cm saprolite on Douglas fir-dominated hillslope | place: USA:California | collected 2013-09-17
TGGAACTCACCGAGATTCCCGGCACGTCGCTAAAAGTGTCGCCGGTCGCGATCGGCACCTGGGCGATCGGCGGATGGATGTGGGGTGGAACCGACGAAGCCGAATCTATCGCCACAATCCAGGCCGCATTCGAGCATGGCATCAACATCGTCGACACCGCGCCGGTCTATGGATTCGGCCGCTCTGAGGAGATTGTTGGCAAGGCGATCGCGGAAGGCTGGCGGCGGTCGGACGTGCTGATTGCCACCAAGGCCGGACTGCAATGGGACGGTGGACGAGTCTCCCGCAATGCCAGCCGCGCCCGCATCCTGCGCGAGGTCGAGGATTCCTTGCGCAGGCTCCGAACCGACTACATCGACATCTATCAGGTTCACTGGCCAGATCCGCTGGTTACGATCGAAGAAACCGCTGAAGCGATGCTGACGCTATTGGAGCAGGGGAAGATCCGGGCCATCGGAGTGAGCAACTTTTCGGTGCTTGAGATGGAGCGATTTCGCCGCGTCGCCCCACTGCACGTGCTGCAGCCGCCGTACAATCTGTTCGAACGCGAAATCGAGACCGACCTTCTGCCTTATTGCCGCAAGAACAAAATTGCGACGTTAGGGTATGGTGCGCTCTGCAGAGGCTTGCTGTCCGGACGAATGCGGGCGGATACCACTTTCGATGGCGACGATCTCAGGCGCACCGACCCAAAATTCCGCAAACCCAGGTTTGCAGAATATGTCACCGCCGTGCAAAAACTCGATCGGCTCGCTCAGGAGCGCTTCGGCAAGCGCGCTATTCACCTGGCGGTGCGTTGGATGCTCGACCAGGGCATCACTACGGCATTGTGGGGGGCGCGTCATCCCGATCAGTTGCAGCCGGTCGACGAGGTCATTGGGTGGACGCTGGATGCCTCCGCCAAGGCCGAGATCGATCGGATCCTGCGCGAAACCATCACCGATCCAGTCGGACCGGAATTTATGGCCCCGCCGCCGCGCAGCGTCGCAGCATGACGCAATCGCCTCCGGTTCGAACTGAAAGTCTAACGGCGAATTTAGTCGACCTCCCTTGTGCCGTCTCTAGCTTCAGGTAGTTGCCCTCATCCCAGGCTGGGAGAATTGCAGTGGACATGACCGCGCTTCTGCTGTCGCGAATTCAATTCGCCTTCACCATCACGTTCCATATCATCTTTCCCTCCTTCACGATCGGCTTGGCGGCCTGGCTCACTGTCCTCGAAGCCTTGGGCCTTGCGACCGGCCGCCCGGTCTATCGCGTGATTTTCGAATTCTGGCTGAAGATATTCGGTGTGGCATTCGGATTGGGCGTGGTGTCCGGGATCGTGATGGCATTTCAGTTCGGCACCAACTGGAGCGTGCTGTCGAAAATGTCCGGGCCGATCCAGGGGCCGTTGCTGATGTTTGAAACCTTTTGGGCCTTCATGCTCGAGGCCAGCTTCTTCGGCGTCCTCATCTTTGGCCGCAGCCGCGTGCCGCCATGGTTCTATTTGTTTTCCACCGCGATGGTCGCGCTGGGTACCTCGATTTCGGCGTTCTGGATCATGGTCAATAACAGCTGGATGCAGGTGCCATCGGGCTATGTGATGGAAAATGGCGCCTTCGTTCCAAACGACTGGACCAAAATTATCTTCAACTCGGTGGTGTGGTCGCGATTTCCGCACATGCTGCTCGCCGCTTACCTGACCGGTGCCTTTTGCGTTGCCGCGACCGGCGCGTGGTACATGCTGCGGAAGGTATATCACGCCGAGGCGCGGATCATGTTGCGCATGGGCCTTGGTCTCGCGGCCGTGCTGATGCCGATCCAGCTTGTGTTCGGGCATCTGGTCGGCGGCTACGTCAACACCTATCAACCGTCCAAGATGGCCGCCATTGAGGGGCGCTGGAACGACGAGAAGCCGGGTTCGGAAGTGCTGTTCGCCTGGCCCGACGTGGAGAACCGGCGCAACGTGTTTGCGATCACGTTGCCGCCACCGTTCGGCAGCCTGATCGATTCCGACAGTTTTACCGCTGCGGAAACAGGGCTCAACAGTATCCCCAAGGAGAACTGGCCGCCGGTGGTCATCCCGTTCTTCGCCTTCCGGATCATGGTGGGATGCGGTCTCTTGATGCTGGGGCTCGCCTGGCTCGGCAGCTATCTGAGCTACAAACATCGTCTGGCATATAATCGCCCGTTGCTTTGGCTGACGTTCTTCAGTTTTCCGCTGCCCTTCATTGCGATCATTACCGGCTGGTTCACCGCGGAGGTCGGCCGTCAGCCCTGGGTCGTCTTTGGGGTGTTGCGGACCGCCGATGCCATGACGCCGTTCCTGACCACGCAGCAGGCGACGATCTCGCTCGTGATCTTCTGCTCGGTCTACGCCTTCATCTTCCTGTTTGGCACCTTTTACATCTACCGGCTGATCCGCACTGGCCCGCGGAAGCCGCTCGAAATGCCCCATCTCGCGGTTCCGAACCGGCCGATGTCACTGGCCGATGACGAGCCGATTACAGAACCGCATCATTTCGTCGCCGGAGAATAACCATGGTCATGTTCTGGGTCTCGCTGCTGGCGATCAGCATTTTGCTCTACGTCCTGCTCGACGGGGTTGATCTTGGCGTCGGCCTGCTGTTCGGACTGGCACGCGGCGAGGCCAGGCGTGGCGCGATGCTGAGCGCCGTCGCGCCGATCTGGGACGGTAACGAGACCTGGCTGGTCATCACCGCCGTTATTCTGTGGGGAGCTTTTCCGGTGGTCTATGCGAGTTTGCTGTCGGCCTTTTATCTCCCGCTCATCGTCATGCTGCTGGGCCTGATCCTGCGCGGTGTGGCATTCGAGTTTCGTTACAAGACGCAACGGCTGCGGTGGGTCTGGGATTTGAGCTTTGCCGGCGGGTCCCTGATCGCGACGTTTATACAGGGGATGACGGTCGGTGCGCTGGTGGAGGGTTTGCAGTTCACCAACGGTCAATATTCCGGCGGTGAGGTCGGCTGGCTGACGCCGTTTGCGGTGCTTTGCGGCATCGGCCTGTGCCTTGGCTACGTGCTTCTCGGCGCCTGTTGGCTGGCGAAGAAATGCGAGGCCGAGGTTCGCGAAATGGCGCATCGGCAGATCCCTGTTCTCGCCGTCGGCGTGTTGGCGTTCCTCGTGCTGGTCTTCGCTTATGCGCTGGCTGAGCACCTTCCAATCCTGCATCGTTGGATCGATCGGCCGTATCTGTTCGTATTCCCCGCGATTGGCGCGGTCGCAGCATCCGTGCTGGGGCTGAGCATCCTGCGTCACAACGATCATTGGCCGTTCTACATGGTCGCACTGATCTTCGTGTCGGCGTTCGGCACGCTGGCGCTGTCGTTCTGGCCCTACATGATCCCCTTCGTCATCACCATCGACGAAGCCGCCTCGCCACGGTCCAGCCTCGCGTTCATGTTCTGGGGGTGCGGCGTCGTCGTATTCCCGCTGATGCTGATTTACACCGTCATCAGCTACACCGTGTTCAGGGGGAAGGTCGGCCCGACAGCCGGCTACGGGCACCACTGACCTTCGCGGGAAACAGCAAAATTTGATGTCGCAGACGGGAGACGGGTGCGCCGCCAGCTCGGCGCTAGCCCATGAGTTTGGATTGACTCAATCCAAACTCATGGCGAGTTGCCTTACGCCGAACCGCTCCTCGAACTCCACCACATTGACGATGCCGCGGCGGTGGGTGCCGTCGCCGATCTTGCGGTCGCCGTCCCAGGCCTCGACCTCGAACACCACGCTCTTGGGATCGATCTGAATGACGCGAGCGATGGTGCGAACGGTGCGGCCGACCGGGGTTGCCGCGAGGTGGCGGACCTTCACGTCCATGCCGACGCTGACAAAACCCTCCGGCAGGCGTGCAGCGATGGCGGAGCCTGCCGCCATCTCCATATGCAGGATCATCATCGGCGTGGCATAGACCTGCGGCATGTGCGCCACGAAATGACCGACCGTCATCTCAGAGGTGACCTTTACGATCTGTTCCGCCGTCATGCCAATGGTGACGTTGTCGAGCACGCCCATATCTGCCTGGTTCGCGATGAATATAAGCTGGCGGCATCTCTGATGCCGCCAGCAACGTTGTTTGTGGGAGGGGTTCCGACTCTGAGGCCGCCATCTATGCCTTGGGCATGATGCCCGGGCCGCCGTCCGGCCATTTCGCGATGGTCGCTTCGTCTATGTTGAGATGCTGGGCGACCAACGCCGGCGGCGTATGCGTCAGCCAGTTGGACAGAGAAATCTCTTGATACTGGGGAGCCCTGAAGACCCCGATAAACACCAGATCCGTGTCGCCGACATTCTCGACATAGTGCCCCAGGTTTTTCTTGACGTAGCCGATGTCTCCAGCATTGAAATCCATCGTCATCGCATTCGGGCCGGTATTGAACACGGTCATGCGGCCCTTGCCCTTGATGTAATACTGCCACTCGTCGGCGTTCGGATGCCAGTGCATCTCGCGCACTCCGCCCGGACGAACCGTTACCAGCGCGGCTGCAACCGTCGTTGAGACCATGAAGTTGCCGCTGTCGGCAACCCGCACGTCGCCGCCTTTGGTTTCTTTCGTCGGAGCCGACGTGCCAAGCCGAAAGATAAAGGGATGGGGTGGAACGCCCCCGGTTTTGCTGACGACAGCGCGGTCAGATGCCAAATCACCAGGTAGCTTTCCCTGGAAGATCCAGAGATCTTGCAGCGGAATCGTCGCGAACGTCTCGGCCGGAACGCCGAAATTCTTGGCGAGCACTTCGGGGGGCGTATGCGCGAACCAGTCCGTCACCAATAATGTATTGAACTCGCTGGCGTCGCCGTCGTCAAAGCAGATCACGAATTCGCAACCGTCCGGGCCGAGACCCTGCAACGAATGCGGGTAGCCCGCCGGAAAATACCAAAGGTCGCCCTCTTTGACGTCGGCAACGTACGGCCGGCCCATGGTGTCGAGAACCGTCACGCGGCAACTGCCGTAAGTCATGATCGCCCACTCGGCGGCCTGGTGCCAGTGCAATTCCCGGATCCCGCCGGCCGTCAGCCGCATGTTGACGCCCGAGATCGTTTTCGAAATCGCGAAATCTTCCTGCGTCACCTGGCGTGCCCAGCCGCCGTTCTGGACGCGCTTCGGCGCGTTGTTGAAGGAGGCCCAGTCCAGCGGCATGCCGCCGACATCGGTCGCCGGCGGAAATTGTGCCGAGGGAAACTGGTTGCCGAGAGCCGGACTCTGCGGGCCGGGATCGCTGAGATTTCCCGGACCCTTGGCGTTGATGGCGCCTTGCGGCGGCAGGTCCGGATTACCGAACGAGGCAGCCCGTGCGGCGCTTGCCGTCATGATAGCGCCCGCAGCGGACACTGCCAACACTTCTCTTCGCGAAAACATGATGGTCGCTCCTCGGCAATTCAATTGATGGTGTATGGAAGATAAGTTCGCGATGGTCGTGAGCCATTAAATTAGGATTCAGACTTCCTGACGGATCGAGCTGGGATGAACCTTCGCAAGCAGATAGCTCGGTGCCGAGATCGCTTGCGGCATTGTGGATCCCTCGTCCTCGGTCATTCGGCGGGCGCCGGCGCCGGCTCCGCGGCGGCCTCCGGCTTGCTCTTGTCCCCGAACAGCCAGGTCTGCAGCCGGTCGAGATAGATATAGACAACCGGCGTTGTATAGAGAGTGAGCACCTGCGAGAGCGCGAGGCCGCCGACGATGGCGTAGCCGAGCGGCTGGCGAATCTCCGAGCCGACCCCCGTACCCACCATCATCGGCACGCCGCCGAGCAGCGCCGCCATCGTGGTCATCAAGATCGGCCGGAAGCGCAGGATGCAGGCCTGGTAGATCGCTTCTTCGGCCGTCAAGCCATGGCTGTGTTCGACTTGCTGGGCGAAGTCGACCAGCATGATGCCGTTCTTCTTGACGATACCGATGAGCAGGATGAGGCCGACGATGGCGATCACGCTCAGATCCACGTGAACCGCCATCAGCAGCAGCAGCGCGCCGATGCCGGCCGATGGCAGGGTGGAGATGATGGTGATCGGATGGATCAGGCTCTCGTACAGCACGCCGAGGATGAGGTAGATGACGAACAGCGATGCGAGGATGAGGATCGGCGTGCTCTTCAGCGATGCTCCGAATGCCTGGGCGTTACCCTGAAAGCTGGTCTGGAGCGAGAGCGGCGCGTGCAGATCTTTTTCAACCTTCTGGATGGCGCTGACCGCATCGCCGATCGCGGCGCCCGGCGCGAGATTGAACGAGATCGTTACCGAAGGGAACTGGCCCTGGTGATTGATCACGAGCGGCGCCACCTTCACCACCGAATCGACCAGCGTGGATAACGGCACCTGCTGCCCGCTCGATGATTTAACATAGATGCCGTTGAGCGCTTCGGGTCCGTACTGGAATTTTGGATTGACCTCCAGAATGACATGGTATTGCTGCAGGGTGGTATAAATGGTCGAGACAATGCGTTGGCCGAAAGCGTCATCGAGCGTGTTGTCGATCGTGTAGGGCAGGATGCCGTAGCTCGAGGCGACCTCACGTTTGATGGTGATGTCGAGCATCGGCCCGGCATTGAGCTGATCGGTGGTGACGTCGGCAATACTGGGGATCGCCTTCAATTTGTCGAGGAACAGCGCGGACCAGTGTCAGGGCGTACTGAAACTGCGTCTTGTTCAGCCGCGCGCCGATGGGGATGTCCTGCGCCGGTTGCATATAGAGCGTGATGCCCTGGATCTTGGCGAGGTTGGTCTGCAACCGCGCGATCACCTTGTCGATCTTGTCGCGCTGGTTTGCGGGCTTGAGCTGAATGTAAACGCGGCCGTCGTTGAGCGTATAGACGCCGCCGCCGGCGCCCACCGCCGCACCAACCGTGTCGACGGCCGGATCCCGCATGATCGCATCTTGCAGCGCCTGCTGGCGTTCCAACATGGCCTGGAACGAAATATCCTGCGCCGCCTCGGACTGGCCGATGATCAATCCGGTATCCTGTTGGGGAAAGAAACCCTTGGGAATGATGACATAGAGATATCCGGTCAGCGCAATGGTGCCGAACATCACCATCAGCGTGATGAACTGGTGCCGAAGCACGATCTTGAGACCTGCTTCATAGACGTGGAGCAGGCCATCGAAGCCGCGTTCGGACATCCGGTAGAGCCATCCGTGCTCCTTGTTCTCCGGCTTTAGCAGGTAGGCGCACATCATCGGCGTCAGCGTCCGCGAGATCACCAGCGAGAGCACGAGCGCCACGCTCACGGTCATCGCGAACTCGCGGAACAGCAATCCGACATAGCCGCTCATCAGGAACAGCGGAATGAACACGGCGATGAGCGAAAATGTGATCGCCATCACCGTGAATCCGATCTCGCCGGAGCCTTTCATCGCCGCATCATACGGCGAGAGGCCTTCCTCGATATGCCGCACGATATTCTCGATCTCGACGACGGCGTCGTCGACGACGAATCCGACCGCGATCGACAAGGCCATCAGCGAGAGGTTATCCAGACTGTAGCCCATTTCGTAGAGCACGGCGAAGGTGCCGACCAGCGCCAGCGGCACGGTGACGGCTGGGATAATGGTCGCCCAGAAACTACGCAGGAATATGAAGATCACCATGACGACGAGCGCCACGGTCAGCAGCAACGTGAATTGCACGTCGCTGAGCGAAGCGCGGATGGTCTGAGTACGATCTGAAATGACGCTTATCTTCACGGCAGCCGGGATCGAGGCCTGGAGCACAGGCATCATCGCTTTGACCTTACCTACGGTCTCGACGACGTTGGCGCCAGGCTGGCGCTGGATCGCCAGAATGATTGCCCGCTTCTGGTTGAACCAGGCGGAAATCAGCTCGTTCTCTCCGGCGCTGACGGCGTGGCCGATATCGCGGATGCGGACCGGCGATCCGTTGCGATAGGCGATGACAAGGTCATCGTATTTGTCGGGCTGGAACAGCTGGTCGTTGGTATTGAGCGTGTAGGTCTGGCGCGGGCTGTTGAGCGTGCCTTTCGGAAGGTCGACATTGGCCTGGCCGAGTACCGTGCGCACATCCTCGAGATTGATGCCGCGCGCTGCCAGCGCCTCCGGATCAACCTGCACGCGGACGGTCGGCTGCTGCTCACCTCCGATGCCGACGAGGCCGACACCGGATATCTGCGAGATTTTTTGCAGCAGAATGTTTTGCGCATAGGCGTCGACCACGGTCAGCGGCAGGCTGTCCGAGGTGATGCCGAGCACCAGGATCGGCGTGTCGGCCGGATTGACTTTACGGATGAGCGGCGGATACGGCATATTTTTGGGCAGGTAGGCGGCCGCAGCGTTGATCGCCGACAGCGTGGCCGAGCGCGCTCGACGACGTCATCTGCGTAAGGCCGGGGATCTCACCGAACTGCAACTCGAGCGGCGAGGCCACCGTGGAGGCCATGGTCTGCGGGTCGGTGCCTGGCAGTTGCGCCGTCACCGTAAGCGTCGGATAGTTGACGCTTGGAAGCGACGCCACCGGCAACAGCGGATAGGCGATCAGGCCGCCCACCAACAACCCTACCATCAGCAGTGCGGTCGCGATCGGCCGTTGGATAAATGGTGCTGAAATATTCATGGGATCGGCGCCTGCAATGCGTCTTGTGCGGCCTCTTCCCGTGCCGCCTGGCCGTGCAGCAACGTGACGCGGGTACCGGGCTGCAGCTTGTATTGTCCGTCGACCACGACCTGCTCGTTGGCCTTGAGGCCGGAATCGATAAGCGCCTGGCCGTCGCTGATTTGCGCGACCTTGATGGGGTGGATTGCCACGGTGCTGTCGGGATTGACGACGTAGGCGTAGGGTCCTTTCGCACCTTGCTGCACGACCGCCGCGGGAACGGTCAGGCCGTTATGCCGCGTATCGACCAGCAGCCGCGCGTTGACGAGTTCGCCCGGCCAGAGCTTGTTCGCCTTGTTGGCAAAATTCGCCTTGAGCTGGATCGAGCCGGTGGTCTGCAGGATCTCGTTGTTGACGAGGCCGAGCTGGCCTTGGTCCAGCTGCATCGAATTATCCTGGTTGTAGGCAAAAACCGTGAGCGGGGTCTTGGTTTTTTGCTGCTGCTGCTGGATTTGCGGCAGGCTCGTCTCGGGCAGGGTGAATATCAGCGAAATCGGATCGAGCTGGGTGACGACGACGAGGCCGTTGGTATTCGACGGGCTGATGATGTTGCCGACGTCGATCTGACGAATACCGACCACGCCGTCGATCGGCGACGTCAGGCGCGTGTAGCTCAGCTGCACTTTCGCGGCGTCGATCAGCGCCTGATCCGTCTTTATCGCCGCCTGCAACTCGCCGACCTGCGCCTGCTGGGTCTCGATCAATTGCGGGGTGGCCCAGCCCTTGTCCCCCAATGTGGTGTAGCGGGTGAGATTGGCCTGGGCATTCTTGAGCTGGGCCTGATCGCGTTCCAGGTTTCCGGTGTATTGCTCAATCAACGCCTGATAGGGACGCGGATCGATCTGCGCCAGCAGGTCGCCGGCGTGCACGGTCTGGCCTTCGGTGAAATTGATGCTGATGATTTGCCCCTGAATCTGGGCACGCACGACATCGGTGTTGTACGCAATCACCGTGCCGACGCCGGTCAGATAGATCGGGACATCATGCTGGGCGACTGTCCCTGCGACGATCGGCACGGTGGGCGGGGCCGGCGCTGCGTCGACCTTCTCCAAAGCGTGGAAATGTGTGAAGTACAGACCGCCGGCGGCAAGCGCCGCAATCAGCAAGACGGCAGGGATAACGACTTTCTTCTTCATGACCGCTCTCTCTCACAGATCAAGGAATTGCTTCACGGGATGGTGCTTCCCGTCGCAGGTGAAACAGTGGGTATTGTCGGTACCGGCGAGCTCGGCGTGACCATGGGCGGTACGCTTGGCGCCGGTACCGGCGTTGCCGCACTAACCCCGAGATTGCCGATCTCGTAAGATGCCATCGGAATTCCGGCGCGTACGCTGCTGCTCGTCGTGGCAGGTGACGTTGACGTTGGGCTCGACGACGCAGCAATGCTGCTCGAACCGGAGCCGCACATTCCCGTCAATCCCGAAGTTTCCTGCATCCCTGAAGATGTCGCTTCTCCCGACGTCGCCGAGATTGCCGTCGACGTCGATATTCCCGGCGATGCGGCAGCGGCGGGCGTTGCGGTTCCGGTTGCCATTGCCATTCCGCCGCCGTCGTAGGTCGCGGGCGATCCGAACGTTCCCATTGGCGAAATCGCCAAAGTCGAACATGCGCCCGCGCCGCTGCTGGTGCTTGGAACGGTAATCGTGCCCGTTACGCCGTTGGGTACCGGAGTGACCGTGGGTGATGCGCCCACTTGCAGGCCATTCGGGCCGACCGGCGCACCGGGCACCATTCCAAGCGAGGAGGTGGTGCCGAGCGAAGGCATGACTGTGCCGACTTGGGCGAATGCGGGGCTGCAGCCGAGCAAGGATCCGACCGTCGCGATGATCAACAATGGGCGCATGGAGGATACTCCGATCAGAGCGGAAGGATTACGAAGCGAGCGGCCGCAAGGACCGCAGGCAGTGAGGCAGCGGAGGCGACGAAGTTCTTTTTCATGGCCGTTGACAAAGGATGTATTGTCTCAGCATTCGCGCCGACATCGACGCTCCGGTGACCCCGGCGTTGCCCTCGCCGGCGAAGCTCAGGGGCCCGATGACGGTGCCGGGGCTCGCGCACGCCGGATTGCTGGATGAGGTCGTGGATGAAGTCGCAGGTGAAATCGTGGGCATCACCGGTACCGAAGAACTTGGCGCCATCGCGCCTGCTATGGGCAATGCGCTCGGCAGCGGTACCGCCGGTGTCGAACTAACGCCAAGATTGCCAATCTCGAAAGAAGCCAACGGAATTCCGGTTCGGGCGGCGCCGCCCGGTGTAGTGGGCGAAGTTGATGTCGGAGCGGACGATGCAGCAAGGCTGCTCGAGCCGGAGCCGCACATTCCCGACATCCCAGACGTGTCCAGCATTCCTGAGGACGCGGAGGATGTCGGCATTGCCGAAGTCATCGATGTCGACGACGGTGATGTCGCCGACGTCGATGACGTCGACATCGCGGTGGTGCCCGAAGATGACGCTGTAGCGGGAGCTGCGGTCCCGACTGCCATCCCGCCACCGTCGAAACTCGCGGTCGATCCGAACATTTCGGAAGGCGGGGTCGCCGTCGTCGAGCATGCCGTGCCGCTGCTGGTGGTCGGAATTGTAATTGTGCCTGTAACGCCGGTGGGCAACGGGCTGAGCCCGGGCGATGTGATTTCGGTGGCGCCGAACGGGATTCCGGTCGGCGAACTTGTCGAACCCGTTGTGATGCCAAGCGGCGAGGTCGCGCCCATCATCGGCGTCGGGGTGACGGTCCCGTCAAATGGTTCGTCAACTTGCGCCATCGCGAGGTTGCCGACGAGGAGCGCCGGAAGCACCGTCGCAATCAGCAGGAATTTCGCTGGCATTCTCGGCTTTCCGGCCGAGTCGCCGCGGCGAGCACCCACCTTGATCATTGCGACGGGTTCGCCTGCTGTGAGGCTATCGGACATCGGTCAATCCCTGGGCAGCGGCATGAAGCTTTGCAAACATCAGCAGCGGCAGATGCTCAATTTCTTGTCCAGCGCTTCATCCAGTTTCTGTTGCTCCGCGTCGAACGCCGAAAGCTTTCCTTGCTCGACCTCACTCGCTGGAGAATGCGGACGGAAATCTTCGGCTCGCGGCTGCACGTGAACGGCCGGCGCTTCGGCAGGCGCCGAGGTCACTGATCCAGCGAGTGGCTGGGCTTGAACGGCCAGGCTAATCAGAATGCTTGCGAGGATCGATGTCGCGAGAAGAACGGCACGCATAGAGTTGCTCCCGAGTTTAAGAAAATTGCTGACCTTTATGCTGCGGCTAATTCAGTTTCTCTTCGCCAGAAGGTGGCTGGCTTGGCGCACCCGTTCAATTAAATACGCATTTATTGTCCTGGCGCGGATCGTGCCGGACCAAATCCAATTGTGTGCCGATGAGCCGGAATTGCGCTTGGAGACATTGATCGGTCGGCGAGCGGTAGTTTCTAAAAGTAATTTTAGTTGAGCGGGTCATGGCTGGCCCCGATGTCTATCGACCATCAGTGTCAGAAATATCCAATCAGTCGGCAAGTATTTCTCGGCGAGACGTTGCCGCGCGAAGGAGAGTCCAATGAGCAAAGATGATCTCGCGGGCGTCGGCGACTATGAAGGAGCTGCGGCGGGGTGGGGCGCTCTGAAGGCTGTTGCGGACGCCGTTCGCGGTCAAAAAGCCATCGTCAAGGAAACCCGCGGTCTCCTCACCATGAACCAGCCGCACGGGTTCGATTGCCCGGGCTGCGCTTGGCCCGATCCGAAGCATACCTCGTCGTTTGAGTTCTGCGAGAACGGAGCCAAAGCGGTCTCATGGGAGGCGACAGCCAAGCGGACGACACCGGAATTCTTTGCGGCGCATACCGTCAGCGAACTTTTGACATGGCCGGATTTCGACCTGGAGAATGAAGGCCGTCTGACGCATCCGATGGCCTACGACAGGACAACGGATCGATACCTGCCAATTTCGTGGGACGAGGCGCTGAAAAGGATTGGTGCCGCGCTGCGGGCGTTGCCGAACCCCGATATGGCGGAGTTTTATACCTCCGGCCGGGCCTCCAACGAGGCGGCCTTTCTCTATCAGCTATTTGCGCGGGAATACGGAACCAACAATTTTCCGGATTGCTCGAATATGTGCCACGAGGCGACCAGCGTCGGCCTGCCGGAGTCGATCGGCGTCGGCAAGGGAACGGTCACGCTCGAGGATTTCGATCATTGCGATGCGGTCTTTTGCATAGGCCATAATCCCGGCACCAATCATCCGCGCATGCTGACGACGTTGCGGGAAGTCTCGAGGCGAGGGGCGCCGATCATCGTCTTCAATCCGCTTCGCGAGCGCGGTCTCGAGCGATTCACTTCCCCGCAGCATCCCGTAGAGATGTTGACGCTGAGCTCGACGCCGATTGCGTCAACCTACTATCTGGTGAAGGTCGGTGGCGATATCGCCGTGCTGAAGGGAATGATGAAAACCCTCGTGGCACTCGACGCGAAAAGCCTTGCCGAAGGCGGCCCGGGCGTTCTCGACCGTGAGTTCATCGCACGTCACACGATGGGAATCAAAGAATTGTTGGCAGACATTAATGCCACCTCCTGGGACGCGATCGAGGAGGCCTCGGGTCTGTCGCGATCAGATATCGAGTTCGTCGGCAATATCTACGCCAAGGCGGAGCGGGTCATCATCAATTACGGCATGGGGATCACCCAGCATCGCCACGGCACCGGCAACGTCCAGCAGATCGCCAATCTGCTGATGCTCCGCGGCAATATCGGGCGCAAGGGCGCCGGCATCTCTCCGCTGCGTGGCCACTCCAATGTGCAGGGCGACCGTACGGTCGGTATTACCGAGGTTCCGAATGATGCCCTTCTCGACGGTCTAGTCCGCGTCTTCGGGTTCGAGCCGCCGCGCCGCAAGGGCCACAACGCGATCGAGGCCATCGAGGCGATCCGGGATGGACGCTCGAAGGCGCTGGTCTGTCTCGGCGGCAATTTGGCCGTTGCGATGTCCGATCAGGAAGTCACCTTCAAGGCGATGCGGAATCTCGATCTCGCGGTGCATATCGCCACCAAGCTCAATCGCACGCATTTGCTGTTGGCAAAACAGTCCTTCATTCTTCCCTGCTTGGGACGTACGGAGATTGATACTCAGGCGACCGGCGCCCAGTCGATCACCGTGGAAGATTCGATGTCGATGGTGCACGCCTCACGGGGCGGCCTAAAACCCGCGTCCGAGCACCTCAAATCGGAGCCGGCGATTATCGCAGCGATGGCGCTGGCCACCTTGCCGAACACGCGGGTCGGATGGGCGGAGTTGGTTTCCGATTACGGAAAGATCCGTGATTGCATCGAGGCGGTGTTTCCGGACTTCGCGGACTTCAATGCCCGCATCCAGAAGCCGGGTGGGTTTCGGCTGTATGTTGCTGCGTCGGAGCGCGAGTGGCTGACCCCGACGAAGAAGGCCAATTTCCTCGTCTATCCGGGCGTCGAGGAAGATCAGCCTGTGGCCGATCGTGAGGCTCTCACACTCACGACAATCAGGAGCCACGATCAGTACAACACGACGATCTACGGCATGAACGACCGCTATCGCGGAATTACGGGACGGCGCGACGTCGTGTTCGTCAACGAACGCGATCTCTCGAGCCGCGGGCTGAAGCATGGCGACTTCGTCGATATTGCAGTCGTGACCGATGCGGGATCGAAACCGGGCGAGCGTGCGATGCATAGATTAACGGCGGTCGCGTACAACATCGCCCAGGGCTCGATCGCGGCCTATTATCCCGAGGCGAATGTCCTGGTTGCGCTCGATCACTACGACGTCAAGTCCGGGACGCCTTCCTACAAGTCGACGCCGGTTCTGCTTCGCGCTTCGCAAAGCTGAACGTGTCTTTGTTGCGGTAATCTCGTTAAGACGTTGATGCCCGGGACAGGCCCGCGCATAACCGTTAATCGAGCCGGGGGTCGGCCGCACGCCCCTTAGGCGGCGCGGATCTCGGTTTTATGAGCGATGCGCAATTCCGGGCGGCCAGGCCCGCATCGCCGCTGCGTCTCTGCCTCTGCGACGAGCTTCTTGGTCGCCTTTCGGACCTTCTCGAACGCGCGCGTCTCGATCTGGCGGATGCGTTCACGGGAGACGTTGAATTCCAGTGCGAGCTCTTCCAGCGTCAATGGTGCGTCGGTCAAATGGCGCGCCTCGAAGATGCGACGCTCACGGCCGCTCAGGATATCAACCGCACTCGTGAGCGCCGCGTGCCGATGCTCTTTCTCGTCCTGGTCGACGACGATGGCTTCGGGCGAGGGAGATTGATCGACGAGGTAGGTTTGCCACTCTTCGGCGTCGCCATCTTCGTGGATGGGCGCATTGAGCGATTTATCGCCGGCGAGGCGGCGGTTCATGTCAATGACTTCTCGCTCGGCGACATTGAGGCTGTTCGCGATTGAGGTGACCTGATCGGGTCGCAGGTCGCCGCCGTTTTCGAGGGCGGAGATCTTGCGTTTCGCCGAGCGCAGCTTGAAAAACAGCTTTCTCTGGCTCGCGGTAGTTCCGATTTTCACAAGTGACCACGAGCGCAGAATGTAATCCTGTATCGATGCCTTGATCCACCACATCGCATAAGTGGCAAAGCGAAAACCCTTTTCCGGCTCAAAGCGGTTCAATGCCTGCATCAAACCGACATTGCCTTCGGAGATGATTTCCGAGATCGGCAGGCCATAGCCGCGGTAGCCCATGGCAATTTTGGCGGCGAGACGGAGATGGCTTGTCACAAGCTGGTTCCCGGCGTCACGGTCACCATGCTCGCGCCAACGTTTGGCGAGATCGTACTCCTGGCCCTTTTCGAGCATCTCGAAACGGCGGATGTCGTTGAGATAACCGTCGCCGATCTTCGGTTTGACGAACGCGAGTTCGCGCCGGGTTCCAGAAGTAGGGCTTCGAAATTGTCCCTCAATGCTCATATTGGTGTCTCCGTCCGGAAAACTGAATCCTTCGGCTCGAAGTTCGAGCTGACCACTCAATGATAAGGGGAACACGCCGGGGAGCCATTAAATTGGGGTTTAGGACCCTAAATTCGAATCTAATCGGGCGATCAGAATTCATGGAAATGACCTTGATGCCGCAACGAGCGGCATCAAGGTTGGGTGCCGAGGCCGCGCGGCGGCGGCTTCGAACCGCCATTCAGTAGGCGCAGGTGTACGGTAGGGTTTCCGGGTTGTATGGCGTGTAATAGGGGCAGCCAAGGCCGTAGTCGTAAAAGCCGCGGCGGGCGAAATGATCTCGGTGTATGCCGTCCATGTGACCGACCCTGAAGCCGCCGACATGACCTTCG
>WNFM01276302.1_pt2 | contig 15874 bp, 24 predicted proteins | sample 5400271 | NCBI WGS metagenome assembly WNFM01 (sample SAMN13153352, study PRJNA577476) | soil metagenome | isolation source: 60 cm saprolite on Douglas fir-dominated hillslope | place: USA:California | collected 2013-09-17
AGTTTATACCAATTATCTTGCTTAACTTTGGTTTCATCCAGCTTCTTTTTATATTTCATTTTAATTTCCATTACAGTATGTTCACCTAAAACAAAGAATAATCCTGGCATTGTATCGCCCATATTGCAAGCAAGCATTCCGTTACAGTAATCTTTAACCACAGAATCAGCAATTTGTATACTGCTTACTGGAATCTCTAACATGGGCTGGTCTATATCTATATCCTTCCACCAGCTAGAGCTTCCGACAACTAAAATTGCAGGATTTTCATATGAGCCTGGAGAAATATGGAATTGCCCAGGTTCAATTGTGAATTTGAATTCATCAATTTCTTTAGGAAATATACTAACTATTGTACAACGATCCATAGGATTCTTCTGTGCTCTAATAAGTCTCCTAGTATGGGATGTATGAATTGCATTATCAGCAAGAACACCAGGTAATGTTGCTCCAACATTTTCAGGCATTAAACTCTCTCAATCTTTGCTACTTATTGTAGCAGTTTGCTTGTTGTAAATCCTACACCAGAACCATAATGAAGATCGTCTGTCAAAGATGTCTCATTCCCAAATAACACATCTTCAACTTTTTTAAGCTCTGCAGCTCTTTCTTCAGCAGATACATTTTTATCTTTATACTTAGTGAATGTATCTTTCCTTCCAATAGCTGTTAGCAACGATTCAATAATTAATTTGCAACCTTCAAAAAATGGTGGCAAATAATTTCCGTTTTTGTCCTGAAACACCCAGGCTGGCTCATACGAAACTTTTTCTACTAAATCAGTTTCTACTCCTTCAGGTACTGGAACTAATCTTTCTAAAATATATTTTTCTCTAATATGTTGTTTATATTTAGGAAGAAGACGAACTTCAGGTTGAAGAAGCTGAAATCCTTCATCTGTAAAATCTGTTAATCTCTTTTCATATTGATCATCACTGAAGACAACTCTAAATCTAGGTTCTCCATTAAATTCTTTACCAAACTCCTCTAAGAGCTTCTTATTTATATTCTCAATTTGTTCTCTCAACTCCATATTCTATCCTTCTTAAAGAGCCGTTCTCAAGCTCACATTCCCATCTCTATCACAGGATTATGATAGTAATGAAAATGCGTCCCTGCCTTGAGAACGGCTCAACTCAATATTCTTAAATTTTAGAAACTATGCAACTCAGCTTCTACGATAGTGTTAGTTCCAGAGAACGATGCACCACCATTAACTGATAATCCAATAGTAGTACCAGCAATAGTAGAATCGAATCCACTAGATACAACAGTAATCTGCCCTTGACCTGATGCACCAGTAGTAATTAATCCAGTAGCAGCTAATGCATGGAAACAATCAGCCGTTCCTACTAATACAGCTGTAGTTGTAGCACCAACTGTTCTAAAATGTGCCCAAACTTCAAATGTACCAGTATCGGCAGCAGCAGTTCCAACAGCAAAAGCAAATGTGAGAATTGCAGCGTCTGCTGTAGTTCCTAGAGTTCCAATACGAAGAGTAATAGTAAATTGTGCCGACCCAGCGGCAGTTTTAACCATATCAAATACGCAACCATATCTAGCACCAGCAACAAACCCACCTGTAGGAACTGCAATACCTGAACCAGCAAGATAAGTATCAGAACTATAACCAGCAGATACAGTTGCTGTACTAAAAGCTGATTTAATAGATGAAATAGTTGGAGTGTTAATAGTAGGAGAACTAATAGTAGGAGTTCCACCTAATGTATACGTTCCAGTTGCAGTTCCAGAGAAAACAGGAGAAGCTAATACGGCTCCGCTAGTTCCACCAATTCTTGTCCAAGTAGGGCTAGCTATCGTATTTGTATTCATATAAAGGTTACCATTTGTAATATCAATTATTATAGCACCAGGACCAGCCTGATTTACATATGTACCGGAAGTCCCATTTGTAGGAGCACCAGCATTAGTTAGAATAGGAGCATTCTGATTAATAAGATTGCGAAGCATCGCAAACATATTAATAGGTGTAAATGCGCCAGGTGTTGCTGTGAAAGCCATTTTAATTTTCTCCCGAGCGATGCTCGATTCTCTCTCTGAAAAAAGAAAGAACAGAGAATGTTTACGTTAATGCTAATTCCTGTGCTTTTATTTCTTCTTCAGTAAGAATATTCTGCTGAATATGAACGTTACCTTGAGGATGCCTATAATTAGTAAGCCACTGATTATCATGTTTCTCAGGCCAAATAGTTACATTAGTCATATGTCCTACTGGAGCATCTAAATCACACCAAATCTCAAATCCTGCTTTGCGGCAACGATTGAAAAATCCAACATCGTCGCACCATTCATCTAATTCTATTTCACCTAATCTAACATAAGGTTGTTCTAACTTTTTAAATACTTCTGTAGACATTAAAGCGCAACCTAATCCACAATTCACACCTTTAACTAAACCACTCTTTTCAGATGTTAAAGATGTGAATTTACATTTACCATTATCATAAGCTTTGTCAAAGAAAGCAGGGCGATGTGGAAAACTTCTCAAAAGATACAAGCCGCTAACAATATCTTTATCATGTTTTAGTAGTTTCAATAGAGTATCTGGAGGCGGAATCATATCATCATCTAAGAAAAACACATGAGTACAATTATTCTTCAAAGCTTGTTCTATAATTAGATTTCTAGATTTAGCTGGAGATTGCCCATGCACTGTTGACGTATAACTGCCTGGTGGTCTTTCAAGAGCTATAAAGCTTGGGAGAAATTCGGCTCTCCTAATATTCTCACCAGTAGAAAGACCAATCAAAATCTTTTTTTCCATTTTAATAGAAGAGGAGACATCCTTTAGACATCTCCTCTTCTCTCCGTTAACTAGTCGTTGCGGCTACGATGATATAGTGTCCACCTGTAGTAGCAAAACCAGCATCTGTTAGAGGATTAAAGACAAGTAGATATGCTCTATTTGCTACTGTAGTTGTTCCACCAAGGATATTCCCACCAGTTGTAAAACCAGTAGTTGTTCCTGGAACAATACAAAGCATATGAACACCAGTTACAGGAGGTGTAATAGTTGATACTGCAGTATTACCAGTAAGAACAGTAATAAAATTTTGAGGAGCAATAGTTGCCGCAGCAGTTACAGTAACAGGTGTAGGCTGTAGATTACTCTGTACGGTAGACAGATTCTGGAACAATGCATCAGACATTTTTCATATCTCCTTTAATATCCACTCGGGATAGCTAATGCGTCAATATATGCTGTTGCCGCGGGGTTGAGAACGAAAGTCTGGAACCCCACAACCATATAGAAAATATCAGCAGCCGCAACACCACCACTTGCTCCTCTGAGTTCGAAAATCCTTCGGCCATCAGATGTGTAGAATCCAATAGGAAGAATTTCTGCACGACCCCAAACGGAGCTAACTACGAAATCAATACGTTTCTTAGACCAATTAAAATGCTGTTTAATAGGAGCACCAGCAAGTTGCATATTATCGCCAAAATAAAGATTAAGAGATTCATCTTTAGCCGCTTTATGGATAATAGAAATTAACTGACCAATTTCCTCATAAGCCTGTGCTTGACAAGGATGTGTCCAAGCATGAGGATCAAAATTATTATCAATACCAACTCTATTACCAATCTTATTAATAGCTAATCGTGGCAATGGCAGTGTTAGAGCACTTGAACTGCCATTAACTCGGTTAGACCGAATTTCTGGAGTGCTTGCTCTATCATAACCTAACCACGTACCAGTAGAAGCATTGCTGTGATGATATGGAACGCCATATAATCCAGGCAAGGCTGTAGGATTAGATAGACCATCTACAACTAACACATCAGTATTTGTAGCACCCGTAATAGCTGGAGTTACCTGGATTTGTTTATTTTCAACATCCCATTGAGTAACAACACCTTTACCCCTAAATGTAGCTAGTGTAGTATCATAAACCTGCACGACTTGATCATACCGAACAAGACGAGCACCAAATTCAGAATCCATTACATAAGTATCTACACCACCAGAAGTTGTAGCAGTAGTGATAGTTCCAATCTGACCAGTACCTGCACCTTGCAATTGAGCATCTAACTGGCGCTTAATTTCTACAGTTGCTCCAGCCGTTAACCTCCTAACGGCATTGATTACACTCTTACGTCGGTCATCAGTAGACCATTGAGTTAGTTTAGTATATTCAATATTCTCTGAGAGGAATACAGGACGCAGAACGGCCTTATCCCAGGTAGGACCGCCGCCTCGTCCCATATCTCCACCATCTGGATTAAAATACTGGAATCTACCTCCAGGTCTTAATTCCATCGGTGCTCGCATCTCTCTATATGAAACTACTTCAACATCTCGCTTTTTAATATTACCAAAAAAAGTATCATCAGACTCGAAGACAGTCGTTACCTTGGGGAGCACACGCTCTAATTCCGTACCGGCAACAACTGATTCTACAACAGCACCAGGCATATATTAAACCTCAACTCTTTTTTCGAATGGGTTAACAAAAGGTCTAGATTCTTCTATATTTTTTGGTGCTAAACCAAGGAAGATTCGTCCAGTTACAGGATCTTTAGTAAATTGACCCTGATTTAAACGAAGCTGAACTATAGCTTTTGGAAGACAATGCTTTCTAGCTAAAACCTTTAGTAAATTATTTCCTGTTGCTTTACTAAAGAAGCGAGAAGTAGATTTTCTCCAGGTGGAGAGTACTTGCCTAATCTGTTCTTTTCTTCGATCAGACATATATGGATGACAATATAAAATCATCATCCAACCAACAGCATAATGACTATTAATCCTTAATATATATTGATCTTTCCAATCAAGAGGATTTCTATTCTCCTTATAAATTAAAGCTTTACGATTCATTATATTTTTTGCTCTTATTACAGTATCTTCATCAGTCATTGTAAGAGTAATTCTAGGATAATCATGGCTGTTTGAAAGGCCAAAATGACCTTCTCCATCTAGGAGAGCAGCTATCCAATAAATATCTTTAATATTCATATTAGTCTCTCATGAAAAAGTCAGTTACAGATTCTCCTTTACGAATGTCATTTTTACCTTTTGGTTGGCTAGGTCTGCCAGGAACGATTGTTCTCGCTGGTTTGCGAGAGTTTTCTTCTTGTTCTTCTGTATCAATTTCTTCTCGGTTATGAGAAGAAGGTTTCGCATCTTTTAGAGCTTCAGCTCTAGCTTTCAGAATTGCATTTTTAAGACTACCTTTAGCTTTAGAAAGATAATAAGATTGAATCTTAGTTAAGGAGTCCTTAGAGAACTTAGAATCAAACGATGACCGCCAGAGTTTATCTAGATTCTTTGTTACACTTGAGTCTGAAGAAATTGAAGATTCAAGAATTTTCATCGCATCAGCAACGGCATTCTTCTTAACATATGGAGACATAACTCCTTTAGGATCAATATAATCAGAAATAGTTGCCCTCAGTGTATTATCAACTTTAGTTTGAAGATCATCTCTCGCTGTTTCAAAACGTTCCTGAACGAGCTGGAGTCTTTCAGATTCTACTTCACTCTTCTCAGTACTCTCAGACTTCTCTACTCGTCGAGAAGGAGCTGTAAACTTAGCAGTTCCAAAGATGAACTGGTTAACTAGCAGTGCGGCTTGTTTTAAATCATCATTATTAGTATCATTAGCTTCTTGAACCATTTCCATAATAAGTCTTCGATTAAGATTGCCAACTACATGAGAATATGCTTCCTTGTCAACCTTATGAAGAGTTACAAGATAATCATCTACAATAAGATTAAATGCTTTTTCATCTGAGTTCTTGACTTCTTTTAAAATTTCAGCAGTATTACCAGAAAGGAGCTGAGATTCAAATTGATTGAATGATTCAGATTTCTCAGCTATTTCTTTTGCATCATCGAATGAACCAAATAGTTGAGTGTATTCTCTATCACGATACATCATCTTTTCTAAGAATGGAAATGTCTTAAATAACTCTGGATATTTAGCTAAAATCTCTTTCTTACGGGGAGGAGCTTCTATGTCAAGGTCTTCAATCTTCTCGTTAAGATCAAGTTTTTCTAAATTTTCGTCTGACTCAACAAGTTCTAGTTCTTCGTCATCATCTTTAGGTTCTTCTTCTTTCTTAGGCTCTTTAGGTTCTTTCTTTTCAGGCTTAACTTCCTCAGAATCAAGAGATTTAAATAGATCATTAATATCGTCAGCCGTCTTCGGAGTTGCCGGCTTAGCGTCAGGCGACAGGATTTCTGGCATTACTCTCCCTATTCACTTTTTCAGACTGTTTAGGTTTAGCTGGATTAACAGAACCTGAATCTGAAGTTGTATCAACTTTGGCTGTCTTAGCTCCGGTAGCTAGTCTAATTTGGTCTTCATGCATTCTCTGTGCAGCCATTTGCTGATTAACAATAGCCATATGTGCTTTCATATGTAATAGAACATTCTTATATCCATTAGAATTTTCCTGCTTGGCTAGCCGTCCAGCACTAGAAACTAACCAAGATTTACAAATCATAGCTTCAATCTGATGATTGTCTACATCAATATCAATTTCAACAGAAGGCTGCGGCTGCGGCTCTTGAGGTGGAGGAGTATTATGATTAGGAGTTTGTTGTTGAGCCGCAACGGCCTGCTGATATACCTGCATAGATTGAGGATCTGGAGGAATTGGAGCCGCATTGATTAGCTCAACAATCTCCTCATACTGTTTCTGTCTATCATCTCCACCAGGTAATTTAAATTGAGGAATCTTAATAACCTTAGAAATGTATGGAATATTATCAGGGTCCATCAAAGCGGCTGTAATCTCTTGATTATTTAATTTAAATAGCTGCATAATCATTTCAGATTGTTGTTCATCAGTTACAGGAAGCTTCTCATCAGGCTCTAATTCAATAGAACCAATCTTCCCATCCATTTCTGCTTTCCTAATAAAAACATTAATATAATTACCTTGCTCATCTTTCTCAACTAATCTTTCATCTTCAACAATATTCTTAATATACATTGGAATAGCTTTGCCAAATATTTTCTTCCACCATATCGTCATCATTCTCCAAGGAGTTTGAAGACGCTGCAACGCCATTCCTTTAGACATTGCATATTCAGATGCCGTTCGTGAGCTACCAGCACTTTGATTACCACCAAATATCGACGGCAATGCACCACTCACGAACTGTCCTAATTCGTTTATAATTCTATAAAAGTTAAAGACTTCAGGACTCAGAGCGGCTGTCTGAGATGTATGAAATGCTTCACCAATATTCTTACTACCTGCAACTGGTTTAGTTGGTGTAAGAGTTCCAGGCATTGCTTCTATTTGACGTTGAGCATTGAAGTTGACAACGGCTGGATCTGCCCAAGTCTGTGCAATACCATGTTCAATTGTTTGTAATGTTAGAGAGATAAGATCATTTACAATATCTTGAATATTAGTTAAAAGTTCTCCTAGAGGATCATGATTTAAGAAATCAGACATTGGATTTTCAGATAACGTCCAATGATCATCTAGGGCTTCATCTTCATAGTCAGCCGCTACATCATTAACCATTACGAACTTAGCACCATTAGGAAACTTCTTCTTTAACTTATTATAATCTTCTTCTGGAAGAATATTAAAGCTTGCACAACGAAGCCAGCAGTTTTTAACAGTTACATTCTCTTCTGGAAATTCACCTCTATATTGTGTATTAAGTCTTCCATACTGTTCGTATGGATCGTTNNNNATTAGACCACCCACCATGTGGAACTTTATCTCGAAGATGAGGATAACATTCTAAAGCATTAGCATAGTGAGTTTCATAAGCATATATTAAATAAGATGTATCTTCCTGTTTCTTAGCTGTATTAGATATCTTAACATATAATCCCCCATAAACTTCTAGGCAGACACGAGATTTAGCTTCTTTTGTTATTCCTACGAGACGAGGAACTTTAAGTTTAGTCTTCTGCATCTCTTGAGGGAGTTTAGCTTCACACTCCATACAGATCGCTTCACTCTCTGCACTCTGAGGATCAAATTCATATGTTTCATCAGGAATACGAGCACCACATTGTGGACAAACATATGAATCTACTTCTTCGTCCTTATATTTAGGTTTATCATATGTTCCATATTCTTCTTTAGCATCTGAATATGAATAGCAAGCAATCATACCTTCTGTACAATAAACATAGAGCGCATGAAGCCACAAAAACATTACATCATTATGTTTATAAATTAGCTCAGATATTTTATCTCCAGCTTTAGCTGTTGAAATATCTAATGGATTATCAGCATCATCTGGGACACAATTAATGGCTGGAATCTGTATGCTCAGTGCGGCTATGATAGTTTCTAGAAATGCTTTGAATACATTTACAGGCTTATCGTAATAGTCTTGATCCGTATCAGTAGCATTAACGTCTCGATTATATATTCTATAATCATGTGCAACTTCACTCCAGTAAATTTGAGAAAAATTCGCCCAGTACAGCTTGAGACGACGCCAATGTCGTATTTGACGCTCACGAGTCATTGAATCTTCTTTGGTAAAATGATCTGCTACTGTTTTTAGCAGAGCAGAGATTTCATCAAAGTCTCTATCTTTATGGCTACTCATTCATTCTATCTCTAATGCAATGCCATCTTTAACCCAAAAGTGATGTTTACATGGTCCTAATACTTGTTCTTTTGGGTTTCTATACATTTCTATCTTCAATCCTTCTTTAGGACCTAGCACAGATGGAGATAAAGTTAATGGATTTCTGGAAACAATTTCTTGGACACAAAAGAAAACAGTATTACAAACTGGACAATTCATTATTACTTTATTATTATCAGTAAATAAAAAATCACCTGAATTTTTTAATTCATTAAAATGTTTAACCTCTCTTAAATTTAGATTCATTCTTATCCAAACTGCTTCCTACTAAACATAGACTTCTTCTTACTAGTATTATGAGTAACACTAGAAGACTTCTTCATCATATTATCAAATTCATCTACACTAGGACTAATTGAAGAAGACTTCATGCTTCTAGATTTCATTATTCCTTTACCAATCTTCTTAAATTTCTTACCTATTTGAAGGTCTTTACCATGTTTGCCGAATCGAGAACCAAACATCTTCTTCTCAACCATATGCTGCTTACTATGTCTACCAGCTCCATTTAATAATAGGCCGCTACGTCCATGTCTCTTTAAATTATGAGAACTATCACTAACGGCTAGGCTCGAAGAATTCCATGCAGGCATATATTAACTCATTACTACAGTGACAGCTCCACCATCAGCACTACCTGCTACAGTATATGTAAGAGATGTAATGTCTAACAAACTAAAATAAAATGAGCCTGTAACATCTACGACATTAACCATACCTTTGGCATAATCGAAATTTAAATATGTCACTGCATTGAACTGCTTAGCAACGTTATTTCCATTAATATCGTCAGCCGTTACCTTAACTGTAGCGATGATAGCTGGTTGGTTAGCCATCTATCAACCTCTAACTAAATGCTAACGTTGACAAACCACCAGAAATAGTCCAAGTAATTGTAGCTAATGCAGAGAAATCAAAATATTGTTTCTGTTGAGCACCGGCTCTTGTAAAAGTAATCCAATTTCTAAGAAAATCTACTTCCATACCATTAACATCAGTAAATTTAAGAGATGTAACTGCCTGACCTGGGCCAGTGCTTCCAGTTATCGTTACCGTTGCTGGAGCCGTATTAGCCATTCTTTAAGCCTCTTTTTCTTCAACACCAAGTTCTTTTTCTAAGCCTTCTACTTCTTTATCAGGTATTCCAATATGTTTACGTTCTCTAAGTATTCTAGCTTCTTGTCTATCCTTCTCTTCTAGAGCTGCGCGTCGGCGACTAAAGAGTGCAGAACTTTGAGCAATTTGGTTTAGCTCAACTGGAGCAGATTCTACGACCTTCGGTCGTAAGATTTCTAGTAATGTGTTAGTTAGCCTATCTCTATCTTCATTTGCGATAGCAAGCTGTTGTTTAAGGGTTAAACATGATTTACATTCTTCATATTCTCGGCCAAGGAGAAACGTAATAAACCTAAACATTAATGGACTCTTCGATTGAATCTTGAACGTCGAGAAACTGGAATACAATCACTCATTGTAGAGATATTCTGTCGTTCAATAGCTTCCATCTGGCGATAGAATGTTGTCACATCCTGTGTTTCATCTCGTCTTGCAATAATATCTTGCACTTTTTCAGCGTAGCTGAGATTGCCAATCTCACCAGCAATGAATCTCTTTGCAGCCTTACAAGCATATCTTAAGTTATCTAGTGGATCATCTCCATCGAATTCGGTAATATCTTCAATCTTCTTATCATCATAAATTGCCATTGGAATTGTATCAATCAATATTTTGCATGTATCAAAGATTTGTAGAATTGGTAGGTTCTCTTCTTCAGGTTCGTCATAGAATTGTTTTTTATAATTCTCCAAAGCGTTAGGACCATAGTTGCGATATATTTCTTGAGCCGCTACCATATCATAAAACTCGTTCTTTGTCTTAAGACTAATCTTCTTTTCCCATCTCATAAAATCGTGAATAAGTTGAATTCCAGCTACTCTTGAACCTGGAGTATTCTCAGATGATGACGGAATAAGATCAGAATATTTCTGAAATTCGTCACAAATAAGTTCTCCACCTCTACTCTGCCATGCACTACCACACAGTGTTGTATGTATTATAGTCTCATTAGATTCATCATTAATCTGTCTTATTTCTGATGCCCAATAAGGGATGTCACGTCCATACCAAGCTCGTTCTCTGTAAATATAAGCTTTATGATTTGGTGCGATAGCAATCCACATTGCATGGCACATTGCTCGCTTTCCCCAATCAATTGACAATAACTTTGGCCACCATTCAGGCACTTGGAATGGTTTAATAACATGCAATGCGTTATCTGGCTCACCAGGAAATCTAATTGGTCGAAATGTGGTGAAAACACTTCCTTTATATGCGTGCCAGTCACCATATCTCTTTGCTTTATACTCAGCTTCTGAAACTTCTTTTAGAATCTCAAGTTTCTTAACATATAATGGATCATATTCCATTCCATAAGGATTATCTTCTGCTTTAGCGGGAATGAATATTCTATAGAGTCCCGTAGATGAATCTTTAATTACTTTATGACCTTCTTCACAAGGTCTTACGAATCTATCGTAGACGAATGTTTGTCCAATTCCACCAGGATTAGTACCATTCCTAACGATGGCGATGTTAAAAGATGAACTTGGACGGACACGACTGCCAACCATATAATGATAAGGATAAGAAGGAAAATGCGTAAGTTCATCGAAACTGCAATAGTTGTACTGAGAAGAGTCATACATCGTTATGTCTGAGCTATGCTGGACGTGACCGAAGTCTTGATAAGAGTTGTATTCTGGCCATTCCCAACTATGTTTTTGTTCGTTATACTTAGCGCCGGTTTTAGGATAATATTCTTTACTTAAACGTATGATTTCACGCTCAAGGTCAGGAAACTTATTACGTAGGATGATCCCTTTATAACCTCGAAATTTGTAGAATCCACGAAATAATGGAAGTAATGTGAGAATCCAGCTTTTACCACCGTATGCCGCACCACCATAAAGAGCCTCGAAAATTTCATCCGGTAAAGTTAAAAGCCGTTCTTGAACTGGATGAGGTTTGATATTCTTTTCACGAAGATAATCTTCATACAGGCCGTTGCCTGGATCACTACTTACGATGTTACCAGATATTGAGATAGGCACGTTTATTAAAGCTTAGATGAAGTTTGATCGGTTGATCTAGTTCTTGCCGTTCTATCCACAGCTATCCAAGCTTCCATACGACTCATTCTATCTGTGAGTGAATCAATTTTATTTGTTAAATGAGCCATGTCACCATTTGCTGCTTTGCTTACAGCTACTACAGTATCTGTTACTTTGTTAACAATATCTTCATGAACATCTTTAGCAACTTGTTTAACCTCAGCGGCTTGTTTTCTTACTTCTTTTCTTCCCCAACCAGAAGAAATAGCATTAACGATAGATACGACACCAGTAGTGACGGTTGTGATGATAATTACTATTTCTGGAGTTGTCATTCTTCTCTTTTATACTCTCTCGTAGCCTTGGGTGGAACTTCATATTTCTTTACGAAGGTTGAGTTGTCTCTTGTTCTCCACTTAACTTCTAATATTTCATCTTCAGATGCTTCAATAACTCTGACAATTTTATTCATCAGCTAGCAATTTTAAATCCACCTGCTACAACTGGGGCTGATGCTAATGTAAATGTGATAGTGACTGGAGGACTAGATTGGATAGATGTAGGATCGCCAGTAATTTTTAAGTTTTGTGCAACTAAATTAACAGTGTGTAATCCGAAGGTTGGAATAGTTAATGTTTGGCTACAGAGAGTAGCTGTACAAACTGATGCTAATGTAATTACTGGAGCCGCTGAGTCTACAACTAATTGATACTGAACTACATTATCTACTGCAGCATTCGGAGTCCAAGTAGCATGGACAGTCGCTGGAACCTGAGCTCGAGCTACGCTCGAAGATAAGAGGAGAAGAATTGTTAAGATAGATAGAAATTTTTTTCTCATTAGTAACTTTTTGCTCCTTCGTAAAGAACTGTGACTGATGGAGAACCTCCACCAGCAATAGTTGTAGAAATTCTAGCTCTAACAAAGTTTAGCAGACCAGTATGTTCTGCCATTAAATCAACTCCTCCAGAAGATAATATCACAGGATTAGCTACAGAGTTTGCAAGAATAACTACTGCCCAAGTTCCGGCATCTGCTGGGTCATTAGAACTCTCTATAGTAACGGCTCCAGATGTTACTCCAGCCGCAGCAGTAATAATCCAAGTATGATTTCTAAATGATGAAGGTAATGCTAATACAGTTCCATTACCTGTAGTTGTAGCGTCTTGCTGCTTGAACGGAACGCCTGACATGGCTGCTACAGTCATATTATTTCTGTTCTGATTTATCTTCAGCTTGAGCAGACTTAACTATGTTAATAGTAGCTATAGTAGTATCAATACCATTGCTAACGGCTCCAGTTACAGCAGATGGATCTACTTCTACGTGTCCAGCAGCTATGTTAATTCCTTGAATACCACTAGTAACTAAATCAAGAACATGTTGTTTCTTATCTTGACTAGAAGCTCCTGGAATCAGTTCTGCTTCTTGAATACCATGTGTAATAAGTGGGATAATAATAGGAGGAACTCCAGGTATTACAGATAGAACTACTGGAGCTACTACAGAAGCAACTTGTGCAAACTTACTCCAGAAACTCATAATTTAAACCTCAACGATGAAGAGCAAGATTTCCATTAAGATTAGCTAATAAATAGAGGATAATGAGAATCACGCATACGACAATAATAACCTGCTTGAACGGCTCAGGCATTGGAATGTAAGTCACAATTAAATATACAAGAAATCCAATCAATGCGAAGCTTAAGAGAAGAATAACTAGACTTACTAAAGTCATCCTTGAGCTCCTTCTGAAGAACCTTGAACTTCTATCACTTCGTAGTCTGAAATCTTGTTTTGTTGTGGAGTATAGAAATGATAGTGAACTTCACGGTCCTTCTGATTCTTAGATTGTTCACTACGTTCTTTTCTAATAGATTCAACAGTCTTCGATGCCGCACTGATAACAGAAGGCAGCTTATCAGCTCTAACATCGTCAAGTTTATTAGATAATGCTTCGACAGAACGATTTAATAGCTCTAATGCTTTGTCATGAGCTAAGCCAAGCTTAATCTGAGAATCACTATTCTCTAGAATGTCACTCAACTGTGTTGGCTTTTCCGTGGGAAGAACTGAAAGAACTTGAGAGGAAGCTTGCGGCTGAAATGGATTGAAATTAGGAACTATAGGAGTTGTGATAGGAATCTTATAAATCTCTTCTTGTTTCTTACTCGGTATGAAAAGACTCATTGCATTATTTTTCTTATTACCGCTTAGATTCTTTAATCTATTAATAAGATTCATAGGACTTTCTAATCTAGCCTTAGCCTGATTATCATTTATAATCATATTTTCCTTCTTTCATATATCTGCTAGACTCAAAGAGAATCTCTACTGAGACTCCGAAAACTTTGGCTAGCCTAAAAGCAGATCCAAGAGGCATTTTATTCTCATAATTTAAATATCTCCTTACTGTATTACAGGTGTTGTTATTGTCATTTAGACCAGATTTATTAGCTAAGTCAATTAATGTTATATTTGCAAATGCTAACGCAACATTCATCCTTCTATCAACGTGTGTCATGAGAAGAATCTGTTTTAGGTCACATGATTGAAGAGGGTTTAATACACAAATAATGTCATCAAATGCTATCTCATCTTTATTAAATTGAATAATTTCAGCAGACTCTTTCATACACGTTGCCTACCCTTCGATGATACTGATTTTTCGGCCGTTGTCAACTAAGATTTTGTTGGGTTTTCTTCGAGTTATGAAGAATTCAGTTCTGAAAAATTCAGACAGTTTCTGTTTATTTTTTTATTTTATTTTTTTCTAATTAGAGTCTTATTAGAGAGGGTTCGATAGTCCGCACTGTAGGACTATTAACATCCACAATCTATGGTGGGTCTATGGGGTAGGGTCACTATATTATGTGGCTTGACAGCTTCGCTGAAGAAGAGTATATTAAGACTATGAATACACAACGTATTCAAAGAATAGAAGGATATAAACAATGTATCAATGCACCATCTGCCACGAAGTGAATCACTCCAGCCGTCTTCACTGCCGATTTTGTGGAACAATACCGGCTGTCTATTCAATCATTGGCAAGCCGAGCTCGTCACAGTTAGAAGGTATTGAGGTCATTGCTGCTATTGGCTGTCAGAGAGCTTGTGAACACAAAGCACAGAGAGTTAATCTCAAGACTGTTGCGTTAGATTACTATGCTGACTAATAAAGAAATAGCCGCTAAGACTCAATATCCTAGCGGCTATTCTCTTCCTCAAACTTTCTTACTTCTTACTCTGACTGGCAACAATACCTGGCTTAATGAGGTTAACGGCATCCTCAATACTCACACCGGTTGCATTGCTGTAGTTGCGAACAACGAGACGAAACTGTTTCTTGACATCTTCATCCCAGCTTGCATCAACAAACTCTGCAACGGGGTCAGAAGCCTCAGTATAGAGAGTTTCGTTATGTCCCTTGACGAGAAACGAAACAATCTTTGCTTCGTCCTGAATCTTTGTGAGTTCCATAAACTCACTCAGAGTCGAGGGCAAAGTTTCCTTTTGTGTCTCGTCCCAATTCTCATACTGAATCTTCTGAGGATTGCGGCCTCTGGTCATTCCCAGAAAGGTTCGCAAACCTTTGCCAGTCTTGCCCTCATTGAGCTTCTTCTCTTCAATCTCCATTGCGGCATTGCGTTCCTTGATTGCGGCTTCCTTCGCTTCGGCAGATGTCTCAGCGGCTGTGGTCATCTTTCAATCCTTTGAAGTTTGTCAGCGTAGCTGCCGACAAGAGAATTGTCTCATAGGTTGGAGAGAGTGTCAAGCGTGAAATGCAAAAAGACGAAAATAGTTTTGCAATTCTAACGCAGACGTCCGAATGTTTTCCGAACGTTTCAGAAGACCCTCAGAGCGTCACCGCGACTCCGAAACCCTCGCTAAGTTGTTGCGTCTTCAGGTGCTTAGGCGAAGACCTCGAACGTTTCAGCCCCTCCTCTCAAGGGTCGGGGTCGTGCTATTTTACCCTCTTCTACCCTCTTCTATTCTATTTCTCTCTTACTTTTTTTTGTCTTTATATATTATATATAGACTGTCCACAAAATAGGACACTTGACACACCGACCCCATGTATGCTATACTCTGCTAGACAGGCCGATGCATGAGAGGTTCAGGCGCTAAGTCGTTGACGCGCAAGGGGTTACAACGACTTGCATCG
>WNFM01300122.1_pt1 | contig 15869 bp, 15 predicted proteins | sample 5400271 | NCBI WGS metagenome assembly WNFM01 (sample SAMN13153352, study PRJNA577476) | soil metagenome | isolation source: 60 cm saprolite on Douglas fir-dominated hillslope | place: USA:California | collected 2013-09-17
ATCGCGCCATTTGTCTTTCTGGGCGGCACGTACATTGACCAATTGCGAAAAATTTATACGACGATATCGGACAAAGACATTCGGACAATGCGCGCGTTGAACGGGCTTTATGGTGTCATATTCGGCGATGCGCTCGCCGATACGGCGCCGCTTTACGATCTCATTTCTCGCTACGTAAGCGAGCAGATGCTTGTCGACATTACCTCGGCTTACAAGAATGGCCGCCTGCTGCTCGTCGCGACAGCCAGCCTCGATGAGCAGCGTCCGGTCCTCTGGAACATCGGCGCGATTGCAGCCAGCGGACATCCCAAAGCGCTCGAACTCGTCCGCAAGATCATCCTTGCCTCCGCGTCGATACCCGGCGCTTTTCCTCCGGTAATGATCGATGTCGAAGCGAACGGACAGCGATATCAGGAAATGAATGCCGACGCCGGCGTGGTGGCGCAGACGTTTCTTTACCCGGTCTATCTGGGGTATCGACTGCGAACCGGACCATCCCGCGATCGCGAGCGTCACGCCTATATTATCCGTAACTCCCGGCTTGACCCCGACTGGGCGTCGGTCACCCGTGACTTCCTGACGATCAGCCAACGGGCGGTTGCCACGATGGTCCACTATATCGGCTATAATGATATGTTGCGGATTTTCGAGGCGGCCAGGCGCGACCACGTCGACTACAATTTGGCATTCATCGAGACTGATTTTCTCAAAAAAAAGCGTGAAGCTTTTGATCCTGAATATATGAAAGCGCTGTTCGATAATGCATTTGAAAAAGGGCGGCATGGATACGCTTGGCACAAGGCGCCGCCAATCTACGAAGAAACGCTAAACCCGTAACAACGGCTTCAAGCGATTCCGTGGTCATCGTTGGGCTGGCCTCCGGCAAAGTCGCCTAGCCGGTCCGTCCTAAGTACGATGTTGCGTTGAATCAGTGGCTATGATCTGGCGTCCAGGACGTCCACTTTACTCCCTCCGCCCGCGCGGTTGCCCGCTGATCCGCGGCAACGAGCACGCCTAGCCGTCGTTAGCCCCGGCACACCTCACCTCCGAGTTATTGACGAGCCAAGCCCGCGTTCGGCGTAGCCGGTGTCGCAGTTTTTAATTGTCCTGATTGTTCGGCAATCGCCGGGTCGGCCGGACCCGGCTTTGACACCAGTGACGTGGAAGACGTCGTGCGCGTTGATGGCTAATGCCACGAATCTCGCGATGTTTTGTTATAGAATTGAGCGACGGTTGGAGCGGCTGCAAGCGCACCTCGCGATTTGGCGGGAAACGTTCAACGGGATAACCGACGCGGCTATTGGTTCCGCGACAGGCGCTCGTAAACCGACATAGGAACCTGGCGAATGCGACAAATGAGGCGGTCCGCTTTAGGTCATTAGCGGACATTCCGGCACCTAATCGATCACGTCGTCGGCGAAAACGAGCAGCGCGGCGCTTGTGCCAAAAGCGGATATGAGCGACTGTCTGTTACGAATATAGAACTTTTGGAAAATTTGGTCGGGAGGCGTAAATGCTCAGTCTCTTTCGCGCAACGAAATTTTGTGCGGCTATCTTAGTGGCGGCGACAATGGTCGCAGGCACTCCGACGCGGTCCTATGCTGAGACCGGCTCCGTACGGCTTAAGATCACTAAGGTCGGGTTTATCGTGGGCGTCGGTGGCGGCTCCGGTACTTTGACTTTCAGAGGCAAGCACTATCGGCTGAGCATCGGCGGCGTTAGTGCTGGTACCATTGGAGTGGCGGGGATGGACTTGATTGGTACCGCATCCAATCTTCGGACCGCGGCGGACATCGCTGGTACCTATTCGGCCCTCTCTGCTGGGATTGCCGTAGGGGGCGGCGCGAAAGCAGCAACGCTGCAGAACGCGAACGGCGTAGTTCTGCAATTGCAAGGACGCCAGGTCGGATTTTCGGCCTCCCTCAGTGTGAGCGGGTTGACGATATCTTTGCAGTAGCGCCAAGCGAAGCAAGGTTGATGCCCGCTTTGGGTCATAAGCGGACATTGGCGAAATAACTAGCCTAAACAGAAAGACCGCCTCGTGGCGGTCTCTCCGAAATCCAATTCGAGTGTTTGATACGGTTACAAAAGCCCCCACTTCCATACCAAGATGGGGATCACGATGACTATCCCGATTATGATCCCTAATATTTTTAGCTTTGTGACGCGCCTTGCGTTCGCCTCTTGAGCATCCATGACCGGACCTCCTCGATGGTCCCGCTCAAGGCGGCGTCTCATCGCCCTCAAGCGCTGTGTTTCTTCGTCAAGCTTGTCAATTTTCTCATCGAGCCTCTCCATCTTCGCTCTTGGCGTATCGGTGCCGCGCAGCTTTTCGAGCGCTTGGCCAACGGAGAGTTTAGTTGTTTCAGCCATAGTGTAACCCAACTCTCCTCAATTACTCATCATGCGTTCGAGCGATGCACGATTTCGCAAAACTAACGCTCGGAAAGGTGCACGAGCAATTAATTCTGATTTTTCCAGTGCAGTGATGGTTCGACTAAGCGTTTCGTCTGTAAGTCCAAGATGACAAGCAATGTCGCGGTGAGACATCGGTAGATCGAGATACTTCGCCTTTCCCATCCTCATTGATAGATTCATCAGGAATGTTGTCACGCGGCATTCGGCGCTTCTACCCATCAACGATGAATGCTCCTGTGCACAACGAAGCTCCCTTGTTGTTGCGGCCAACAGGTAATTTACAATTTTGCTGTCTTGAATGGCGGCGGCAAGTAAAGCGCTGCGTTTGATAAACAACACCATTGTGTCGGTTGCCGCTTCCTCAGAGAGCGAATGCATCAGATCGCCGCTCCATCCAAAAAGCTCTCCAGGGAAATGAAAAGCGAATGGCAAAGCATTTTAACGGTTTAAACCAACACACTGAAAGGGGCCGGTAATGCTAGCTCAGGCTGCTCAGCGTCGAACCAATGTCCGCATCAACGGACCTAGTCTAACCTTTCATATCTGGGCCCTGCGTTAGGAGGCTTTTTTTGCCTTGGTTTCTTTCGGAACCTCGCGAAGATGCGTCCGCGTGCCGCCACCCTCAAGGCCGAACCGACGCGCCACTTCGCTCATTCTTTCCTTATCGTCAGCGGACAACTCGCCGCGTGCATTCAGTACCTGTGCGATGAGGTCGTAGGCTTTTTCGCGGGGCTCTTTTTCGGGCGGTAGCATTGACGGGATTGCGGCGAGCGCCGCCTCTTGATCGATCAAGAGGATGTAGAATTGCTCGCGCACGAGTGCCTTGAAATCTGCGATCGGCATATCGCCGTGCGCCGCGCGGATGCGGCGAGCCAATTCAAAGCCACGTTCATCGACTGCGGCGCGGTTCATTCCCGCGTAAATCAGGCCACGGATGATGGCTGCGCGCAGGCCGCCGGCCGGAATACGCGCCTTGAGCTCGATCAACCGTTTTTGCAAAAGCTCGCGGTGTAACGGGTTTTTTGGTGCTTTGCGCAGACGCTGAGTCGAGGCGGGATCGACGCCGACCGCGGTCTGGAGCGTAGACGAGCCATAGATTGCAAGGAACATCCGCTCAGACAGTGCCTCGCTCGCTTGGCGCCATAAGTCGAGCGCAGCTATGATCTGGTCGGAAAACTTCTCTTGCATGGCGATAAATGGATTGTCGCCGGCAGGACTTTTCCGGTTTTCGCGAACTTGTTCAGCGAGCGCCGCGACCGAGGCCATTGCCGGATTTTGATCGGAGAAGACCTCATATTGCAGGCGCAGGGGATGCAGTTGATGCATCCAATGCGCAACCGGCGCGTTGACGAGCGCACGCACCATCGGCTGCATATAAGTACGGTAGAGGGACAGATTTATTTCGGAGACTCGCGCAGCTGTTGCAAAGCAGCGCTCGTCGGCAAGATCATTGCCGCCAAGCGCGTAAATGTCGTCGAACGTCCTGGCCTCGCACCGCATCACCCAATTTCCGCTCGCGAGATCCGGGTTGGCGGTTTCCGCAGTCTTGTTCTCGAAGATTGCCTCGTAGAGGCCGGGCGGTAGAGTGTCGATCAGGTCGATATTGCTCGAAAGCTCTCCATGTTCCTTTTTGGCAACGCCAGCGGAAACGAAGATACCGAGATGGCCAATCGATTCATGAATGGTGTAGACGATGGTCTGTCCGCAGGCTCGGATGTCGTCAACGTTCTCGTACAGATCGAGAATCCAGTCGAGAGCCTGTTGCGGCGGGGTGACGTTGTCACCGTTTGAGCAGAAAACAACGATTGGGGAGCGAATATTGCGGAGGTCGAGCGTAGTGCCGTCCGATGATTGAATCCGCCCCGCTGCGAGATTGTTGCCAATGAACAGTTCGTCGACAATGAACTGGATTTCTACCGCGTTCAGGTTGACGTGGCCTCCCCACCACTTCTCGAAACCCAGATAGCGCGGAGTTTCCGTGTCGATTTTGGAATAGAGATTGTATTGCTTGGTCCACAGCGTATTCGCCGGGTTCTGATTTTCGAAATTCTGCACCAACCAGGCGCCATCGAACTTGCCATGGCCAAGATCGCCTGCAAGCGCGGTCAGCCAGCTGCCACCCAGCAATCCGCCTGAATAGCGCATGGGATATTTGCCATGCACGCCCGCCCAATAGGACAACGGCGATCCCGCAACGATAATGGGGCCGAACAATTCGGGGCGAATGGCGGCCAGCATCATGATCGCCCAGCCCGCCTGGCAGTTTCCGATCACGCAGGGTTTGCCGCTGGCCTGCGGATGCGCCGCCGCAACCTTTTCTATGAATATCGCTTCAGCGCGGGCGATATCCTCAATGGTCTGCCCCGGAACCGGATCGGGAAGGAAGCCCACGAAATAGCAAGGATGCCCGGCCTTGAGCGCAACGCCGATTTCACTGTCGGCCTTGAAGCCACCGATACCGGGACCGTGCCCGGCGCGCGGGTCTACGATGACAAATGGCCGCAATTTCGAATTGATCTCAATGCCTGCCGGCGGAGTGACGCGCACGAGAAGATAGTTCACCGGCCGCTCGAGCGTGCGTCCGTCAACGACCAGCTCCGCTTTATAGTCGAGCACATGCGGAACAGTCTCGGCCAGATGTTCGCGGTATTGATTTCCGCGCTGACGCATCACGTCCCAGAAAAGGACGCTGCGCTGCGCTGCGTCGACCATGTACTCCATCGCGGGCGCGAACAGGCCAAAGGGAGTGAGACTTGTGTCCCTGGAGAGGGCGTTTTTCTGCGTTGATGACATCAGTGCACTCCTTCTTGCTGCCCGCATACCGGCAGACCCGTCCAAAGCCACTTCAAAGCCGTTTGACCGGCTCTGTTAGCGCCTGGAAAATTGCCGCCTATTGATGCAAGTCAATGGTAGTGTAGATCGTGGGGGTCATTCTTCAAAGCGGGATATCGGTTAATCGAGAGGTATCGTGTTATGGCCCACAAAGAGACAATGGGTTTTGTAGCTGGGTCTATTTCGATGCAATTTCTGCACCTCGCGGGCATGCGATGCTTCAAATGCAATTGATTGTTTGTTCTAGATCAAAATTGCGTCGCCTAAAGGGCACGTAGCGTTAGCGCGGAATTTCATTTCTTGATCCGACGAGGCAGGAGATATGGCTTCAAAACTCCTAGAATGGAGGACGGACGAGTCATTGGCCGTCGGAAAGGGTGCTACTGTGCAGCAGTTTGTTGCCACCCTTGGCAACAATCAATTTCAAATCGATGTCGCCCCTTGGGGCGAAGGTTATCTTAGAATAAACGGCCGGGAAATCGCGCACGTCGACGATGCCAAAGATCGGCGGCAAGCCTTTCGAGCGACCAAGCAAATTGCAGACCGCTACGTCGAAACTCACATGACCACACCTGAAGGCAAGAAGGGCTCCACCATGCTTCCTGTCGTGAAAGCCAAGCTCCTGGAAGGCAAGAAGGGCTTGATCGTCGGCATTGCCAACGAAAACTCGATTGCTTGGGGATGCGCCAAAGCGTTCCGCGCGCTCGGCGCCGAGGTGGCCGTTACGTACGTGAACGACAAAGCCAAAAAATACGTTGAGCCGCTCGCGCGCGCGCTCGAAGCACCGATTGTCATGCCACTCGACGTCAATAAGCCCGGACAGATGGATGCCGTCTTCGAACGGATCGGCAAGGAATGGGGCAAGCTCGATTTCGTTGTCCACTCGATCGCGTTTTCGCCTAAGGAAGCTTTGCAGGGACGCGTCGTGGACGTGTCGCGAGAAGGTTTTGCCACCACGATGGATGTGTCCTGCTGGACCTTCATTCGCATGGCGCACCTGGCGGAGCCATTGATGCGCAAGGGCGGGACGCTGTTCACGATGTCATATTACGGCAGCCAGATGGTTGTTAAAAACTACAACATCATGGGCGTTGCCAAGGCCGCGCTTGAATGTGCGGTCCGCTATCTGGCGGCGGAACTCGGTCCGAAGGGCATTCGCGTCCATGCGATATCTCCCGGGCCGCTTGCGACGCGAGCTGCATCGGGGATCCCTGAGTTCGATGCATTGCTCGACAAGGCGAAGGCGAAGGCGCCCGCACGCAGCCTAGTCAGCATCGACGATGTCGGCATCGCCACGGCCTTTCTCGCGCACGACGCCGCGCGGCTCATCACTGGCGAAACACTATACGTCGACGGCGGTTATCACATTATCGACTAGTATGTCTGTATCGATAAGTATTGCTGTGATCTCTACACATATTCGACGATCCGTTTATAAATTCGCACTTGCTTTGCTTTTTTTTCGCGGTCACCGTGCTGTTCTACGCCTGTCAGCATGACGACCGCTGTCGCTATAATATCCGCACAAAAGTTCGTTGCGCGAAAAAGACCAAGCATTGCTGCCAACAATCACTAAAGCTTATGGCCGTACTTCTTCATACAAGCTGCACCCCGCGTATAACGCACATTCGCTTGCGTCGACGTCCCCGGTGTGCCCTCCTTGTCCATGATTGACTTGCACTTCGCGTACGCCTCATCGTATGTGAGCTTTTTCTTGGCGGCAGCCGACGCATTGTCTGCAAAGACAAAAGCTCCAGCAACCGTAACGGTCAAGAGTGCCACCAAAAGCTTATTTTTAGACGCCATAATTTCCTCCTTTAACAGATGAATTGTAACATACTGCCCGTAGCCGCTAGTCTCGCTTTGACCTAAATCAACAGAATGAATCTTAGTTTGCAATGGTGTCGTCGGCATTGAAAAGCAGAAGTTAATTTTGAGCTGCGGGTGATGATGGAACCAGCCAAGTATTCGGCGATAGAGTTGCTGCGCGATCGACGCAAGGTAGAGATTCGCGCCCTCAGGACGGAAGATAAAGCTGATATGCTGGGCGCTATCGATCGTACCGGCGCCCGGTCGCGGTACCGCCGGTTCTTCGGTGCCAAACGGGACTTTTCCGAAAAGGAAGTCGCATTTTTCCTAAATATCGACTTCACGAATCATGTCGCCTTGGTCGCGGTACTCGAAGAAGAGGGCCGTGCGGTAATCGTCGCTGGCGGGCGTTATGTCACCGTACGACCTGGGGTGGCAGAGATTGCTTTTACTGTGATCGACGACTACCAGGGGCAAGGGATCGGTGCTGCCCTATTGCGCCATCTCACCAAAATTGCCCGGGACGCCGTCCGATGCTGAAAGTGTTCGAGAAAAGCGGGCTCAAGTTTAGTACAAAGCGCGAGGCGGGTGCAGTGCATGTCGCGCTTCAACTTTGATCTAAAATATTGCGGGCGATACAATGGAAAATGGCAGATCAGCCCAATCGAGATTGAAAACGCCGAGAGCCGCTACGATGGCGGGAGTACTCTTTTCCTAATCGGCGACTTTCGTCGGCGGCCTGCCAAGACGTCACTGTAACTTCTCCATGCCCGAGGCCCCTCCCAATCCTTGGGAATCCCCGATACGGGCGAGAGCGAGGTCTTCGGGGTACACAAAGTACTTTTCGATGTCACGATCCAGGAGCGACAGCTCCCGCAGCAGAACGGCGTGACGGTGCTTTGGCAAAGTCTGAATCAAATTCTCGATCATCGCCCGCAACCGCCGCGCAATTTGCATGTTCTGAGCACCACATTGGCGTATCTCGGTGAATGCGAGATACACAAAATCTTCCCAATTCGGCGTTCGAAAGATCACCCGCAACTGGCCTGATTTATCCAATATTTCGTCTGTACGCAGGTTCTGGTTGCCGGCCTTGCGAAGGAGGCGGTGAAGCTGGTCGATCGCAATCACCGCAGTGGTCGGATCGTTGATCGCCGGCGACATCGCCTTGAGCGCAATGTCGGCGATAATTCGGTAAGCAAAAGTTGGATCCTGCTCCAATGTGCGTTCTGGTCCGAAGACAACGGCCGAGCGCAAGCTTCCATCATCAATCGCAACCGACCCTCCGTATAATCTGAAAAGGGACTCGTCAGTCGCAATAAAGTCGCCAACCTGGGGTACCAACTCGATCAGACCATTTGATCGCTCGGCATGAGTCACCAAGTCACCCAGGTTTACCGCGAGGATTATTTCCGAGGTTCCTCTGTGAGGAATCTCGCGGCCAGGCTCGCCAAGTTCGCGGCGCGGTGCAGCGAGGCGATTTGGTCCCAAGGTTGGTTCGGGGTAAACGCTTTCAATAACCTTGAGACCCGCCTGCCCGACGCGGGACACGATGCTGATCGGGCGCAACAATCTCGCCGCGTAGTCGATCAGATAAAGGAATGCCGCAAAGCAAAGCACGCCGAGACAGGCCGCAACAAAAACAACAAGTTGAAAGACGGCCCCCTGCATCCGGTTATTCGCGCTTATGGCGAACAACAGCGTGAAGATGAAAAGCCCGGTCGTATATCGAACGACATCGTTCCGCACCAACACGGTAGCAATTATCCGCGGAGTCAGCTGTCNNCGAGAAGGGACCCAAAAGTGAAAACAACAAAACTGAGTGTCGCAGTAATTATGGTATTGAGCATCGCCACCGCGCCTGGGGCGGCCAAGCCCAAAAAAGTCCATCCCAGCCAGCCGTCGAGACGATGCAGTATCCGCGTCGCAGCAAGCTCAAGCGGGATTGCAACTAGCGGAACGATCCAAAGCGATGATTTGAGATAATCCCTGACGTGATAAAATTGCTTCCAATGCATTAATGCCCCCAGCCCACCAGATATTTTCACGGATCCGGCCGGGCTTATTCTGCGGCGCTTTCCTGTTGGTGTCCGCGTCCACCACCGATCAGTTCAAGCGTATGGCGCGCGATCATCAATTCTTCATTGGTTGGTACGACGTAAACGGCGACGCGGCTGTCCTTTCGCGATATAAGCGACTTCGACTCGGCGTTCGCACTGGCGTCCAACGTGACACCGAGCCATGCGAGTTGATCAGCAATGCGAGCGCGCATTGTCGTGGAATTTTCGCCGATGCCGGCCGTGAAAACGAACGCATCAAGGCCGCGAAGCGCAGCGGCCAGCATTCCAGCAAGGAGTCCTGAGCGATAGACGAAATATTCGATCGCGAATCCCGCTTTCGGATCGGTGCTTTTTTCAAGCTCGCGCACGTCGTTGCTCAGCCCTGAAAGTCCTTTGAGGCCGGAGTCACGATAGAAGAGATCCCGGACCGCGGTGGGACTCATGCCTTTTTCCATAAGAAGATAGAGCACAACGCCGGGATCGAGCTGCCCGGGCCGCGTTCCCATCGGCAATCCGTCAAGGGCAGTGAAGCCCATGGTGCTTTCGACGCTGCGGCCATTGGCCAGCGCACACATTGAGGCACCACTTCCAAGGTGCGCGACTATAACGCGACCCTTTGCAACCTCCGGCGCTGTTTGGCGCAAGCGCTCCGCAACGTATTCGTAGGAAAGGCCGTGGAAGCCGTAGCGCCGCACGCCTTCCTCGTAAAAATGTTGCGGAAGCGCGTAGTGATCGGCCAAAGCGCTGTGGCCGCGATGGAACGCGGTGTCGAAGCATGCAACCTGCGGCAGCTCGGGTCGGCGCTCCAGAAGCGTGCGGATCGGCGCGAGATTGTTGGGCTGGTGCAGAGGCGCGAGCGAAACATAGCGCTCGAGTCGTGCGACGACATCGGAGGTCACGCGCACGGGACTGCTATACTCGGGGCCCCCGTGAACAACGCGATGGCCGACGGCGACAAGTTTGACCTTCTGGGTCCCGCGCAGCCAGTCGCCCGTTTCCTGGGTTGCGGCTTGAAGATCCGGGACCTTGTCCGGAGGGTAGTTCTGGTCGATCAGCGTCGCCTTGTCGGCGCCTGTGGCCCGCAGCCGCGGCCGTGTGCCGATGCCGTCCATCTGGCCTTTGACCAGGCAGTCGAGATCGCGGCCCGGGCCGACCGCAAAAACCTGAAATTTGAGGCTCGATGAGCCGGCATTGACGACAAGGATTGCGTCCATGACCGTCACACAGCAGCGACGGCCGCCTTCTGGCGGCGCGCGTGGGCGTAAAGCACAGCAGCCGCGCACGACGCCATGCGGCTGCGCACGGAGTCCGCTCGCGACGTCAAAATGACGGGGACGCGAGCGCCAAGGACGAGCCCAGCAGCATCTGCCTTTGCGAGGAAAGTGAGGTTCTTGGCGAGCATATTACCAGCCTCGAGATCGGGGACGACCAGGATCTGAGCCCGGCCTGCCACCGGAGATTTGATGCCCTTGATCCGCGCGGCCTCGGGATCGATGGCATTGTCGAACGCGAGTGGACCGTCGAGTATGCCGCCGGTGATCTGCCCACGGTCCGCCATCTTGCACAAGGCCGCCGCCTCGATGGTCGACGGGATCTTCGACGTGACGGTCTCGACGGCGGAGAGAATGGCCACGCGCGGCGTTCCCAGGCCGACCTGCGTGAAAAGATCGATCGCGTTCTGGATTATATCGCGCTTGGCATCGAGGTCGGGGAAAATATTGATTGCGGCGTCCGTGATGAACAGCGTCTCCGAATAAGTCGGCACATCCATAACGAAGACATGGCTGATACGCCGTTCGGTGCGCAGCCCGTTGGTCGAAGAGGTCACCGCCCGCATGAGCTCGTCGGTATGCAGGCTTCCCTTCATCAGAAGCTCGCCTTGGCCGGTTTTGATGAGCTCGACGGCCTTGGCCGCCGCTGCGTCGCTATGTGGCACGTCGACAACTTTGTACTCGCCGATATCGATACCATGTTCGCGAGCCACCGCCGTAATCTTTGCGGACGGCCCAACCAAGACCGGCTCGATGATGCCGAGTTTCGCTGCCTCGATCGCACCAAGTAACGAGGATTCGTCACACGGGTGGACGACTATCGTGATCGGAGGATTTGCCTCTCTCGCCCGGCTGATCAGACGGTCATATTTCGAGGCGGGAGCAGGCGCGCCTGCGCTGAGCGGGACGATTGTGTCAACTCCATCGGTGTGTTCCCGCATGTCATCTCCCGGAATCTTCTCTGTGGCCGGTGTCATGGTAATGCCACCAACCGGACGGCCCCGCGCCTATTCCATCAGAGATACGTCGATAGCTCGCGCTTTGACCTAAATCAATGGATGCGCCGGCGTACCCGATAAATCGTACTACCCGCGACCGAACGGCGCAAATAGCCGCATCGCACGCGCGTAATTGACTTAAATCAATGAGGACGGGTGCCGCCCTCCTAGTCTATTATTGACACCTAGCGGACTACGCGCCGAAAACAAGAGAAACCAGAATTCTCGACGACGGGAGAGATTCCATGAAGGGAAGTACAGCTCTAAAGAAGGAAGCCAAGGACAAGAGTTGCTGGCGTGGTTTTCGGCCAGGCGATTGGAGTACTTCCATCGACGTGCGCGATTTCATTGTTCGGAACGTCACCCCTTACGCAGGCGATGAGAAGTTTCTCGTCGGACCGACAAAACGCACAAAGGCGGTTTGGGCAAAACTTCAGCCGTATTTTCAAGAGGAGCGAAAGAAAGGTGTCCTCGCGGTCGACGCGAAAAACCCCTCGACATTGCTTGCGCACAAGGCCGGTTACATCGATCGAGACAACGAGGTTATTGTCGGCTTGCAGACCGACGAGCCGTTTAAGCGCGCGATCTTCCCGTATGGTGGCTTGCGTATGGTCGAAGCAGGTCTGAAAGCGGCCGGCTTTGATGCCGACCCGCAGGTGCACGAAGCATTCACGAAGTACCGGAAATCGCACAACGACGGCGTGTTCGATGCATACACGCCAGAAATCATGAAATGCCGCAAGTCGGGCATCGTCACCGGCCTGCCCGACGCCTACGGACGCGGGCGCATCATCGGCGATTATCGGCGTGTGGCTCTTTATGGAGTCGATCGGCTGCTCGAGGCCAAACGCGAAGAGCGCGCTCAGATGGACGACATGTGGCCGACGGACGAGGTCATCCGGGTCCGCGAGGAGCTGGCCGAGCAAATGCGCGCGCTGAAAGACCTCGCTACGATGGCAAAGTTGTACGACTGCGACATCTCGCAACCGGCGACCGACGCCCAGGAAGCATTCCAGTGGACCTATCTCGCCTATCTCGGCGCTATCAAGGAAGCGAACGGCGCTGCGATGTCGATCGGCCGTATCTCGAGCTTCCTGGACACCTACATCGAACGTGACGTGAAGGAAGGCGCACTCGATGAGGCCGGTGTGCAGGAACTTTGGGACCAGTTGGTCCAGAAGCTACGCATCGTCCGATTCCTCCGCACGCCGGACTATGACGCTCTCTTCAGTGGCGACCCCTACTGGGCGACTGAATGTATCGGCGGAATGGACCTGAATGGGCGTCCGCTTGTGACCAAGAGCAGCTATCGCATGCTGCATACGCTCTACAACCTCGGCCCGGCCCCCGAACCGAACATCACGGTTCTCTGGTCGCAACACATGCCGGGCAGCTTCAAGCGCTTCTGCGTCAAGGTGAGTCGCGACACGTCTTCGCTACAGTATGAAAATGACGATCTGATGCGTCCACACTGGGGCGACGACTACGGCATTGCGTGCTGCGTCTCGGCGATGCGCCTCGGCAAGCAGATGCAGTTCTTCGGCGCCCGCGTAAACCTCGCGAAAGCGCTGCTCTATGCCATCAACGGCGGCCGGGACGAGGTCTCCGGCGAGCAAGTCGCGCCGCAATCGCTGCCGGTAACCGGCGACTTCCTCGACTACGACGAGGTGATGGCCAAGTTCGACAACACGATGGAATGGCTCGCCCGCACTTATGTGCATGCGATGAACTGTATCCACTATATGCACGACAAGTATTTCTATGAACGACTCGAGATGGCGCTGCACGATCGCGACATCTTGCGAACGATGGCGTTCGGGATTGCGGGACTATCGGTCGTTGCCGACAGTCTGAGTGCCATTAAATACGGAAAGATCCGCGCCACGCGCGATGGGACCGGTCTTGTTGTCGACTACCAGAACGAAGGTAATGCCGCCACGCCGCAATTCGGCAACAACGATGACCGCGTTGATAAGATCGCCTCCGAAATCGTCACGCGTTTCATGGGAAAGATCCGCAAGCATCCGACCTATCGGAACGCAACGCATACGCAAAGCGTGCTGACGATCACCTCGAACGTCGTCTACGGCAAAGCGACCGGAAATACGCCGGACGGGCGCCGGAAAGGCGAGCCGTTTGGACCCGGAGCCAACCCAATGCACGGCCGGGACAGCCACGGCTGGCTTGCCTCCTGCCTCTCGGTCGCGAAGCTGCCATACAAGGATGCGCAGGACGGCATCAGCTACACCGTTTCGGTCGCGCCGCAAAAGGCGCACCTGTCCGAGAGCCAACTTCTGGACGAGGCGACCAAGGCCTTTGACGTCTACTTCGATCACGGCGGATTCCACATGAATCTAAACGTCATCGACAAAGAGACGCTCGAGGATGCCATGAAGAATCCGGACAAGTACCCGCAACTCACGATCAGGGTGTCGGGTTACGCCGTCAATTTTGTCCGCCTGACGCCGGAACAGCAGAGAGATGTGATTAGCCGCACCTTCCATGGCCAAATCTGAAACTGGAGAGGTGTGATGTCAGAACTACAATCACTGGAGGCAGGCAGCCGATATGACATGCGCGTTGGACTCTCCCCAGACGCGCCGGAAGAAGATAAGTTTCAGGACGACGGACAGGGCGCCTTCGGCTACTGCCACTCCTATGAGACGTCTTCGCGTTACGATGGACCCGGCTTGCGTGTCGTGCTGTTCGTGTCGGGTTGCCTACTGCGTTGCACGTATTGCCACAATCCCGACACGTGGCACCTCAAGGACGGCACTTACGTTTCTGCACAGCAGGTACTCGACCGCCTCGGGAGCTTTGCCTCCGCGATCCGGACGCTTGGCGGCGGTCTGACCATTTCGGGCGGCGAGCCCATGGTACAGCTTGCCTTCACCAAGCGGATATTCGCCGGCGCCAAGAAGATGGGCCTACATACGGCCATCGAGACGTCAGGCTTTTTGAGCTCCCGCGCCGATGAATCATATCTGTCTGTCATCGACCTGATACTGTTGGACGTCAAAAGCTCAAACCCCGACACCTATCGCACGGTCACCGGCCGCGACCTCGCCCCTACCCTGCGGTTTGCCGAGCGGCTTGCTTCGATGGGCAAGCCGGCGTGGGTTCGCTTTACGCTGGTACCCGGCCAGACCGACGATCCCGCGAATGTCGAGGGCATCGCGAAATTTATCGCACCGATGAAGAACGTTGAGTGGGTCGAGATCCAGCCTTTCCACCAGATGGGCGAATTCAAGTGGAAGGCGATGAACCTCGAATACAGGTGCGCCGACACGCCCGCACCGACGCCAGAACTTGTTAAGCGAGTTGCCGAGCAGTTTCGCGCTGCCGGCTGTCGCGTCCGCTAACTTGGTTTCCGCAGATCAGCACCGTCTGATCTCGAGGAGATTTTGACATGATAGACCTTGCTCGCGACATCATTGGGACCCAGCCCATTCTTACTGCGTTTCTTGCTATCGGCTTAGGCTATTTGGTTGGGCAAATCAGCATTGGCGGATTTTCGCTTGGCGTCGGTGCTGTTCTGTTCGTCGGGCTGGCGCTTGGCGCATTTGCACCGAAGGCGCAGATCACCGGCCCCATCGGGCTCACGGGTCTAATTATGTTCTTGTACGGAATCGGAATTCTCTACGGGCGGCAGTTCTTTGAGGGTATGCGCGGCGTCGGGCGGACGTATAATTTGTTGGCGTTAATCGGGTGCTTCGCGGGCCTGCTGGTCGCGCTCGGCCTGGGGCAACTCTATGGAATTAAAATCGGACACACGCTGGGTATTTACGCGGGGTCAATGACAAGCACAGCCACTCTGCAGGCGGCGCTTGACACCATGAAAAATAAGGACCCGTCGATCGGATATTCGATTGCGTACCCCTTCGGCGTCATCGGCCCAATTTTGTGCATCTATTTCATGACTCAGATGGTGAAACCGAAATTCCCGACGAAAGCCCAGCGTTTCCATATGGGCGAGATTTCCCTGGGAGAGAAGGTCTCCAGCCAAACGCTCGCTGAGCTCACCGGACAGTTGCCGAGCGGCGTTCAGATAACGATGGTTCGCAAGGGTGGACAAAATATCGTTCCGGCGGCCGACATCGTACTGGCATCCGGTGATGGGCTTATGATCATCGCCGAGAGCGAGAATGCCATTGCGGATGCGGCCGCGCGGCTGGGGCGGCTGGAGCCCGGCCGCATCGTCAAGGATCGATCTGCCCTGGACTATATTCGTGTCTTTGTCGGCAAAGCCAATGTCGTCGGAGTGCCGCTCTCACGTCTTTCGATGCCTGGCGGTTTTCCGTCTCATATCTTGCATGTCAGGCGCTACGATGCCGACCTTGTGCCAACGCCTGATCTCATGCTCGAGTTCGGTGATCGTGTCGGTGTGCTGATGCCGCCTGATCGAAGAGAGGAAGTCAGGAAGGACTTCGGCGACACGGTAAAGGCAGCCGCCGAATTCAGCTATGTCTCACTGGGAATTG
>WNFM01003438.1_pt2 | contig 15865 bp, 12 predicted proteins | sample 5400271 | NCBI WGS metagenome assembly WNFM01 (sample SAMN13153352, study PRJNA577476) | soil metagenome | isolation source: 60 cm saprolite on Douglas fir-dominated hillslope | place: USA:California | collected 2013-09-17
TCCATCGGAACCGGCGGGCGGTCGGGCCCGAAGGAGACTCGCCAGCCACGGCTGAGATCGATCGGGGGCGGCAGCGCGGCGACGCGCGGAGGCGGCGCCTGCGCGAGAGCCCCTTCCGAGAAGACCACTACGCGGGAACCGTACGCTTCGAACTCGAGGGAGACAATCTGGCCTCCTCCTCCAGCTCGCGGCTGCGACCGTGCGGGCGACACCCGTCCGGTCATCGGGTCCCACCACTCGGCTCGCAGGCCGCCTTTGACCCGGAAGGTGGCGGCGACGCTCTGACGGGTGTTCGAGGTGTTGGCCAGGAAATAGATCTCGGCATCTCCGGTCCTCCGGTGGACGAACCCGATTTCCGGAGCGGCAGGCAGGAGCGCGACGTCGGGCCGGAGCAGGGCGTTCAGCGTGTCGGAGACGCGGGACTCGTCTTCCACGAAGCGCGCCGTCGGGGAGGACGCTTGGAAGAGGCGCCCGGAGATCGCGCGCAGCTCGATATGCTCTCCCGCGGCGGCCAGGAGTCCCGGAGCAGTGGTCGGAATGCGCCGCGTCGCGATCAGGGCCCCTCCGGCCAGGGCAAACTCCTCCAGCTTGCGGTAGCTCGGGAGGGGGATGCTCTCGACACCGGGAAGGACCACCGCCCGATAGCGATTCGTGCCCAACGCCAGGGAACCCTTCTCGATCCGCCCGAGCTGGGCCAGGGCCTCGTCGTCGAAGAAGTCGAGGCCAAAACCGGCCTCCAGCACCCGGGCCACGATGTCGGGCCCGAGGCGCTCGCCCAGGGTCTCGATCATCTGGACGCGTCCGGGTGTGAAGTGCGCCCAGGCGTCGTGATCGGGCAGGTAGACCGCCACGTCATTGGCCGGCTGCCCTTGACGGAGGACGAAGCTGAGCCGCTGGAGATAGCGCGACAGGTCCGGCATCACGATCCACCACGGGTTCTTCTCGTTGAATACCCCGGCGGCGTAGAACCGCCACCCCGGATACGGGACCCCTTCCGCGGTGTAAGGCCAGCCATGGCCGATGAGCTGGTTGATCCCCTGCAGGAAATGCAGGTCGGCCTCCGCCTTCACGTCGAGGGGAGTGGCCCTGAAGGACGGGGAGTGCAGCCACGTCCAGGTCTCCGACGAGGTCACCGGACGGCCGTAGAGATGGCTCGCGGAGGACGCCCAGCGCGAGGCCCGCAGCGCCTTCCACTGATGCCCCTCGCCCTCGGGGAGGTCCGCGAGGGCGTTGCTCGAGAGCGTCGCCGGGGGGATGCCGTAGCCCTGGAGCCGGAAGCGCGTCCCGTTCCGCCGCGACCACTCCCGCATGGGCGCCAGGAAGCGCTCGTCCAGCAGCTCGGTGAGCGTCATCCCCCAGTCGTGCCGGACGCCTGCGGTTTCTGGGCCCATCTCGGTCACGAGGGCCGGCAGGTGCGGCCGGAGGTCGTAGCCCCGCCGCTTCTGGAACTCCTCGAGAAGGTCCGCGGTCCAGTCGGAGCCGTAGACTTCGAGGCTGTCGCAGAAGACCGCGTAGGGCGGACGGGCTCCGAAGCCCTGCATCAGCCGGTCGCCGACGACCTTCAGATAATGCTCGAGGCCGCCGCGATCATAGTGATCGAGCACCAAGCCGTCCGCGCCGACCGCCGGCCGCTTGACCATCATGCCGGTCCGGCTCGAAACGAAGGACAGAACCTCGTGCGGCCCGGTGAGACCCGCAGGAAGGTGAACCACGCCGTCCCCGACGTCGGTGATCTCGCGGACGCTCCCCGCGGCCAGCGATTCACCCTCGGAGCGGGCCAGGAAGGCGCCGATCCACTTCTCACCCGCGCCGATGTCGGGAGTCGGGACGCGCCGGACGCCTTCCCCGACCTTCACTCGCTCGACGCGCAGCCGTCCCGCCGCCTGCCCGATCGAAACCTGGGGCCCCCCGTAGGGCCACCCGCTGCCGAGCGTCAGGTCCACCCGCAGCCCCAGCTCCCGTCCCTTGATGGAAGCGAACCGGAGGGCCTCGATGAACTCGTCCGAGAGGAAGGGAAGGTTCTTGATGCCCGTGGCCGCGTCGTCGAGAGCGACCGGGTAGACGGGCTGGACCTCGAAACCGCCGATCCCGCCCTCCTTCATGAGGCGCATCTCGCGCTCCAGCTCCGGCTTCGTCACCGCCGGCCCGAACCACCACCAGCGCATCATGATGCGGCTGTCGTCGGGCGGGTCCTGGAACGACCGGCGCAGCTCGCCGATCGCTGCCGGCTGCGAGAGGGCGGCCGGGGAGACAAGCGCCGAAAGCAGGGCGGCCAGGGCGAGACGCATCGCCCTCAGTGGGCCTTTGGCGGCGCGGCCCGACCCCCCACCGCCCGGGCGATCGCTGCTTCGGCGAGCGGCGCCATCACGGCGTACCCGGCGGCGTTCGGGTGGAGGCCGTCGTCGTTCAGCTCCGGCTTGAGCAGGCCGTGGGCATCCGCGAGGGCCGAGAAGTAGTCCAGGTAGACGTCGCCCTTCGTCCGAGCGCGATCGGCGAGCCATCGGTTCAAGGCCCGCAGGGTCTCGGTGGGCCGGTCGTGGGTACGAAGGAGGGGCCAGCCGCCCGCGTCCTTCTTGTCGTCGGAGACCGGCAGGGCGGAGGCGAGCACGACCCCGATCCCGTGGAGGCGGGCCAGCTCCGCCATGCTCGCCAGGTTGTCCAGGGTCGCTTCGAGCGTCACTGTTCCCGCATTGCCCGCGACGTCGTTCGTCCCCGCGAGGATCACGACCACGCGGGGTTTCAGGGCCAGGACGTCGGCGCGGAAGCGCACCAGCATCTGCGCCGTGGTCTGGCCGCCGATTCCGCGGTTCAGGTACGGCTTGCCCGGGAAGAAGCCGCCGTACCCTGCCTTCGACCAGTTGTCCGTGATGGAGTCGCCGAAGAAGACGACGCGCGCCTCGCCCGGACGCGGCGGTGACAGGGCCGCGTTGGCCGCCGCGTAGCGCGAGAGGCGGGCGTAGTCGAATGCCACGAACTCCAGGCAGTCCACCCGCTCCGCGCCCTCGAACCGCGCGCAGCCGCGGGGCCACACCGGGAACCTCCACTCCGGGGGCGCCGCCGCGTACTGCCCGGGGAACTCGATCTGTGGACCGGCGGCGGCCGCCGCCTGGGCCGCCGCTCCCGGAGCCTGTACGAGCCAGACGAGCAGCATCGGGACGAGAAGGCACGGGTGTTTCAAGCGATCCTCCTCACGCGGTCGCGATTCTACAGCGGTCCAAACCCCGAAGCTGACAGGCGGTCCTCCCCGCGCTACAGTCCCCTGAGCCGACCATGCTCGCCTCCGAGTTCCTGCCGGCCCGCTTCAACGTCGCCGCGCACTTCGTCGATCGCAACGTGGACGAAGGGCGCGCCGAGGCGACCGCCTTCTTCTGCGCCGACCGCAACCTCACCTACGGCGACGTGCAGGAGCTCGTGAACCGGACCGGCAACGCCCTCCTCGACCTCGGGGTGGAGATGGACGACCGCGTCCTGATGGCCTGCCTGGACGGCCCCGAGTTCGTAGGGACGTTCTGGGGCGCGATCAAGATCGGGGCGGTGCCGGTGCCGGTCAACACCCTGCTGCGCCGGCAGGACTACGCCTACCTCCTGAACGACAGCCGGGCGCGAGCCGCGGTCGTCTCGGCGGCCCTCCTGCCCGAGGTCGCGCCGGCCCTCGAAGACGCTCGTCATCTGCGCCACGTGCTGGTGGCGGGAGGCCCGGGCCACGGCTACGTATCCTGGGATCGGCGCGTCGAGCATGCCTCGGCCGCGCTCACCGCCGCGCCCACGTCGCGCGACGACGCCGCGTTCTGGCTCTACTCTTCGGGATCGACCGGCTTCCCGAAAGGGGCCGTGCATCTCCACCACGACATGGTGATCTGCCTCGAGACCTACGCGAAGCAGGTCCTCGGCATCCGCCCCACGGACCGCGTCTACTCGGCGGCCAAGCTCTTCTTCGCCTACGGCCTGGGCAACGCGCTCTACTTCCCCATGGGAGTGGGGGCGGAGAGCGTGCTCGTCCCCCACCGGCCGACCCCGGAGGCCGCCTTCGAAGCGATCACCCGGCACCGGCCCACGCTTTTCTTCGCCGTCCCGACGCTCTACGCGGGGATGTTGGCGCTGAAGGAGGCGGAGGCCAGGTTCGACCTCTCGTCGCTCCGCCTCTGCATCTCCGCGGGCGAGGCGCTGCCCGAGGAGCTCTACCTGCGCTGGCGCGAGCGCTTCGGGCTCGAGATCATCGACGGCATCGGAACCACCGAGTGCTTGCACATGTTCATCTCGAATCGGCCGGGGGCCGCCCGCCCCGGCGCCTCGGGCCAGGTGGTGCCCGGCTACGAAGCCCGGCTCGTGGACGACGAAGGGCAACCGGTCCCCGCGGGAGAGATCGGCAACCTCCGGGTCAAGGGCGACTCCACGATGGCCTTCTACTGGAACCAGCACGACAAGACCAAGGAAACCCTCTACGGGCCGTGGATCGTGACGGGCGACAAGTACCGGGAGGAGAACGGCACCTATTGGTACTGCGGCCGTTCCGACGACATGCTGAAAGTAGGCGGGATCTGGGTGTCGCCGATCGAGGTGGAGGCAGCCCTCATCCGGCATCCCGCCGTGCTGGAGGCCGCCGTGGTCGGCCACGAGGACGCGGACGGCCTGGTGAAGCCGAAGGCGTTCGTGGTGCTCAAGGACCCGGCAGTGGCGAGCGCGAACCTCCCGGCCGACCTCCAGGCCTTCGTCAAGGACAAGATCGCGCCTTACAAGTACCCCCGCTGGATCGAGTTCCTCCCCGAGCTGCCGAAGACGGCCACCGGCAAGATCCAGCGCTTCAAGCTGAGGCCCCCATGAGGACCTGGGCAAAGATCGGCATCGGGGCGGCCGTCGTGTTGGTGCCGGCGAGCCTTGCCCTGGCGGTGCTCGCGCCGATCCTCGTCCGTGAGGCCCGCCGGGTCGCGGGGCCGATCCAGAGGATGAAGCGCAGCCAGGCCGCTCTCGATGATATGGTGGACAAGAACGCCTGGCGGCGGCCCGAGAAGGAAACGCTCACGCCGGCGCAGCTCGACCGCTTCTTCGCGGTGCGCCAGCGTATCGACGCGGCGCGTCGCCATGCCGGCCCGGAGCTCGACCGTCTGCCCCGCAAGCGCGTCCGCTCCCTCGAGGAGCTCAGGGACATCCCGGCGGTGATCGTGGGGGTGAGCGACGTCGTCGGCGCCGAGATGGACGCCTTCGTCGAGGCCGGGATGCCGCCCGGGGAATACCGCTGGGTGGAGCGGCTCGTGTACCAGCGGTGGCGGGGGCCGCTGCGGCGGTCGGGCACCTACCCCGTCGCCACGCAGGCCGCGGCGGCCGAGGTCGATGCGGCGGGGGCCCGCGAGGCGGACGCCCGCGTGCGTGCCCGGCTGAAGGCCGTGGCGGAAGGCATGCGCCGTCGCACCCCGGCGCCACCGGAGGGCTTCGACGCCGAGAGCCACGCTCTGCTGCTCGCGCGGCTTGACGAGGTGGAGCGATGGTCGATGGACGACATCGCGCGGGGCCCCATACCGGCGCGGCCCTAGAGCCCGCGCCTGGCCGCGTAACAACTTTTCACAGCCCGGCCCCGTAAACGCCCGCGTGGGGTCGAATATAATCGCGGGTCATGGGTGAGGCGGCCGCCGCGGCCACGGCTGCGGAAACGGAGGTCGGCAGCTACTTCGTCGCCAACTATCCGCCCTTCTCCGTCTGGACCCGGGACGCTGTCGCGCGCGAGGCCATGCCGGCGCTCGGCCAGGCCCCCGCCGCCGTCCCCCTGGGTCTCTACCTGCACATCCCCTTCTGCCGGAAGCGCTGCCACTTCTGCTACTTTCGCGTCTACACCGAGAAGAACGCCGACGACGTCGCCGCTTATCTCGACCTCGTGGTGCGCGAGTGGGAGCTGTACGCGAAGCTGCCGGCGCTGGCCGGGCGGCCGCTCAATTTCGTGTATTTCGGCGGCGGAACGCCGTCGTTCCTCTCCACGAAGCAGCTCAAGGGGTTGGTCGACCGCCTGACCGCGATCACTCCGTGGAGCGAGGCGGAGGAGATCACCTTCGAGTGCGAGCCGGGAACCCTCACCGCGGGCAAGCTGTCCGCGATCCGCGCGATGGGCGTGACCCGGCTCAGCCTCGGGGTCGAGAACTTCGACGACCACATCCTCGAGCTGAACGGCCGGGCCCACCGCTCGCCGGAGATCGCGGTCGCCTACGGCTTCGCCCGCTCCCTCGACTTCCCCCAGATCAACATCGACCTGATCGCCGGCATGCTGGGGGAGACCGAGGAGAACTGGCGGCGCTGCGTCGAGAAGTCGTTGGAGCTGCGCCCGGACAGCATCACCATCTACCAGATGGAGCTGCCCTACAACACGACGATCAGCCGCGACGTCCTCGCCGGCTCCGGCCAGTTCAAGGAGCACGTGGCGACCTGGGCGACGAAGCGGCGCTGGGTCCAGGAGGCGTTCGCCGCGCTCGAGCAGGCGGGCTATCACGTGGGAAGCGCCTATACGGCGGTCAAGGACCCATCGCGGACCCGCTTCCTCTACCGCGACCGGCTCTGGCAGGGAGCCGATCTCGTGGGGCTGGGAGTGGCGTCGTTCGGCCACGTGAACGGCGTGCACATCCAGAACCTCGACACCTGGGAGGCCTACGGCGAGGCGCTCGGACGCGGCGCCCTGCCGCTCAGCCGCGCCTACCGGCCCAGCCAGGAAGAGCGGATGATCCGCGAGCTGGTGCTCCAGTTGAAGCGCGGGTCGATCCGGCCGGCGTATTTCGAGGAGAAGTACGAGGTCGACATCCGGACGCGATTCCTCGAGCCGCTCGCCTCGCTGGCCGCCGACGGCTACCTGGCCGCGGCCGGCGACGACGTGGTCGCCCTCTCGCGAGAGGGACTCCTCCGCGTCGACACCCTGCTCAACCGCTTCTTCCTGCCCGAGCACAGGCAGGTTCGCTACACGTGATTCTCACCCAAAGGTAACCCGTCCATGTCCCATTACGACACGATCGTGGTTGGTGGAGGGCCGGGGGGCTCCACCACCGCCGCCCTGCTGGCCGAGCACGGCCATCGCGTCCTGTTGCTCGAGAGGGAGCCCTTCCCGCGCTACCACATCGGCGAGTCGCTCATTCCCTACACGTGGTTCACCCTCGACCGGCTCGGCGTCGTCGACTGGCTGAAGAAGTCGGCCTGCCCGAAGAAGTACAGCGTCCAGTTCGTCTCCATCACGGGCCGGGTCTCCCAGCCGTTCTACTTCTTCCAGACCATCAAGCACGAATGCTCGCTCACCTGGCAGGTGTGGCGCGCGGAGTTCGACGCCATGCTCCTGGACAACGCGCGCAAGAAGGGAGCGGAGGTCCGCCAGGGCGTCGCGGTCGGGGACGTGATCATGGAAGGCAACCGGGTGGTGGGCGTCCGCGCGGACGATCCGGGGGGTGGCAGCCAGGAGATCTACGCCAAGGCGGTGGTGGATGCCACGGGCCGCGACTCCATGCTGAGCCGGCGCTTCGGGTGGAAGGAGCGGGACCCCGAGCTGAACAAGATCGCCGTCTGGTCCTACTTCAAGGGGGCCAAGCGCGATCCCGGCCTCGACGAGGGCGCGACCACGGTAGCCTACGTGCCGGAGAAGGGATGGTTCTGGTACATCCCGCTCCACTCGGACATCGTCAGCGTGGGGGTGGTGGGCGAGCCGAGCTATATCTACCGCGACACCCGGGATGCCGACCTGATCTTCGCCCGCGAGGCCAAGGCCTGCGTCTGGATCCACGACCACATCAAGGTTGGACAGCAGGTCGAGCCGGTGCGGACCACGGGCGAGTACTCCTATCACTCCCGCCGGATCGGCGGCGACGGCTTCTGCCTCGTCGGCGACGCCTTCGCGTTCCTGGACCCGCTGTTCTCGACGGGCGTCTTCCTCGCGCTCAAGAGCGGCGAGATGGCCGCGGACACCTTGCACGAGGCCCTGCTGGCGGGTGATTTGTCGGGCGCGAGGTTCGACGCCTACTGCGAGAAGCAGCGGCACGCCGTCATGAGCTTCCGGCGGCTCGTGCGCGCCTTCTACAACGTGACTTTCAGCTTCCGCGAGTTCCTCCAGGAGTACCCGCAGCTGCACTCCCTGGTGGTCGACACCCTGGTCGGCAACGTCTTCAACGACCTGAGCCCGCTCTTCACCGCGCTCGAGGAGTACGAGAGCCGGCCCGAGCGGGAGCTGATCGGCGAAGCCACGGCCTGAGGCTTCTTGACCAGCCAGCACCGGCTGCGCCGCCGGGTGAACTTCTACGAGACCGACCTGGCGGGCATCGTGCACTTCAGCTGCTTCTTCCGGTACATGGAAGAGGCGGAGCACGCGCTGTGGCGCGAGGCGGGCCTGACCATCGCCCGGGCCGGCGAAGAGACCGGCTTCCCGCGGCTGGCCGCATCCTGCGACTTCCACGCCCCGCTTCGCTTCGAGGACGAGTTCGAGGTGTGGGTCCGGGTGGCTCGAATCACGCGGCGGACCCTGCACTACACGTTCGTCATGACGAGGGGCGAGACGAAAATCGCCACCGGCTCCACGACCGTCGCCTGCGTCAGCAAGCGGCACGGAGAACCGATGAAGGCCATCGACCTCCCAGCCGACATCGTCGCCCGCTTCGCGGTGGCGCCCGACACGGAGGCGTGAAAGACTCCGCGTCCGACCAGGGAACCTCATGAACCCGCACGGCAGAGTGGCCCTCGTGACGGGGGCCGGCACCGGCATCGGCAAGGCGGCCGCGCTCGCCCTCCTCAAGGACGGCTACCGCGTGGTGCTCGCCGGCCGGCGCCGGGAGCTGCTGGAGCAGTGCCTGAAGGACGCCGGGCCGGATACGGAGGCGGGACGGGTCCTCGTCGTGCCGACCGACGTCACGGACCCGGCGGCGGTGAGCGCGCTGTTCGTCCGGGCCAAGGAGGCGTTCGGGCGCCTGGACGTGCTGTTCAACAACGCCGGCCGGGCGTCGCCCCCGGTGCCGATGGAAGACCTGCCTTACGAGCAGTGGAAGCAGGTCGTCGAGGTGAACCTCAACGGGATGTTCCTGTGCGCGCAGCAGGCGATCCGGATCATGAAGAGCCAGGACCCGCGCGGCGGCCGCATCATCAACAACGGCTCGATCTCCGCCCACGCCCCCCGCCCCCACTCCGCTCCCTACACCGCCACGAAACACGCCGTCACCGGCCTCACGAAGAGCATCGCGCTCGACGGCCGCCCCCACGACATCGCGTGCAGCCAGATCGACATCGGCAACGCCCGGACCGAGCTGGCGGCGAGGATGGCGAAAGGCGTGCCCCAGGCCGACGGGTCGATCAAGGCGGAGCCGCTGATGGACGTGGCCCACGTCGCCAGCGCGGTGCTCTACATGGCGAACCTCCCCCTCGACGCCAACGTCCCGTTCATGACCCTCATGGCGACCAAGATGCCTTTCGTCGGAAGGGGATAGGGGTAGGATCGGGGCCGAGCCCCATGACCTCCGAGCCCGCCTTCACCCGCCTCATCCGGAACGTGGAGTCCGTGATCCTCGGCAAGCAGGCCGCGATCGAGATCGTGGTAGCCGCGCTGCTTGCGCGAGGGCACGTCCTGGTCGAGGACGTGCCCGGGGTCGGCAAGACCGTGCTGGCCCGCGCCCTGGCCCGTTCGATCGACGCAAGCTTCCGCCGGATCCAGTGCACGCCCGACCTCCTCCCCAGCGACGTGACAGGCTCCTCCATATACGATCCGCGGACCCTCGGCTTCGAATTCCGGCGAGGTCCGGTCTTCGCTTCCGTCGTGCTCGCGGACGAGATCAACCGGGCCACCCCCCGCACCCAGTCCGCCTTCCTGGAAGCCATGGAGGAGCGCCAGGTGACGGCGGACGGCGTGACCCACCCGCTGCCCGACCCCTTCTTCCTGATCGCGACCCAGAACCCGATCGAGCTCATGGGGACGTTCCCGCTCCCCGAGGCCCAGCTCGACCGGTTCCTGGTGCGGCTCTCCCTGGGCTATCCCGACGACGCCACGGAGGTCAGGGTCATGACCGCCCAACGGCAACAACATCCGTTGGACCAACTCCGCTCCGTCCTCGACCTCGACCAGCTCAAGCAGGCGCAGGCGGAGGCCACGCGAGTGCACGTCCACGAGGCGATGGCGGGCTACATCCAGCGCGTGGTAGCGGAGACCCGGCGGCACGCCCACGTCCTCTACGGAGCGAGCCCGCGCGGGGCCCTGGCCCTCATGCGCGCGAGCCAGGCCCTCGCCCTCGTGCGCGGCGAGCGCTACGTGAACCCGGACCACGTCAAGCGGCTGGCCCCGAGCGTGCTCGCCCACCGGATCGTGTTGAAGCCGCGCTCGCGGGTCCAGGGGATCGACGGGCTCCGGATCGTGGACGAGGTCCTGCGGCAGGTGCCGGTGCCGATCGACCTCCCGCGGCCGACCTGAGCGCCGGTGGACGAGCCGGCTCTCTACCGCACGTTCCTCTTCGGTACCGCGGGGCTCTGTCTCTTCCTGGGCCTCGTCCTCGGCGCCTCCGCGCTCGCCGCCCTGGGGGTCGCCATTCTCTTCCTGCTCGCCCGAGCGCACCGCGCCGCGCGGAAACGGCTGCGACACCTGCGCGTGCGTCGAGAGATGGAATCGAGCGCGTTCGAGGACGAGGAGGTGCGGGTGGTGCTCGTCCTCGAGAACCACGGGCCGGAGGCGGTGCCGCTGGTGGATGTCGTCGACGCCTTCGGGCCCGCGCACGCCGACCGCCAGGCGCTCCTCGACCCCGGGCCGCTCGGCGGCGGCCGCCGGCGCCGACTGGCCTACCGCACCGCCTGTTCGCGCCTCTGGGGTGTTTACACCGTCGGTCCCCTGAGCCTGGGCGTGTCCGATCCCCTCGGCCTCTTCTCTCCCCGGCGCTCCGTCCCGGAGATCGAGCCCTTCGACGTCTTCCCCCGGGTCCACCCGGTCTCCCTGGAACGGCTCGGCTCCCGAGCCAGCTTCGCCCCCTCCGACCCGACCGCCGCCCGCGCGGGGCAGAGCGCGGCCTACCTGGGGGTCCGTGACTTCCGCTCCGGCGACGACGTGAGGCGCGTGCACTGGCCGGCCACGGCGCGCCGCGGCTTCCCCATGGTGAAGGAGTTCGAGGTCGATCTCACTCCCTACTTCACGCTCTTCCTGGACCTCGAGCGGGACCACCGCGCGGGAACCGGCCTGAAATCTACCTTCGAGTACGTGGTGCGGACGGCGGCGTGCCTCCTCGCTTCCGCCGCCCGCCGGGGAGACCTGGTCCAAGCGTTCGGGGAGCCCGCGCGGCCATTGCTCGTGCCGCCCGGGCGCGGCGAGCTGCACCTCGCGCACGCGCTCGACCAGCTCATCCGCGTCCGCCAGGACGGAGCCATCCCCCTGCTCGACGTGGTGGAGCGCCAACTGGCGAGCCTTCCCGTGGGCTCGACGGCCGCTCTCCTCAGCGCGACGGTGTTCCTCGAGCTCGAGCGGCTCGCGGAGCTCATGGCCTGGATGCGGGCGCGCGGAGTCCGTCCGGTGCTGGTCGCGGTGGACAAGGACTCGTTCCTGCCCATCGACGTCCGGTCCCGGCCCCGAGCGGACGTCGCGGCGCGGTGCCAGCAGCTCGTGGCGGTGGCCCTGGGGCAGGAGGGTCGCGTGGCCGTGCTTTCCTCATCCGAGGATCTGGAGACCGAGCTCGTCCGGGCCGATTGGCTGGCCGCTTCGTGATGGCCTCCCTCCGGGCCGCGCGCCAGGTCGCCCTCTACCTGCTCTCGCTCTTGGCGGTGGCCAGCGCCGAGATCGCCTGGCTCGGGGCCCGGCCGCAGCGGCTCCTCGCCCACGCGGCGGCGCTCGGCTTCACGCTGCTCCTCGGCGATTTTCTCGCCGATGCGTTGTCTGGCCTGGGAGCGGCGGGATGGCGCAAGCGCGCGCGGCTGCTCGCGCTGGTGACCTTCGGATGGCTCGGCTTCCTGGCCCTCATGGCGGGCGTGGCCGACCCGGTGCTGGCCGCGCGAGCGGCGGAGGCCTGCGCCCTTCTGCAAGCGGCCGCGCTGCTGCTGGCCGAGGTGCTCGGCCTGCACCTCGCCGCCCTCGGGACCGCGCTCGTGCTCGTGATCCTGGCCGGGCTCGCCGGCGGAGCGCCGGCGGCGGTGGCGGTCACCGGCTTCCTGGCGACGGTCAGCTTCTTCCTCGCCTTCGATCACGCCCTGCGGAAGCTCCAGTCGCGCCCAACGTCCGAGGCGCGCCTCCTGGGGACGATCGCCCGCGGGGCCGCGCGGATGGTGGCACCCGTCGCCCTCGTCTTGGCCCTCGTGTTCGTCGCGGCCCCGCCAACCCGATCGGCCCCCTCCGAGACCTCCGCCCGGCCGGTGGCCGTGGAGCAGGTGCGCCGCGCCTACCTGTGGCTGTTCCTGCTCGCCCTGGGAGGGGGCGGCGCCGTCCTGGCGCTGGCTCGGCTCTACCGCGGCGGCGAGTCGGGGGCGGCCCTCCTCGAGGACCTCGAGACGCGGGTCGAGGCCGAGGAGCTGCTCGAAGAGCCGCCGCTCGACCAGTCCCGATACGGAGCCGCGCGGGGCCGGGTCATCCGGGCCTATCTGACCTTCCTCTCCCGGGCGAGGGACGCCGGCTACGAGATCGCGGCGCACCTGACACCGGGCGAGATCCAGCTTCGGGTGCGCCAGCCCGAGGCGCCGCTCGCGGACCTGACCGGGGTCTTCCTGAACGCCCGCTACGGCCCGGACGAGCCGTCGAACGAGGCCGTGCGCATCGCGGAGCGCTCCACGCGCGAGCTGAGCGCATTCCTCGCCCGCCGCCCGCGGTTCCGCTTCCGGACCCGTTCGCGGCCCTTGTAGCGCGATCGTCGGACTTGAAGGGTTGCGTTGGCCTCGCTACGCGAAGTCCTGGGCGCGCACGGGCAGGCGGCGGAGCCTCTTCCCCGTCGCTGCGAACACCGCGTTCATGACCGCGGGGGCGACCGGCGGCAGCCCGGGCTCGCCTATCCCGGTGGGCGGCTCCGTGCTGGGGACGATGTGCACCTGGACCACGGGCATCTCGGGCAGGCGCAGGACCTCGAAGTCGTGGAAGTTCGACTGCTCGCAGGCCCCGTCCTTGATCGTGACCGCGCCCTTCAGGGCCGCCGAGAGCCCATAGGCCACCGCGCCCTCCACCTGGGCGGCCACGGCGTCGGGGTGGACCGCGCGGCCGACGTCGACCGCCGCCACCACCCGGTGGACGCGGATCTTGCCCTTCTCGACCGAGACTTCGGCCACCTCGGCGGCGTAGCTGTCGAACGAGAAATGGCAGGCGATGCCGCGGCCATGCCCGGCCGGCAGCTTGCTCCCCCACCCCGACTTCGCCGCGGCCAGCTCGAGCACGCCCTTGAGCCGCCGCGTGTCGAGGACGGGGCCGTCCTCCACCGGGAACTTGACCATCCTGGGCTCCGCCAGGAGGTCGAGCCGGAACTGCAGCGGGTCGGCCCCGGCCAAATGCGCCAGCTCATCGAGGAAGGATTCGTTGGCAAAGGCGGTGATGGAATGCTCCACCGAGCGCCACCACATGACCGGCACCGCCGATCGTGCCTGGGCATACTCGACGCGCAGGTTTGGGATCGCGTAGCCGAGGTTGACCGACCCGCCGACCTCCGAGGATTCGGGCTTGGCCTTGCCGGGCTCCGCCCAGAAAGCATCGATGGAGGTGGAGCTGATCCGGTGGTGCCAGGCCAGCGCGCGGCCCTTCTCGTCGAGGCCGGCGGACATCCGGTGCCGCGCCATGGGCCGGTAGAAACCGTGCTGGATGTCGTCGTCGCGCGTCCACACCACCTGCACGGGCGCGCCTACCGCCTTGCTGACCTGCGCGGCCTCCGCCGCGAAGTCGGCGTGGTAGCGTCGGCCGAAGCCCCCGCCCAGGAGCGTCGTGTGGACCGTGACCTTCTCCGGAGGAACCCCCGCAATCTGGGCGATCACCTTCTGCGTCCAGTCGGGGCTCTGGGTCGAGAGCCAGGCCTCGGCGGAATCGGCCTTCACGTGCACCGTGGCGTTCATCGGCTCCATGGTCGCGTGGGCCTCGAAGGGCAGCTCGTAGACCGCCTCGACCTTCTTCGCGGCGCGGCCGAGGGCCGCCTCGGCATCGCCGTCGCTCCGGCACACCTTGCCCGGCTGGGCGAGGAGCTGCTCCATCTGCTGGCTCAGGGCGGCGCTGCTCTCGGCCTGGTGCGGCCCGCGGTCCCATTCGACGCCGAGGGCCGTCCGGCCCTGGATCGCCGCCCAGGTAGTTTCCGCCACCACGGCCACCCCGCCCGGGGCGAAGGCCCCGGCGGGACCCGTGGGCGCGATCTCGACCACGTGCTTCACTCCCGGCACTGCCTTGGCCTTCGCCGTGTCGAAGCGCGCCGCCTTGCCGCCGATGGTCGGGCAGCGGGCGATCACTGCGTACAGCATTCCCGGCACGCGCACGTCGAGGCCGAAGCGCGCGCTCCCGTCGATCTTGGCCGGGAAGTCGAGGCGCCGCGGGCTGGTGCCGACGATCGTCAGATCGGAGTCTTTCTTGAGGGCGAGGGTCTTGAAGTCGGGGACGGGCTGTTTCGCCGCCGCCTCGACGAGGTCGGCGTAGGCGAGCTTCTGCCCGCCCGGGCCGGTGACGACGCCCTTCGCGGTCTTGCAGGAGGCCGGGTCCACCTTCCACTGCGTGGCCGCGGCCCCGAGAAGCATGGCGCGAGCGGCGGCGCCCGTCTGCCGCAGGGGTTTCCAGGAGTCCTTCGTGCTCCCGCTGCCGCCGGTGCCGTGCTCGTAGATCGTGGGATTGGTCGGGGCCTGCTCCACCCGGACCTTCGCCCAGTCCACCTCCAGCTCGTCGGCCAGGATCATGGGCAGCGCGGTCATCGCTCCCTGTCCCATCTCCGATTTGGCGAGGATGACGGTCACCGTTCCGTCCTTCGCGATGCGGACCCAGGCGTCGAAGGGGTTGGGAGGCTTGCGCTCCTTCGCCGTCACCGTCTCGCCCTGGGCGGCCGCCTCACCGCCGAGATGGAAGGCGAGAACGAAGGCGGCCCCGCCGGCGCTCACTTCGATGAAGGCGCGTCGCGAGAAGCCAGGGGCGGGCGCATCCACGGGGGCGGCGGCGGCCTTCGTGCGGGCGTGCGCGTACCGTGCGATGTCGGGCCTCACAAGGCACCTCCCGCCTTGACGTCGCCGGCGGCCCGATGCACGGCGCGCCGGATCCTCTGGTAGGTCCCGCAGCGGCAGATGTGGGTGCCCAGCGCGCCGTCGATGTCCACGTCGGTGGGCTTCGGCGTCTTCGCCAGGAGGGCGGCCGCCGTCATGAGCATGCCCGACTGGCAGTAGCCGCACTGCGGCACCTGCTCCTCGATCCAGGCCCGCTGCAGCGGATGGCTGCGATCGGCCGAGAGCCCCTCGATGGTCGTGACCTTGCGGCCGGCGACGGCGCTCACCGGGGTGACGCAGGAGCGCCGGGCCTCGCCGTCCACGTGGACGGTGCAGGCGCCGCACAGCGACATCCCGCAGCCGAACTTCGTGCCCGTGAGGCCGATGGTGTCGCGGATCACCCAGAGGAGCGGCGTCGCGGGATCCACGTCCACGGTCTGGGGCTTGCCGTTGAGGGTGAAGGCAGTCTGGGCCACGGAGCCTCCTTGAGTCAGAAGGCTGGAGCCTACTCCAAACGGAAGGGGCAGGCGAGCCCCGGCCCTACTCGCCCGGACGGGGTATGCCCATGTCCTCCGACTCGCGCCTGGCCAGTTTCCGGTTGGCGCTCACGATGAGCTGAGCGGCTTCCTTCAGGCTCCCCCGAGCTTCATCGAGGGTACGCTCCTGGATGTTGCAGCCGGGAAGCTCCTCGACGTGCCCAATCCACCACTCCGCAATCTGCTCGAAAGCACCGGTGTACTGGTTTTCCATGTCTTCT
>WNFM01263886.1_pt1 | contig 15865 bp, 12 predicted proteins | sample 5400271 | NCBI WGS metagenome assembly WNFM01 (sample SAMN13153352, study PRJNA577476) | soil metagenome | isolation source: 60 cm saprolite on Douglas fir-dominated hillslope | place: USA:California | collected 2013-09-17
CAACGGCTGGACCGACAGTTCGGTTGCCGACGGCGCCCCGGCGGAATGAGGAGATAGATCATGCTCATAGGCCACCAGCCCAAGGAATTTCTGCTCGCGGTCGAGGCGCTCACGGTTTCCTTCGATGGCTTCAAAGCGGTCAACGATCTCTCCTTCTACGTCGAGGAGAACGAAATCCGCGTCATCATTGGCCCCAATGGCGCCGGCAAGACCACGGTGCTCGACCTGATCTGCGGAAAAACCAAGGCGACCTCCGGCTCGATTCAATTCCGTGGGCAGGAACTCACGAAGTTGAAGGAGAACCAGATCGTGCAGGCCGGGGTGGGACGAAAGTTCCAGCCCCCTTCGATCTACGACGACCTCACCGTGTTCGAGAATCTCGAGATCTCGTTTCCGCGCGGCCGCACCGTGTTCGGCGCGTTGACCTTCACCCGCGACGCCGTCGTGCGCGACCGCGTTCACGAGGTCGCCGAAATGATCTTCATGCTGCTGATCCAAGATCCCGAACTGCTGATGCTGGACGAGCCGGTCGCCGGCATGAGCGTCAGCGAACGCGTCAAGACCGCCGAGCTGCTCAACCGCATCATCAAGGACCGTTCGGTGCTGGTGATCGAGCACGACATGAAATTCGTCGAGGACATCGCGCACAAGGTCACGGTCCTGCATCAGGGCCAGATCCTGTCGGAAGGCACGATGGACCACGTCAAGAACGATCCCAAAGTGATCGAAGTTTACCTCGGACACTAACGCAATGATGAAGGTTGTCGGAACTGTTGCGGCATCGATGGTTCACCTCTCCCCTCGTGGGAGAGGCTTAGGCCGCCTTCGGCGGCCGTTCTCAAGAACGCCGAAGCGAAGCTTCGGCTATGTCGCATCGACAGATGCGTTCCGGGTGAGGGGTTACGCTCTCTCGTGGGACCTGAAGGCCCTCACCCGTCGCTGCGCGCCGACCTCTCCCCAATGGGGAGAGGTGAAGAAAAGCATCCACTCGTAAGGGAACGATCTCATGCTGGCTATCAATGATCTTCACGTCGCCTACGGCCAGAGCGAAGTCCTGCACGGACTCAACGTGTCGGTCGCGCAAAACGAGATCGTGGCGATCATGGGCCGCAACGGCATGGGCAAGACCACGCTGATGAAGTCGTTGATGGGGATCGTTCCGACCAAGAGCGGTTCGGTGTCCATGGACGGCGCCGAGCTGGGTGCGTTGCCAAGCTATGCGCGCGTCGCCAAGGGCCTCGCCTACGTGCCGCAGGGCCGCATGATCTTCTCGACCATGACGGTGCAGGAAAACATCGAGACCGGGCTCGTCGTATCCGGCGAGACCGAAGTGCCCGGCAGTATCTATGAGCTGTTCCCGGTGCTTCTGGAAATGAAGAACCGGCGCGGCGGCAATCTGTCCGGCGGGCAGCAGCAACAGCTTGCGATCGCGCGCGCGCTCGTCACCAAGCCGAAGGTGCTGCTGCTGGACGAGCCGACCGAAGGCATCCAGCCCTCGATCATCAAGGAGATGGCGCGCACGCTCAAGCGCATTCGCGACGAGCGCGGGCTGTCGATCGTGGTCTCGGAGCAGGTGCTGAGCTTTGCGCTCGACATCGCCGACCGCGTGCTGGTGATCGAGAACGGCGAGATCGTCCGCGACGACAAGCGTGACACCGTCGATGCCGCGCAGATCTCGAAATATCTGTCCGTCTAGAGCATGATCCGGAAAAGTGTGCAGCGGTTTTCCGAAAAGATCATGCTCAAAACAACGAACTCGTAACATCGCTAGTTAAAAGGGGAGCATCCAATGCCAGAGACACTGATCAAGGTCGATCTTTCGAAGTCGGCCTACGACAACGACATGATTCACAACCGCTGGCATCCCGACATTCCGATCGTGGCGTGGGTCAAGCCCGGCGACGACTTCATCATCGAGACCGTCGACTGGACCGGCGGCTTCATCAAGAACAACGATTCCGCCGACGACGTGCGCGACATCGATCTGTCGATCGTGCACTTCCTCTCCGGTCCGATCGGGGTCAAGGGCGCTGAGCCCGGCGATTTGCTGGTGGTCGATCTGCTCGACGTCGGACCGCTGAAGGAAAGCCTGTGGGGTTTTAACGGCTTCTTCTCCAAGCAGAATGGCGGCGGCTTCCTGACCGATCATTTCCCGCTGGCGCAGAAATCGATCTGGGACATCAAGGGCCTCTACACGTCGTCGCGTCACATCCCCGGCGTGAATTTTGCGGGACTGATCCATCCCGGCCTGATCGGCTGTTTGCCCGATCCAAAAATGCTCGCGACCTGGAATGAGCGCGAGGCCGCGCTGATCGCGACCAATCCGACGCGCATCCCCGGCCTCGCCAATCCGCCATTCGCGCCGACCGCTCACGCCGGCCAGGCGAAAGGCGACGTCAAGGCCAAGATCGGCGCCGAAGGCGCCCGCACCGTGCCGCCGCGCGAGCATGGCGGCAATTGCGACATCAAGGATCTGTCGCGCGGCTCGAAAATCTACTTCCCGGTCTACGTGCCCGGCGGCGGGCTGTCGATGGGCGATTTGCATTTCAGCCAGGGCGATGGCGAGATCACCTTCTGCGGCGCGATCGAGATGGCGGGCTGGCTGCATCTCAAGGTCGACATCATCAAGGATGGCGTCAGCAAATACGGCATCAAGAATCCCGTCTTCAAGCCGTCGCCGATCACGCCGAACTACAAGGATTATCTGATCTTCGAGGGCATCTCAGTCGACGAGCAGGGCAAGCAGCATTATCTCGATGTCCACATCGCCTACCGGCAGGCCTGCCTGAACGCGATCGAGTATCTCAAGAAGTTCGGCTATTCGGGCGCGCAGGCCTATTCGATCCTGGGAACGGCGCCGTGCCAGGGCCACATCTCCGGCGTGGTCGACGTCCCCAATGCCTGCGCCACGCTGTGGCTGCCGACCGAAATCTTCGACTTCGACATCATGCCGTCGTCGGCAGGCCCCATCAAGCATATCAAGGGCGACATCCAGATGCCGCTGTCACAGGACAAATAGCTCCCTGCGCGACGGGATGCGGGACGGCGCGTGATATGCCGCCCCGCATCCGCCGCCGCGAATGTTTTTTGTGAGCAGCGCGAGGAAAAAAGATGCCGGTCTACGAATATCTCTGCAATGATTGCGGCCCGTTCACGGATATGCGGCCGATGGCCGAATGCGACGCGCCGCAGGACTGCCCGCAGTGCACAAGCGTGTCGCCGCGCGTGATCTTGACCGCGCCGAATTTCCTCTGCATGCCGGCCACAGCGCGCAAGGCGCATGCCACCAACGAGCGCTCAGCCAATGCCCCCAAAACGCTCGGTGAATACAAGGCCTCGCACAAGCCCGGCTGCGGCTGTTGCTCGACCAAGCCCTCGCGCCTCGTCAGGCAAACAAAAAGTGGCGGAAAAAGTTTTCCGACTGCGCGCCCGTGGATGATCAGCCATTGATAGGCGCCTCAGGCGTCGGGGGATCGCGACACCTGCTAAGACCCGCTGCCCTTGAGGACAAAATTTTGGCGGAACGGCCGTGTCGATACGTCCTGCACCAGCGGCACCGATAGGCGGCAAATCAATCCCTCGGAACGCCAGTCGAACTCCGCTTGCCCGCCGAGTTGGGATTCTATGCTCGTGATCACGCTTCTGGTTCCGAATCCGCGGGATGCCGGCTTCTCGACGACAGGGCCATCCCTCTCTTCCCACACCATCCGCAGCACATCCGCCTCAATCTCCCATCGGATGGAGATGCGACCCGACACCGTGGATAGCGCGCCGTATTTGCACGAATTGGTGACCAATTCGTGCAGCGCCAGCGCTAGCGTCTGGGCCGTCGCCGGCTGCAGCTGAATCTCCGAGCCGCCGAATGCGATCTGATCGCCAGTGGAATAGGGCGCGAGCTCTTCATCGACCAGCCGGCCGATTTCCGCGCCCTGCCAGCTCGACAATGAGAGCACGGTGTGCACTCGCGCCAGCGCATTGATCCGTCCTTCCACCGCGCGGATATAGGCCTTGACGTTCTCGCCGCGTGTCAGCCGGACGATGGATTGCGCCAGCGCCAGCGCATTCTTGGCGCGGTGATCGACTTCTCGCGCCAGCAGATTTTGCCGTTCTTCGGCCCGCTTCCGTTCGGTGATGTCGATGGTGACGCCGCTGACGCGCACCACACGGCCGCCTCTGTCGACGGTTGCGGCCGCCGTGCCGACACACCAGCGGACTTCGCCATCCGGCCGTTTGATCCGGAACTCGGTCTCATAGGATCGCGCGCCCTTGTTGAACTGGGCCATCGCCTTGCGCAGTTCACCGATATCATCGGGATGAAGCAACGCCTGAAGGCTCGCCAGCGTCACGACAAAGCTCTCGGGATCGACGCCACAGATGCGGTATTGGCCTTCGTCCCACATCCAGTCGCCGTTGACCCAGGCCCAATCCCAGGAACCCATTCTGCCGGCTGCGATGGCGAGGCTGCGGCGCTGCTCGCTTTCGAGCAGCCTTGCGTTCGATTGCTCGAGTTCCGCGGTGCGGGCGCGAACGCGATCTTCAAGCTCGGCGTTGAACCGCTCCAGCTGACGCGTTTTGCGGTAGAGTTCGGCGAACACCCGGATTTTGGCGCGCAACACCTCCGGAACGACCGGTACCGGGACATAGTCCACCGCGCCCATCTCGTAGCCGCGCAGCCGGTCCAGATCGGAGACCTGAATGGCGGAAATGAAGATCATCGCCGTCTTCTGGAAGCGCGGATGTTCCCGGATCATCGCGGCGAGCTCAAAACCGTCCAGTTCCGGCATGCAAACGTCGACCAGAATAACGGCGACCTCGTTCTTGAGCAGATATTCGAGCGCCTCGCGCCCGGATGCCGCGGAAACAAGATTTTCTCCGAGTTCCTTTAGTATGACCTCATAGGCAAGCAGCTTCGCCGGCTGATCATCGACCAGAAGGATGTTTACTTTTTCGTGTTCCATCATCTGCTTCACCAATCAGCGGTGTAACCACATGCGTATGGCGAGCAGCAACTGCTCGGTGTTGACGGGCTTTGCCAGATAATCGGAGGCGCCGGCCTCAAGGCATTTTTCACGGTCGCCTTTCATTGCCTTGGCGGTCAGGGCGATGATCGGGAGCCGGCGGAACGAGGGGTTCTCGCGGATAGCGCCTATGGTCTGATAGCCGTCCATCTGCGGCATCATGATATCCATCAGGACAATTGCGATCTCGGGGCTGGATCCGACCAGCGCGACCGCCTCGCTGCCGGTCGTTGCGGTGAGAACCTTCATGCCGCGCCGTTCCAGAACGCTGGACAGCGCGAAGATGTTCCGGGCGTCGTCGTCGACCAGCAATACGGTCCGGCCGACCAGGTCCTCGTCGGAACTGTTGAGTTTTTCCAGCATGCGTTGCTTCTCGATCGGCAGTTCCGTGATCACGCGATGCAGGAACAGCGAGGTTTCGTCCAGCAGGCGCTCCGGCGATTCCACGCCCTTCACCACGATGCTTCGCGCCATGGTGTGCAGTTCGGCATCCTCTTCGACCGAAAGCTCGCGGCCGGTGAAGACGACGACGGGCACGTTGGACAAGGTCTCGTCGTTGCGGATGTTGTCGAGCACCTCGAACCCGCTCATGTCCGGAAGCCGCAAATCGAGCACCACGCAGTCGCACGGCTGCTCGCGCAAGGCCGAGAGCGCTCCGGCGCCGGTGTCGGTAGTGACGATCTCAATGTCGTGATGGTCCAACAGTTCCCTGATGCTCATCTGTTCCGCCGCATTGTCCTCGACGATCAGCAGCCGTTTGCGGCGGGGCCTTGCGTATTCCTTGATCTGAGACAGCGCCGCACTGACGCCTTCGGTCGTGGTCGGCTTGCTGACATAGGAGAACGCGCCGCGCGCCAAAGCGTGCTGCCGGTCTTCGTCCAGCGTGATGATTTGAACCGGGATATGCCGCGTCAACGGGTTATGCTTCAACTGGCTGAGCACAGTCCAGCCGAGCATATCGGGCAGGAACACATCGAGTGAAACCGCGGTGGGCTGGAACTGCTTGGCGAGCTCCAGGGCTTCGGCGCCGCGGGCCGCGACCAGAACCTTGAACCCCTTGTCGCGCGCCAGATCGATCAAGACGCGCGCATAATGCGGATCGTCCTCGACGATCAAAAGAATTGCATCGCCGGGATCGAGATTGAGCCGGTCGTCCGGAAGCTGTTCGATGACGCGCTCCTGGGTCGTGACCTGCAGCGCCGGCGCCGGGGTGTATTGCGACAGCGCGCTTGCGCGGGGCGCTAGCGTCGGTCCGGAATATTTCAATGGCAGATAGAGCACGAAGGTAGAGCCCTTGCCGGGCGTGCTTTGCAGATGGATTTCGCCGCCCAACAGGCTTGCAAGCTCGCGGCTGATGGCTAGGCCCAAGCCAGTGCCGCCATATTTGCGGCTGGTGCCGGCATCGGCCTGTTGAAACGCCTCGAAGATCAGCTTCTGCTTTTCCAGGGGAATGCCGATGCCGGTGTCGGCGACCTCGAAGGCAATCACGGCGGGAGCGTGGTTGAGCAGGGGATGCTCGGCGCCCCAGCCGCGGAGCGCCGCCGACACGCGAAGGCGCACGCCGCCCTCGGCGGTGAATTTGAACGCGTTCGACAGCAGATTTTTCAAGACCTGCTGCAGACGTTTGGAGTCGGTGACGATGCTGCGCCCCAGATCGGGATCGATCTCGACGGTAAACGACAATTGCCGGTTTTCCGCTTCGTGACGGAACGGGCGCCCCACCGTTTCCAAGAGGTTGGAGGTGAGAATTTCTTCCGCATCCACCGTTACCGTCCCGGACTCGATCTTGGACAGGTCGAGGATGTCGCTGATCAAGTTCAACAGGTCGGTGCCGGCGCCGTGGATGGTGCGCGCAAATTCGACCTGCTTGTGCGACAAATTACCGTCGGGGTTTTCGGAAAGCTGCTGGCCGAGGATCAAGATGCTGTTGAGCGGCGTTCGCAGCTCATGCGACATGTTGGCCAGGAATTCGGACTTGTATTTCGATGTCAGCGCAAGCTCGGTGGCTTTTTCCTCCAACGCGCGCCGCGCCTGCTCGATTTCCTGATTCTTGCGTTCGACCTCGACGTTGCGCTCGGCGAGCTGTTGCGCCTTCTGCTCGAGCTGCTCGTTGGTCTGCTGCAATTCTTTCTGTTGCGTCTGCAGCTCGCCGGCGAGCTGCTGGGATTGCTTCAGCAAGCCTTCGGTCTGCATGGTGGCTTCGATCGAGTTGAGCACGATGCCGATACTGTCGGTAAGCTGCTCAAGGAAGGTCATCTGCGACGTCGTGAACGAAGAGACGGAGGCGAGCTCGATGACGGCCTTGACCTGGTTCTCGAACAGGACCGGAAGCACCACGAGATTCTTCGGCACCACCCGCAGCAGCGCCGAATTGATCGGGACCGCATCGGTCGGGATGTCGGATATCAGCCGCTGCCGCTTGTCCATCGCGCATTGCCCGATCAGGCCTTCGCCGAATTGCACGATTTGCTGATGGGGAACGATGCCGTCGCCGGCATAAGCCGAAAGCAGGCGCAGCTGCGGACTATCCTCGTTCTCGACCTGGTAGATCACGCCCATGTGGGCATTCACCAGTGGCGTCAGCTCGGTCAGCAGCAGCCGGCCGACGGTCGTCAGGTCGCGCTGGCCCTGCAGCATGTTGGTGAATTTGGCGAGGTTGGTCTTCAGCCAGTCCTGCTCGGTATTGACGTCGGTGGTCAGCCTCAAATTGCCGATCATCGTATTGATGTTGTCTTTGAGCTCCGCGACTTCGCCCCTAGCGTCGACCTGGATCGAACGGGTCAGGTCGCCCTTGGTCACCGCGGTCGCAACCTCGGCGATGGCACGAACCTGCGAGGTCAAATTGGCCGCCAACAGGTTGACGTTGCCGGTCAGGTCCTTCCAGGTGCCGGCAGCACCTGGCACGTTGGCCTGGCCGCCAAGACGGCCTTCGACGCCGACTTCGCGCGCCACGCTGGTGACCTGATCGGCGAAGGTCGCCAAGGTCTCGGTCATGTTGTTGATGGTGTCGGCAAGGGCTGCGACTTCGCCCTTCGATTTCACCGTCAGGTTCTGTTTGAGGTCGCCGTTGGCGACCGCGGTCACCACCTTGACGATGCCGCGCACCTGCTCGGTCAAATTGGCCGCCATGAAGTTGACGGTGTCGGTCAGGTCTTTCCAGGTGCCGGCGACGCCCGGGACCTGCGCCTGGCCGCCGAGCTTGCCTTCGGTACCGACCTCGCGCGCGACGCGCGTGACTTCGCCGGCAAACGCATTGAGCTGGTCGACCATCGTGTTGATGGTGTTTTTCAGTTCGAGGATCTCGCCCTTGACGTCGACGGTGATCTTGCGCGACAGGTCGCCGCGCGCCACGGCCGTGGTGACTTCGGCGATGTTGCGGACTTGCGTGGTGAGGTTGGCGGCGAGCAGGTTGACGTTGTCGGTGAGGTCCTTCCAGGTGCCGCCGACGCCGGGCACCACGGCCTGACCGCCCAATCGGCCTTCGGTGCCGACCTCGCGCGCCACGCGCGTCACTTCGGCCGCGAACGAGCGCAACTGCTCGACCATAGTGTTCAGGGTGTCTTTGAGCAGCAGGATTTCGCCGCGCACGTCGACCGTGATCTTCTTCGACAAGTCGCCGCCGGCGATCGCGGTCGCGACTTCGGCGATGTTGCGGACCTGCGCGGTCAGGTTCGAGGCCATGAAGTTGACGTTGTCAGTAAGATCCTTCCAGGTGCCGGCGACCTCGGGCACTTCGGCCTGACCGCCGAGCTTGCCTTCAGTGCCCACCTCGCGCGCCACGCGCGTGACTTCGGAGGCGAACGCGTTGAGCTGGTCGACCATGGTGTTGATCGTGTTCTTCAATTGAAGGATTTCGCCCGACACGTTGACGGTGATCTTCTTCGACAGGTCGCCTTTTGCCACCGCCGTCGCCACTTCGTCGAGTTCACGCTGTCGGTCAAATCCTTCCAGGTGCCGGCGACGCCGGGCACGTTGGCCTGTCCGCCGAGGCGGCCTTCGGTGCCGACTTCGCGCGCCACGCGCGTCACCTCGCCGGCGAACCGGTTGAGCTGGTCGACCATGGTGTTCAGCGTTTCCTTCAATTGAAGGATTTCGCCGCGCACATCGACCGTGATCTTGCGCGAAAGGTCGCCGCCGGCGATGGCGGTTGCGACTTCAGCGATATTGCGAACCTGCGCCGTCAAATTGCCCGCCATCGAGTTGACGCTGTCGGTCAAATCTTTCCAGGTGCCGGCGACGCCGGTCACCTGGGCCTGGCCGCCGAGCTTGCCGTCGGTACCGACTTCGCGCGCCACGCGCGTGACTTCGCTGGCAAACGCGTTGAGCTGGTCGACCATGGTGTTGAGCGTTTCCTTCAATTGAAGGATTTCGCCCGACACGTTGACGGTGATCTTCTTCGACAGGTCGCCTTTTGCCACGGCGGTCGCGACTTCGGCGATGTTGCGAACCTGGCCGGTGAGGTTACTGGCCATCGAATTGACGCTGTCGGTGAGGTCCTTCCAGGTACCGGCGACGCCGCGCACCAGCGCCTGGCCGCCCAGTTTGCCTTCAGTGCCGACCTCGCGCGCCACGCGCGTCACCTCGCCGGCAAAGGCGTTGAGCTGGTCGACCATGGTGTTGATGGTGTCTTTGAGTTCGAGGATTTCGCCGCGCACGTCGACCGTGATCTTTTTCGACAAGTCGCCATTGGCAACCGCGGTCGTCACTTCGGCGATGTTGCGGACCTGCGCGGTCAAATTGCTCGCCATCGAGTTGACGCTCTCGGTCAGGTCCTTCCAGGTGCCGGCGACGCCGAGCACGTTGGCCTGCCCGCCCAGCCTTCCGTCGGTGCCGACTTCGCGCGCGACGCGCGTCACTTCGCCGGCGAAGGCGTTGAGCTGGTCGACCATGGTGTTGAGCGTCTCTTTGAGCTGCAGGATTTCGCCCGACACGTTCACCGTGATCTTTTTCGACAGGTCGCCGCCGGCGATCGCGGTGGCGACGTCGGCAATGTTGCGGACCTGCGCGGTCAGGTTCGAGGCCATGAAGTTGACGTTGTCGGTGAGGTCCTTCCAGGTTCCGGCGACCCCAGGCACCTGGGCCTGGCCGCCGAGCTTGCCTTCGGTCCCGACCTCGCGGGCAACGCGCGTCACTTCCGACGCAAACGAATTGAGCTGGTCGACCATCGTGTTGATGGTGTCCTTTAGCTCCAAGATTTCGCCGCGGACGTCGACCGTGATTTTTCGCGACAGGTCGCCACGGGCCACTGCGGTGGTGACATTGGCGATATTGCGGACCTGCGCGGTCAGATTGCCGCACATCGCATTCACGGAGTCGGTCAGGTCTTTCCAGGTGCCGGCGACGCCGGGGACGATGGCCTGGCCGCCGAGCTTGCCGTCGGTGCCGACTTCGCGGGCGACGCGCGTGACTTCGGAGGCAAACGAGCGAAGCTGATCCACCATCGTGTTGATGGCTTCCTTCAGCTGCAGGATTTCGCCGCGGACGTCGACCGTGATCTTTTTGGACAAGTCGCCGTTGGCCACCGCAATGGTGACTTCGGCGATGTTGCGAACCTGGCCGGTGAGGTTATTGGCCATGGAATTGACGCTCTCGGTCAAATCCTTCCAGACGCCGGTCACTTCGGGGACCTGCGCCTGACCGCCGAGCTTGCCCTCGGTGCCGACTTCGCGCGCCACCCGCGTCACCTCGGAGGTGAACACGCTGAGCTGCTTGATCATGGTGTTGACGATGTTGGCCGACTGCAAAAATTCGCCGCCCAGTGGGCGGCCATCGACATCGAGCTGTACGGTCTGCAGAAGGTCGCCCTGCGCGACGGCGGCGACCGCGCGCGTCACCTCGCGTGTCGGCCACAGCAAATCATCGATCAGGGTGTTGACCGAGCCCTCCATGTCGGCCCATGAGCCGCTGGCAAGGCCGAACTTGACGCGCTGCCGGGTCTTTCCTTCGCGGCCGACGACCTGGCCGACCCGCTCGAGCTGTTGCGCCATCCGCTGATTGGCGGCGACGATTTCATTGAAGGTGTCGGCGATCTTGCCTTCGATGCCGAGATGATCGCCGGTCATGCGTACCGAGAAATCGCCGCTGCGCATCGCCTGCAGCGCGTGCAGCAATTCCTGCGAAGGGTCCGGCTTGCCGTTGGTGAAGGATTTGTCTTTGGCGCGACGTCGGGTGGATGGAGCGGCGGAGCCGAGATCACTCATAGCAATCCCCTGAAAGCGATTGCGCACCCGAATCGCACGGTGCGGGTCAATTTTTTGCGCAGCATCAAATCGCGCGGACGATTCCAAATCAAGCGAAATACCGGAGACCTTTCAGATATTTAGGTTCCCGGAAATTCGGAGCAGGAGGAACAATGCGGGTGTGGAACTTTTGTTCCCGAGGGCAAAACAATTGATTTAGCTCGCGGAACCCGATCTGCGCGGGCTTTACTGCCGCTTTTGGTTCGGCTTTCTCGGCGGGCGCGGGTTGTCGTCGCTTACGCCTTGCGGGTCGAATTTGCGGGTCACCTTGTTGGCTGATTCGCTGATGTCGGCCAGCGAGCGGCGGCCTTCCTCCATCAACACGCCCGACTTCTTGTTAAAACTTTCGGCCAATTCTCTGATCGATTTTACCTTCTCGTACAGTTCGTCGGCATTTCCGCGCAAAAGGCCTGGCACGACGCGATCGATCTTCGCCATGGCGCCGTCAAAGCTTGCGAAGGCGTTGTCGGCCTTGCCGATGATGCTGTCGATCGCTTCGCCCTTGTTCGCCAGCGACGCCGTATAGGTCTCGAAATTCTGCAGCGTCGTTTTGACCGTCGATTGATTGCCGACCAGGATGCGGTCGACATTGTGCAGGGAGTCGCGGATCGATTCGGTCTCGCTCAGATCGGCGGTCAGGATCGGAATGCCGTCCTCATCCAGCGGCACCGGAGCCGCGGCCGCAGCACCGCCGACCAGCGATATCGCCGAAATGCCGGTCAGCCCCTGGGCCTCCAGGCCCACCACCGTGTCCTTGCGGATCGGGGCGCTGTTGTCCACCATGACCATGGCGACGATCTTGCGCGGGCTCTCGAGTTTCAGCGACATGATTTGCCCGACCTGAACCCCGTCGAAGTTGACGCTGCCGCCTTTGTGCAGGCCACTGAGAGAACCTTCGAACACGATGCGAAGCGGGCTCCGCTGCCTGATCTCGTGGATTTTCTGGAACCCGAGCAGGCCGATGAACGCCGCGGCGATCACCGCAAGCGTCGTGGACCCGATCATCAGATTGCTGGCCTTCATTATTGTCTCGGGGGCTGGCAGGCGAAGTGCCGAGTAAAGAGAGTCTAGGCGCACGTCGCCGTTTCATTTTACGGGCAAAGCCAGGCGAGCGAAAGGGGAGGCGATACCGGTTGACGACGGTTACGGCGCAATATCACCTGGTTGACGAGGACGTGCCGCCCAGCTTCAAAAAATCGGTTACGACCCGATTGAAATCGTCCGCCTGTTCAAGCTGTGGCAGATGGCCGGCGTTGTCGATCACGACCAGCCGTGAGCCGCTAATGTCACGAAGCAGACGCTCACCCGTACGTTCGGGCGGGCCAACCAGTTCGTCGTATTTCCCCCAAACAATGAGTGTCGGCGCTTTGATCGTACGCATCTCTTCCTCAGTCATTCCGCCGATCCCGCTAGCTCCGCTTTCAAGCAGCTTGGAAATTGTAAAAGCCGATCGCAATCGCAGTTCGAGGTTTTCATCGACCATCGCGTCCGTAACCAGAGACTTGTTGTGAAACAATATCCGGAAGAATTCCCGGGTCTCTTGGCGGGTTACACCGTTTTGGATTTGCCGCCAATGCGGGTCGCGCGGCGGCGGCGCCGCAGCCCCGGCTGGAAGCCTATAGGGCGGCATGTCGGAAAGTATGAGACGATCAACCGTATCCGGATAATGGATGGCGGTGTAGGCCGCGACGCCGGCGCCCATCGAATTTCCGACCAGCGACGCCTTGGGTATTCCAATGACCTTCAGGAATTCGATCAGGAACTCCGACAGCATACCGGTGTGGTAATTCGCTAACGGCTTGTCCGACTGGCCAAAGCCGATTTGGTCGGGAGCGATGATCCGGAAGCTCGCCGCCAGAGGCCCGATGTTGGGGGCCCACCGCGAGCCGTCACCCCCGAGCCCATGCAGGAGCACCACAGGGCTGCCGTTGCCAGCCTCGAGGTAATGTATCTTGAAGCCGAGTACGGTCGCGTCCTTTTCGATGACAGAATGGGTTTGGGACGCTGCCGTGGAAGTCAGGCAGAAAAGCAGTGCAGCGCTAGTTGTTAGTCTGGAGATCATCGCGTGAGACCCTCTGCCGATGGTTCCTGCGCCCACAGGAGTACCGCGACAGCAAATCCGTAGCAAATTCTGCATCTGCCTCGGGAGCCTGCCATCGGGCGCACATTCGCGCGACCCGTTGGCTCGCAATGATAGGCAATCACGTCAGCGTCCATTCCTCGGCGCTGGCGCCGGCGAGCGCGCGGACGCGGGCTTCGTCGGCAGCTAGTTCCTGGGCGGGGCCGGAATAGACCACGATGCCGTCATCGAGCACATAAGCGTTGTCGGCAATTTCGAGACTCATGCGCGCGTTCTGTTCGACCAGCAGAACGGAAATGCCCTCGGCCTTCATCTGCTGGACGATGTGGAACACTTCGCGCACGATCAGCGGTGCCAGGCCTTGGGAAGGCTCATCGAGAATCAAAAGCCGCGGATTCAAGAGCAGCGCCCGGCCGATCGACAGCATCTCCTGCTCGCCGCCGGATAGCTGGCGGCCGCGATTGAGCTTGCGCTCCTCCAGGCGCGGGAAAAGCTTATAGATTCGCTCGATGGTCCACGGGCCGCCGCGCTCGAGCGGGACTTTGAGATTTTCCTCGACGCTGAGATTGGCGAAGACGCGCCGGCCCTCCGGCACATAGCCGACCCCCAGGGCTGCAACCCTAAAGGTCGGCCAGCGCGTAGTGTCCTCGCCGAAGATCCTGATCTTGCCTTCGCGCGCCGGCGTCAGGCCCATCAGGCTGCGCAGCGTCGTGGTCTTGCCGGCGCCGTTGCGTCCGAGCAGCGCGGTGATCTTGCCCTCGGCGACCTCGAGACTGACGCCATGCAGGATGTGGCTCTTGCCGTAATACGTGTGGAGGCCTTCGGCTGATAGGGCTGCGGTCATGCGGCATTGCCCAGATAGGCGGCCTGAACGGTCTCGTTGGCGGCGATCTCCTTCGGCGTGCCCTGCGCCAGCATGCGGCCCTGATCGAGCACGCAGATGCGATCGGCGAGATGAAACACCACGCGCATATCATGCTCGATCAGCACGATGGTGTAGTTGGAGTCGCGGTGCAGCCGGCGGATCAATTGGGTGATCTGAAAGGTTTCCTGGTCGCCCATGCCGGCGGTCGGCTCGTCGAGCAAAAGCAGATGCGGTTTTAACGCCAGTGCCATCGCGATCTCGGCGGCACGCTGATCGCCATGCGCGAGCTCGCCGACGAGGCGGTCGGTCTTGGCTTCGAGCGAAACCAGCTTGAGCGTCTCCTCGACGCTCGCGCGGACTTTTGCGGCTTCCGCGCGATTGATCCAGGGCCGCAACCGATAGCCGCCGGCTACTTCGGCGGCGACACGGACGTTTTCGAACACGGTGAGCTCGGGAAAAATCTCGGTGATCTGGAACGTTCGGGCCATGCCGAGCGTGACGCGCTCATGGGTCGAAAGTCTTGTGATGTCGCGGCCATCGAAGGTGATGCTGCCTGTGGTCGGCGGAAAAAATCCGCTTATCAGGTTGAAGAACGTGGTTTTCCCCGCGCCGTTCGGCCCGATGATCGCACACATTTCTCCCTTCGCGACATTCAGCGACACCTCGCGGACCGCGACGAGATTGCCGAACCGCTTGGTGACGTTGTTGATCTCGAGAACGTTCATGCCTTGCTCCGCTGGATGAAACCAAGCAATCCCCGCGGGAAGAACAGCACCACCAGCACGAACAGTAGCCCAACGAACGACATCCAGTTGACGGTGATGCTGGACAGATAATCCTGCAGCACCACGAACACGGTGGCGCCTAACAATGGCCCCCAAAAGCTTCGCATCCCGCCCATCACCGCCATCATCACGAAATCGCCGGACTGGCTGTAATGCAGCCCCCTCGGATCGGCGAAATTATTGACCAGCGCATAGAGCGCTCCGGCAAATCCCATGAAGAAGCACGATAGCGTGAACGCGATCCAGATGTGGCGCTCGACAGGAATGCCGAGGAAGCGGGAGCGGCGCTCGTTCTCGCGGATCGCGATCATGGTGCGACCAAACGGCGAGCGCAGGATGAATCCCATGGCGCCAACCGCCAGCGCAAAGCAGAACAGCACGAAGAAATAGAAATTGTTGGCGCTGGAGAGAATGTCGATCTTGAACAGGCCAAAGTCGAGCGGTTGACGCGAGAAGCCGCGCAACCCGTCGTCGCCACCGGTCAGTGAACTCCACTGGAATGCGATGTAGTAGAATACCTGCCCGAAGGCGATCGTCACCATGGCGAAATAGACGCCACGCCGCCGCACAATCAGCGTGCCGAGGATGCCGCCACAAAGCCCGCCCAGCAGCATTCCCGCGACCAGCGCCAGCGGCGTGCTCAGCGCCAGGAATTTCAGCGTTAATCCTGCGCCATAGGCGCCGAGGCCAAAATAGGCGGCGTGACCGAACGACAGCACGCCGGTAAATCCGAGCAGGAAATTCAGCGACATCGCCGCCAGCCCGAGCACCAGCACGCGGGTGGCGAGCGCGGTGTAGCCGCCGAGCGGGATCATCCAATAGGGGGCGAACAGCAAGGCTGCCCAGATCGCGGCCAGCGCGATCAGCTTACGGGTTTG
>WNFM01003658.1_pt4 | contig 15862 bp, 17 predicted proteins | sample 5400271 | NCBI WGS metagenome assembly WNFM01 (sample SAMN13153352, study PRJNA577476) | soil metagenome | isolation source: 60 cm saprolite on Douglas fir-dominated hillslope | place: USA:California | collected 2013-09-17
CGCTCCGTCGCGTACCGTGAGTCGCGAAGCATCAGCACATCGAGCGCGACGCACCGGCCGATCGCATATACGAGCGCCAGCACCGCCAGCGACACTTTCATCGCACGGAACGAGCCTTCGCGGCGGGTGACCGTGTCGAGCCAACACCCGGTCATCGGCGCGGTCGCGACCACGACGCCCAGCCAGAAGCGGTCGTACTGATACAGGACCATCCACAGGAATGTGACGACGTACGAGAAGCTGGCAAGCAGCAGAAGGATGCCTGGCAGCTGTCGTCGCACGACGGCCATTCCGGCCCCGGCCAGCGCGGCGATGAGCAGAGGCCAGGTCATCACGTTTGCCATCTGTCTCAGGGCGTCCGCCACCATCTTCCATGTGCCGGCCACGGTCCGGGCGTACATCCGAAAACCCTGGCTGTTGGGCCCCGAAATCAACCCGATGTGAGCTCTGACACCGGATAGGTTGAACGGCACGTTGAACAGCAGGACAAGCGCAAGCGCCGTCACGCCGCACACCCCGATCAGGATCTTGCGAGACGGTACACCGGGACCAGGCCGCGCCCACGCGATCGCCATGATGAGTCCCGCGGGAACGATGAAGAACCCGTACGCCTGGTCTTTCGTCGCGATCGCGAGGGCTCCAGTCAGCGCGAAGCCATAGAAATCAGAAGGACGGGCGGTCGTCCCCGTACGAGCAAAGAATCTCAACGCCAAGGCGAGCCAGAAGAGGTACGGCACGTCCAGATTGGCGGTTTTCGCATAATAGGTAAAGGGCAGTGCGCTGACGACAACGAGCGCCGCGAAGACCGCCGAGCGGCGTCCGAAATGCTCGCGTGTCATCGCATAGGTGGACCAGATGATCCCGGTTGCCATCACGAGACTGGTCAGACGACTGACGAGGAGCAACGTGGACACAACGGGCAGATCAGTCAGATCCAGAAGCCCGTAGTGCTCTGCGGCATACCAGGGACTGAACAGGATCGCCAGCAACATGAAATGCGCGGGCGGATACTTTGTCGCCCACCCATGTGAGAATCGGGCTGCGACGGCCGTGTGAACATCGCCCGGGAGGACTTCGTCAGGGGCCCACGAATCGTGCGCCGGCAGCCCCCACCACGAACCGACCACGAGCAGAACGGCGGCTGCGACAAGTATGAACGCGACAGACGTCGGACGCCTCGGACCTTCGACGCGGCCTCGTCGATCTCGACAAAGGAGTATCACGGTCAAGAGGCTCCAGCCCAAGATCAGCACGGGCGCGAGGCGGCCGGCGGCAACCGCAATTCGACGCAGACGCGTCTCGGTGAACGTGATGATGCGTGGGACAAGGTAGAGCCTTGGGATTGGAACAATGGGTCCCGCCACGCCGCGTGATTGCAGCATGAGCACTCGCGATGGCTCCCCTGGAGAGGAGTCCAGCCGGACGGCGTGCAGGCCGCGGTTCAGGGCGAGGACCGGGCCTCCGGAGCTCATGCGCTCGGTCGCAACCGTGACGCCCTCAACCCTCAACGCCGCAGGGCCGTTACTGTAGACAACGAACCGGTAAGAATCTGAAGCGGGAACGACCAGGTATCCTTCCCAGCCATCTCGCGCCCGCGTCAGACCGGACGACCTGTCAAGCGCCGTGGTCGTGCGGACGAGTCCGATAAACCCCGCGACGATGGCCGCGGTCCCCAGCAATAGAATGACTTTGAGACGGCCTTGGTTCAGGGGTGCACGCCTCTCGACAAAATAGAAAGCTATTCTAGTTCGCGTTCTGGCCGGGCTGCGTGCGTTTGAAGAGAAAAATCTCGGCGTGCGTCCTGCTGAAACTTGTCGTGATAGAGCAGGACCATCGGCTTCCAACGGATCGTTGGAAGCCGGCAGCCGGAAGCTGGGAACTGGAAGCTGGAAGCTAGAATCTCACGCCGAAGGTGAAGTTCGCCGTCCAGCCACCGAGGTCGAACTTGTCGCCGATGAATCCCGCGTCCGCGAGCTTCGTGGCCTCGGCCTTCTGCCAGCGCACTTCCCCGCCGATGGTCATCTTCCCGAGGGGGGCGCGGACGCCTGCCAGCACCGTCGGCCCAGCGGCCGTGCCCTGGGCGACGTACCGCGCCGGGAAGATCGACCGATCGCCGGCCACGAACTCCCCGGTTTCACTGTAGCGCCACCGGATTGCCACGACCCCCGCGCCGATGTACGGCTCGACGGCGCTGCCGCGCGGCAGGAGCAGGACGCGGCCGGTGAACGTCACCGGGATCTGGCGCAGCTTCAGCTCCTGCTGGATCTCCGAGTTGTCCGCGTGCGTGAGCCTCGCATATACGCTCGGCACCGTCCGCTGCGAGAAGCCGACGCCGATGCCCACTTCGAAGTTGCGGCTCACGCTGACGAGGTACTCGCCGCCGACGAGAGCGCTGTTGAAATCCTTCACCGCGAAGAGCAACGGTTGCGCGCTCTGCAGTTCGTTCAGCAGCACGTCGTCGTTCACGCGCGAGTCGAGCCCCTTCAGGGCGAAGTAGCCGATAGTGAAGTTGACCGTCTGCTTGCTGTCCGACGTGGTGCTGACCTGCCGGATCTGCGCGCTGGCCGTGGCCGGCGCACCAAGCGTGGCAAAGACCGTCAGCGCCATTGCCAATCGTGCCCGACCGTTGACCGTTCCGTTCGCCATTACGAAATACCTCCCGTCACCGGCTGAGCATGTTGGATGCCAGCCTGAAGCACCGCTCCGCCCGGGGTCAGACCCCGGGCCGACCCCGGTTGGACCCGCTCTGACTGTCTCATGAACAGGTCAATTCGTCCGGTTTCGTGAACGAATGGTCTCGACCATCTGCGCGTGAATGCGCCCGTTGGTCGCAACAACCTCGCCGCGTCGCGACTCGAACGGGCCCCCGGCCAGGTTGCTCACCTGGCCCCCGGCTTCCTGGATGAGGAGCGCTCCCGCCGACACGTCCCACGGATTCAGCGACGCTTCCCAGAACCCGTCGAACCGTCCGGCGGCGACGTAGGCCAGGTCGATGGCGGCGCTCCCGAGGCGGCGCACCGCGCGCGCGCGTTTGAGGAAATCGTCGAACAAGCCCAGCAGGTAGCCGCCGTCGGTCTGCACGGTGTACGGAAAACCGGTGCAGAGCAGCGAGTCGATGAGCGACGCCGCGGACGACACGCGCATCGGCATGCCGTTGAGCCACGCCCCGGCGCCGCGCTCGGCGGTAAAGAGCTCCTTCCGATTCGGATCGTAGATCGCGGCGACGATCGGCTGGCGGTTGCGCTCCAGCGAACAGGCGCAGCAGAAGATCGGCAGGCCGTGCGCGTAGTTCGTGGTGCCGTCCACGGGATCGAACACCCAGCAGTACTCCGCCTCGTTCTGGCGGTCGCCGCCCTTCTCGAACTCCTCCGCCAGGACGGCGTGATCCGGAAACCGCTCCGCGACGAGCGCGCGGAACATGCGCTCGACATCGCGATCGATCTGCGTGACGAGATCGATGGTTCCCTTTTTTTCGACGTGGAGATGGTCGATGCCGGCCATCTGCATGGCGCCGGCCTTGATGACCGCCTGGACGGCGGTGGCGAGGAAGAGCGGGGAAATCGGATCAGCCACCGGCCGCCAGCTTCTTCACCATGCGCACTTCCATGCCCCCTTCGGGGGCGCGCTGCAGCCGCACGTCGTCCATGAAGCTGCGCATGAAGAAGATGCCGCGGCCGCTGGACTTGAGCACGTTCTCGGGCGCGAGCGGATCGGCGACTTCGAGCGGCTCGAACCCCTCCCCCTGGTCGGTGACCTTGACCACGAGCTCGGTCGGCGCCTCGACCGGCGTGAAGGCGAACTCGATCGTGACGAATTTGCCGCGGTCCTCGCGGTTGCCGTGCTTGATTGCGTTGATGACCGATTCGCGGACGGCGACGCCGACCCAGTGGATCGCGTCCTCGTCGAAGGCGGCCATCTGCCCCATGCGATCGCTGAGGACCTGGACGAGATCCACCATGTCGAACAGGCTCGGAATCTGCAGCCTTACCAGGCCGCCGCGCACCGTCATTGGAGGGCTAGGATAATACAATATAGTCGCCCGATGTCTCCGACCACTGGATCCGCCCCGTGAACCCAAAGATTGTCGAACCGACAACCGTCCCGCACGTCTCTCGCGTGAAAGGACGCCTGCGCGTCCCCGGGGACAAGTCCATCTCCCACCGGTACGCGATGCTCGCGGCCATCGCCGACGGCACGTCGCATCTCACGGGGTATGCGCCAGGCGCCGACTGCGCCGCCACGCTCGCCTGCCTCGAAGCGCTCGGCGTCCGGATCACGCGCGCGGGCGGGACCGTCACGATTGACGGGCTCGGCCTGGGCGGCCTGCGCGCCGCGGCCGGACCGCTCGACGCGGCGAACTCCGGCACGTCGATGCGCCTGTTCACCGGGCTCCTGGCCGCGCATCCCTTCAGAACGGTCATCGGCGGCGACGCCTCTCTGTCCAATCGGCCGATGCGTCGCGTGATCGAGCCGCTGACCCGCATGGGCGCCTCGATCGGCGCGGTGGACGGCCGCCCGCCCCTCACGATCGACGGCGCCGTGCTGCACGGAATTTCTCACACGCCGGAGGTGCCGAGCGCACAGGTGAAGAGCGCGGTCCTGCTCGCGGGGCTGCACGCGCAGGGCCGGACGACGGTCGTCGAGCCGGCCCCGACACGAGATCATACGGAGCGCGCCTTGCACGCGTTCGGCGTACCGGTGATTCGCGTGAACGGCAGGGTGTCGGTCGCCGGCGGCCAGCGCCTGCACGCGATCGACGCCCCCATTCCCGGCGACATCTCGTCTGCCGTGTTCTGGCTCGCGCTCGCCGCGGGGACGCCGGGGTCGGACCTGTTCATCGACGGGGTCGGATTGAACCGATCGCGCTCATCCGTCCTGGGCATGCTGCGACGGGCGGGCGCGGAGATCGAGCTTGTCGGTCATCTTCCGCCTGAAGGCGGAAGCCACGAGAGGTCAGAGGGGACAGGCGGAAGCCACGGTGCGGGCGGCTCGTCCGCCGAAGCTCTTGGGCGCCGCAGCCCCGGCGAAGGCGGCTCAGCGGAGGCGGAGCCGATCGGCACGATCCACATCCGATACCGCGATCCCCAGCCGTTCGAGATCGCGCCGGACGAAGTCCCGGGGCTGATCGACGAGATTCCCGGTCTTGCCGCGCTGGCGGCGATGCAACCGGGCGGACGGATGACCGTGCGCGGAGCGAGCGAGCTGCGCGTCAAGGAGAGCGACCGCATCGCGATGCTCGCGCGCGGGTTCGGCAACCTCGGCATCCGGGTCGACGAGTACCCGGACGGCTTCACCATTCACGGCGGCCCGCCGGCGGGTGGAACCGCCGATGCGGCCGGCGACCACCGCCTCGCGATGGCCTTCGCCATCGCCGGCAGCCGCGCGCCCGGCGCCGTGCACATCACCGGCGCCGGCGCCGTCGCCGTGTCCTACCCGGGATTCTTCGACGAGCTCGAGAGGATCGCGCGAGACCAGTGATCGACAAGATTTACCTCGTCGGCTTCATGGCGGCCGGCAAGACCACGGTGGCCGGCCTGCTGGCGGCGAAGCTGGGATGGCGCGCCGAGGACATCGACCAGTTGATCGAGGCGCGCGAACATCTCACCGTCGCGGACGTGTTCGCGAAATACGGCGAGGCGCATTTTCGCGCCGCGGAGCGCGAGATTCTGCTGCGCCTGGTGCTGCCCCTGCGGCACACGGTCGTCGCGACGGGGGGCGGCACGTTCATGGATCCTGACAACGAGCGGGCCATCAACCTCGACGGCGCGTCGGTCTGGCTCGACGTCCCTCTCGAGGCCGTCATCGCGCGGCTCCCGCCCGACGGCCGCCGCCCGCTCTCGGCGGACCGCGCGCAGATGGAGCGGCTCTTTCTCCTGCGCCGGGCCGCCTACGCGCGCGCCCGCGTCCGCGTGGACGCGACGGCCCCTCCGGAAGAGATCGTCGAGCGGATCCTCGACGCCGTCAAAGTCGGCTGATGCGCTACCTGATCCTCTCGGACATCCACGCGAACATCGACGCCTTCGAGGCGGTCCTGGCACACGCCGAAGGCCGGTGGGATCGCGTGCTGGTCCTGGGGGACCTCGTCGGCTACGGCGCGGAGCCCAACCTCGTCGTGGACCGCGTGAAGGCCCTGAACCCCGACGCGGTCATCCGCGGCAATCACGACAAGGCGGCCTGCGGGATCGACGACGGCAGCCAGTTCAATCACGTGGCGCGGATGGCCGCGATGTGGACGGGCGGCCAGCTCACGCCGGAGAACCACGCGTACCTCCGCGCGCTGCCGATGGGGCCCTGGCAGATCGACGCGCTCGCGGAGATCTGCCACGGCGCGCCGTTCGACGAGGACCACTACATCTTCGACGGCAACGACGCGAACATGGCCCTCCACGCGGCCGAGCGTCCGCTCTGCCTCTACGGACACACGCACCTGCCGGCCATCTTTAAGATCGTCGGCCGCGACATGGCGTCGTTCGAAGGGGACGCGCCGGATCCCGACAAGGACGTCGTGGTCCCGCTGCAGCGCGACACGCAGTATCTCATCAATGTGGGGGCCGTCGGCCAGCCACGCGACGGGGACCCGCGCGCGGGGTACGGCGTGCTGGATGACGAAGCGCGGGAAGTGCGCCTGTTCCGGGTGCGCTACCCGGTCGAGAAGGCGCAGCAGAAGATCGTCGCGGCGGGACTGCCGGCGAGTCTCGCCAATCGACTGGCTGTAGGCCGATAACTATACGGGCCCACGGCTGATCACCAAGCTCACGAAGACACGAAGACACAAGGAACTTGTCGTCTTTGTGCCTTCGAGACCTTCGTGATCAGCCGTCGGCTCGTGTAGTTTTTCGAGCTGCCCGCTCCTCACGTCTTTTCAGGTCCGCCGCATAGGCATCTGCCGCGGCGCGCCCGCCGAGAATCCAGCCAATCACCATGCCGATCAGCAGCACCGCCGGGATCAGGATGAAGTGCGCCGAGGTCATGTGGCTGAAATCCATGACTCACTTCCTGCCGGCGCCCACGCGGCGGCCCACCGCCTCGAGCTCCCGTTCGACCCGGGACAGCCGGCTTCGAACCGACCAGAGGTAGCCGAACAACACGACCCAGATGAACCCGTAGGCGATGGCCACGAGCCGCGGCGCGGGCATCGTGTCCTGCGCGTTCATCGGCGCATCGACGGGGACGAAGCCGTCCTGCGCTGCCGGTGGCGGCGCCTTCGGCGCCGGTTGCCGCGCGAAGGCCGGAGCCGTCAGGAGCAGCAGGGTGACGACCAGCGTGCCGATGCGTTTCATGATTCCTCCGCCATGAGATACAACTCGTCGAGCTCCTGCCGCCGCTTCTCGAGCTCCGTGCGGACCATCAGCATCAGCGCGGACACCAGTACGAACGCCACGACACAGAACCAGAACGGCCCCCGCAGGCCCGGCGGCAGCGTGGGAACCACGGAGGTCTTCGGGTGCAGCGTCCGCCAGACGTTCACCGACCAGTACACGAACGGCACGTTCGCCATGCCGAAGAGCGCCACCGCCGCGGCCAGCCGATCCGATCCCGGGCCGCCGTAGCGCCGCAGCAGCAGGTACGCGTTGAAGATCATCCACATGACGAGCGTGGAGGTGAGCCTGGCGTCCCACTGCCACCAGACGCCCCAGGCCTTCCGCGCCCAGAGCGGACCGGTGACGAGCACGATGAGCCCCAGAATGACCGCCAGCTCCGCGCCCGCGACAGCCATCCGGTCCGCCCATGGTTTCCGCGTGAACAGGAACGCCGCGCTGCCGGTGCCACTCACGAACGCCGCCAGGAACATCGTCATGCCGGCCGGGACGTGGAAGTAGAAGATCTTCTGCACCAGCCCCATCGTGGACTCGTAGGGCGCATCCAGGATCATGAACGGCGCGTAGGCGAACATCGCCGCCGCGACGACCGCCAGTCCTGGGAACCACTTTTTCGGCATGCTCTTCCGCCCCTCCCGCCTCGCGCCTCGCTACTCCGTCATCACCGGCTCAAACGTCCATAACGCCAGCGTCACGAACGTCACGTCGAAAAACAGCATGAATGCCAGCCACGTCCGCGCCATCGGCAGGTCCGCCTCCGGCAGCAGCAGCGCCGCCGTGCCCCGCACGCCGGCAATGATGACCGGCACCGTGATTGGATACAAGAGGACCGGGAGCATCACGTCCCGGCTGCGCGCCCGCACGAGCATCGCCGCGAACAGCGTCCCCACGGCCGAGAACCCGAGCGTGCCGGCGGCGAGCAGGCCCAGCATCAGCAGCGGGTGCGCGAACAGCGGCGCCTGGAACATCAACGCGACGAGCGGCACCACCAGCACCTCCACCGCCGCCAGCAGGACCAGGATACCCAGCAACTTGCCCACGTAGAGCGCGGGGCGATCGATCGGGGCGATGAAGAGCGCGCGGAGCGTCTCGCCCTGTCGCTCGCGCTCGAAGGCGCGCCCCAGCGCCAGCGTCCCTGAAAAGGCGATCGAAATCCACAGGATGCCCGCCGCCGCGTCCTGCACCGGACGCCCGTCGCGGACGAACCCGAACGCGAACACCATCACGCACGCCAGCGCGAAGAACACCGTGGTCGACAGGATCTCGCGGGTCCGCGTCTCGATCAGCAGGTCTTTCCGCGTCACGATCCAGACCGCCCGCAGGAACCTCATGCGGTGTGGCTCGACAGCCGGCCGTCCACGAGCGAGACGGCCGCGTCGGTCAGCCCTTCGATGGCTGCCGTATCGTGCGTGGTCAGCAGCACGACGGCGCCGGCGTCGCGGGCGGCCCGGAGCCGCGCGCGGAGCGCCGTCCTCGCGGCCTCGTCGAGGCCGGTGAACGGCTCGTCGAGCAGCAACAGGCGCGGCTCGTGAATCAACGCGCGCTCGAGCGCCAGGCGCTGGCGCATCCCCCGCGAAAACCCCGACACGACGTCGTCCCTCCGCTCCACGAGCCCGGCCCGTTCGAGCGCGGCGCCGACGCGGCGGTCGACCGCGTCGAGTCTGTACACGTTCGCGAAAAAGTGCAGGTTCTCCGAGGCCGTGAGCTCCGGATACAGGTAGAGATCGTGTGCGAGGAGTCCGATGCGCGCGCGCAGGGCCGCCCCACCGGCTGCGGCGTTGGTATCGCCGTACTCCACCCGCCCGCTCGTCGGCTGAAGGAGCGTCGCCGCGATGGACAGCAGGGTCGACTTGCCGGCGCCGTTGGGCCCGAGCAGCGCCGTGATCGTGCCGGACTGGGCGGTCAGGGACACACGGTTCAACGCCCGGCGGCGGCCGAACGTCCGCGAGACCTCAACAATCCTGACCGTTGTGAAGTCCACGGGTCACGACCTCATCACAAAGCCCACGAAGATCGCGAAGGAACCTTTGTGGCCCTTGTGATCTTCGTGATCTTCGTGGATGGCTCGTGGGCCGTGGTCAAACCGCAGCCTCGCGATCGAGCCCCGCATAGAGGTCCTCGAGCGACGACACGAGCTGCTCGCGCCGCGACGCATAGGCACTCGCGTCGACGGCCCCTTTGCGCCGCTGCAGCTCGAGCGCCGCCAGCTCGGAGAAGAGCTCGTCGCGGCGGGTCTGCAGCTGTCCCCGGCGGGCTGACTGCTGCGGCGTCGCGCTCCCGCGCGTGGCGCCCCAGGCGCCGGCCGCCAGGATGACGGCCGCCAGGATCAGCGCGACGTTCTTCGGCCACGAGGCCCGGTGCGGCAGCCCCGCCAGCGTGAGCGTCACGGTATCCCCGGCCCTCACGGCGCCGCCCTGCCCGACGATGTAGTTCTGCCCGTCGGCGGCCATCTCGCGGCGCTCCGTCAGCTGGGGTGACGACAACGTCATCCCGCCGACCTTCTGCGCGACGACCGAAACCTGCGTCATCTGCGCCGGCAGCTTCTGCGCGAGCGTGATCTCGTCGGTGCCGAGCGGCACGGAATAGGCGAACTGGATCAGCGTGTTGCCGGGGGCAAAGGGGCCCGTGACGGTGACGCGGTTGCCGGCCGCCACGCCGTTGGGCGCCGACCCCTCCAGCATGCCTGCGCCGCCCGCCCCGTTCGGCAACTCGAACACGAGCGGACCGCTGGTCTGCACCGGGCGCTTCGCGGTGTTCACGATCTGCAGAACGTTGAACACGTTGAGCGCGTCGTCCCCAACCTCCAGGACGAACCGGCTCTGCTCGCCGAAGACCACCACGCCCGAGACGGCTGGCCCCTGGGCGAGCGTGCGATCTTCAGCGGCCTTCTTCTCGATCCCGGCGTCGGTGGACACGAGCATCAGGCGGATGCCGCCGGCCGCGGGCACGTCGAACTCCTGCGATTCGACGCGCTCGCCGTCCACGACTACCGCCGCTTTCACGCGCGTGCCGGGCGCCAGGCCGCTGAAGGTGGCGCGGCCGGCTGCGTCGGTCAGCGCGGTCGTCGCGGTTTTCGACATGCCGGAGCCCGTCAGCTCGACGGTCTGGCCCGGAAGGGGATTGGTGAACGCGCCTCGGATGACGCGCGCCGTGACGGTGCCGACCGGCACGTCGGCAGCCGGCAGCGGCCTGCCCGAGATCGCTTTCGGATCGGGCATCTGGGCGCCCTGCCCCGCGAACGGCGCGCCTTGCGCGCGCACTGCCGACGGCGCAATCACGAAGGCCATTAAGGCCACGAAGATCACAAAGGGCTTTGTGGTCAGGACGCGACCTGCAGTTTCGCGCCGCAGCTCTTGCAGAAGCGGGCATCTGAATCGTTTGCGGTACCGCAGGTGCATTGACCGCGTGCCCCCGTGGGTCCGTCACGCTTGGACCCGCCGCCCGTGGACCCGTCACCCGTGGGCCCGACCTTTAGGTCGGGCAACCCGCCAGGCAGCGTCTTCCCCATCCGCGCCGCCAGCTCCTTCTCGATCAAATCCCGATACGCGGTCGACCCCGCGTCGAGCTGCTTCATGATGCCCAGGGCGCGCGCGCGCAGGCGTCCGGCCATCTCGTCGAAATCCTGCGGCGAGACTTTCCCCATTGCCCGGTCGAACTCCAGCTCCTTGATCGACCGCAGCGTCAACGCCTTCTCCCGCTCGAGATCGACGCGCATGCGCTCGCTGAGCGGCTGGCGATCGAGATCGGTGTGCGGCGCGACGAGCGGCGCGAGGATCCGGTAGAAGCACAGCGCCGCGGCCCCTGCCGCGCCGATCGTGATGCTGATGAGGATCAGGTTCTCGGGCGCGCTCGGCCGCGCCATGACGACCGCGACCGTCGCGGCGAGCAGCGACAGGAGGATGAAGAAGTGGGAGACCTGGAAGCCCTGGTCCGCGGGGGCCTTAGTCGAGATCTCGGAGCTCATCGTCCAGTCTTGCGCGAAGCGCGTCCTCCACAGGAGCCTCGGGGGCCGCCGCGGGCGCGGCGTCCTGGCGTCGCGTCCATCGCATCGCGACCAGCCCGACCAGGGCGGCGCTGGTGACGCCGACGACATACGGCAGCGCCCACGCGAGACGGTTGAAGCCTTCGTCGAGCGGCGCCGCCAGCACGTCCTGGCCGCCGTGATCGGCGATGAACGCCGCCCGCACCTGGTCGCGGTTCATGCCTTGCGCCAGGAACCGGTCGAGCTTGTCGCTCTGTTCTTTCAATCCGTGACAGCCGGCGCCCATCGGACAGTTGTTCATGGGCGCGCGGCATCCGCCGCACGTGCACATGATGTCCCCCTCGAGCTGCTTCCGAAGCTCGCTCCTCGGGATGACGGTCTGCGCGCGTGCGACGCCGGGCAGCAGCAGAAGCAGGAGCACGAGCGCCGTCGTCGCCGTGCCGTCGGGCACCCTGACACCCGCGAACGCGAACGCCCGCTCGGGCAGAAGCGCGATGCCCGTGCCGAAGGCGAGGACCGCGAACCCGAACCAGATCCAGTTCACGAGCGGATTGATCGTGACGGTGTAGATGCCGGTCTGTGTCTCGACCTCGTACGCGGCGAGCACCACGTAGACGTCCTCGCCCGGTCCGCGCCGCATGGCGACTTCCGTGGTGGGCTGATCCTCGTGCTTCGCGAAGAACCAGCGCGCGGGCTCCAGCTCCCCGAGCGCCTGACCGTCCCGCAACACGGTGACGTGGCCGGTGATCATCTGTTTGTTTTCGTCGCTGGTCACCGTGATGGCATCGTGCCGGACGGTGAACCGGCCCACGGTCACCTGCTGCCCCGGTTTGAGCCGCAGGTTCTCTTCGTGAAGCTTGTAACCCTGCCCCGCGAACCCGAGGAACATCAGGACGATGCCCAGGTGGACGATGTAGCCGCCGTAGCGGCGGCGCTGCCGCCCGACCAGTCCGATGAGTGATGTGAAGATGTCGGAACCGGACGTCCCCTGGCGCACCTGCGCGCCGCGAATGAACTCCTGCAGGAGCGTCGCGGCCACGAACCCGCACAACGCGAAGCAGATCCCCGAGGACCACACGCGGATGCCGAGCCCGGTCACGGCCGCGCCCGTGACGATCATCGCGGCGACCGGCCAGGTGAACGAGTGCACGAGGTTCATGAGCGTGGACTTGCGCCAGGCGAGCAGCGGCGCAATGCCCGTGAGCACGAGCAGCGTCAGGCCGATCGGGCGCATCCACAGGTTGAAGAACGGCGGCCCGACGGTCAGCCGCTGCCCGCGCACCGCCTCGCTGAGCGTCGGGAACATGGTGGCGAAGAGGACGAAGAACGCCGAGAACAGCAGAATCCAGTTATTGGCGAGGAAGGCCGCCTCGCGCGACACCCACGAATCGAGCTCGTGGCGCGACTTGAGGAGCGGCAGCCGGTAGATCACCCAGCCGAAGCTGAAGGTGACGATCAGCACCATGAAGCCCGTGAAGAGCGACGCCAGCCACCGGTCCTCGCCGAAGGCGTGCACCGACTGCACGACGCCCGAGCGCGTCATGAACGTCCCGAAGATCGTCAGGAAGAACGTCGTGATGACGAGCGTCACGTTCCAGACACGCAGCATCCCGCGGCGCTCCTGGACCATGACCGAGTGCAGGAAGGCGGTGGCCGTGAACCACGGGAGCAGGCCCGCGTTCTCGACCGGATCCCAGCCCCAGAACCCGCCCCACCCCAGCTCCTCGTACGCCCAGAGCATGCCGAGCGTCAAGCCGAAGGTGAGGAAGAGCCAGCCGATCATCGTCCAGCGGCGCACGGCGCGCAGCCACGCGTCGTCGAGGTGTCCCGTGATGAGCGCCGCCATGCCGAACGCGTACGGGATCGTCATTGCCACGAACCCCGTGTAGAGCGAGGGGGGGTGGATGGCCATGTAGAAGTTCTGGAGCAGCGGGTTCAACCCCTTGCCGTCGGCCGGCCCGCCGGCGACGAACGTTTCGAAGGGGTTGTTGTGCACCACCATGATGAAGATGAAGAACATCTCCACCGCGGCGATGATGGCGACGACCCAGGGAATCAGCTCGCGGTGGCGCTCGCGGTTGACGGCGACGGCGACCGTGCCGAAGACCGACAACAGGAACACCCAGAACATGATCGAGCCGTCGAGTCCGCCCCAGTACGACGTGATCTTGTAGACCAGCGGCTGCGCCGCATCCGAATAGCGCTGGACGTACTTGACGGCGTAATTGCCGGTCACGAACGCGTGGACCAGGATGCCGGACGCGACCGTCATCAGCGCCGCCGTCGTGTAGAACGCCCCGACGCCGCTCTCGATGAGCGCGTTCGATCGACGGCGGCCGCCGGCCACGCTCGCCGCGAGCGCGTAGCTGGCGACGACGAACGTGGCCAGCAGCACGAACGATCCGAGTGCAGCCATTTAGCTCCCCGCCGTCGCCGGCGTCTTCGGGTTGTACTTCGACGGGCACTTCGCCATCACGCCGTCGGGCTCCACCGCGAAGCCGTCCGGGTGCAGCACGCCCTTGAGCACGACCTCCGAGTTGTTCTTGAACGTGTCGGGCACCACGCCGGTATACCGCGCGTCGATGACCTGGCCGTTGAAGCGCACCTGGAACTTGTAATCGAGCGAGTCGGGACGCTGGCGCAGGCCGGCGACAAAGCCGTGCAGCTGCAGCTTCTTGTCCCGCCACGCGGACTGGTCCTTCATCACTTCGTCCACATGGATGTAGTACTCGGTGCCTTCGGAGAGGGTCGTGTACATGAGCCCGCCGAGGGCTCCCGCCAGCACCAGACAAGTCACGGCCATCTTGATCGCTTTGGGTGACATAAGGAAGTCCCGGAGTAATTCGCCCTTCAGGATACTACGCCCGAAGCCGCTTGAGCATCTGCGCGACCGTCGCGACCGGGAGCCCGACGACGTTCGACCAGGACCCCTCGATCCAGTCCACGAACCGGGCCGCCCGGCCCTGGATCCCGTACGCACCGGCCTTCCCCATCGGCTCCCCCGTACCCACGTACCACAGGATTTCTTCAAGAGAGAGGGGAAAGAGCCGTACCCGCGTCCGCGCGAGCTCCGCCAGCTCGCGGTCGCCGTCGATCACCACGACTCCGGTCAGCACCTCGTGGACCGCGCCGGACAGCGTCTTCAGCATGCGGATCGCGTCCGCTTCGTCCGCGGGCTTCGCGAGAATCTCCCCGCCGGCGACCACGGTCGTATCCGCGGCCAGGACCACGCCGCCGGATTCGCGGCGCCGGGCCGCGACGGTCCTGGCCTTCGCCCGCGCCACTCTGAGCACGTAGGCCTCAGGGGTTTCGCCGGGGAGCTCGGACTCGTCGACGTCGGCGGATTGCACCGTAAAGGCATACCCGGCAGCGGTCAGCAGCTCCGCGCGGCGCGGCGAGGCGGAGGCCAGAATCAACGTCTCCTGCATCGACGCGACATTCTATGCCGCGCGAGGCCCGGCCTGTTGCCTGGCATGGCAGAGATCGCGGTGCCGGGCGCGTATACTCAGCACGACCAGGAGGTCTTCATGACAGGGCTCTCTGCGTTGTGGCTCCCGATCCTGCTGTCCGCGGTCGGCGTCTTTGTCGTCAGCTCCGTGATTCACATGGCGTCGCCCTGGCACAAGAGCGACTACCCGAAGATGCCGAACGAAGACAGGGTGATGGACGCGCTCCGTCCGCTCGCCATCCCGCCCGGCGATTACATGGTTCCGCGGCCGGCGAGCCGCGACGACATGCGCTCACCCGCCTTTGCCGACAAGCTGAAGAAGGGGCCCGTCATGGTGCTCACCGTGATGCCCAACGGGCCCATGTCGATGGGGACGAACCTCGCGCTCTGGTTCGCCTACTGCCTGGTGGTGGGCGCGCTGGCCGCCTACGTCGCGTGGCACGCCCTGCCGCCGGGCGCGACGAATCGTGCGGTCTTCCGCTTCGTCGGCGCCACCTCGTTCATCGGGTACTCGGTCGCGCTCTGGCAGATGTCGATCTGGTACCGCCGCGCCTGGAGCACGACGATCAAGGCGACGATCGACGGAGTCATCTACGCGCTCCTGACGGCGTGCACGTTCGGCTGGCTCTGGCCCCGGTAAACCAAGGAGCGCTTCATGCCGTCGCGGATCGACGATCTCCGGGCCCACATCGCGCACCTCGAGCACGAGCTCGAGGGCGAGCTGCACGGCGCCCGCCAACGCTGGCGGTACCGCATCGACGCCGGCCGCGTCCGGTTCCAGCACGACGCGCGGCAGGGGCACCAGCGCCTGAAACAAGGGATCCCCGGCTTCATCCGGGACAGCAGTCCGCTCACCATCCTGACGGCCCCCGTCATCTACTCGCTGATCGTGCCGGTCGCGCTCCTCGATCTGTGGGTCAGCGCGTACCAGCGCGTCTGCTTTCCGATCTACGGGATCGCGCGGGTCCCTCGATCCGCGTATATCGTGATGGACCGCCAGCACCTCGCGTATCTCAACGGGATTGAGAAAGCGAATTGCGTCTTCTGCGGCTATGCGAACGGCGTCTTCGCCTATGCGCGTGAGATTGCCGGGCGCACCGAGCAGTACTGGTG
>WNFM01084902.1_pt1 | contig 15832 bp, 17 predicted proteins | sample 5400271 | NCBI WGS metagenome assembly WNFM01 (sample SAMN13153352, study PRJNA577476) | soil metagenome | isolation source: 60 cm saprolite on Douglas fir-dominated hillslope | place: USA:California | collected 2013-09-17
CTTTCAAGGCTAAAATACGGGTTCGATTCCCGTTAGCGCTACCACTCCTTTGGTTCTGATCCGCCTGCTTGTCCTTATTTACGCTTGAGTTCTGGTGTGCGATTTGCGGCGCGATTTTCGCGGGTATAAACTGGGTGTGTAACATCGGTGCAGAAACTCAAAACGCGAGCCCTCAGCGGCTAAAGCCTTATTGAGTGGATGTTACTTATCGCACGGCTGAAGCCGTGCCCTGACGAAAAATAGGTTTGCTGCACAGACTACTGCAACGGCGAGGAAATCAACCATGGCTAATCCGTTTCGCACATCCAATCCTGCGCTGAATGAGAAGGCGTTTCGCGGCGAGGTGACGCTCGGCGGGGAGGCGATGACCCTGCAGGGCACGGTGAATAAAACCGGCTTGCTGCTGCTTTGCGTCGTGGCCACGTCGGCATGGACTTGGGGCTTGGCCCAGTCGCCGACGCCGGGGGCCGCCACGCCGTGGATGATCGGCGGGTTGCTGGGCGGGATGGTGACCGCACTGGTAACGATCTTCAAGAGAAGCTGGGCGCCGATCACCGCACCGTTGTACGCGCTGCTGGAAGGATTCGCGCTCGGCGGGATCTCCGCGTTTTTTGAACGGTCTTACCACGGCATAGCGATCCAGGCAGTGGGCCTGACGTTTGGCGTGCTCTTTGTCATGCTGTTTGCGTACAAGACCGGCGTGATTCGCGCCACCGAACGGTTCAAGCTCGGCGTGATCGCGGCAACCGGCGGCATCGCCGTGTTCTACCTGGTGGTCATGCTGTTGGGCTTTTTCCACGTGAACGTGGGAATTCTCTACGGCGGCAGCTGGTGGGCAATCGCGTTCAGCCTTTTCGTGGTCGTGATCGCGGCGCTGAATTTGGTGCTGGATTTCGACATGATCGAAACCGGCGTGCGTATGGGCGCTCCGAAGTACATGGAGTGGTATGGCGCGTTTGGATTGATGGTAACGCTGATTTGGCTGTACCTGGAAATTTTGCGGCTGCTGGCGAATTCGCGCCGGCGGTAGCCGCGATGCGTCCCTAAACGCTTCCTTGTGGTTGAAAATTCCGAACGAGCGTCCTAATACATTTTGGGTCAGTCCGTTATCGAGCTAATGTTTTTGCGCGAGCGCGGTCGTAAGAGCACAGGCAAATTGCCCGTGCCACAAGGGTTTCAGCGCGATCGCGTGGTGAAACTTACGTTGGCCGCGGGTACGACGCAGGCTTGCAACGGCGGCCAGCCGGGGTCGGTGGCGGGATTACGGCATAGGGTGGCGATTGCCGGGGAGATCTGGGCGGGCGAGACTACGCCGTTGAGCGGCTCGGCGTAGACGGTGTAGCTGTGCCCTAGCGGGAGGCGCTCGATATGGTAACTGCCATCGAATTGTGCGGGGCCGGGGGCTGCGCAACTCCAGCCGGCGATGGTTCCGGCGATGACTGCACCACTGGCTTGATCCATGGCGACCACATGGGCACCGAAGATGCCTGTTACTCCTGGCGGCGATAGCGGCAAGGAGAGCGGATTGGCGGGCAAGATACGGCCGCTGATGACGCCCACGTTTACGGCGTCGGCGGGGTCGGGATACAGGATGCGAAGGCCGGTGCGATCGTCGTCGCCGAGTGGCGCGTCGGGTTGCAGCGAGCTGGGACGCGCGCCGTTGAAGGTGCCGGGCGCAGGAGCGTAGGGGTACATCATGGCGCTCCAGATGGCGGAGTGGCTGAAACCGAGAAAATGGCCGAGCTCGTGGGTGAGGACGGACTGGAGGTCGTAGGCTTGGGGAGAGGTGGGCAGCGCGGCGGGCGTTGCGAACGTGACTTGCGCATTGCTGGGGTCGAAATAAATGTCGGCGTCGAGAATTTGTCCGAGCTGTGTGGCGGCGGGGCTGCCGCCGAGCTGTTCTCCGAGCGCGTCGGAGGTAATGACGCGGGTGAAGGCGAGCACGCCCGGAGTGAAGGCACTGTCGGCTTGATCGAAACAGATGGAGTTGAGGCCATCGGAGCCGCAGGCGTTTTGCGTCGAGATGCGCCGCAGCGGCGCGACGGTAGCGGGCAGCAGAGTGGTGCCGCTGACGCCGGTCCAGACAGCGAGCGATTGCGAAATAACTTGCTCGATTTCGGTTAGGCGGGCGCTGGCGGTTTGGTTTTGCGTGAGGATGGAAACGGGACTTGTGCCGAGGGTAGTGCTCCAGCGGACCGAGATGCTGGAGGCGGCGCTTAGTTGATGGGCGCGCACGGGGCAGGCGGAGCCACCAGACACAGCGACAGGCTGGCGGACGTCGGGCACGACCTGGTTGAAGGCGTAGCCTGCGGCGGCCCGGGCGGTCCAGGCGATGTGAATTGCTACAAGCGCGATGGAGAGAATTCTTGTTGAGGTTGCGTTTTTTCGTTTGTGCATCGGGTTGTTCTCCGGCGGCAGTTTCCCATTTTTGATTTTGTGGCTTGGGTCAGTGGTGAAAGCGGCGGCCAGACCGCCGCACTCCATATGTGATTGCGGTCGCATTAATTCGTTTCGACCTTTTGTTCCAGGGCGCGGCGCAGCTTCAACTGAAAAATTCCTACGGGCAGATTGCGGATGCCACCGTGCCGGAAAGTTCGCGTGCGCGGGTCGAAAATGGGCGCCATGGCGGAGTCTTGCGTGACGGTTTCGACTCCGGTGTCCGCGTTGCGCGCGATGCGAAACGTGCCTTGCGCCCAGCCAAGCACGCGATAGGGCTCGCCGTGGCGCTCCCACAGGAATAGATAGACCTCTTCGCCCGCGCGGAATACGGGAACGCCGTCGACGTGCGAATGCAAATGACCGGAGACGCCGCCGATGGTGCGCACGGTGACGAGTCCGGGAAGAAGGCCTTTGTTGCGCTCGAGAACTTCGAAGCGGGTTTCGGTCCAAAGCTCGCCGCGCTCCCAGCGAAATTCGGAGCCGAGGCAGCGCAGCCGGGCTACCGCGGTGGATTGCTGCGCCAGATCCTCGAAGCGCAAGCGTGCGAACGTGGTCGCGTTGGCGAAGGCCGCGGTTAGACTCAGGAGCAGCATGCCAACCAAGAAACATATCCAGAGAAATCTTCTGCGTTGGGTGAAGCTCATTTCATTGCACCTCCAGCGCGCCGGTGGCGGCGGTTTTGTCCAAATTTGCGTTTTGAATGAAGAGCGTGCGCGCGCCGGGAGTCGCGGCGGCGGATATTTGCAACGTAAGGTGAATGATGCCGAGGCCAGCGGGCTGCTTGGAGATGACCGTGACGTCGCCGGGCCCGGTGACGGTGTAGGTCATGCTGGTATCCAGACCGCTGGCCGAAAACAAGCAAATGTCCGCGGCGACAACTCCGGTGGCGGGCCGCTGCAAAGGCACCGGATTTCCGGCGAGCGAGCACGAATTAGCGGTAGTGGAGAAGACGCCAAGGGCGGCGACGTTCAGGTCGACATCGGCGTTCGGGAGGGAGACGCCGGCGGTAGTGGGGTCGACGACGATGATGTCCTTGGCGGTCGCGGAGGGTGCGGCGCTGGTGAGGGAGATGATTTCATCGGAGGCATTGGGCGCGGCAACGAGTAGGGAAACGCTGTTGGAGGTTGTGCCATCAGGGTTGCGAACCTGGACGGAGAGATTGCCCGGGACAGACACATCCGCGGCGGTGACGGGTGCGGTGCATTCCGTGACGGAGTTGCACGTGGTGGTGCGCGCGGTGCCGGCGATCAGCAAGACAGAACCTGGTCCGGGAGTGGAGGCGGCGAAATTGCTGCCGTCGACGCGAAGAGTGAAGCCGTTGGCTGCGCCGGCGTAGACGCTGGAGGGATGCAGCGACAGGATGTTGGCGCCGGTGGCGATGGTGAGGTTTGCGAAGCCAGATTGGGACGGATCGTCGCCGCTGACGGCCATGACAATGAACCTGTCTGGGGACGGAGCGGAGCCGGGAACGGTGTAGACGCCATTTACGTCGATTGCGCCGCACGGGCCTGCGACCGAGCACGCGGCTCCTTGAATTTGCCAGACCACGTTTTGATTGCTGGTGCCGAGGACGGTAGCCGAAAATCCCCGCACATCAAGCGGGGCAAGCGTGACGGTGGAAGGCAGCACGGTTACGACGACATGATTGATCACAGTGATTTGTGCGGTGGCGATGCGCGTGGTATCGGCGAGGCTGGTGGCGCGCACGGTGACAGGGCTGAGAGCCGGTATTGCACCGGGGGCTTGATAGTCGACCTGCGAATTGTTGCCCGTGGTTAGCGGCTGGCAGGGATTGCTGGCCACGACGCAAATCTGGCCGACGGTGCCGGTGCCGTTGGCTATGCCGTTCACGGTCCACGTTACGGCGCTGTTGGTGCTGCCGAAGACATGGGCGGTGAGTGTGACGCGGTGATCGCCGGCGAGCGTAGCTGTGCCGGGTGAGAGAGTCACGCCGACGCCGGGCCGGATGGTTACGTTGGCTTGCGCCTTTTTTGCTGGATCGGCTTGCGGCGTCACGGTAATGGTGACGGTGTTGGGATTCGGCGGCGTTACCGGCGCTGCGAAGGTCGCGGAGTTGGATGTTGCGCCGCTGCCCGAGGCTTGCGTCGTTACTGAGGCCAGCACGCCGCAGGTTGTTCCGCTGCATCCGGTGCCGGACAGAGTCCAAGAGAGCGCGGTGCTGGGATTTGAGCCGGGGACTGGCGTGAGTGTGGAGGCGATGACGCCGGAGCCGCCGGAGGGGATGCTTGAGGGCGCTGAAAGCTGCAGGGAAAAATTGCTGGTGATCGTGACGGTGGCGGAAGCTTGCTTGGAAGAATCGGCGACGCTTTGCGCGGTTAGCGTCACCGTGGCGGGGGCGGGCAGGATTTGCGGCGCGGTGTAATTGCCGTTTGTGTCGAGCAAGCCGCATGCGACAGGACAGGCCGCGCCTGAGATGCTCCAGCGAATCCCGGCGTTCGGTTGTCCGCTGCTGCTGATTGCGGCGTGGAACGGCTGGCTTGCGCCAAGTTCTATGCCGATGACACCGGGGGTCATGACGATCGTGATGTCGCTGAGAATCGTTATGTTGGCGGAGGCTTGCTTGGCGGAGTCGGCGACGCTCTGCGCGGTTACGGTGATGGCAGCGAGCGTGGGCAAAATTTGTGGCGCGGTGTAGACGCCAGCTGTGCTGATGGTCCCGGTAGTGGGACTGCCCCCGGGGACGCCGTTGACGCTCCAGGAGACGCTGGTGTTGCTGGTACCGGTGACCGTCGCAGCGAAAGTTTGCGCGTTGCCTAAAAGCAACGAGGCGGTGTTGGGCGTTATGGTGGCGGTGATGGAAGAAGGAGTCGGCGGAGGTGGTGGCGGAAGTGGCGTGTAGCTTACGCTTCCGGTGCTGCCGGCGCAGCCTAGAGTGCACGCGGCCAAGGCGAGAAGAGTAAGAATCGGCAGCGCCACAAAGCACGGGCGCGTTGCTGTACGCGATTCATTGCGGGCGTCTTGCGGGAGGGGCCGCATGAAGTGGCGAAATGCAGGCGAAGGGCCAGGGAAGAGAGAGCGGCTGGGAGCGGGACGTTTTTGCGGAAGCGAAAGGCAGGAACGCTGTAAGCCGCTCGAATTGGGACTGTTAGGGCTGACCTTTAAGACCCAGCAGATTGCAGCGAGGGGGGTCGAACTTAGTGAGGAAACCGCATTGTGGCTCCCGTTTTGGGATTTGGCGGAACGGGCTCTGTTCCATTCCTGAACTGCCGTCCTGGGTGAACTTCAGGTTTGACTTGGCGATTTGTGTTAAACGTCTTGTGCAGGCGAACCGCGGAACGTACCGCGGCGTCTAGTAATTGAACCGGGAGGGCGAGCGCTCTTGGCTCGCACGTGAGAACGAATGCAGGAGCTGGTTCTGATCCAGCCAATTCGCGCCGCGGAGGAGTGGGGCCGAGAGGCGGCGCAGGCGGCCAAGCGTCGCGAATTTGAGGAGCGGCTCGCGGAGTGCGGGCCGCTTGCTTATCGCGTGGCGCGCAGCGTCTTGCGCAACGATGCCGACGCAGAAGATGTCGCGCAGGAAGCGTTGCTGCGGGCGTACCGGCGGTTTGATGGCTTGCGCGATGCGCAACGGTTTCGCGGGTGGCTGGTGCGCATCGTGTTTCGGTTGGCCCTGGACCGGGCTCGCTCGGCGAAACGGCGCGAGGTGCGCGAAACGGAGTGGGCGCAGCCAGCGAGGCGTCCTGCGCCGGCTACAGCCGAGGAACTTGCGGCGTCGAGCGAATTCCAGGCGCACTTCGACCGCGCATTGGATGCGCTGCCGGACAAGCTGCGGCTGGTGCTGCTGCTTGCGGCGATGGAGGGCCATACGCTGGAAGAAGTTGCGGCGATGCTGGGCTTGCCGATCGGCACGGTGAAGTCACGGCTGTTCGCCGGCAGAAAGAAATTAGCGGAGAAGCTGCAATGCTATGTGACAAGTACAAAGAAGCGTTGATCGAGGCCGCCGCGAGCGGCGCTGCGTTGCCGGTCCCGGTGCGTGAGCATGTTGACATCTGCGCGGACTGTCAGGCCAGCATAGTTGCCGAGAAAATGCTCTTCGCCGCCATTGACTCAAGTCTTCACGAGCGCGCCAACTCCAAGTGCCGCGGAAGCTTTGCGTCCCGCGTGGAAACTGCGCTCAACAAACAGCCAAAAAGTCAGCGAGCTATTGCTCCGGCATGGGCCCTGGCCACCGCAACTGCGATCCTTGCCTGCATGGTTTTTGGCGCCCAAGCATTCCGACAACACATCCGACACCCTCAAGTCACTGCCGGGGCAGAACCGAAGCTTGCCCAAGCCAATTTGAGATTGTCGAAGCCCGAAATTGCCCGCAAGGGGCTCTCGATAGGCAAGGCGCTTCCTAATCATCATCCTCGAAATACGCAGCCCGACCTTCATGTCGTGCGCGAGCCAGAGGTTCTCGTCCCGCCCGATGAGCGAGAAGCTTTTGCCAAATTTGTTGCCGGCTCGCAGCAGACGCAAGGACTGGCGCAAGCGCTTTTGCATCAGGCGCCTGCCAAAGAAGATTCTTTTCCGCTGGAATTGATTCAAATAGCACAGCTTGAGATCAAACCGCTGGAGTCGCAGGATGATGAGCAAGGTCGCGTCGAGAAATAAATGGGTTCCGCCTCAGAAATGCATATTTCAGGAGGAACAATGAAGCGAAGCATTCAGCTGGTTCTAGTTTTCACGAGTCTAGCGATCTTCTCCTCCGTATCGACCGCGCAAGAGAATAAGAAAAGCGACGAGAGACCGAAAAGCGAAACCCGCGAACTTAAGCCCGTTCCGGTCAAAGTTCAGATCGTATTTACAGAGTTTGACGGCGATAAGAAGGTCAAAAGCCTTCCCTACACCACATTGATCGGCGTGGATCACGGACCGGAGTTGGCCAAGCTGCGTGTCGGTACGCGTATTCCAGTTTATGTAGGGGGAAGCCCAGGTGGGATGCAGTATTTGGATGTGGGCACGAATGTAGACTGCCGAGCGCATCGGATAAATGATGTGAGTTTCGGTGTCCAACTAATGTTCGAGCGCTCGTGGGTGGACGGCGACATTCCCGTCGCCTTTGAAAAGTCCGTGCCGCAGGCAAATGGCCCGGGTTTGACGCAGTTCAATGAACCAGTGATTCGGCAATTCAAAGCGGAGTTGAACCTGATTATGCGCGACGGGCAAACCGTGGAGAGCACAATCGGGACCGACCCGAGCACCGGAAGAGTGTCGAAAATCGAAGTGACTCTTATCGTACTCAAGTAACTGGCCGCTTTAACGTTGTAACTAAAAACGCAAGTCTCAATCAAAATGGAAACGCGGGAGCGGCTCGCCACTGCTGCGTGGCGCGCGCATCTCCCGCGCTGGCATGGCGTTAACGTGCCGGCTTATTTGGTTCTGCTGTCGTGGCGCAGGTCTTTGCGGTCCTTGTGCAGGTCGCGCTTGTCTTTGTTGATATCGCGCTGGTTCTGGTTGCGGTCTGTGCGGTCGGCGGTCAAGTTGCTTTTGTCTTTGTTTATGTCGCGCTGATCCTTGTTGCGGTCGACGCGGTCGGCCCTTAGGTCCTTGCGGTCGGCCTGGGCTTGGGCGCTGTTCACGCCGTATTTCGCGTCATCCTTGCGCAGGTCGCGCCTGTCCTTGTTGATATCGCGCTGGTCCTGATTACGGTCAACGCGGTCTTTCGCCAGGTCGCGGCGATCGTGATTGATGTCGCGCTGATCGGCGTTGCGGTCCACGCGATCCTTCGCCAGGTCTTGCTTGTCCTGGCGAATGTCTTTCTTGTCGCTGTGGATGTCCTGCTGTTGCGGGGCCGGTTCCGGAGCTTGCGCGTAGGCGCCACCGACGAGCAATCCGGCAACACCGAGCACGAGCACACTTCGCCTCAGGAATGGTTGAGCGTTCATCATCTCTCTCCTTTTGGGGACGCTCCGAGACCTGTTTCGGATCTGCAGAAAAAACACTTTTCGCCGGAGAAAGTTTCGGTACAGGCGGTGCTGAGGTTTAGTTAGGCCGCTAACCTACTGTTGCATCATAGACCTACGGAAGGCGTCGAGGATGCCGTTTACGAACGCGCCGGAATCCTCCCCGGAGAATTTTTTGGCGAGGTCGACGGCTTCGTTCAGAACGACTTTGGGCGGCGTGTCGGAGCAGCGCAGTTCGTGCATGGCGAGGCGCAGGATGGCGCGATCGATGGCGGCGAGGCGCTCGAAGCGCCAGTTCTCCGCGTGCTTGACAATGATTTCGTCGAGCACAGTGACTTCTTTCGCGGCACCCTCGAATAAGCGGTTGGCAAACTCGCGTGTCGTGTCGGCGGCTTTTGCGGCGCGCCAGAATTTTGCTTCGAGTTTGGCAGGGTCCTGCTGGCTCATGTCCCACTGGAAGAGCATCTGCATGGCAAACTCGCGGGATTTGGTGCGCAGGGAGGACATGTTATTTATGCCGCGTCTTTCGCGATGGAGGAGTTTTGGGTGCGACGGAGGAAGATTTTCGGCCCGCGAGCTTTCGCGAAAGCTGAGCCATTTCGATGGCGGCCAGGCCTGCTTCAAAACCCTTGTTGCCGCCCTTGAGACCGGCTCGGTCGATGGCTTGCTCGAGAGTGTCGCAGGTCAACACGCAAAAGATGATGGGGAGGCCGGTGTCCATTTGCGCGAGCTGCAATCCGCGCGAGGTTTCGGAGCAAACGTAATCGTAATGCGCGGTTTCGCCGCGCAGAATGCAACCGATGGCGATGAGCGCATCGTAACGGCCGGTGGCGGCGAGTTTTTTTGCTGCGAGCGGCAGTTCAAAAGCGCCGGGGACACGAACCGCGTCGACGTTTTCGCTGGCGGCACCGGCGCGCTCGAGGGCATCGACGGCCGCGGCTAGCAGACGCTCGGTAATAAAGCTGTTGAAGCGGCTCACAACGATTCCAAAGCGCAGACCGGACGCGGTCAGTTCGCCGTTGATCGAGCGGGGCTGGAGTTTATCGGCCATCACTAGTTTCGTTATTTGCCCTTAAAGTCCGCTTTCCTTTTTTCGAGGAAAGCTTTGGTGCCTTCGCGCATGTCTTCGGTGGCACAGGAGAGGCCGAACAAAGTGGCTTCCAGGAACAGGCCTTCTTCCTGAGGCATCTCGACGCCGCGCTCGACGGCTTCCATGGTGTACTTCACGGCGAGCGGGGCGTTGGCGATGATTTTTTTCGCCATCGCTTCCGCGGCGGGCAGAAGCTCCGCCGGCTCGTAAATGTGATTGACGAGGCCGATGCGTAGCGCCTCTTCGGCGGTAATCATTTCGCCGGTGAGGCACAGCTCGTGCGCGATGCCTTTGCCGCAAAGCCGCGCTAGGCGCTGCGAACCGCCGTAGCCGGGGATGATGCCGAGTTTCACTTCTGGCTGGCCGAGCTTGGCGGTTTTGCTGGCGAGCCGGATGGTGGAGGAAAGGGCCAGCTCGCAACCGCCGCCGAGCGCGAATCCATTGATGGCGCAGATCGAAGGCTTTCCAAGCGTCTCTAGCAGACGGAAGACGCTTTGGCCGAAGAGCGAAAAATCCTTGCCGTCCACCGGAGTGCGCTGAGCAAGCTCGCCGATGTCGGCTCCCGCGACGAATGATTTTTCTCCTGAGCCGGTAAGAATCAGTACACGGATGAAAGAATCGTCGCGGGCTTCGAGCAGCGCGTCGCGCAGCTCTTCGATTGTCCTGCGATTCAGCGCATTCAGCACCTTCGGGCGATTGAAGGTGATGTAGGCGATGCCGTCTTTTTTCTCAAACAGAATGTTTTCGTAAGCCATGTTCTCGTCACAATCTCAAAATTTCATTGCTTTTGGCTTTTGCGGATCGGAATAGTCGTAGAAGCCGCGTCCGGCTTTGCGGCCGTTCCAGCCGGCGAGCACCATGCGTTTGAGCAGCGGCGGCGACGCAAAACGGCGCTCGCGGAATTCGTCGAACATAATGTTCGCGATGTAATAGGTGGTGTCCAGGCCGACGAAATCGAGAAGGGTCAGCGGCCCCATCGGATGTCCGCAGCCGAGCTTCATGGAGTTGTCGATGTCCTCGATCGAGCCGACGCCTTCTTCGAGCGCACGAATAGCGTCGAGCAGATAGGGCACGAGAAGGCGATTGACGATGAATCCGGTGCTATCGTGGGCGCGCACCGGCGTTTTCCCAAGCTTCGCGCCGAACGCCACCATTTCTTCATACACAGCCGGATCGGTGGCGATGGTTTTTACAACTTCGACAAGCTTCATCACCGGAACGGGATTGAAAAAATGGAGGCCGACGAAGCGCTGCGGCCGCTTGGTGGCCGTGGCGATTTCGGTGATGGTCAGCGAAGAAGTGTTGCTGGCAAAAATCGTGGAGGCGGGGCAAAGGGCATCAAGAGCGCCAAATAGCTCGCGCTTGGCCGGAAGCTGCTCGATGATGGCCTCGACGATTACATCACAATCCTTCAGGTCCTGCAGCGCGGTTGTACCCTTCAACCGGCCGCGAATCTCGTTCTTTTGCGCTTCGGTGATGTTGCCCTTTTCCACCAGGCGGGCGAGATTTTTCTCGATGCTCTTCAATCCTTTGTCGACAATCTCCGGGCTGACCTCACGGACGATGGTGGGGAAGCCGGCTTGCGCCGAGACTTGCGCGATTCCCGAACCCATCAAGCCACACCCGACGACGCCCACTTTTTGAATCGCCATTCTGTTCCTCTGTAGGAAATGCCGCGGACAGTCGCCAAGGAGCGGCAAAACACCCGCAAGAATACTATTTGTCAGCAGGCAAAAGTGTAGCAGAAACGCTGCGAACTAGTTGTAAAGGGCCTCGACGACCATGGCGATGCCCTGGCCGCCGCCGATGCACGCTGTTGCCAGTCCGTAGCGCAGATTATTGCGGCGCAGTTCATTCAGGATGGTGATGACCAAACGCGTTCCTGACGCGCCGAGTGGGTGGCCGAGCGCGATGGCGCCGCCGTTTACGTTGGTTTTGTCGCGATTCAATCCCAGGACTTTTTCGACTGCAAGGTACTGCGCAGCAAACGCCTCGTTGACCTCGACGCGGTCCATCTGATCGAGCGTGAGGCCCGCGAGCTTCAGCGCTTTTTGCGATGAGGGCACCGGCCCGATGCCCATGATGCTGGGGTCGACGCCGGCGACGGCCCAGGAAATAATTCGGCCGACAGGTTTCAGGCCTTGTTCTTTCGCCGTTTTCTCCCGCGTTACGACCACCGCCGCAGCGCCATCGACGATGCCGCTGGCATTTCCCGCGGTGACGATTCCGTCCTTCTTGAACGACGTCGGCAATTTTTCGAGGATCTCCATGGTGGTGTCCGGCCGGCGATGATCATCTTCGCTGACCACGATGGTTTTTTTGCCCTGCTTCACTTCGACGGGAACCAACTCTTCTCGGATGCGGCACGCTTTGTACGCAGCCTCCGCTGCTTGCTGGCTGCGTAGGGCGTAGGCGTCTGCATCTTTGCGCGTAATTCCTTGCTGCTCCGCCAACTTTTCTGCGGTTAGCGCCATGGGCAATCCGCAGTAGGAATCCGTCAGGCCGGCCATTAGTGAATCCTCCAGCGCGCCGCCGCCGAGCTTCAATCCGGTGCGCGCGCCGCGGATTACGAAGGGCGCCTGCGTCATGTTCTCCATACCGCCGGCGAGGACCATATTTGCTTCGCCGAGCAGCAGCCTCTGCGCGCCTTGCGCGATGGCTTCGATGCCGGAGCCGCACAGCCGATTCACAGTCACCGCGGGAGTTTCCATTCTTAGACCGGCTTTCAGTCCCACGTGCCGCGCGCCATAGAGCGCGTCCGCGCTAGTCTGCATGACGTTGCCGAAAATCGCGTGATCGATCTCCGCAGGGTCGGCCCCGGAGCGGCGAATCGCTTCTTTCGACGCGTGCGCGGCCAAATCGATCGCGGAAACATCCGAAAATGAGCCGGTGTAGCGCACCATGGGCGTGCGTGCTCCGGCAACAATTACCACATCGGTCGGAAACATAATTTTCCTCTCTTATTCGCCGCTAGACTTTGGGGCTTTCCAGCGCCACGACGGTGTCGCCGCCGCGTTTGCGCGCCTCTTCGACGCTCAGCTCGGCGCGATTGATCAGATCCGTAACAATATCCTCGCTCTCGTAATCCGACTTCGCGACGGCCTCGACGATTCCGGCGCTGAGCGTGACTTGCGTGGAATCCCAGGGCGGTTTCAAACCAGACGCCGCCCGCCGCAGCTTATCCGCCAGGTTCTGCGCGCCGGCCAGGCTGGTATCCGGCAGGATGAACGCCAGGGACCACGAGGTATATTTTACCGCGACATCGTTCTGGCGCACGATAGGTTGCAGGGAGCGCGCCAACTGCTCCAGAAAACGCTCGACCGGCGATTCGCCTTGCTGGCGCAGGATTTCCGCGCCACGGTCAATTTGCAGAATGGCCAGAGACAGCGGCGTGCCTTGCGTGCGCGAGCGATCCGCTTCGGTTAAGAGGCAACTCTGGTACGAACTGCGGCTGAGCAATCCGGTGCGCTCATCGGAGACGCCCATGCGCCGCACCAGGGAGCGCAGGCGCGTGTGGCTGACGCTCATGAGCATCTGATCGCCGATGGCTTGCAGGAAGTAGGCTTCGTTTGGCTTCCACTTGTGCGCTTCGGCGTGTGCAACGATCAGCATGCCGGCGGGGCTTTGCGTCTCTTTGTCGCTAAGGCTGACTCCGAGAGCGGTGTTGACGCCCATCTCTTTCAGAATCGAGCTGCCGGCGGCGTTCAGGGTCAAGCCGCCTAATTCATCGGGCTGCGCTTTTTCCATCTGCGCAAGCAACAGAACTACTTGCGCGCCGGGAGTGGCACGCACGCCCGCGGCGCAGAATTCCGCGGCCATCTCCGGCGGGCGCCCCGGCGCGCCAAACACGGCAAGCGCGCGAGAACAATGCAAATAGGCGCCGACTTCGTTGACGGCGGTGTTCAACATGGCGCGCGGTGTCTGTTGGCGGAAAATCTTTTGATTGATCTCGGAGATTTTCGCGAGGTCGCGGAGCGTCTCCGCCGTGTAGATTCCGGTCTTCTGGGTGAGACCTGCGCCTAGCGATTCCGGTACGGCGTCGACCTGGCGGGGAGGCGCGGTAGGTTCTGCTTTGGGACGCGAAGAGCCAGGCGGCCACCAATTCGCGGTCTGATAGAGGCTCCGCAGACGCGTATTGCGTTCTTCTTCGCCGGGGAACGTGGCGGCGATTTTTTGCAGGCGCTCCAGCGCTTTGTTCTGGAGCGAATACTGCAAGAAAATCTCCGTCTGGACGATGAGATCTTCGAGCGCCTGCGCGTGCCGCGCGTCTCCGCCGACCGATGCCGATGTGCTCACGGTGTCCGCGGTCGAGGACTGGGTGTGCACGGAGCGCGGCGGCCCGGCGGTTCCGGACTTGCTCAGGCGGGCGCCGAGGCGTTTCAAAGTTGAATCGTCGACGCGCCCATGCAACTTCTGCAGGCGTTCCTGGTTGCGGTGATCGTAGGGATCGATGTCGAGCAGCTTCTCGAGCGCGTCGGAGGCTTTGTCAACGTTGCCGGCCTTCAGATACAAATCAAAAAGTTTAATCAGAATTTCAAAGTACTGCGTCTCGCGATTCGCCTCGATGTAGAACTTTGCGCAGTACGCGCGATAAAGTCATTCTGTTTGCCGTCCGCATACATCCGGCCCTTGATCACTTGCAGGACTTCCACCGACTTGGAATCTTGCCCCGCTTTGCCGTAGACATCGACCAGGTCGAAAAAGCGCGAGAATCCTTGATTTTTATCCTTCAGCAGCCGCTCTAGAATTTCCCGCGCGCGGTCCAGCTGGCCGCTGCGCATCAACGCATCGGCAAAAGTGTCCAAAAAGGTTGCATCGCTGTCCGTCGCGGCAAATTGCTCCAGCAGCGCGGCTGCCTGCTTGGCATCGCCGGCTCGCAAGGTCGCCTCGGCGTAGAGGAGCGCCACGCTGCGCTCCTGCGGCGCCAGTTTGTGCGCGCGTCCAAACAGCCGCATGGCCTCCTCCGGCGTGCCGCCGGCCGTCGCCAATTGCCCTGCGCGCAGAAATGCTTTTGCCGCCAGCGCGTTCTTGCCTAGCCGCTCCGCCGTTTCCGCCACGCGAAGCTGGCGGGTTAAGTTCTCCGGATCGAGTTGCGCGGTGCGCTCCAGGCAAAACAGCGCATCTTCTTGGCGGCCTGCCTCCACGAACAAGTCCGCGGCCTTGGAGTACTGCTCCATGGCTTCGTCGTTGTGGTTCAGCTTCTGCTGCAGGAAGGCGTAGCGCGCGATGCGCTCGGGAGGCTGCGGGGAAGCGGCGCTGCGCAGGAAGCGGTTGTATATCGCCAGAGCAATCCGTAGTAAACGGAGGCGCGGTCCGGCTGATCCGCGCGCGCGTAGAGGTCTCCTAATGCCTGCGTGGCTTCCTGGTGCTGCGGCGATTCGTCGAGCACGGCTTTGTAAGCCGCGATCGCATCCTCGACGCGGTTCTTCTCCAGGAATCGCTTGGCGCGATCCAGATGCTTGCTGACGTCTGCGGCCATCCGTTGCGGTTGCCTTTGCGGTTTTCTTGAAAGCGAGCGGGGCGCCGCGCATTTCCTGCGCTAGCGGCCCGTTGTCACTATATACCGCTGGGCGAGAGGGGGCAAAACGCATGCAATCCGCGATGTGGTATGCGGCAAGGGAGTCCCCCAAGGCGCGATTTGCCGTCTTGCCTTTTTCCTTGACAGCGCCTCCGGGGATATATATTGTTCCGTAAATATTTTGTGTTTATTATACAATTATCTTAGATTATTGGATTGTTGGGAAATCGGCGCTCGGGACACCCGGCCCCCGGAGGGCTTTACGGTTCTTCATCGCAAACTTGTAGCGGTCGCAGCGGCGACTTTGCTGGTTGGGGGACCATCGCCTGCTAAAATTGTGCCGCTGGGCATCGTCACGCACGCGGAGCGGGCGCACTTGGGCGAAGGCACCGCTTCCGCCGGGAGCACTATTTATGATGGCGACCGGCTCTCTACCGAGGCTGGCGGCGTCTTGCGCATTAGTGGACTCGGCCTCACGCTGCAACTCGACGCACAGTCGACTCTCTTACTTCGCCATCCCGCCACTCCGGAGGGCAACATTGTGGCGGAACTCTCTTCCGGCACCCTGGTCTTTTCCGTGGCCCGGACTGGGAACATCGAGGTTGTGGTAAACGATGCCTTGATCCGCCCGACAGCCACTGCTCCCACCACTGCGCAGATTCGAGTTGTGAATCCCAAAGAATTGCGTATTTACGCGCAGAGGGGGGCTTTGGAATTTTCTTATCACGGCGAAAGCGCTGTGATAGCGGAGGGCGCGGCGTACCGCGTCCTTCTCGATCCTTCCGAAACGGAAGCCGCCGCGCAATTAGAAAAGATCAGAAAAAAGCCCGCTAAGTGGGGCTCCAAGTTCGTCCTATTGGCGATCGGCATTGCGGCGGG
>WNFM01306740.1_pt3 | contig 15829 bp, 15 predicted proteins | sample 5400271 | NCBI WGS metagenome assembly WNFM01 (sample SAMN13153352, study PRJNA577476) | soil metagenome | isolation source: 60 cm saprolite on Douglas fir-dominated hillslope | place: USA:California | collected 2013-09-17
ACACCATGAAGAACTTCACCTATGCCGCGCTGCTGGAGTACGAGGGCGACACCCATGAGGGCTGGGCGGAGTTCCTCGCCCGCAAGTTCCTCGACACCTACCCGCAGATGGAATGGCTCCGGGTCCGGGAGCGGGAGCTGCCCTTCGCCGCCCGCTCCGAGAAGCTCTTCGAGGGCCCACGCCGGGACGAGTACGGGGTTGTCGAGCTGGAGATCGGCCGCGACGGCATCCGCTTCCTCCAGGCCGGGGTGGTCGAGCTGCGGCTGGTGAAGCTCACCGGGAGCGCCTTCACCAGCTTCCAGCGGGATGAGTACACGACGCTGCCGGACCGGGTGGACCGCCCTCTCTACATCTTCTGCGACGTCCGCTGGAAGTACGCCGACCCGTCCCGGCCGATCGACCCCCACGAGGTGGCGGGCGCGGTCCGGGAGGTCTTCGACCGCTTCGTCAGCATGTCCATCCAGCACCTCCTCAACGAGATCGGCGGGGTGCTCCTCGACCGCTATCCACAGGCCGGCGAGTTCAGCTTCGAGGCCCAGAACCGCCTCAGCGACCCCAAGCCGGCCCACGGCCTGATCGGCCTGACGGTCAGCCGGTGAGCGAGGCCACCGAGCGCGGTTACTCGGGCACGCCGCTGCCCCGCAAGCTGGGGATCAGGGAAGGCTCCGAGGTGCTGATCACCGCGGAGGGTGACGGCCAGCGGCTCGGGGGTCCCTACGACGTGATCGTCCTCTTCGCCCAGACCCGAGCTGAGATCGAACGCCGCTTCGCCAAGCTGGCCGCCCGCCTGGAGCCGAATGGGCGGCTCTGGATCGGCTGGCCCAAGCGGGCCTCGGGCATACCGACCGACATCACCGAGAACGTGCTGCGCGAGGTCATTCTCCCCAGCGGCCTGGTCGACAACAAGGTGGCCGCCATCGACGAGAAATGGTCGGGCCTGCAGTTCGTGTGGCGGCTGAAGAACCGGCCGGCCTAGATCACCCTCCCCACCTCGTGGGGAGGGTACCGGGTTACTTAGGGCTTAGGGCCCTTCGCCCTCGCCTTCTCGACCGCCTCCAGGGCCGACTTGAGGTCCTTCAGCCACTCGGCCTGCTTCTCGGCCACGAGCCTGACGCACCAGTTGAGCGCCTCGCTCCTGCTCCGCGCCACACCGGCCGCGATGAGCGTGTCAAGGACCTGCCGCTCCGGCTGCCGCAAGCGCGTCATGACCGGCATCGAGAGGGTCGTGTAAGTCTCCTTCAGGTCACCGACGGCCGCGGCCCAGGACACCTTGCGGCGGAACTTGCGCTGGCCTTCCTCTGCGATCCGCATTCGCTGCTCGCGGCTCTCCTCCCGGAAGCGGGCGATCCGGCCCTCCCTGGCGGCCGCGTCGGCTGCGCCGTCTTCGGGAAGCTCGACGGTCACAAGGATCTCGTCGCCGTCCACCTCGACCTCCGGCTGCGCTTTTGACCAGCCCTCCGGAACGCGCGCCGCGAACCAGGCGCGCACGTCGGACTCACCGGGCATTTCGATTACAAGATTACATCCGTAGAGTGCAACCGAGACCTGGCGCCCCGTGTTGAACAAGATGAAGTGATCACCACGAAGGACTTCGAGCGGATGGTGGAGACCCACCAGCACCGGATCTACGCCTTCGCCCTCAACCTTTCCGGTAACGCCGCCGACGCCGAGGAGATCGCCCAGGACGCCTTCGTCCGGGCCCATCGAGCGCTGGCCGGCTACGACGCCGGCCGGGTCCGCGACCTCAAGGTCTCCGCCTGGCTCCACCGCATCGCGCTCAACGTGTTCCGCAACCGCGTCCGGCGCCGGGTACGGGAAACCGTCCCTCTCGAGTCGATCGCCGAGCCTCGTGCCAACGGGCTCGGCCCGGAGGACCTGCACGACCTCCGCTCGGCGGTCCTCGGGCTCCCCGCGCGCTACCGCGAGGCGGTGGTCCTCCGCCACGTCCAGGGCTTCAACTACGACGAGATCGCCGACGTCCTCGGCGTGCCTTCGGGCACCGCCAAGTCGAACGTCCATCGCGGTCTCGCGATCCTCAAGGAGGAGCTTCGATGAGCATCACCGATCAGCTCGCCCGGCTGGGCGAGGTCACCGCGCCGGCCACCCTTCTGCCCAACCTCCTGGCGGCGGTCGCCGGCGACCAGTACGGGCTTCTTGAAGACGAGGTCTGGCCCCTCTGGATCGCCTGGAACCGCGATGGCGTCTCGGCCGTCATGCGGGCGGATGAGAACGACGAGGCCGCCTTCAGGGCCTGGTTCGGCAGGGAGTTCGGCCGACCCCTCCGGCGTGCCGGGTCGGTCCCCGCCTCGCTGCGCCGGGCGCGCCGCTACGACCTGAGCGAGCAGACGCCCTTCGAGCGCGACGTGCTCCTCAAGACCGCCCAGATCCCCCGCGGCCAGGTGCGCACCTACAGCTGGGTTGCCAGGGAGATCGGGCGACCGGCCGCGGTTCGGGCGGTGGGCACGGCGCTGGCCAACAACCCGATCCCGGTCTTCATCCCCTGCCACCGCGTCATCCGAACCGACGGCATCATCGGCAACTACGGCGCCGGCGGGCCGGAGGCGAAGAAGCAGATCCTCGCGGCCGAGGGCGTCGACACCGCCGAGATGGAGCGCCTGGCGCAGGCCCGGGTCCGCTTCTTCGGGAGCCGGACGACGCACATCTTCTGCCTCCCCACCTGCCACAACGCCCGCCGGGTCCAGCCCCGCTACCAGCTCGAGTTCCACACCGAGAGCGAGGCGCGCGCGCAGGGCTACCGTCCCTGCAAGGTCTGCCGTCCGGTGGCCGCCTAGTTGGACTTTTCTTTACCCGCTCCTCTTCAGCAGCCCCAGGCGCTTGGCCCGCCGCTCGGCCCAGGCGAAGACGGCCAGGCCGGTTGGGATCAGGACGATGCCCATCAGCGTCAGGAGGCCGATCGTGGGCAGCTCAGCGGCCAGGCTGCGGCCGTCGAGCAGGCAGTCGCGGATCCCCGCCAAGGTGTAGGTGAGTGGAGACAGGTAGCCCGCCGCCTGGAGCGGCCAGGGCAGCACGGTCAACGGGTAGTAGACACCTGAGACGAGGAGCAGGAAGCCCTGGATCGCCATCGCCATCTGGTCGCCCTTCTCGGGCGAGAGCAGCGGTAGAACCGCCGCCAGGATCCCGATCCCGACCAGCGGCAGGGTGGCCGCGCCGAGGACCGCCGCCGCCCCGAGCAGGTCGGACCGGGAAAGGTCCAGGTTGAACAGGGGGATCGCGAAGGCGAGCACGATCGCCGAGCGGATCAGGCCGTAGACGATCGCGAACAGGCAGATCCCCAGCAGGTGGGTGACGCGCCGGACGGGCGCCATGAAGGTGTACTCGATGGTGCCCTCCCAGCGCTCCCAGCTGATCGCGAAGGAGACGTCGAAGAAGACGCTCGAGAGGTAGCTCCAGATCAGCGACCCGACCAACAGGTAGAGCTGGGTGCGATGGAACGCCGTGCCGCCGAGGACGCCCCTGCCCAGGCCGGACGCCAGGTACCCGATGCTGAGGACGCTGACGAGGCTGTAGAAGAGCCAGAGCACCTCCCACGCCCAGTAGCGCTTGACGAGCGTGGACTGGCGGGCTGCAAACCCGAAGAACGCGGTCGCCTCCTGGCGCAGGCCGAAGTCCAGCGCTGGACGACCTAGGCCGGGGACAAGGCTCATCCGGCTTCCTCCTCTTCCTGGTCTTCGTCCAGGCTTCGCCCGGAGAGCTGCATGAAAACCTCCTCCAGGTTGGGTTGGGCAAACCGCCGGCAGAGCTCGGCGGGCGTGCCGTCGGCGAGGACCTTGCCGCGATCGAGCATGACCACCCGGTCGCTCAACGCCGCCGCCTCGGCGAGGTCGTGGGTGCAGAGGAGGACGGTGACCTCGCGTTCGCTTCGAAGGGTGGCGAGCAGCTCCTGGACCTCGCGCTTGGAGCGTGGGTCGAGCCCCGTGGTGGGCTCGTCGAGGAGCAGCAGCGACGGCGTGGTCATGAAGCTGCGGGCGATCGCCACCTTCTGCTGCTGGCCTCGCGACAGCTGCTTCATCGGCCGGTCGAGAGCGTCCGCGGGCAGGCCGAGCCGGCGCAGCAGCTCCTCGACCCGGCCCCGGGTTCCCCGGTCGGCGCTCCCATAGAGGCGGGCGGCGTAGAGCATGTTCTCCCAGCAGCTCAGCTCCTTGAAGAAGGACGCCTCCACCGAGACCCGGTTGATGTGGCGGCGCACCGAGGCCGCCTCGGCGACCACGTCCAGGCCGAAGACGCGCGCCGATCCGACGTCGGGCGTGAGCAGCGTTCCGAGGATCCGGATGAGCGTCGACTTGCCGCTCCCGTTGGGACCGATGATCCCGGTGACGCCGCCCGTCGCCAGCTCCAGGTCGAGCGGCTCCAGCGCGACCTTCACCTCCCGCTGGCGGGTCCACCAGGCGTGCCTGGACCGGCGCTTCCAGAAGCCGAAGCGCTTGCCGACGCCGACGAGGTTCACAGCTGGTTGTTCATTCATTCACACACTTCCTGGGGCAAACAAAAAAGGACCGGGCGGGAGAACCGCACCGATCCTTTGTGGTTTCTGTTGCTGCTAGCGGAAGGTCATAGGAAGGTACTCAATGTGCGGTCTCGAGAGGGCAGGCTTCGCCCCTGCGGAGCCTGTCGACGAGCGTGATGCATTGCATACCTGGCGTTCGCCAGCTTAACACGAAGGCTTCAGAGCACTTTCAACCCGCCAGTGGTGCGTGTGGTAATTGGGTCGACACACCACTAGCTAAGCTGGGGACGAGATGGCGCTGACCGTCCCCCTCGTCCCCCTCTACGGTCAGGCCGCCCTCAGCGATCTCACGCCCTCCCTCCTCGCCGCACTCGGCCTGTCAGGTCATCGCAACCCGCTCAACCTCGCGCCGGTCGGCAATGCCTGCCTGCTCCTCGTCGACGGCCTCGGCTGGGACATGGTTCGGGACAACCCGAAACAGGCTCCCTTCCTGGCGGGACTTGCCGGCGGCGAGCGCGGCCGTTCGATCAGCGCCGGCTTCCCCTCCAGCACGGCGGTCAGCATCGCCTCGATCGGGACCGGCAAGACCCCCGGCGAGCACGGGATCGTCGGCTACACGATGAGCGTCCCCGGCTACGACCGGGCGATGAACAACCTGCGCTGGACGCTCCACGGGCCCGGCCCTCACGTCGACCTCCGGAGCATCGTCGTCCCCGAGGACCTTCAGCCCGACCCGACCAGCTTCCAGCTCGCCGAGGAGGGCGGTGTCAACGCCTACACCGTCGGGCCGCGCGAGCACATGACCAGCGGGCTCACCCGCGCCGCTCTGCGGGGCGCCCAGTACCGGCCGGCCTTCTCGATGGGCGACCTCGCCGGCGAGGCCATCTCGGCGCTGAAGGCGCCCGGGCGGAGCTTCGTCTACGCCTACCATCCCGACCTCGACATGACCGGGCACGTTCGCGGCGTCGGGTCGCACGCCTGGCGGCTCCAGCTGGGCCTGGTCGACCAGCTGGCCCAGGCGCTGGCGGAGCGGCTGCCCCGGGACAGCACCCTGGTCATAACCGGGGACCACGGCATGGTCGACGTGGCGCCCGAGGACCGGATCGACTTCGACCAGGAGCCGGCACTCCAGCCGGGCGTTCGGCTGCTGGCCGGCGAGCCGCGGGCGCGCCATGTCTACACCCGGAACGGCGCCCAGAGGGAAGTCCTCGCCGCCTGGCGGGAACGGCTGGCGGACCGGATGTGGGTCCTCGAGCGGGAGGACGCCATCGAGCGGGGCTGGTTCGGACCGACCGTCAGCGACGCCGCCCGGGTGCGGATCGGTGACGTGATCGCGGCCGCCCGCAGCCCGGTCGGGATCGTCCAGCCGAGCGTGCTCAGCGTGGAAGCGCTGCTGGTCGGCCACCACGGTTCGCTGACCGCCGCCGAGCAGCTCGTCCCCTTCCTCAGTGTCACCAACTGAAGGGAGAAGCGATGCCGCTCGAGCAGTACAAGGAGAAGCGCGACTTCAAGAAGACGCCCGAGCCGGAGGGCGCCACCGGGAAGGCGGCCGCGAGGAAGACGAAGCTGCCCCGCTTCGTGGTCCAGGAGCACCACGCCACCAGCCTGCACTGGGACTTCCGGCTCGAACGCGATGGCGTGCTGGTCTCCTGGGCGGTGCCCAAGGGGATCCCACCGGACCCGAAGCGGAACCACCTCGCGGTCCACGTCGAGGACCATCCTCTCTCCTACTTCGACTTCGCGGGCGAGATACCGGAGGGCAACTACGGGGCCGGCCAGGTGTCGGTCTGGGACACCGGCACCTACGAGGTGATCAAGTGGACCGAGCGCGAGGTGATGGTGGTCCTCCATGGCAAGCGGGTCGAGGGCCGCTACGTGCTCTTCCACACCGGCGGCAAGAACTGGATGATCCACCGTATGGACCCGCCCCAGGACCCGGGCTGGGAGCCGATGCCGGAGCGGATCGAACCGATGGCGGCAAAGCTGGCCCTCGGCATCCCGCGCGACCAGGAGAGGTACGGCTTCGAGTTCAAGTGGGATGGCGTGCGGGGCGTGGCCTTCTGCTCCGGCGGGCGGCTGCGCCTCCAGAGCCGGACCCTCGAGGACATCACCGCCCGCTACCCCGAGCTGCGCGAGATGGCCGCCGCGATCGGCTCCCGAGAGCTCGTCCTCGACGGCGAGGTGATCGCCGTGGACAAGAGCGGCCGCCCCAGCTTCGAGCTCCTCCAGGGCCGGATCGGCCTCGTCAACGAGGCGGACATCCGGCGCAAGATGAGGGAAATCCCGGTCGGCTATGTGATCTTCGACCTCCTCTACAGCGACGGGCATTCGACGCTGTCTCTGCCCTATCGGGAGCGGCGTCGGCTCCTCGAAGCCCTCGCCCTCAAGGGGCGCTCCTGGCAGACCCCGCCCTCGACCTTCGGCGACGGCGAGGCAACCCTGGTGGCGAGCAAGAAGCTCGGCTTCGAGGGCTTGATGGCCAAGCGACTCGACAGCACCTACCAGCCGGGCAAGCGCTCCGAGGCCTGGCTCAAGATCAAGAACCACCAGGGCCAGGAGCTCGTGATCGGCGGCTGGCTTCCCGGGTCGGGAGCGCGGGAGGGCCGGATCGGGTCGCTCCTCGTCGGCTACCACGACGGGCCCAGGCTCGTCTACGCGGGCAAGGTCGGCACCGGCTTCAGCGAGAAGACGCTGGAGCGGCTGCAGTCGCTGCTGGAGCCCCTCCGCCGCGCCCAATCGCCCTTCGAGGCGGGGAGGGCGCCGCCGAAGGGTGCGGTCTTCGTCGAGCCGAAGCTGGTCGGCGAATTCGAGTTCTCCGAGTGGACGCGGTCGGGCCAACTTCGCCAGCCGTCCTTCAAGGGCCTGCGCGAGGACAAGGACCCGCGGGCGGTCGTGCGGGAATCACCAACGCGTCCTAACCTCTAGCCGCGGATGTCAAACCTGAACTGGGCGAAGCTCCGCGACCAGTGCGTCGTGGCGGTGGCCGCCATCTTCTTCCTCTACGCCCTCTGGTGGGTGGTGAGCCATTTCCTGGTCCACGCCGCCGTCCTCGTGCTGCTGGCGATCGTCGTCGCCGCGGCCCTCGAGCCGATCCTTTCGCGGCTCGAGAGGTTAATGCCGCGTGTTGTCGCCGCGCTCGCCACCTACCTCTTCGCGGTGGCCGCGGTGGGCATCGGGCTGTATCTCTTCCTCGGTCCCCTGGTCTTCCAGTCGTCCGGCCTGAGCGGCCGGCTCCCGATCTACTTCGACAACTTTCTCGGCGCCCTCAACCACCTCGCCGCCGCCAATTTCGGCATCGTCCTGCCGCCGCCCGACCAGGTCCGCGCCAACCTCGCCCGGGCGGCCCAGGGCCAGCTGCAGCAGATCATCTTCCAGGCGATCAGCTACATCCAGCTGGTGGCCGGCGTCCTCGCCGACGCGGCGCTGGTACTCCTGCTCGCGTTCTGGTTCATGGTCGACGGAGGCCGGGTCCGGGCGGCCTTCGCCCTCCTGGTGCCGGAACAGCACCGGCAGCGGGTGAGGTTCGTCGAGGAGACGCTCAGCACCGTCCTGGGCGGCTACATCCGGGGCCAGCTGACGATGGCGGCCATCATCGGGGTCTCCGCCGGCGTCGGCTGCTGGCTGCTCGGCGTCCAGTACCCCGTCGTGATCGGCGTCCTCGCCTTCTTCTTCGAGCTGGTGCCGATGGTCGGCCCGATCCTGGCGGCCGTGCCGGCGGTGATGATCAGCGCCTTTCAGCCCTTCCCGCTGGTCCTCTACGTGCTCGCCTTCTTCATCGCCATGCAGTTCGTCGAGAACAACATCCTGGCGCCCCGGATCACCGCCGGCGCAGTCGGCGTCCACCCGATCGCCGCCATCCTCGGCCTGGTCGCCGGCTTCGAGGCGGCGGGCATCGTGGGGGCCCTCTTCGCGCTCCCTCTGCTGTCCGCGGCCAGCGTCATCGGCTCGGCCGCGCTCAAGTCGTGGCGGGGCGAGCCGGTGGTCGTCAAGCGGGGCGAGATGACCTTCCGGATGCCTTTCCGGAGGCCAAAGGCACCTCCGAAATCAGCGGCGTGATGCCGCCGCGCAGACAGCCCTCCAGGAAAGGACACGGGTCGCTGTAGCCGCCGGACTGGCGCACCTCGAAGTGGAGGTGAGGCCCGGTGGAGTTCCCGGTCGAACCCTCGTGGGCGATCGGGTCTCCGCGCTGGACCAGGTCGCCGTCCTTGACGACGAAGTCGTGGAGGTGGCCGTAGAGAGTTGCGAAGCCGTTGCCGTGGGTGATGATCGCGTAGTTGCCGTAGCCGGTCGAGCCGGCAAAGATGCGGACGACGCCCGTGTCGGCCGCGAAGACATCGGCCTTGCCCGGACCGGCGATGTCGTCGCCGGTATGAAAGTGCCCGGTCGCGCAACCGGTGTTGGAAGGCGCCAACCCGAGTGTCGTGCAGCCGAAGCCCTGGGACATGATCCGGTAGTTCTCGGGCCATGCGAGCTGGCCATTGCCGCCACCGGCCACGACCGCATCGGTCGCGTCCTGGCTGGCGCTCAGCGCCTCCACCTGCATGGTGATCGTGTACTGCTGGCGGCTCAACTCATGCGAGGGCTGCTTGCCGGCTCCGCTGTCACGCGGCCCCTGCTGGTCCTGGTCCGTTGGTCCGGGATCGCTTGCCGGCTGCTGGCCGAGCACCCCGGCCACCAGGGCGAGGGCCGCGGCCCCGGTTGGAACCGTCCCCGCCGGCCAACCCGGAATCGAGGCCGGGACCGCTGGCGGCGCCGCGACCACGTTGACCGCGCCGGCGAGTGGCGGCGGCAACGGTGAAGGTGCCTGCGACGGGGTCGGGATCGGCAGCGGGAGAGGCGGGAGGAGAGCGTCGCAGGGAGGAGCAGGAGGCCGGCAGCGACGCCTACGAATAGGCATAGCCGTTCGTATCTGATAGTCAGACTATCATAACAGGTTAGGCGGGCGGGACCATGATGCGCCGCGCCAGGGGCGGCAGCAGGACGAGGACCGCCACCGTCGCCAGGAGCAGGTCGGCCCCGCTCCAGAGGCCGAAGTCGCGCACCATCGGAACCGGGGAGACCGCCAGCACCGCGAAGCCGACGACCAGGGCAAGGGCGCTGGCGACGATCGCCGGCCCCACTCGGAGAGAGGCCTCGAGGGAAGCCTCGGCGGCGGCCGAGCCCGCCTTCCGGGCGCTCTCGTAGCGCATCAGCCAGAGCACGCTGAACTCGGTCGCAAAGGCGACCACGACGCCGGCAAGGAGCACCGTTATGGGGCTCGAGGCGAGGTGAAGGAGAACCAGCAGCCCGGTCGCCCAGCCAGCGGCGACGGCGGTCGGGAGGACGGCCACAAGCGCTAGGCGGAGGCGCCGGAAGCCGACCAGCAGGACGGCGAGCACGAACCCGAGCGCGAGCAGGTTCAGCCGGAGCAGATCCTGCCGGAGCGCAGCCAGCGCATCGGACGCGATGACGCTGAGCCCGGCGGGGAAGGCGCGATAACCGGTCGGTGGCGGCGGCACCCGGTTGACTCCCGCCACGATCCTGCCGTCCTCCTCGACCGAGGTCAGGCTGGTCAGTCCGAGCACCGAGCGGGAGACACCGCGGTCGGTGTTGAGCACGGCCCCGGTGAAGTAGGGCGGCATCCTCTGGAGGATGGTCGTGGTCAGCTGGGCGTCGGGCAGGCTGCCCTGGTTGAAGGCGGCCAGGAAGGAGGGCAGGCTGGTCTCCGGCCGGAGCCTGCCCCCCTCCGCCGCAACCACGGCCCTGGTGGCCGAGTCGAGCCACTGGATCGCCGCCGGCGAGGCAACCGCCGGGCCGGTCATGACGATGTCGACCTCGCCGGCCAGGCCGACCGCCTGGCGGACGTGGTCGGCCTGGGCCAGGGCGGGGTCGCCGGCCGGCATGAGCCGGTTGGGATCGGTCTCGATCCGGAGCAGCGGCAGCGCCGCCCAACCCAGCAGTCCGATCAGGATCAACGGCACCACGACCCGGAGAGGGGCGCTGCCGAGCCTGCCCAGGATCGGCCAGGCCGGCTTGGCGCGGGGCGCCGCGATGAAGCGGCGGAGGTCGCTGGAGAGGACCAGTGCGAAGAGCGGTACGCCGACCAGGAAGGCGGCCAGGTAGGCCATGACGACGCCGATCGCGAGGAAGAAGGCGAACTGGCGGAGCAGGGGCAGGGGCGAGAAGGCGAAGGCGAGAACGCCGGCGATGGTGGCGAGCGCGGCGATCCCGGTCGGCGGCAGGATCGCCCGGGCAGCGCGGACCACCCTCCCCGTCGGACCCCCCGATTCCTCATCGGCGAGCCGGTTGACGCATTGCAGGGTGTAGTCGGTGGCGAGGCCCAGCACGACGGGCAGAACCGCCATCGTGGCCGGCGTGATCGGCAGCCGGGCGAGGCCGGCGGCGCCCGCCGTCCAGTAGGCGGCGAGGGCGGCCAGCGGTACCGCGAGCAGCCGGAGCGGCAGCCGGAGCACGAAGAGCGTCACCAGCAGCATGGCCACCAGCGTCAGGGGCAGCAGGAGGAGCAGCCAGCGCTGCACGTCGTCGGCCAGGGAGGTGGTGAGGACCGGCGCGCCGGTGACGCTGAGCCGGAGGTCGGAGAGGTCGCCGGCCGGGGTGACCGCGGTGCTGCCCGCGGCGGACCTGGCGGTGGGCGGCCGGTGGCGGGCCGCATCGACGGTCGCCAGGATGCCGCGGACGTCGGCGAGGGAGGCGTGGCGGTCCATCCGGACGGTGATCAGCGCGTGCTGCGGGTCCGGCATCGCCCAGCTCCAGTAGGGCCGCGTCTTCGTGCCGTCGGGCTCGAGCAGCACCTGCTTGATGAAGCCCGGGTTGTTGAGCGCCGGCACGCCCAGCGACGGGTACTGGGCCGCCAGCTGGTTGGCGCAGCTCTTCGCGGACGCGTCGAAAGCCGCCTGCCCTGCGGCCTGCTGGTCGGCGGCGCTCTTGCTGGCTGCCGCCGCCTGCTGGACGGCGCTGGTCTCGGCCGCCTTGGCCGCCGTCGCGCAGATCTCGAGGCCGCGCTTGGTCACCTCGAGCGCAAGCGTGTTGACGACCGTTCCAGGGCCGTAGACGCGCTTGACGCCCGGATGCGCCTTGGGGTCGGCCAGCTTTCCCTCCAGGGCGGCGAGGCCGATGAAGTGGTCGCCCGTCATCAGCTCCCTGCCTCTGGGTGCCTCGACCAGGATCACCACCGGGTCGGCGCCGAAGCTGTCGGCGTAGAGAACCTGGTCGGCGAAGCCGGGCGAGCCCGGGTCGGCGAGGAGCTCGACGCCGGCGTCGGTCTGCAGCCCGGGCAGGCCGAGCGGCTTCACCCCGACGATGCCGAGGGAGAGGACGGCGGTCAGCAGGACGGCGAGACCCAGGAAGGCATGCGGGTGCCGGGCGAGAGCGGCCACCCCCTCCTCCGCCTGGGCCGGCGCGCCGGCGCGGACGCTAACCGCCAAGGAAGAGCGCACTCAGCTGGGCGTCGGTGAGGGGGCTGTAGGAGGTTTGCCGGGGTAGAGTGTCGCGACCGGGCGCGCCGGTCGAGGGGGCCGCCGCCGGGTTTGCCAGCCCGGCGCCGGAGGTGCCCGGCGACGAGCAGGCACCGCCCGGGTCGGGCCCCGCCGTGCAGGCGCCGCTGAGGGCGAGGACGCGGACGTAGTGCCCGTTGGCGTCGGTGCCGCCGACCACCGACTCGCCTTCCACGACGGCCGTCAGAAGGTTGGGCAGCGAGGGCCGGATCCCGTTGACCAGCGAGGTGTTGAGGTCCAGGTAGTGGTTGAGGGTGTCGACCGTGCTGGGGGCGTGGGCGAGCACGTAGGCGAGGTTGGCCGAGTTGCCCTGGAGCACGACGTTGACGCTCTGGAGCACCCCGGCGGTGTGGTCGATCGAGTCGCCGAGGTCGTTCTCGACCGCGACAAGCTCGGCCAGCACCCGGTTGGTGTCGGCGATGTTGGCCGCGATGGGCGCGTTCTGGATGTCGCGGTTGAAAGCCTCGCTGGAGACCACGAAGGCGGTCGTGTCAGGCGAGCTGGTCTGGAGCACCCCGGTGACGGTCTTCATGTTGTCGGAGGCCTGGGACAGCGCCGCGAAGGCCTGGTTCATGTCCGTGCCGCGACCGTCGGAGGCCGTGCCCAGCTCGAGGAAGACGACCTGCAGGTTCTGGCGGACGTCGGGCTGGAGGCTGTTCACGACCTGGTCGAAGTCGGTGGTCACGGTCGTTCGGGAGCTCGGGATGATGGCGCCGTCGCGGAGGGAGCCCTTGCTGCCGGCGCCGAGCGCGACGTACTTCGGCCCGAGCAGGCCGTGGGGCTGGATGATCGCGGTAGCGTCGGCGTGCAGCCTGGAGGCATAGGCCGGGTCGATCGCCAGGTGGAGCTGGGCGCTGTGGTCCCGGTAGTCGATCCGCTCCACCGAGCCGACCCTGATCCCGCCCAGCTCCACCCCGGCCTGCGGGTTCATCTCGCCGAACGCCGGGCTGGCCACGGTGACATGGAGGACCCGGCTCCATGGCAGCTGGGGCGGAACGAAGCTTGCCACAGCGAGCGCAGCGGAGGCGAAGACGAGCCCCGCGCCGACGAGGCGGGCGAGCAGCCGGCGGTTTCCGGTCATCTCAGCACCTCCCCAGGATCTGGTCGATCGGGTTGCAGGTCGGGGCTGGGGTCGGCACCGGGGTCGGGGCAGGGTTCGGGCCCGCGCTCGGCGGCACGGCGGGACCGGCCGAGTTCGAGGTGGAGGTCGAGGTCCCATTTCCGCACTGGGGATCCGGCTTGGGGCTGTTGATCTTGTCGCACGCGGGGTCGGCGACCAGGAACTGGCGCAGGTAGTTGCCGTTGGCGTCCTTCTGGTGGATGGCGCTCTCCCCTTCCGGCGTCATCCGGGCAAAGCCGTTCTCGAGGTCGGCCATGTTGGCACCGAGGTAGCCGTCGGTGGTGCCGAAGGCGACGTTGACCTGGCCGATCAGCGGGTCGAGGAGGACGACGGTCTGATGGAGGTTGGTCTCGTTCCCGGCGAGGGTGACGTTGAAGTCGCCCATCAGGTTGCCGAGGTGCCGGATCAAACCCGCCAGGGCGGCGTTCTGGTCCGCCATCCGGCCGTTGACGTCATTCGCGTTCTGAACCAGCTGGCCCAGGTTGTCGTGGCTCTGCGCCAGCCGGTCGCTGGTGGTCGCCAGGTTGGCGACGACGTGGTCGAGGTTGGCGTCGTGCTGGGCGAAAGTGTCGAGCGGCGGTCGCGACTCGACCGACAGCCCGTGGAGCTGGTCGAGGAGGTCGTTCAGGGCCACCTGGCGTCCGTCCACCCCGCTCCCCACCTGCTGGATGACGACCTGCAGCTTCTGCCGGGTCGGGGCGTCGAGCGAGCTCAGGAACTGGTCGAAGTCGACCGGCGTGATGGTGTCCGTGCTGGGCAGGCTGCCGCCGCTGGCCAGCGCCTCCCCGCTCGCTACCGGCGCCAGCTCGATGTACTTCTGGGCGAGCAGCGTCGAGTAGCGGATCCGGGCGATGCTGCCCCGGTGGATGGGCGCGTACTGCTGGTTGATCCGCATCGTGACCTGGGCCAGGCTGCCGTTGACGGTCACCCCTGTCACCTGACCGACGGGGTGCCCGGCGATCTCCACATCGGCGCCCCGGGTGACTCCGTTGGCGTCCTTGAAGCTGGCGTTGAGGACGTAGTCCCGGCCGGGCGGCGAGAGGCTGAGGTTGAAGGGGAGCCCGAAGCTGATGTTGATCAGGAACGCGGTGAGCAGCACCAGGCCCGTTGCGGCGACGAAGACGAGGCCGGCGCGGAAGGCGCTCGAATAGCGGAGCGTCATGGCGTTGGTGTGCCTCCGTTGCAGGCGGCCACGGGCGGGTTCAGCGAGCCCGTGTCCGCGTTCATCGCCGGCGCGATGAACGTCTCCACCCGGAGCTCGTAACCGTTCGCGTCGGTTCCCACCCCGGGCCGCCGGTAGCTCGTCGCGCTGGCCAGCTGGCCGATCGCGTCGATGATGTTCGAGTAGCACATGTTGACGTCGGCGAGGGCGGGGTCGGCCGAGCTGGAGAGCCGCCGCAGGTGCTCCTGCAGGCCGGGCATCCGGAGGAGCAGGTTGGCGAGGTCCCGCTGGTGGCCGTCGAGCCCGCCGTTGGCGGCGCCCAGGCCCTGGTTGGCGTAGGTGATCTCGGCCTGGAGGCGGCTCTCCCGGGCGGCGATGGTGTCGAGCAGGCTGGCCCCGTTGCGAAGGTCGCCACGGAGGTTGGTGTCCTCGGCCGCGATCTGGGCCGAGATGCGATCGAACTCGACCGTCAGGTCGTCGAGCTGCTGTTGGTTCCGGTCCAGGTTCTGGGCCGCGTCGGCGAGCTGGGCGCTGGTCGCCGGCAGGTCGGCGAGGATGTGGTTGACGTCGGTACCCCGGTTGTCGAGCGACCTGCCACCCTCCAGCGTGAGGGTCTTCAGCTTGGCCCGGGTGGTGGGGTCGAAGACGTCCATCACCTGGTCGAGGCTGACCGGCGCGGCGGTGTCCTCGATCGGGAGGGTCCCGCCGTTGGGGATTGCCTTGCTGGCGTCCGATCCGGGAGCGAGCTCGACGTACATGTTGCCGAGGAAGCCCTTCTGGCGGATCGTCGCCCGGGTGCCGCGGCGGAGGGGCGCGTACTTGGGGTCGATGCTCAGCTTGACCAGCGCCCCGCCGGTGCTGTCGCTGTCCGGCGCGATGGCGACCGAGTCGACCTTGCCCGCCTGGACGCCGCCGATCACCACGTCGTTGCCGGCGGTGAGCCCCTCGGCGCTCAGGAAGTGGCCGGTGATCGAATAGGAGCTGCCACCGCCGAGGCCCAGGTTCAGTCCGGCAAAGGCGGCGAGCAGCGCGCCGGCGGCGGCGAGCAGCTTCAGCATCAGCAATGGCCTCCGACCAGGCTGCAGAGCAGGTCCGGCGGCGTCGGCAACGGAACCGGCGGCGGCAGGCCGGGGATGGCCACGGCCGGCCCGCCGGGTGGCGCCGGAGGCGTCGCGCTGGGCGTGATGTTGCTGATCCGGAAGGAGTGGCAGGTACCGGTACCGACCCCGGGGTCGGGACAGGCGTTGCTCTGGAAGAAGGCGGAGGCCCATTCGCGGGCGAGGGCGACCGACTCCGACTGGGTGAGGTTGAGCTGGTCGCTCGGGTAGTTGACCTGACCGAGCAGCAGCTCCGGGAGCAGCTGGTCGACACCGCTGTTGGTCAGCGACAGGGTGTGGCTGCCGGCGTTGAGGGTGCCCGGGGCCGCGGCCAGTGAGGCGCGGTCGGCGCTGGTCACGCCGGCGCTCGAGAAGGCGGTGTCGAGCGAGCCGAGGAAGCCGTTCGCGTTCTGGATCGCGCCGCCCAGGTCCTGGTCCCGTTGGGCGATCCCGCTGAACACGGTGTTGCCGCTGTCGACGATCCGGCCCAGG
>WNFM01004100.1_pt2 | contig 15828 bp, 15 predicted proteins | sample 5400271 | NCBI WGS metagenome assembly WNFM01 (sample SAMN13153352, study PRJNA577476) | soil metagenome | isolation source: 60 cm saprolite on Douglas fir-dominated hillslope | place: USA:California | collected 2013-09-17
CGCGTGACCGCATCGCCCACGTCCACGAACACCTGGGCGACCCGGCCCTCGACCTCGGAGCCGACCGTGACCTCCTCGAAGGGGAACAGCGAGCCCACGGAGTCCACGGTGCGCTGCACGCTGCGGGACACCACCGGCACCACGTGGGCCTTGACCGGCCTCGATCCGCGCGAGCCGTCCTCGGCCGCCCGGCTGCGGGCGCATCCGCCCGCGGCCACCGTGCCCGCGGCCAGCGCGAGCGCCAACCCTGCTGAAGCTCGTTTCACCATAGATGCGGGTTCCAAGTCTAACGGGTTTGGCGCGGGCGCGCCCTAGGCCATACGGGGGCCGCTCAGTGGGCGGTCAGGACGCCGTAATTGTCCTCGATGAACTTGTCCACGGCAGCGGAAGCGGCGTGCGCCGCCGCGCTCGGGCAGCCGAACTCCTTGCCTCCCCCGTTGTACGACTCGAAGTGGAAGACGGGCCGCTCGAGGGTCGGGCCGGCGATCCGCCAGGCCCGCGTCCCGAACTTCTTGATCCGATAGTCGGCGGGAACCCGCGAGAACTGCCGCGGATCCAGGTGCCCGCCCGCGCCCACCGTGAAAAGGACATAGCAGCGATCGGGTTTGCTTTGCGTGGGGAAGCTCTTGGCCGTGCGGCAGGCCGCCACCTCCACGACGAGGTCCGCCTCGGCGGCGGACGCGCTGAGGAGGACCGCGCCCGCCCGGCTCGCGCCGTGCTTCTCCTGGAACCACTCCGCGATCTCGCGAGCGGTGTCGTAGGCCACTCGGGGGTCCGACTTCCGGTACTCGTAATCCGCGTCGGCCAGCGCCTCCGCCTGGACCAGACGGAAGAGTTCGTCCTTTCTTTCCGCCGGCCACGATTTCCGGCCGCTGCCGTACAGCTCCCGGAGCTCGTCCTCGAGCATCCGTCGATTCTGGCGCGCCTGTTCGCGCTGGAGCTTCAGGGCGTCCCAGTCGTCGTGTATCGACCTCAGCTCGATCTCGGCCGTCCGGACGAAGACGCGGAAGATGGCGCGGGCGGCATCGTCCCCGCGCGCCGCGGACGCGACGAGACCCAGGACGATCGCAACCGCGATCCGCTTCACGACACCTCGAGGGGGGATTCGGCCGGAGCCTAGTCCCGGCTCGCCTCGGGCGTCAATGGCTTGGACATGCGGATGAAATGGCAGGGCCGCGTCGCGCGGCCCTCGGCGGGGAAGGGCGCCGTTCCCGTCTCCACGTACCCGAGACGGCGGTAGAAGGGGGCCAGCTCGATGCGCAAGTCGACGACCTGGATGTCGACCGCGCGGCACCCCGCCCGCCGGAAACGCTCCTCCGCGGCCTGGATCAGCGACCGGCCCAGGCCCTGGCCGTGGTGGGCGGGATGCACGGCGAGCAGCCCGAAATAGCCGCGGTCACCGCGCTCCTCGAGGTAGACGCAGCCGACGGGCGCGCCGTCCTGGTCGGCGAGGAGGAAAGTGCCCTGCTTCATGTACGCGCTGACCTCGTCGTCGTTCGTGCGCTCGCCCTCGACGAAGAAACGCTCCACCTTGAAGGCGGCGTTGATGAGGGCGGCGACCGCGCCCGCGTCGGCGGCGGTGGCGGTGCGCAGCGGGGTCACGAGCGCGGGGGTCGGGAGCCGGCCTCCGCTTCACCCAGGCTCACCACGAGCCCCGGGGGCTCGTCTTCGACGAGGTACTGGAACTCCCGGCAGAACTCGTCGAGGCTCAGACCGGCGGTGGCCGCGAACTTGGCCAGCTCGTGTCCGTCGTCGAAGTCGTCGCGGCGCAGGCGGATCATGTAGCGCCGCGCGATCGCGTAGCGCGTCGAATGGGTGTCCACCATGCGGACTTTCGTGCGGCCCGTCTCGGGGTCCACCAGCTTCTCGAACGGAATGGGCACGAGGTTGCCCGCCTGCATCGAGATCATGACCCCGCTGCCGCCGGAGAGCAGGTACTTGGCCGCGCAGTAGCCGAGGTCCCGCGTGTAGTCCATGTCGGACGGGATGGGGTCCGCGCAGCGCAGCTCGTACCCGATGTTCTTGGCCACGATCGTCGCCTTCAGCCCGAACGGCTTGAGGCGCGCCCGCACCTCCGCCTTGAGGATCTCGCTGATGTTGACCTCGTCGATGCGCACGTGGCCGTGCGCGTCCTTCTCGACCTCGTCCACGTGGGCGAGGTCGGCGGGGTCGATGCTGAGCACGAGGCCCTCGGCCAGGATGGCCACGCCGTCGCGCCGGCCGTGGCTGAGCCGCTTGATGATGGCCCCGGCCAGGGTGTCCACCACCGTCTTGAGCCGGATGCGCCGCCCCGAGAACTCCTCGGGCAGCAGGGTGAGGGTCGCCCCCGCCGCCTTGCCGATGCCGAGGGCGAGGTGGCCGGCCTTGCGGCCCATGGCGGTGACGAAGTACCAGCGCGAGGTGGTCTTGGCGTCCACCATCAGGTTCTTCACGATCTCGACCCCGACGTGGCGCGCGGTCTGGAAGCCGAAGGTGTCGACGGAGGCGGGCAGGTCGAGGTCGTTGTCGATGGTCTTGGGCACGTGGACGATGCGCAGGCGTCCTCGCGCTTCCTCCAGCAGCTTCATGGCGGAGAAGGCGGTGTCGTCGCCGCCGATGGTGATGAGCTGGGAGACGTCGAGCCGGAGCAGGGAGAGGACCGCGTTCTCCAGATAGCGGTGATCCGTCGTCGGGTTGGCGCGCGAGATCCCGATCTGCGATCCCCCGCGGAAATGGATGCGGCTGACGTCGTCGATGTCGAGCGGCGTCACGTGCTCGACGTCGCCCTGCATGATCCACTCGAACCCGTCGCGGATGCCGAGCACGGGCACGCCCTCGAGGGCGCTGCGGATGGTGGCGGCGCCGATGACGCTGTTGATCCCCGGCGCCGGACCGCCGCCGACGAGGATGGCGAGCTTGCCCTGGGGGTTCATGACCGGCGCGCGCGCGAAGTCTTCGCGGCCTTCTTCCTCGCGATGTTCCTTGGAGGAGCGGCTCCGTCCATCTTCGCGACCGTCCGTTTGGGCGCGATCAACCGGTAGCTCTCCAGGACCAGCGGCCGCACCTCGTCCCAATCGCGGACGGCGCTCGCGTCCATCGAAACCCAGCCCTTGTGCCCGACGTAGGGCGCGCGGGAGAAGCGCGTGTCCTGGACGATCGCGTCCGCGTGGTCCATGTCGAGCTTGAACCCGATCACGGCGCGGCCCTTCTCCTCGCCGCAGCCGGCGAAGATCTTCTCGCCGACCCGGAAGTGCGGCTCCCCCCAGGTCAGCGTCTCCTTGGTGTCCGGCAGGGCGAGACAGATCTCGCGCATGTTGTCGAGGACGGAACGGCCCTTCATCTCGCCTCCGTATCTTGGCCGAGGCATAGTGTGCGCCCAGGCCCACCGCTTCTCAAATGAGACTCCCGTTCAGGTCCGCCTCGCTCGGTAGAACCAGACCAGCCCTGCGGCCGCCGTGAGCACGACGTAGGTCGCCACGAAGCACCAGTCGGCCGGACCCGAGTGTCCCACCGCTTCGACGTGGACGTGGGCCTCGATCCACCTCCACAGGGGAAGCAGGAGCACGGTCGCGAACAGTCTCACGGGGACGGCGAGCAGGAGCACGGCGATCCCTCCAAGCACGTCACGCGTCTTCGTCTTTGCCCTCCCAATGGAACTGGTGCAGCACCCGGTGCAGGACGGGCGTGAGGACCACGCCGACCGCGACCACGAACACGAGGCCCGAATAGAGCGCGTACAGGCCGGCGAAGACCTTCCCGCCGGGCGACGAGGGCGCCTCCACCGGCCCTTCGCCGCCGAGGAGCATGGCCGCGTTCAGGAACGCGTCGCGCCAGCCCAGCCTCTCGAAGTAGTGATAGCCGAGCATCCCCGCTGCGACCGAAGCCAGGACGATGGCAGTGGCCACGCCGAAGTGGCCACTCAGCCGCCACAGGAAGGCCGGGAGAGGCAGCGGGGGTGCGAAGCGCCTTTCGTACCTCATGTCTCCCTCAGAGAAACCGGTGCATGACCAGCACGTCCGTCGGCCCCAGGCGGCGGTGCCGGAAGGCGGCGGGAACGCGGCCGACGATCGCGAACCCGTGCCGTTGCCACAGGCGCACGGCACCTTCGTTGCTGGCGGCGACGAAGTTGAATTGCATGGCCAGGAAGCCGGCCGCGCGCGCGACGTCGAGCGAATGGGCGCACATGGCGCCGGCGATGCCCTGGCCGCGCGCGTCCACCGCCACCATGTATCCCGCGTTCGCGACGTGGTCGCCGAGGCCCGTCTGGTTGGGCCGGAGACAGTAGGCGCCCACCACGGCCTCGCCGCGACTGGCCACGAAGCATCGTGCCGGCGGGCGGGTCCACAGGTCGCGGGCCTCCTCGAACGTCATCTCCGGATCGTACGCATAGGTGTCGCCGGCACGGACGACGGCGTGGAAGATGGGCCAGGCCAGGGCGAACTCGCTCGCCTCGATGGCACGGATCTGGAGCGGCGCCGGCAATTCGGTGGTCATCCCCTCAAGATGATGCGCCCGATGTCGGATAATTCGGGCCTCGGAGGCGGCGATGAAGAACATCGGGCGGCTGGGCACGACGGTGCTGGGTGTGTACCTGATCGCGGTCGGCGTGGTGCCTTATGTCCTTCCGACCGCGGTCATGCTCGTATCCGTGCTGGCCATCGTCGCGGGCGTGCTGATCCTGCTCGGGCGCTGACCATCAACCGGGAGATAATGCCCCCCACCATGTCCCGCCGCATCCTGTTCTGGGGATTCCGGCCCGCCGAGGAGGTCCGGCACGGCCTGGGCACGCTCGAGCGCCAGGTGCTGGACGCCGTGTGGCGGCTGGGTCGGGCCAGCGTGCGTGATGCGCGCGCGGCCCTCGACCACGCCGTGGCCTACACGACGGTCATGACCGTGCTGGACCGCCTGTACAAGAAAGGCGTGTTGGAGCGCGAGCGGGCCGGGCGCGCCTACGTCTACTCCGCGGCCGCATCGTCCGAGCAGCTCCAGTCCTCGCTGGTCATGGGCCTGCTGCAGCGGCTGCTGGGGCGGGGACCAGAGGCAGCCTCCCCCATCCTGTCGCACCTCGTGGACACGGTGGGCGCACGCGACCGCCAGCTCCTCGACGAGCTGGATCGACTCGTGCGCGAGAAGCGGCGCGCGCTCGACCGCCGGGAGCCGCGGTGATGTTCTACGCCTTCGGGGCCGCCATCGTGCTCGCCACGTTCTTCGCGGTGAACGCCGCGGCGTCCGTCGCCGTGATCGTCCTGGCCCCGGCCATCCTGCGCGCCCTGGGGACGGCCCGCGCCCAGACCCGGGCGCGCGCGCTGCTCGTCATGCGGCTCCTCCCCTCCGCGGCCGCGGCCGCGGCGGCGATGGGACTCGTGCTGCCCGCCTACGTGCGGTTCGAACCGGCGCAGGCCGGGGAGCGCGTCACCGTGCCCCTGGCCCTGCTGGCCGCGGCCGCGCTCGCGCTCGTCCTGCACGGCCTCCTTCGCGGCGCACGCGCGCTCTCGTCCACCTCCGCGCTTCTCCGGAGTTGGATGGCGCGGGCGGAGCCGCTGACGATGCCGCTCTCGCCCGTCCCGGTCTACCGCGTGCGCGACCCGCTGGCCGTGTTCGCCGTCGTCGGCGTCCAGCACCCGCGCATGTACGTCTCCGACCGCGTCCTGGAGGCGCTCGCGCCCGCCGAGCTCGCGGCCGCGGTCGCGCACGAGTGTGCGCACCTGGAGGCGGCGGACAACGTCAAGCGCCTCCTCATGCGATCGTGTCCCGACCTGGTCGGGCTCTCTCCCGTGTCGCGCGCGATCGAGCAGGAATGGTCGCGCGCTTCGGAAGCGCGCGCCGATGAGCTGGCGAGCGGAGGGTGCCGTGAGACGGCGCTGGCCCTCGCCGCCGGCCTGGTCAAGGTCGCGCGGCTCGCGCCCGCCGCGGCCGGTGGACTGCCGGTCAGCACCCTGCACGACGGCGGCGACGTGGACGTGCGGGTGAGGCGGCTGGTCGCCGTCGCCGCCGACACCTCCGCCGTCCCCACCGCCGCCGGGACGATGGCGCTGTGGGCCGGCGTGGTGCTGGGGGCGGCCTTTCTCACCATGGGGAGCCAGGCGTGGCCCGCGGTGCACGGACTCATCGAAGTCGCGGCGCGCCTCCTGCGCTGACTCGCCTTCAAGGAGCGCTCATCCCATGAATCCCTCCCGTTCCGCGTTCGCGCGCAGCCTCGCCATCACCGTGGCCCTGGCCGCCCCCGCCGCCGCCGAGGGTCCGGGCCCGGCTCACGTCGACCCGGCCCAATTCCAGGAGCTGCGCTGGCGCCTCGTCGGCCCTTTTCGCGGCGGGCGCGTGCTCGCGGTGGCCGGTGTCCCGGGCGAACGCGAGCACTTCTACTTCGGCAGCGTCAACGGCGGCGTGTGGGAAACGACCGATGCCGGCCGCACCTGGCGCCCCATCTTCGATGGCCAGCCCGTCGGTTCCATCGGCGCACTGGCCGTCGCCCCGTCGAGCCCGAAAGTCCTCTACGTCGGCAGCGGCGAGGCGGACATGCGCTCCGACATCGCCCAGGGCAACGGCGCATACAAGTCGACGGATGGCGGCCGTACCTGGGCGCACATCGGCCTCCGCGACACCCAGCAGATCGGCCGCATCCTGGTCGACCCGGCCAACCCGGACCGCGTGTTCCTGGCCGCGCTGGGCCATCCCTACGGTCCCAATGCCGAGCGCGGCGTCTTCCGCTCGACGGATGGCGGGCGGAGCTGGGAAAAGGTCCTCTTCAAGGACGCGGACACCGGTGCCATCGACCTCGCCTTCCGTCCCGGTGACCCGCGCGTGGTCTACGCCGCGCTCTGGCAGACGCGGCGTCCGCCCTGGAGCGTCTATCCGCCGTCGAACGGGCCGGGCAGCGGCCTCTACAAGTCGACGGACGGCGGGACGACCTGGACGGCGCTCACCGGACACGGCTTCCCGGCCAAGCCCGGCCGCATCGGCCTCGCCGTCGCCCCCAGCCGTCCCGATCGCGTCTACGCGATGGTGGATGCGACCGACGGCGGCCTCTACCGCTCGGACGACGGCGGCGCGAGCTGGACGCGGACGAGCGACGATCGTCGCATCTGGGGACGCGGCTGGTATTTCGGCGGCGTGGCCGTGGAGCCGCGCGACCCGGACACGGTGTACGCGCTCAACACCGCGATGTACCGGTCGCGCGACGGCGGACGCACCTTCGTGCCCACCAAGGGCGCGCCGGGTGGCGACGACTATCACGAGATCTGGATCGATCCGGAGCATCCCGAGCGGCGGATCCTCGGCGTGGACCAGGGCGCGGTCCTCTCCCTCAACAGCGGCGAGACGTGGAGCTCCTGGTACAACCAGCCGACGGGCCAGATGTACCACGTCGTCACCGACGAGCGCTTCCCCTACTGGGTGTACGGCGCGCAGCAGGACTCCGGCGCCACGGGTGTGCCCAGCCGCACCACCACCATCGACGGCATCGACATGACGAACTTCCGTGAGGTCACGGCGGGGGGCGAGAGCGACATGATCGCGCCCGATCCCACGGACCCGGAGGTCATCTACGGCGGCCGCGTGGAGAAGCTCGACCTGCGCACGCAGCAGACGCAGACCGTCGATCCCACCTTCGTCCATCGCGACGTCGACCGCGCGACCTGGACGCTTCCCCTCGCCTTCTCGCGGCGCGATCCCCGCGTGCTGTACTTCGCGCGCGAGCGCCTCTTCCGGACGGAGGACGGGGGCCGGCACTGGACGGCGATCAGCCCCGACCTCAGCCGCGAGGATCCGGGCGTGCCCGCGACGCTGGACGAAGCCACCGCCGCCGACAAGCCGCGCGCGGGCCGGCGTCATGGAGTCATCTACTCCATCGCCCCCTCGCGTCTCGCCGACCACGACCTCTGGGTCGGCACCGACGACGGCCGGGTCTGGCGCACGCGCGACGAGGGCGCGCATTGGGTCGACGTGACCCCCGCCGGGCTCTCTCCCTGGTCGAAGGTCGGCATCATCGACGCCTCGCATTTCGATCCGGACACCGCGTACATCGCGGTGGACCGGCATCGCCTCGACGACTCCCGCCCCTACGTGTACCGCACGCACGACGGTGGCCAGACGTGGGCGGGCGTGGCCACCGGCATTCCGGACGGGGCCTTCGTGAATGCGGTGCGCGAGGATCCGGTCCGCCGCGGGCTTCTCTACGCGGGCACGGAGAAAGGCGTGTACGTCTCGTTCGACGACGGCGACCACTGGCAGGGCCTGCAGTTGAACCTGCCCGTGACGTCCGTGCGCGACCTCGACGTGCACGGCCGCGACGTCGTGGCCGCCACCCACGGGCGCGCGTTCTGGATCCTCGACGACGTGACGCCGCTACGTCAGGTGGATGCCGCCGTCGCGGCCGCGCCCTCCCACCTCTTCGGACCCGCCTCCGCCGTCCGTCTGCGCCCCGCAGGGTTCACGGGCACGCCCCTCCCGAAGGACGAGCCGATGGCGGCCAACCCTCCGGCGGGCGCGTACATCGATTACGTGCTCGGCGCCGCGGCGGGACCGGTCGTGATCAGCATCCTCGATGCGCAAGGGGGCGTCGTGCGACGGTACAGCAGCGAGGACCGTCTCCCGGGAACGGATCTCACGAAGGTCCGCGTGGCGCCGGAGTGGACGATCCCGCCCGCGGCCCCCTCCACCACGCCCGGCATGCACCGCTTCGTCTGGCCCATCCGCTACCTCGCCCCGACGGCCCTGGCCGAGAGCGACCCGTACGCGAACGGCGTGTGGGCACCGCCCGGGCGGTACACGGTCGAGCTCAGCGTGGGTGGACGACGGCAGACCCAGGCGTTCACCGTCGAGGCCGACCCGCGCGTGGTCATGACCCCCGAGGCGTACGCCCGCCAATTCGCTGTCGCCCACCGCATCGAGGCCGTGAGCGCGCGCGTGGCCGCTGCCGTGACTGCGGCGGACGCGGCGCACAAGCGGCTGGCCGCCGCCGGGCCCGCCGACCTCGACCGGCAGGTCCAGGCCCTGGTCGGGCCCGATTTCGGGGCGGCGCCCGCGGGGCCGCCTCCGGCCGGGCTCACGGCCCTGCGTGTGCTGGCGGGGAAGCTGACCCGGCTCCTGGACGCGGTCGACGGCGCGGACGCGCCGCCTTCCCCCGACGCCGAAGCCGGGTTCGCGCAGCTCGAGCCCGTGGTCGAGTCCGCGCTCTCCGCATGGCAGGCGCTGCAGGCGAAGGTGCCGCCCGCGCCGTGAGGGCATGACCCGCGCGGCCGCCCTCTTTTGCCTTGCCCTCCTGCCCGCCGCGGCCACCGCGAAGCGGGGGGACGTGTTCGAGGTGCGTCTGGAGACGAGCAAGGGAGACGTCCGGATCGAGGTCCACCGCGAGTGGGCCCCGCTGGGTGCGGACCGTTTCCTCGAGCTCGTGCGGCGCCACTACTACGACGACACCCGCGTCTTCCGCGTCGTCGCCGGCCGCTGGGCGCAGCTCGGCATCCACGGGGATCCGCGCGTGTCCGCGCGCTGGCGCCACCGCACCATCCCGGACGATCCGCCTCGCGTCTCCAATGCGCGCGGGACCGTCGCCTTCGCTTTCGCCGTCCCCCATGGACGGACGACGCAGGTCTTCGTCAACCTGGCCGACAACACGTCCCTGGACGCGCAGGGCTTCGCCCCCTTCGGCCGCGTGACCTCGGGAATGGAGGCCGTCGACGCGCTGGAGAGCACGTACGGCGAGACGGCGGGCGGCGGAATTCGCGCCGGACGCCAGGAGCCGCTCTTCGCGGGCGGGAACGCCTATCTCGACCGCGAGTTCCCGCGGCTCGATCGCATCCTGCGCGCCGCCGTCATTCGCTCCGCAGCGCGATGAGGGGGTCGAGGCGCGTGGCGCGACGAGCGGGCAGGTAGCTGGCCAGCAGCGCAACCGACGCCAGCAGGACGGCCATGGTCCCCAGGGTCAACGGATCGGTCGGGCTGAGCTCGAAGAGCAGGCTTCCGATCGCGCGCGAGAGGGCCACCGCGCCCACCAGCCCGCCCAGGACGCCGACCAGGGCCAGCGAGGCGGCGTGCCCGAGCACCATCCGGAGGACGTCGCGCGGATGCGCCCCCAGCGCCACCCGGATCCCGATCTCGCGCGAGCGCTGCACGACCGAGTACGAGAGGACGCCGAAGATCCCGAGCGCGGCCAGGAACACGGCCATGACCGCGAACGCGCCCAGCAGCACCATGTAGAAGCGCGGCTCCGAGATCGAGCGGGCCACGACCTCGTCCAGGGTGGCCACGCGTGCGACGGGCAGCTCCGGGTCGAGCTCGCGCACGACGCGTTCCACCGACGGCACCATCGAGCGCGGGGCCACGTGCGTCCTCAGGACGACGTCCATCGTTTCCGTCGGCTTCTGCGCGTAGGGCACGTACATCTCCGGCGCCTTGGCCTCGGCCAGGCCCCTGTCCTTGACGTCCCCTACGATGCCGACGACCTCTCCACCGACCTTGGGCTTGCCTTCGCCGCGGCCCCAGCCCAGCGTGATGAACTTCCCCAGCGGGTCTTCGCCCGGGAAGTGCCGGCGCGCCGCCGCCTCGCTGATGAGCGCGACCTGCGGCCCGCCCGCGCCGTCGCGCGCCTCGAACGCGCGCCCTCGCAACACGGGGATGCCCATGGCCCGGAAGTATTCCGGCGTGACCACGCGAATCTCCATCGACGGCTGCTGGGCGGGCGGGAGGGGCGGACGGTCCTTCACCTCGAACGAGAGGTTGAAGCGGATGCCGCCCAGGGGAACGCCCATGATGCCGGCCGCCGTGCGCACGCCGGGCAGCGCGGCCAGCCTCGCCATCAGCCGATCGTGGAAGGCGAGGCGCGCCGAGTCGTCCTTGTACGCGCTGTCGGGCAGGGACAGCCGGAAGGTCAGCACGTTCTCGCTGCGGAAACCGGGATCGACGCTGCGGAGCTGGGTGAAGCTGCGCAGAAGCAGGCCGGCCCCGGCCAGGAGCATCATGGCCAGCGCCATCTGGCCGATCACGAGGCCGCTGCGCATCCGGTGCCCGCGCCCGGCCAGGACGCCGCGGCTGCCCTCGCGCAGGCTCTCTGCGGTGGGCCGCTTCGTCATCTGCAGCGCGGGAAACACCCCGAACAGCACGCCGGTGAGCACGGAGAGCAGGGCCGCGAAGGCGACCACTGCGCGGTCCACGCGCACCTCCGCCAGACGCGGCACACCCTGTGGCTGCAAGGCGAGGAGCCCGTCGAGCGAGAAGGCGGCGAGCAGGATTCCGGCCGCGCCTCCCAGCAGGGAGAGCGTGAGGCTCTCCGTGAGGAGCTGGCGCATCAGCCGGAAGCGGCCGGCGCCGAGGGCCGTACGCACGGCCAGCTCGCCCTCCCGCGCGGCCACCCGCGCCAGCAGCAGGTTGGCGACGTTGACGCAGGCGATGAGCAGGACGAGGCCGACCGCGCCCAGGAGGACGAGCAGGGCACGCCGCGAGTCGCCCACCATCGACTCCTGGAGCGAAGCCACCGTCCCCCCCACGCCCTCGTCGGCATCGGGATAGACGCGGGCGAGCCCCGCGTGGATGGTGGCCACCTCCTCTCGGGCGTGATCGATGGTCACGCCCGCCTTGAGCCGGCCGATGACGCCGAGGTACCAGGCGCCGCGGCTCTGCGTGCGGAAGCGCTTGTCGTACTCCATGGCCGTCCAGATCTCGGTGCGGTCCGGGAACGAGAAGCCGGGAGGCGCCACCCCGACGATCGTGTACGGCTCGCGGTTGAGCTGGACGGTCTGGCCCACGACGGTGGGATCACCGGCGAACCGCCCACGCCAGAGGGCGTGGCCCAGGACGGCGACCTTGGTGTGCCCGGGCTCGTTCTCGCCGGGGGCGAACGTCCGCCCGTAGGCCGGGCGCACGCGGAGCGCGTCGAAGAACGTCGCGCTCACCTCCGTGCCTTCCAGGCGCGAGGGCTGGCCGCGTCCGGTCAGCGTGATCCCGCTGCTGTCGAAGACGGCGAGCGATTCGAAGGAGCGTGCGGCCGCCTCCACGTCCAGGAAGTTCTGCGGCGAGTACACGCTCGTCGACTCCCCCTTCCAGATCTGGGAGACGCGGACCAGGCGCTCCGGCTCCTCGAACGGAAGCGGGCGCAGGAGGACCGCGTTCACGACGCTGAAGATGGCGCCGTTGGCGCCGATGCCGAGCGCGAGCGTGGCCACCGCCACGACCGTGAACCCGGGGGCCTGGCGGAGCCGTCGGAGCGCGTAGGCGAGGTCCTGGCGCAGAGTGTCCATGGTCCCCCGCATAGCGAAGTCCGTGCCGATGGGGGCAGGCGGCCCTTGGCGGTTGACGGAAGCGGAGTTAGCCCGCCGCGATGCATCCTCGAGTGCCCGTTTATGGCACGGACGAGTTCCGTTTGCGGACAAGCCGCTCTGGCCTCAGCGGCGGGAGACGGAGACTCAGTCGATCGTGAAGGGCACGCGCCGGAACGTCGTGGCCGATCCCTTGCGGTCCTGGACGACGACGCGGAGCTCGTAGGAGCCGGCGGGGAGGCCCTCCAGTCCCATGACGTTCGTCTCCGGGACGGGGACGCCGTCCTTCTGCTGGAGGCGCACGGGCTGAACGGGCGAGGCCGCCGTCGCCTTGCCGCCCGACCACACCTGCGCCTGGAGCACGACGTCGCTGTGCCCGTCCGCGTCGACGGCCGGGTTGTACACGTAGAACTGGAAGGAGAGGGAGTCGCCCCGCTTGAAGCGATGCCCGACCGTCTCCACCGGGGCCGCGCCGCCCGCCGGCGCCGCGGAGAGGAAGAGCCCGCTCATGGCGAGCTTCTTCTCCTTGAGATCGGGGACGTCGACGCTCTGGGACGCGCCGCCCTGCTGCACCAGGCCGCGCTCGCGCGCGACCAGCCGCACCTCGTAGCGCCCTGGGGGCAGGGCCAGCCGCTGCTGGTACTGAAGGCCCGCGGTGAGCGCGCGCTCGTACTCCTTGGGATCGAGCGCGAGCTCGGCGCGCCGGCCGAAGGGCGCGCCCACGGGCTGGCCCGCGGAATCGAATACGCCGCCCAGCAGCTCGACGTCCGCGCGGTGGCGTCCCTCCGCCTCCTGCCAGCGCATCTTCGCGAGATCCACCTGCGCACGCACGAGGACCTGCGACCCCGCGGGCGGGAGGTCCACGTAGTCCGCGCGGAGGGCCACGGGGATGCCGCCCGCGTCGATGGGCGCACTCAGCACGGCGCGCGCCTCCGCCGCGGGGACGGAGAAGGAGGGCGCGGGCGCGGCAGGCGCGGCCGCCCGCGTGGGCGCCGCGGGCTTGCTCGCATCCGGAGCGTAGTACCCCGAGCGCGTGCGCACCTTGAGGTCGGGCCGGCCGGGCAGCCGCACCTCGATCTTCCGGAAACGGCCGTCGCGCCTGGTGTTGGTCGGCTCGTAGGCCAGAAGGTAGTAGGCCTCGTTGTCGTCGAGCATCCGGCGCAGCCCGGCCACGAGGTCGTTGGTGCCCCGCACCAGGAAACCGCCCGTGCCATCCGCGAGCGTGGTCAGGGTGTCGCGCTTGATCTGCTCCGCCGCCCGTTCCACGCGCGCCTGCACGCCAGGGGAGGCGCCCACCGAGGCCACGCTGGCATCCGCGCCCGTCAGCAGGCCGCGGCTGTCGAGCGCGTACACGACGGTGCCCGACCGCGTCGCCGCGTCGAGGACCCGCCGCAGGTCGAGGCTCCGCGACTCGCGGCTCCCGGAGCCGTCCAGGAAGCCGTCCGAGACCACGAGGCAGAGCTTGCGCCCGGGCATGCGCGCGAAGCTGCGCACGACGTCCTCGAGGATGTTCAGGGTCGCGAGCGAATAGCGCAGCGCTTCGTTCAGGAGCTGGGTGGCCTGGCGCTCGACTTCCCGCTGGGCCACCTTCTCCACGGCGTCGCGCGTGGTTCCGGCGGCTCCGGCGGCAGCGGCGGCGGCGCCCTGAGCGGACTGGGCGCCGGGTCCGCCCTCCACCGCCACCTGCGGGCTGTTCGCGTCGAGCAGGGTGCCCGGCTCGCTGATCACGGTCTCGATCGCGAGCTGCAGCGCGGTCCGGTCGCCCCTGAGCACGAGGGCCGCCTGGTCCGGGGTCAAGCGCGCACTCCGATTCGTCGCGCTCGAGGGCTCGCGCGTGACCAGGCGCTCCAGCGCCTGACCGACGATCGCGCGATCGCGGGTGAGCTGCTGGATGGGGCCGGCGCCGCTGGTGGTGACGACGGCGATGGCGTCGTCGGGCGAGGCCACCTCGTCCAGGAAGCGGCGCAGGGACCGCTTGGCCTCGACCATGCTCTGGAGGCCGATGTGGAGGTCGTCCACCAGGATCACGACCTGCCGGCCGGGGGCCGCCGCGCTGTCCCCCGCCGGAGGCGTCACCACCGATGGGGCCTCCACCACGACCCCCGGGTCCGAAGGCGCGGGCGTGGCGACGGGAGCGGGCCGCGAGCGCGTCACGACGAAGAACTGCGACACGCGATGCGGCTTTCCGTCCTCGAGGATCTGGAAATCGTCCTGGGTGAGGTCTCGCACGAGCGCGCCGCGGGCATCGGTCACGACGGCGTCGAGCTGGACGACCTCGGCACGTGCGCCGGGAACGACCTGCTGAGGCGCGGCCGGTCCCGCGGCGACGGCGAGGACGAGCCCGGCGGTGATCGCGGCGATCGGGCGCATGCGTGCGCAGACTAACACGGCGGCGGCGCCGGGCCGCGCGCTATGATCCGGAGAGCATGCGGCTCCGTCCTTCGGTCGTTCTCCTGGCGCTCGCCATCGCGCTCGCGCTCGCACCCTCGCCCGCCACGACGGCGCCCGCGGCGCTGCGCGCGGTGGCGGTCACGTTCGACGACCTGCCCGGGCCCGGGGGGTCGCTCCTGTCCAACGACGTCCCCGCCCTGCGCGAGAACACGCGCAAGCTGCTCGCGGCCTTCCATGACGCGAAGGTGCCGGTCGTCGGCTTCGTGAACGAGGGCAAGCTCTTCGTCGAGGGCGAGACGCCCGCCAGCGCGGAGCGGCGGGCCGGAGTGCTGCGCCTGTGGGTGGAAGCCGGCCACGAGCTCGGCAACCACACCTATTCGCATCGCGACCTCAACACGCAGCCCCTGGATTGGTTCGAGCAGGACGTCGTGCGCGGCGAGCCGGTGACCCGCCGCCTCCTGGCCGAGAAAGGGCGCCGGCTGCGCTACTTCCGCCATCCCTTCCTGCACGTCGGGCTCGATCTCGACAAGCGTCGCGCCTTCGAGTCCTTCCTCGCCGGCCGCGGCTACACCGTCGCGCCCGTCACCATCGACAACGACGAGTACGTCTACGCCGCCGCCTACGCGGACGCGCGCCGGCGTGGCGACGCGGCCCTGGCCACGCGCCTGGCCGAGGACTACCTCCGCTACATGGAGTCGGTGTTCTCGTTCATCGAGGGCGTCTCGCGCGATCTGCTCGGGCGCGAGATCCCTCAGGTCCTCCTGCTCCACGCGAACGCGCTCAACGCCGATCGCTTCCCTCAGCTGGCCGCGGCCATGAGCGCGCGCGGCTACCGTTTCGTGACCTTGGAGGAGGCGCTGCGCGACGAGGCCTACCGCCGGCCTGACACCTACGTCGGGCCGTGGGGCGTCTCGTGGCTGCATCACTGGGAGATCACGGAAGGGCGCAAGCGGTCGCCCTCGCCCGATCCGCCGGACTGGGTCACGAAGGCGTATGAGGCCGTGGCCCGCTGAGGCGCGCCGCCCGCGGCTCGGATAACATGGACGAGGGACACGACAAGGAGGCCTTGGTGAATCGGTTGCTGGCGGTGGTCGGGCTGGTGGCGTTGATGGCGTGCGGCGGCGGCGACAGTACGGCCACGCCATCGGGCCCGACTTCGCTTCAGATCGAGGACCTCACGGTCGGCACTGGCGCTACGGCGGCGGTCGGC
>WNFM01187507.1_pt2 | contig 15828 bp, 16 predicted proteins | sample 5400271 | NCBI WGS metagenome assembly WNFM01 (sample SAMN13153352, study PRJNA577476) | soil metagenome | isolation source: 60 cm saprolite on Douglas fir-dominated hillslope | place: USA:California | collected 2013-09-17
GACCTGCCGCCGTTTCTCGACAGCGCTCCCTTTGCCGCTGCCACCGCCGGTCGCGTCGCACAACGCGCCGCGCTGGCGGCGCGCCACGGCATCGCGGGCGAGGTGCCTTGGCTGGTCGCCGCCGCGATGATGCGCGAGGGCGACAAGCTCGCCTCCTATCGGCTGCTTGCCGCCGCGCTGCGCCGCAACCTCGCCCTGCCCTGGCATCTCCTGGTCATCGGCGACGGCGCGGCGCGCAATGCCGTCGAGGCGGAATTCACGCCCTGCGCCGGCCGCGTCACCTGGCTCGGTCGGCTCGAAAGCGAGGCGCTGGCGGGGGTGCTGGCGGCCGGCGATCTCATGGTCTGGCCGGCCATCAACGAGGCCTATGGCATGGCCCTGCTCGAGGGCCAGGCGGCCGGCCTGCCGGTGCTCGCCGGGGCGAGCGGCGGGGTCGCCGGCATCGTCGCCGACGGCGTCACCGGCAGGCTGGTGCCGCCCGGCGACGTCGCCGCCTTCGCCGCCGCGCTCGCGATGTTGCTGGCCGAGCCGAAGCGGCGCCGGACCCTCGGCGCTGCCGCCGCGGCCCACATCGGCACCGCACACGACATCGCGGCAGCGTCGCGCCGGCTCGACGCCATTCTGCGCGGCGTGCCATCCTGCGCGCCATGATGGGAGCGCGCCGCCCGTGACCCTGCTCGCCGTGCTGCGCCATGGTCCGACGGCATGGAGCGCGGCGCGGCGCCTGCAGGGACGCAGCGACATCCCGCTCAGCCCTGAAGGCCGGGCAATGGTGGCGTCCTGGCGCCTGCCGCCGGCGCTCGCGACGTGTCGCTGGCTGACCAGCCCGCTCGGCCGTGCCGTCGAAACGGCCGAGATCCTCGGCCTCGCGGCGCGGCGCGAGGCGCGGCTGATCGAGATGGCGTGGGGCGAATGGGAGGGGCTGAGCCTCGCCGAATTGCGCGCCATGCCTGATGCCGCGCTCGCCGCGCGCGAGGCCGCCGGACGCGATCTCCAGGCGCCGGGCGGCGAGAGCCCGCGCGAGCTGCAGGCGCGGCTGCTTCCCCTCCTCGCCGAGATCGCAAGCGGCGGCACCGCGGTCGGCGCGGTCAGCCATAAAGGCGTCATCCGCGCCCTCTTCGCCCTGGCGAGCGGTTGGGACATGCTGGGCAAGCCGCCGGCGCGGCTCGACTGGCAGTCGGCGCATCTCTTCCGCCTCGACGCCGCCGGGACCCCGGCGGTCGAGCGGCTCAATGTCAGCCTGCTGGCGCCATGACCGCGCGCCGCGTGCTCTTCCACGTCCAGCATTTGCTCGGCATCGGCCATTGGCGACGCGCCGCCGCGCTCGCCGAGGCGATGCAGCGCGCCGGGCTGGCGGTGACGGTGCTCGCCGGCGGCAGCAAGGAGCGCGGCGAGCCGGGCGGCGGCTTCGCCACCATCCAGCTGCCGCCGGCGCGCGCCGCCGATGCCGGCTTCAAGACCATACTCGACGCGGCCGGACAGCCGATCGACGATGCCTTCCGCGCGCGGCGGCGCGACCTCGTCCTCGCCGCCTTCGCCCGCCTCCGCCCGCATGTCGTGCTGATCGAGAGCTTTCCCTTCGCCCGGCGCGCCTTTCGCTTCGAGCTCATGCCGCTGATCGAGGCGGCGCGCCAGGCAGTGCCGCGCCCGGCCATAATCGCCTCGGTGCGCGACGTGCTGGTCGCCCGCGACAACAAGGCGCGCGACGCCGAGATCGTCGCCACGGTGCGGCGCGACTTCGATGCCGTGCTGGTGCATGGCGATCCCGCCCTGATCGATCTCGCGGCGAGTTTCCCGGCGGCGCCCGAGATCGCCGACAGGTTGCGCTATACCGGCTATGTCGTCGCGCCGCCGGGGGCGGATGACGGCGTCGCCGGCAGCGGCGAGGTCGTCGTCTCGGCCGGCGGCGGCGCGGTCGGGCTCGCGCTGCTGCGCGCGGCGCTGGCGGCGCGGCCGCTTTCGCCGCTCGCGGCGGCGCCGTGGCGGCTGGTCGCCGGGCCGCATCTGCCTGATGCGGATTACGCCGCCCTCGCCGCCGCTCTACCGCATCCGTCGTCCGGGGGCGTCACGCTCGAGCGCTTCCGCGACGATTTCCCGGCGCTGCTGCGGCGCTGCGTCCTGTCGATCAGCCAAGCCGGCTACAACACGACGCTCGACATCATCGGCGCCCGGGCGCGCGCCATCGTCGTGCCCTTCGCCGCCGTCGGCGAGACCGAGCAGGCGATGCGCAGCGCGCTGCTCGCCGAGCGCGGCGTGCTGCACGTCCTGCCCGAGGCCGCGCTGGACGGCAGCCGGCTCGCCGCCGCCATCGCCGAGGCGCTGGCCGCGCCGCCCCCTGCCGCTGGGCCGGCCCTCCGCCTCGACGGGGCGGCGACCGCCGCCGCCCTCATTGCCGGGCTGGCGATACTTCGCTAGAAAAGGGACAAGATCCGCAGGTCGATGCCCGGCGCGGCAAAGCGTAATCGATTGGCAGGCGCAGGGTAACATTGGCTTAATATCGTTATGATGGATCAGAGGAAGAGATCGGGCGGAATTGGCGACAGCGCATTGGTCAGACCTCGAACACGAACTCGAACTTTGGCGTGCCGCCGGGCGGTGCGCGACGTTGTGGTGGCGCGACGACGATGCGGTGCGCCCGACGCCGGCGCTCGACCGCTTGCTCGCCCTCGCCGCCGACCTGCCGCTGGCCCTCGCCGTGATCCCGGAACAGGCGGCCGGCGTCCTGGCGCAGCGGCTGGCCCATTGCCCGGGCGTTCAGGTCCTGCAGCATGGCTGGCGCCATGCCAATCACGCGCCGCCGGACGAGAAGAAGGCGGAGCTCGGCCCGCACCGGCCGCCGCTCGCCATGCTCGACGAGCTCGCCGCCGGCCGGCAGCGCCTCGCCCTGCTGTTCGGCAGCCGCGCGCTCGCCGTGCTGACGCCGCCGTGGAACCGTATGAGCGCCGCGCTGGTGCCGCTGCTGCACGATGCCGGCTATGGCGGCTTGTCGATGGCGGGGGCGCGGCGCGAGGCCGAGCCGAGCCCGGGCTTGCGCCAGGTCAACACCCATGCCGATCTGGTCGCCTGGCGCGACGGCGGCTTCATCGGCACGGCGCCGGCGCTCGGCCTCATCACCGCGCATCTCGCGGCGCGCCGCGTCGGCACCGTCGATGCCGACGAGCCGACCGGGCTGCTGACGCACCATTTGGTCATGGACGAGGCCGGCGCCGCCTTCGTCGCGGAGCTGCTCGCTTTCACCGCGCGGCACAAGGCGGCGCGCTGGCTCGGAGCCGCGGAGGCATTCGCCGCGTGAGCCGTCACCGCTATCCGACCGCCGCCTTGGCGGGTGATTATGCGCGGGCCGGCGTCGGGCTGGCGCTTACCGCGCCGCCGCTCTTCCTGCTGCAGCTCAATGCCGTGATCGCCACGCTTTTCGCCGCGCTCGCCGCGCTTTTCGCCGTCTTCGCCGGGCGCACGGCGCTGCGCCAGCGCGGCACCATCGAGATGGACGAGACGGCGATAAGCCGCGCAGGCCCGCTGCCGGTGCGCCTGGCGTGGGATGCGCTCGACGAGCTCAAGCTCGGCTATTACGCGACGCGCCGCGACGGCAGCGGCGGCTGGATGCAGCTGGCGCTCGCGGCCGAGCGGCAGCGCCTGCGCCTCGACAGCCGGGTCGACGGCTTCGCGGCGATCGTGACACGGGCCGCCGAGGCGGCGCGCCGGCGCCAGCTGACGCTCAGCGCGGCAACCGTCAACAATCTGGCGTCGCTCGGCATCGCCGCCGCGCCGGCGGAGGGATGATGAACGAGACGACGCCCGAGCGCCGCGCCCCGGCGCAAGCCGGCACCGATCTTCTCAGGGTCGAGGATTTGCACGTCTATTTCGACACGCCGGCCGGCGTCGTCAAAGCCGTCAAAGGGGCGAATTTCCGCATCCGGCCGGCCTCGACCGTCGCCATCGTCGGCGAATCCGGCTCGGGCAAGTCGGTGATCAGCCAGGCGATCATGGGCATCCTGCCGCGCGTCGGCCGCATCGCCCAGGGTCGCATCCTGTTCAACGATCCGCGCCAGCCCGGCATCACCACCGACATCGCCGCCCTGCCGGTCAACGGCCCCGAAATGCGCTCGATCCGCGGCGGCCGCATCTCGATCATCTTCCAGGAGCCGATGACCTCGCTGTCGCCGCTCCACACCGTCGGCAACCAGATCACCGAGGCGCTCAAGCTGCATCGCGACGTCGGCCAGGAGGAGGCGCGCGAGCTCACCGCCGAGATGCTGCGCCTCGTCGGCTTCCCCAACCCGGCCAAGGCGTTGCGCATCTATCCGTTCGAGCTGTCGGGTGGCCTGCGCCAACGCGCGATGATCGCCATGGCGCTGGTCTGCAAGCCGGCGCTGCTCATCGCCGACGAGCCGACCACGGCGCTCGACGTCACCATCCAGGCGCAGATCCTCAAGCTGATCCACGATCTGCAGCGCGAATTCAGCATGGCGGTGCTGCTCATCACCCACGATCTCGGCGTCGTCGCCAATGTCGCCGAGGAGATCGCCGTGATGTATCACGGCAGCATCGTCGAAAGCGGCACGCTGGAGGATCTCTTCCGCGACCCGCAGCACCCCTATCTGCGCGCCCTCTTGCGCGCCGTGCCGCGCTTCGACATGCCGCCGGGCGAGCGCCTGGTGCCGATCCGCGAGATCAAGCAGGGCGAGGCCAGCCATTTGATGGCGGCCAAGGCCGAGTGGCCGGCCAAGGCCGGCTCGACGCTGCTCTCGTTCGAGAATGTCAGCAAGGTCTACACGATCCGCAAATCCGGCATGTTCGGCGGCGCCGCCGGCGCCTTCACCGCGGTCGACAATGTCAGCCTGGCGATCGAGCGCGGCGAGTGTCTCGGCCTCGTCGGCGAGAGCGGCTGCGGCAAGACGACGTTGAGCAAGGTGCTGCTGCGCGCCATCTCGCCGAGCTCGGGCAGCATCACCTTCAACGACCACGGCGCCGAGGTCGACGTGCTGGCGCTCGAGGGCGAGGCGCTGAAATCGTTCCGCCGCAAGGTGCAATTCATCTTCCAGGACCCGTTCGGCTCGCTCAACCCGCGCATGACGATCTTCGATATCGTCAGCGAGCCGCTGATCATTCACGGCATCGGCACCGGCGAGTCCAGGCGCGAGATGGTACGCGAGCTGATGAACCTCGTCGGGCTCGACGTGCGCCATCTGAAGCGCTATCCGCACAGCTTCTCGGGCGGCCAGCGCCAGCGCATCGGCATCGCCCGGGCGCTCGCCCTCAGGCCCGACCTCATCATCTGCGACGAGCCGGTCTCGGCGCTCGACGTGTCGATCCAGGCGCAGATCCTCAACCTCCTGATGGATCTCAAGCAGCAGCTCGGCCTCACCTATCTCTTCATCTCGCACAACCTCGCCGTCATCGACTACATCGCCGACCGCATCGCCGTGATGTGCGCCGGCCGCATCGTCGAGCTGGCACCGCGCCGCATCCTGTCGCGCAACCCCGTCCACCCCTACACCCAGACCCTCTACAACGCCGTGCCGGCGCCCGATCTCGACCACCGGCTCGACTTCGCCCAGCTGCTCGAGGAAAAATCCTCGCGGCCGGATGCCTGGCCGCCGCCGTTCCGCCGTGACGCCGAGCATCGTCCCGATCTCATCGCCCTCGGCGATGGCCATTTCGTCCAGGCGACCCGCCTACCCTCCGCCAGCGAGGCCGCGCAATGAAGCACATCGCGATCGCCCTTCTCCTCTCTCTTGCCGCCGTCCCGGTCGGCGCCGAGACGCCACCTCTGGTCGAGACGCCCGGCCTCGCCGGCGCCGTCGCCGGCGGCAAGCTGCCGCCGGTGGCGGAGCGCGTTCCGAGCGAGCCGGCGATCGGCGACAAGCCGGCGGGGCGGCCGGGCGGCGAGCTGCGCATCCTGATGTCCGGGGCCAAGGACACCCGCCTCATGGTGGTCTATGGCTATTCCCGGCTGGTCGGCTACACGCCCGAGCTCAAATTCGCGCCCGATCTCGCCCAATCGGTCGATATCGAGGAGGATCGCAGCTTCACCTTTCACCTGCGCCCGGGCCATAAATGGTCGGACGGCGAGCCCTTCACATCCGAGGATTTCCGTTACTGGTACGAGGACATCGCGCTCAACAAGATGATCTCGCCCTCGGGCCTGCCGCGCGAGCTCCTGGTCGACGGCGAGAAGCCGAAAGTCGAGTTCATCGATCCGCTCACCATCCGCTATAGCTGGCCGAAGCCCAATCCGCTGTTCCTCCCGGCGCTCGCCGGCCCGACGCCGCTCTACCTCTATCAGCCGGCGCATTATCTCAAGCAGTTCCATGAGAAATACGCCGACAAGGAAAAGCTCCAGGATCTGGTGAAAAAACGCGGCCAGCGCAACTGGGCGGCGCTCTACAACAAGCTCGACAACGCCTATCGCAACGACAACCCCGACCTGCCCTCGCTCGAGCCCTGGGTGCTGGCGACGCGGCCGCCCTCCGACCGCTTCATCTTCGAGCGCAACCCCTATTACCACCGCATCGATACGGCCGGCCATCAGCTGCCCTATTTCGACCGCGTGGTGATGAACATCGCCGCCGCGGCGCTCATCCCGGCCAAGACCGGCGCCGGCGACAGCAGCCTGCAGGCACGCTATCTGCGCTTCGACAACTACACCTTCCTCAAGGCGGCCGAGCAGCGCAACGACTACACTGTCCGCCTGTGGCGCACCGCGCCGGGCAGCCAGCTCGCCCTCTACCCCAATCTCAACCACAACGACCCGGTATGGCGCGGCCTGTTCCGCGACGTGCGCTTCCGCCGGGCGCTGTCGCTCGCCATCGACCGGCACGAGATCAATCAGGCGATCTATTACGGCCTCGCCAAGGAAGGCCAGGACACCGTGTTGCCGGAATCGCCGCTCTACCAGGCGCGCTATCGCCAGCAATGGGCGCAATTCGACCTCAAGAAAGCCAACGCGCTGCTCGACGAGCTCGGCCTGAAGCGCGGCGGCGACGGCATCCGCCTCTTGCCCGACGGACGGCCGCTGCAGATCATCGTCGAGACGGCGGGCGAATCGACGGAGGAATCCGATGTCCTCGAGCTGGTCCGCGACACCTGGGGCGAAGCCGGAATCAAGCTGTTCTCGAAGCCCTCGCAGCTCCACGTCTTCCGCGACCGCATCTTCGCCGGCGAAACGATGATGGCGATCAGCAAGGGGCTGGAGAACGGCCTCGTCACCGCCGACACGCCGCCGATGGAGTTCGCGCCGACCAGCCAGCAGCAGCTGCAATGGCCGAAATGGGGCCAGTATGCCGAGACCAAGGGCCGCGCCGGCGAGGCGCCCGACATGCCGGTCGGGCGCGAGCTGCTGACGCTGCTCGATGCCTGGTTCAAGGCCGGCTCGACGGCCGAGCGGGCGGCGGCGTGGGGCAGCATCCTCGCGCTGCGCGCCGATGCGGTGCTCGATATCGGCCTCGTCGCCGGCGTGCCGCAGCCGGTGGTCGTCAGCAACAAGCTGCGCAACATCCCGGAGGACGGTATTTACAACTGGGATCCCGGCGCCCATTTCGGCATGTATCATCCGGATTCGTTCTGGTTCGCCGGCGACGAGCAGGCCTCGGCGGCGCCCTCCGCCGCAACCAAAGCGCCCTGAGACCGCCATGCTCGGCTACATCGTCCAACGCCTCCTGATCATGGTGCCGACGCTGATCGCGATCAGCATCATCATCTTCGTCATCATCCAGCTGCCGCCGGGCGATTATTTCTCGACCTATATCGCCGAGCTGCAGAGTCAGGGCGAGGCGGTCGACCTGCAGAAGATCGCCTTCCTCAAGGCGCAATACGGCTTCGACAAGCCGGTCTGGGAGCAATACATCTACTGGGTCGCCGGGCTGCTGCAGGGCGATCTCGGCTACTCCTTCGCCTATAATCTGCCGGTGCGCGACGTCGTCGGCGACCGGCTGTTCCTCACCTTCGTCGTCTCCTTCGCGACGATCGTCTTCACCTATATCGTCGCCTTCCCGATCGGCATCTACTCGGCGACCCACCAATATAGCTGGAGCGACCACACGCTGACTTTCGTCGGCTTCCTCGGTCTCGCCACGCCCAACTTCCTGCTCGCCCTCGTGCTGCTCTATTTCGCCAATGTCTATTTCGGCCTGTCGATCGGCGGGCTGATGGACGAGCGCTTCCTCGACGCGCCGTGGTCCGGGGCGAAGGTGCTCTCGGTGCTCTCGCATCTGTGGATCCCGGTCATCGTCATCGGCCTCTCGGGCACCGCCGGGATGATCCGCCGGCTGCGCGCCAATCTGCTCGACGAGCTGCAGAAGCAATACGTCACTACGGCGCGCGCCAAGGGCCTGTCGCCGTTCCGCACCCTGATGAAATATCCCCTGCGCATGGCGCTCAACCCCTTCATCTCGGATATCGGCTCGCTGCTGCCGCACATCATCTCGGGCGCCGCGGTGGTGTCGGTCGTGCTCAACCTGCCGACCACCGGACCGATGCTGCTCGACGCGCTGCGCAGCCAGGACATGTATCTCGCGGGCTCGTTCCTGATGTTCCTCGCCACCCTCACTGTGATCGGCATGTTCGTCTCCGACCTCGCCCTCGCCGCGCTCGACCCGCGCATCCGGCTCTCCGGCGGGGTGACGCGATGAGCGAGAGCACCGCGATCGTCATCGACCGGCCGCCGCATTACGCCTCGCCCGAGCCCTTCGATCCCTATTCGACCGAGGAGATGTCGGCGGCGCAGGAGCGCTACTACATGGCGTCGCAATGGCGCATGATGTGGTGGAAGCTGAAGCGTCACCGCATCGCCGTGCTCTCCGGCATCGTCCTGCTCGTCATGTATCTCTCGATCATGGTGAGCGAGTTCCTGTCGCCCTACGGCTCGCATTCGCGCCATGCCGATTTCATCTTCGCGCCGCCGCAGGGCATCCATCTCTTCCACGAGGGACGCTTCGTCGGGCCCTTCGTCTACGGCTACGACTACCATCTCGACATGCAGAACCTGCAGCGCGTCTACACCCCGAATCCCGCCAAGCTGCAGCCCATCCGCTTCTTCTGCCACGGCGACAGCTATTCCTTCTGGGGCCTGGTCGAGGGCGATTTGCATCTCGCCTGCCCGGCCGAGGGCGGCACGCTCTTCCTGCTCGGCACCGACCGGCTCGGCCGCGACATGCTCTCGCGCATCCTCTACGGCGCGCGCATCTCGCTCACCGTCGGCCTCATCGGCGTTGCCATCAGCTTCACCCTCGGCATCGTCATCGGCGGCGTCGCCGGCTATTACGGCGGCTGGATCGACATCCTGATCCAGCGCCTGATCGAGATCATCCAATGCTTCCCGCATCTGCCGCTATGGATGGCGCTGTCGGCCATCCTGCCGGTGACGTGGAGCCCGATCCTGATCTATTTCGGCATCACGCTGATCCTCGGCATGATCGAGTGGACGCATCTCGGCCGTGCCGTGCGCTCGAAGCTCTTGGCGCTGCGCGAGGAGGATTTCTGCACCGCCGCGATGCTGATGGGGGCGACGCCGTCGCGCATCATCGGCCGCCATCTCCTGCCGAGCTTCATGAGCCATCTCATCGCCACGGCGACCTTGACCATCCCGTCGATGATCCTCGGCGAGACGGCGCTCTCCTTGGCGCAGAACATCAACGTCGTCGCGCTCTATCCCTGGCTGATGCTGCCGGTGGTGCCGGTGATCGTCATGGTGCTGGCGTTCAACTTCCTCGGCGACGGGTTGCGCGACGCCGCCGATCCCTATCGCTAGGCGTCCCCCTCAGGGGATCAGCACCATGCCCTCGCGGGCGACGATGGTGCTCGGGCGCAGCTTCCGCGCGTCGCCGCCGACGCGGTCCATGAAGGAATCGTCGTGGCTCGGGTCGTGGTGGAAGATGACGAAGGTCTTGACCTTCGCCGCATCGGCGAGGCGGATGCCTTCCTCCCAGGTCGAATGGCCCCAGTCGCGATGGGCAGGGTATTCGGCCTCGGTATAGGTCGAATCGTAGATGAAGATGTCGACGCCATCGATGAGCGCCAGCACGTTGGGGTCGAGCCCGGTCTTGCGGTGCTCGGTATCGGTGATGTAGGCGACCGACTTGCCGCCATACTCGACGCGATAGCCGGTGGCGCCGTTGGGATGGTTGAGCGCGCCGGTGCGCAAGGTGATGCCGGGGCGCGGATGCAGCGTCTCGCCGTGGCGGAAATCCTTGAACGAGACCTGGGTGGCCAGCAGCGACATCGGCACCGGGAACAGCGGCGCCATCATCATGCCGCAGAGCACGTCCTCGAGGCAGTGCTCGGGCAAGAGATGGCCGGCCCATAGGCGGATCTTGTTGCCGCGCACATAGGCCGGGCCGAAGAACGGCAGGCCGCAAATATGGTCGAAATGGGTGTGGGTATAGAAGAGATCGGCATTGATCGGGCCGTTCTTGAGCAGCGTGCCGCCGAGCTCGCGCAGCCCGGTGCCGCCATCCATGATCAAGAGATGGTCGCCGCAGCGAATCTCGACGCAGGAGGTGTTGCCGCCGTAGCGCACGGTCTCCGGCCCGGGGCAGGCAATGCTGCCGCGCACGCCCCAGAACCGAACGGAGACTCTACCGGAATTGACCATCTGTTGCCTGCGGCGACCGCCGTCTTTCGTTCCAGAGCTCGATTACTCTAGCATTCTTCCCAGGTGGTGGTTATCGCCGAGTAGTAAAGTCGTCCGTCAGGGCGAGGTGTGACGGCGGTCACAGCGCCGCGCGCGGGATGTAGCGGAACCCTATTATGGGAAGCTTAAGGAACCAACCGATAGCCGCCCGGCTCGGTGACCAGGATCTCGGCCTTGGCGGGCTCGCGCTCGATCTTCTGGCGCAGGCGGTAGATATGGGTTTCGAGCGTGTGGGTGGTGACGCCGGCATTGTAGCCCCAGACCTCGCCGAGCAGCGTGTCGCGGCCGATCACCTTGGCGCCGGCGCGGTAAAGATATTTGAGGATCGCCGTCTCCTTCTCGGTGAGGCGGACCTTCTTGCGGCCGGCCCCGTCGACCAGCAGCTTGGCGCTCGGCCGGAATGTATAGGGGCCGATGGTGAAGACGGCGTCCTCGCTCTGCTCGTGCTGGCGCAGCTGGGCGCGCAGCCGGGCGAGCAGGACGGAGAGGCGGAACGGCTTGGTGATATAGTCGTTGGCGCCGGAATCGAGGCCGAGAATGGCATCGGAATCGGTATCGGCGCCGGTCAGCATGAGGATCGGCGAGCGCACGCCCGAGCGCCGCATCAGCCGGCACAATTCGCGCCCATCCATATCGGGCAGGCCGACATCGAGCAGGATTGCGTCGAAATATTGCTGGCCGACGAGAGCCAGCGCCTTGGCGCCATCCTCGGCCTCCTCGGGCAGGAACTCCTCGTGCAGGCGCAGCTGCTCGGCCAGGGAATGGCGCAAGGCGACGTCGTCGTCGACGAGGAGTATCTTGCGTCCGACCGTCATTCCGCTCTCCCGCTTGGGTCCTCCCGCTCGGGGTTCGACCACGCCGCGCCAGGGGTGCGGCGGCTTCGCAGTTGCGTCATACCATGCCGCGCCGGGATTCTCCACGCCGACGATGGGAACGGTGAAGTAATTCGCCCCACCTTTCCAGCGAGAGAGCCCCGCCCTACCGCTCGTCGCAAAGAATTCATGGCGAATCGTCGCAGCCAGAAAATAGAAATCGCCCGCGGCTTTCTCGCGACGATCGCTCTCGGCGATCGCCTTCCCTTGTCGCATCGCGCGCGGCATTGACGTTACCGCGCGACGTGACTTCGCGGCGTTTACCTGCTCTGCGTTATTGCGGCGATCAGCGCGAGGCAGAGCCGGCTGCCCTGCTCGCCGAGGCGATCGATGATCGAGAAATGCTCCTCGTCCGGCTGCGCGATGACGGCGCAGTCCCAGCTTCGGGCGCGGCACGATGCGGCGAATTCCGCCTGCTGGCGGTGGAACTCGGCGGTCTCGCATCCGCCGACGGCGAGGAGGAGGGCGCCGCGCGGCGGCGGCATGGCGGCGAGCAGCGTCGCCGGGCTGTTGCGCCGCGCCGCGGCGGCGTCGAGGCCGACGACCTTGTTGAGATAGCAGAGGCGGATCGGCTCGAGATCGAAGATGCCGCTGAGCGCGCAGCCGCCGCTCACGGGGTCGCCGGCAAGGCCGAAGCGCGACCAGTCGGTCAGCATCGCCATCGCCGTCAGATGCCCGCCGGCAGAATGACCGGCGAGGAAGATCCGTCCGGTATCGATGCCGAGCGCCGCGCCCTCGCGGGCGAGAAAGGCGATCGCGCGGCGGATCTGCCCGACGATGTCGTCCATCCCGGCGGCGGGGGCGAGGGTATAGTTGACGAGGGCGACGCTGATCCCGGCGGCGAGATAGGCGGGCGTGATGAAGCTGAAATCGCCCTTGTCCATCGCCTGCCAATAGCCGCCATGGAGAAAGACCAGGAGCGGCGCTGGCGCGCGATCGACGGCAAAGAGGTCGAGCGTCTCGCGCGCACCGCCGCCATAGGCGATGTCGAGCCGGCCGCCGATTCGGTCGCGCACCGCCTTGCTGTCCGCCGCCCAGCGCGCGAAATAGGCGGGGTGGCTCGGCACCGCTTCGCGCAGATTGTACTGCGCGTCGAGCGCCGCCTGATCGAGATCGCGATAGATCGTCACCGCGTCTCCCCACCGTTGCCGACCAACCGGTCGAAGGCGGCCGCCCAGTCGCCCACCGAGCGGCGCCAGTCCGGCAGCATTGCGCCGGCTTCACGCGCGCCGGCGGCGAGACGGCGGCGCAGCTCGCCATCGACGATGATGCGGCGCAGCACCGCAGCGAGCGCCGCGACGTCGCCCGGCGGGACAAGCAGCCCGGCGCTCTCGGGAACCGTGTCGGGGACCGCCCCGGCGCGCGCGGCGATGATCGGCAGACCATGGGCCAGCGCCTCGGCGAAGGCCATGCCGTAGCCCTCGTGGAAGGACGGCAGGACGAAGCAATCGGCCGCCCGGTATTCCGCCGCGAGCCCGCTCGGCTCGCATTCGCCGGTCAGCGTCACGCGCTCGGCGAGGCCGGACGCGGCGATGTCGCGACGCAGTGCCGCCGCCGTCGCCGCATCGCGCGTCAGGCTGCCGACGCAGCGCAGGCGCCAGTCGAGCGCGGCGAGACGGGCGAGCGCGGCGACGAGGACGCGGTGGCCCTTGCGCGGCGTCACGCTGGCGATGCTGAGCAGCCGGAGCGTCGCCGTCGGCGGCGGTGCTGGACTGCCGGCGGGCTTGTCGGTGCCGGGCGGTACGATGGCGATACGCTCGGGCGCGACGCCGTAGCGGCGGAGCGCCGTCGCCGTCGCCGCGCTCGGGCAGATGACGCCGCGCATGTGCCGCAGCAGATCGGCCTCGAGACGGGCGAAGCGGGCGCCGACCGAAGCCGGGAGGCCGGTCTCGCCGGCCAGCGGATGATGGACGAAGGCGACGAGGCGCAGCCGCTTCCCCTCGCTGGCCAGGCAATCCGCCGCGCCGAGCAGCGCCAGCCCGTCGATCGCCGCCGCCGCGCCGTCGGGCAGCGCGGCGAGCGCGGCGGCGACCGCCTGGCGCGCCGTCGCATCGGCATCGGGAAAGCCGCCGGCGAGCTCGACCACCGCGACCGCGCGGCCGCTCGCCCGCAGCCCCTCGACGATGCGGCGATCGAAGATATAGCCGCCGGTGAGCTGGTCGAGCCGGCCGGGAACCAGGAAGGCCAGCCCGGTCGGATGCTCCGCCATCAGGCGAGCGCGCCCTCGAAAGCGGCCCAGGCGACCGGCGATTCGCGCAAGACGACGCGCAGCGAGGCGAGCGCATCGCTGGTGCCGGGGCCGAGCGCGCCGGCACGCAGCCGCGCCGCCAGGCGGCGGAAGATCTCGCCGGCGAGAAATTCGGTGGTGGTGTTGCGGCCGCTGAACTCCGCCGCCTCGTCGAGGTTGCGGAAGTCGAGCTCGTCGAGCACCGCTTTGAGCATGGCGGCGGCGAGGCCGATATCGCAGACCAGGCCGCTGGCATCGAGCGTGGCGCGGCGGAACTCCGCCTCGACGGCATAGGTCGCGCCGTGCAGCTGCTGCGCCGGGCCGAAGACCTCGCCGACGAAGCTGTGGGCGATCATGAAATGACTGCTGACGGCGAGGCTGTACATCGGTTGGCGACTCCGCATTGCTCAGGCGTAACGGATGATCCGGCACAAATCGTCGCTCGGGGTCTCGTCGGGGGCGGCGAGGCGCGCCAGCACCGCCGGCAATTCGGCGAACGGGCTTTCGCCGGTCAAGAGGTGATCGTAGAGAGGATCGGCGAGCAGCTCGAGCGCCAGGGCGAGACGCTGGCGCCGGCTCCAGCGCGCGCGCCGCGCCGGCGCGACGGCACCGACCTGCGAGGCGCGCAGGGTCAGGCGTCGGCTGTGGAAGGCCTCGCCGAGCGGCACCGCGATCGCCGCCGCGCCGTACCAGCTGAGCTCGAGCACGGTGGCCTCGAAGCCGGCGAGGCCGAGCGCCGTCGCGAGCCCGGCTTCGCTGCCGCTGGCGTGGATGACGAGATCGGCATCGCGCGGCGCGTCCTCCGGCGCGGCGAAATCGCAGCCGAAGGCGACGGCGAGCGCGCGGCGCCGCGGATTGACGTCGACCAGGATGACGCGCGTTCCCGGCAACCGCGCCGCCAGCGAAGCGGCGAGGGCGCCGACAACGCCGGCGCCGACGACGGCGATGCGGTCGCCGACGCGCGGCGCCGCATCCCACAGCGCGTTGATCGCCGTCTCCATGTTGGCGGCGAGCACCGCGCGCTCATTCGGCAACGTATCGGGAAGCGTGCGGGTAGAGGCAGAAGACGCGGCTGCCGACCGGCGCGCCCAGTCCAGTCTCAAAGTGCCCGGCCTCAAAGTGCCCGGCTTCGACGCGGCCGACCGAGGCATAGCCGTATTTGACCGGGGCGGGGAAGTCGCCTTCCTGGAACGGGCAGCGCATCGCCTGGTATTGGCTTGCCGGCACCCGGCCGCGGAAGACCAGGCTTTCGGTGCCGCGGCTGATGCCGCTGAGCGTGGCGGCGACGCGGACGGAGCCCGCGGCGAGCGGCGGCAGGAGCGCGCGGCGGATTTCCCCGCGTCCCGGCGCGACGATCCAGAAGGCGTGCGCCGGCACTTCGCCCGCCAGCGCGTCAGTCATGGAAGATGCATTCGAACATGACGTCGTCGCCGAGATCGAAGCGGCGCACCTGCGGCCGCAGCCCGTCGCGGATATCGTCGATCGCCGGCAGCGTGATGCTCGGCCGTCCCGAGCCGATGATGAGCGGCGAAACGGTGATCTGCAGGCGATCGAGGCAGCCGGCGGCGAGAAAGCGCGAGACGGTGACGCCGCCGCCCTCGACGAAGATGCGCCGGAGGCCGCGGCGCGTCAGCTCGGCGACGATTGCGGCGGGGGCCAGCGCATCGCCGGCGCGCGGCAGCCCGACGATCTCTGCGCCGCCCATCCGCTCGCCCGGCGCGCAGCGATCGGCGGCGCAGAGCAGTAAAGTCGGCGCGGCGCCGTCGCGAAAGACGCGGTAGTTGCCGTCGAGTACGCGGTTGGTGTCGAGCACGACGCGCACCGGATTGCGGCCGGGGCAGGCGCGCACGGTGAGTTGCGGATCGTCGCTGCGCAGTGTTCCCGAGCCGATCAGCACGGCGTCGGCGAGCGCCCGCATGCGATGGTTATGGGCGATGTCGGCTGCGCCGGTCACCCAGCGCGAGGAGCCCGACAGCGTGGCGATGCGGCCGTCGAGGCTTTGGCCGAGATGGGCGACGACCAGGCTGCGTCCGGGCGGCACTGTGCAGAACGGCATGTAGATGGCGAAGAGCGCGGCGATCTCGGGCGGCGCCGGCGGC
>WNFM01153103.1_pt2 | contig 15826 bp, 19 predicted proteins | sample 5400271 | NCBI WGS metagenome assembly WNFM01 (sample SAMN13153352, study PRJNA577476) | soil metagenome | isolation source: 60 cm saprolite on Douglas fir-dominated hillslope | place: USA:California | collected 2013-09-17
TATCGAGACGCGGCTGAAGCTGAACGGCAATTTCGAGGTCTATCGGATCGTCGCCCGCGGGGTCCGGCTGCGTGGCAGGCTCGTCCATGACCGCATTAGCTGGGGCCAGATCGACAAGATGATGCCGCCGCCGTCGAACAAGCCGTTCGCGCTGCCCAATTTCGCGCTCGATATCTCCGACAGCAGCATATCGCTCGCGACTCCGTTCGGACCGGTCGGACTGGCCATCGAAGGGCACGGCAAATTGAGCGGCGGCTTCACCGGCCGTGCCGCGATCGCCAGCCCGCGCATTGCTCCAGGCCGCTGCGCGGCGACGCACGTGTTCGCCAATGTCGCGGTCTCCGTGGCCGCCCGGCGGCCGCAGATCGACGGTCCGGTCACCGCCGACAGCTTCGCCTGCCCGGTGAGCCGCTTCATGGTCGGCGCGCCGCGGTTCGACGCCAGAGCGAGCTTCAACGAAGCCTTCACCAGTATCGACGGCAGCGGGCGGATGGCCATGTCGAGCCTGGTCGCCGGTGCCAACGGGCTCGCCAATTTCATCGGCGACATCAGCTTCAAGGGCGCGCTCAACGACGTCGCCGGTCGGGTAAAGCTGTCGGCGCAGAAATCGCGCATGGGAACGATCTTCGCCGAGCGCACGCGCCTTGACGGCCGCTATCATCTGAACGGTAAGGTTGGCACGTTCGACATGGCGGGCAATTACGCTGCCGACAGCGCCGCGCTGGCGCCGAGCATGTTCACCGGCGTGACTGGCCCGCTCACTGCTGTCGGCAAGACGCCGATCGGCCCGGTCGCGACGAGCATGGCGAACGCCGTGATCGGGACCGCGCGCAACTTCAACTCGGCCGGGCGGATCACGGTCGTGAACTTCCCCGGCGGCGGCGCGGCACGGGTCAACGAGGCGAACGTCATCGGGCCGGGCGGAGCTCGGGCGCGCGTGTTCGGGGGCAGCGGCGTGACCTATTACTGGCCTTCGGGTGGCCTCAGGATCGACGGCAACCTCGAAACTTCCGGCGGCGGGCTACCCCAGGCGCGCGTGAGCCTTCGCCAGCCCCGCGCCGACGCGCCGATGAGCGGAAGCGCCAATATCGCGCCCTATAGTGCCGGTGGGCAGACGCTCAGCCTCGCTTCGATGCGTTTCGGCCCTGGCCCGGGCGGCTCGACCGCGCTCAGCACCGTCGCGCAGCTCGACGGCAAATTCCCCGGCGGACGGGTGCAGGCCTTGCGGCTGCCGATTGCGGGCCAAGTCGGCAAGGGCGGGAGCTTCGCCTTCGGTACCTCGTGCGCGGTGGTGAGCTTCAATTATCTCCAGATCAGCTCGCTGCAGCTCGGCGCGACGCGGCTACCCGTCTGCCCGATCGGGCCGGCGATGGTTTCGAAAAGCCCAAAGGGACCGGTCCTTACGAGCGCGCGGCTGCCGAGCCCGGTGTTAGATGGTCGGCTCGGCAGCTCGCCGTTCCATGTCCAGGCCGCGAGCGGGCTGATTACCGGCCAGCAATTCGCCTTCGACCGGATGGCGATGCGGCTGGGGAAGGCGGGCTCGCCGATCCTGTTCGATGCGGCTCGGCTGAACGGCTTCATGGGCCGCGACTTGAGCGGCGGCTTCGGCGGCGCGACCGCGACGATCGGCAAGGTGCCGCTGCTGCTCAGCGACGGCGCCGGCAAGTGGATCTACCGAAACAAGGACTTGGCGATCGACAGCTCGCTGACGGTCACCGACCGCGATCCCAACCCGCGCTTCTATCCGCTGAAGAGCGACAATGTGCATTTCACCATCGCCGGCGATTATGTCCGCGCGAGCGGCGCGCTGCACCATCCCGCGACCGGGACATTGGTCACCGACGTCAGCATCGAGCATCGGCTGTCGACCGGCGCCGGGCACGCGCTGCTGGGCGTCCCGGGGCTGGGATTCGGACCGAACTTCCAGCCCGACCAGCTGACGCGGCTGACCGAAGGCGTCGTAGCCCTGGTCAACGGTACGGTCAAAGGGCAGGGCCGGATCGACTGGGCGTCCGGCGGGGCAGTCACGTCCAGCGGCGATTTCTCCACCGCCAACATGGACCTTGCCGCGCCGTTCGGGCCGGTCACCGGCCTCACCACCAGCCTCCACTTCACCAATCTGCTGGAGCTTGAAACCGCGCCCCACCAGGTTGCGACCATCGCGACGATCAACCCGGGCATCACCGTCACTGGCGGCGTCATCCATTACCAGCTGCTGCCCCACAACCTCGTGAAGGTCGAGCGCGGCGAGTGGCCGTTCATGGGCGGGCGCCTCATCCTTCACGATACGGTGCTCAACTTCGGCCGCCCGAGCGCCAAGCGGCTGACCTTCGAGCTTCAGGGCTTCGACGCCAAGCAGTTCATCGACAGCCTCGGCTTCGAGGGGCTCGAGATCACCGGCACGTTCGACGGCGTGCTGCCGATGATCTTCGACGAAAATGGCGGACGGATCGTCGGCGGGCGGCTCGTTTCCCGAACACCGGGTGGGCGGCTGCATTATACCGGTACGAAGCCCAAAAGCCTGCTGGCAGGCACCGCGGTCAATTTGCTCAGCGACATTCGGTACCGTTCGATGATCATCCGGCTCGATGGCGACCTCGCCGGCGAGTTCGCGACGCGGCTGACGGTCGACCGGGTGTCGCTAGGCCCGAGCCACGGCCTCCCTTCAGCAAGTTGCCGCTAAAGCTGAATGTGAACATCAACGCACCGTTCCGCGCGCTCATCCAGATGGCCAAGGCGTTCAAGGACCCGACACAGGCGATTGCGCCCGTCATGCCGTTCCCGGTCGATTCTCCCGCGCTCAAGGTCGAGGTGCTGAGCACCACGAAGCAGGAGTCGTCGCAGCCCAAGCCGGCATCGCAGGGCGCACCACCCAAACAATCACCACCACCTGGAGGACCCAAGTGAAACGAACCCGCATTCCGCCAAGGCTCGCCGCCGTCATGGCCGTGCTGCCGCTGCCCGGCTGCATCACCGTCAAACCGCCCGACAAGCCGATCGAGGTCAACCTCAACGTCGACATCAAGCAGGAGGTGCTGGTGCGCCTGCAGCAGGACGTCCAGCAGATGATCAGCAAGAACCCGCAGGCCTTCCCGCCCGCCCCGACCCGGCCATGAGCGCGACGGCCTGGCTGATATCGCTTGCTCTGCTGGCTGGCGGCTCGCCGGCAATGGCGCAGCCGGCGACGTCGCTCGCGTCGGCCATCCAGGCCGGCCAGGTGGGCGAGCGCTACGACGGTTATATGGGCTATGCGGTCGCGCCATCGCCCGCTGTCCGGCGACAGGTGCAGGCGGTCAACCTCCGCCGCCGCAACCTGTACATCGAGCTTGGCAGCCGCCGGAACGTCAATGCGGAAGTGGTCGGCCTTACGACCGGCTGCCAATTGCTGCGCCAGCTCGCGCCCGGCGAGGCCTATCTGCTGCAGGACGGGGTTTGGCGGCGATCGGTTCCGGGCCAGCCGGCGCCGGTTCCCGCGCAGTGCAGATGATCCGCCAGACCTCGCCGCGGTTGACTATCCAACCTCCCGTTCATAAAGGGTCGGCGCCTTGGCGGTCTTGCTTTTCCGCCATGTTTCTCGCCCCGGTCTGGCCCTTGGATTTCAGCCACGGGCGACGCACAGGGAAGATACATGGCAGAGGACGAGAACGGCAAGGTCCCGAAGCTTCCACCAGATGCGCGGCTGGGTTCGCTCGATGAGCGGCTCGACCGATTGCGGCAGGAGGAGGCGAAAAGGACGGCAAAACCGCAGCCTGATGCGAGCTATCAGGCGGGACAGCTGGTCCTGAGCAACCTCATCGGTGCTCCAGCGGGAGGTTTCGTCATCGGTTTCGTGCTCGACAAATGGCTCGGGACGCAGCCGTGGCTGTTGCTGATCATGCTGTTCCTCGGCTTCGTCGGGGGCTTCATGAACGTGATGCGGATTTCGAAAAGCCCGACCGGCAATCGGCCGGGCGGAAAACAATAAGGACTTCAAGTGGCGGCCGGCGACATCGATCCGATGCACCAATTTGAGATCGAGCCGATCTTCGGCTCGTTCAACGGCGGCCATAATCCGTTCGTCTTCACCAATAGCGCTCTGTGGACGCTGATCGTGCTCGGCACGATCTGGTTCTTCATGTTCGGCGGAATGAAGCGCGAGCTCATCCCCGGCCGCTGGCAGGTGATGGTCGAAGGCTTGATCGGCTTCGTCGACGACATGGTCCACGCCAGCATCGGGCCTGGAGGCAGGAAATACTTGCCGTGGGTGTTCACCGCCTTCATCTTTCTGCTGTTCGCCAACCTCATGGGCAACATGCCCTTCGGCGTTATCCGCCAGGCGCATCCGTTCACGGTCACCAGCCAGTTCACCTTCACTGGCGTCATGTCGCTGATCAGCTTTGCGATCGTGCTCGCCGTCGGCTTCTGGAAGCACGGCCTTCACTTCTTCTCGCTGTTCGTTCCATCGGGCGTTCACTGGGTCGGCAAGGTCCTGCTGTTCCCGATCGAGTTCGTGTCCTTCATGGTCCGGCCGTTCAGCCTCGGGCTTCGTCCCTTCATCGCGATGTTCGCCGGTCACATCCTGCTCGACATTTTCGGCAATTTCGTGGTCCAGGGACTTCAGGCCGGCGGCAGCGGGATCCTGATCTCGATCCTCTGCTTCCTGTTCGTTGCCTTCATCAGCGCGCTTGAGCTGCTCGTTGCCGCAATCCAGGCCTATGTCTTCGCAATCCTGACGTCGCTGTACATCAACGACGCGGTCAACCTTCACTAACCCCAAGTTTCAACCAGGAGTTCAATCATGGATCTCGCTTCCGCCAAGGTTATCGGTGCCGGTCTCGCGGCGATCGGCGTTGGTGCCGCCGCCGCCGGCGTCGGCTACGTGTTCGGCTCGTTCCTCCAAAGCTCGCTGCGCAACCCTGCCGCGGCCGACAGCCAGCAGGGACGCCTGTTCATCGGCTTCGCCGCCGCCGAGCTTCTCGGCCTGATGGCGTTCGCGATCGCGATGATCATCCTCTACGCCTTCAAGGGCTAAGAGAAGCAGCAGGCGAAGGCGGTTCGATGCCTCAGCTCTCGCAACTTCCCCTTGTTCTCCTGTCGCAGCTGTTCTGGCTGGCGATCGCGCTTGGCTTCATCTTCTTCGTCATCGCCCGCGGGATGGTGCCGAAGATCCAGGCGACGGTCGACGCGCGTGAGCAGAAGATCGCCGGCGACCTCGAGGCGGCACAGGCGGCGCGCTTAGCCGCGGATGAAACCGAAGCCGCTTGGCGGGCCCGCATGGATGTAGCGCGCGCCGACGCCGCCCGCATTGCCCAGGAAGCCAAGCAAGCGAGCGCCCGCGACACCGAGGCGAAGGTCATCAAGGCGGCGGACAAAATCAACCTGATGGTTGAAACGGCCCAGGCCACGATCCGTGAAGCCCTCAACTCGGCGCGCGCGGAGATCGAGACGGTCGCTGCCGAAGCTACCCGCGAGATGGTCAGCCGGCTGACCGGGATCTCGGTCGGTGCCAAGGATGCTGCGGCAGCGGTGAAAGCAGAGCTGAATGCCTGACGCCGAGCCGACATTTCTGGGCTTCAACCCCGGCGGTTGGGTCGCGCTGGCAATGCTGGTCGTCTTCGCGATCCTCATCTGGAAAAAGGTGCCGGGCGCGATCGGAAAGGCGCTCGACAGCAAGATCGCACTGATCCGCGACCAGCTCGCCGAGGCCGAATCGCTGCGCAAGGAAGCCGAGGCGCTGAAGACGGATTATGAGGCGAAATCCGCCTCGGCCGACAAGGACCGCGCGGCTCTGCTGGAGCGCGCGAAGCACGAGGCGGACGAGATCGTCGCCAAAGCCAAAATCGACGCCGAGACGCTGATCGGCCGCCGCACGCGGATGGCCGAGGACAAGATCGCCGCCGAGGAACGTTCCGCGGTCGAGCAGCTTCGCGCGACTGCTGCGGACGCCGCGGCGCGGGCGGCCGCGCGCCTGATCGCCGAGCGTCACGACGCCGGGACCGACGCCAAGCTCGTCGACCAGGCGATCAAGGAAATCGCGGGCCGGTAAGTGCCGTGCTTCGATACGGCGTTTCGACAGGCTCAACACCTACTCAGCATGAGCGGTCTTATCCGCTCATCCTGAGTAGCGACTGAGCAAGCGCAGCGCCGCCGAAGGCGCGTATCGAAGGATTACTGCCGGTGTTCGCCGCCCGGCTGGGTGACGCCTTCCAGGGCTTCCGAAGCGCATTCCGTGTTGGCCTCGCGGCTGAGGTCGCCGAGGCTGACAATGCCGCACAGACGCTCGTCCTGGTCGATGACCGGCAGACGCCGCACCTGCGCATCGCTCATCTTGGTGGCGGCTTCTTCGACGTCGTCGTCGATGCGAACGATCACGAGGTTGTCGGTCATCAACTCGCGGACCGGCGTCTCCGGCCCATTGCCCTTGGCCACGCCGCGCACCGCGATATCGCGGTCGGTGATCATACCAATCAACCGCCCGCCTTCGGTCACGGGGATCGATCCTGCATCCGCGTCAAGCATGAAGGTCGCCGCTTCCCGCGCGGTTTGGTCGGGCTGGATCGTCTGGACGTCGCGCGTCATCACTTCGCTAACTCTCATGGGACTTCCTCCTGGCGGGAAATTCCACATGAAAACGAACGGTGATGCGTACAGTTGCCGTTGTTACGGTACGTTCTCGGTCAGGAGGTCGTAGGTCGCGACCAGCTCGTCCTTCTGATTGAACACCTCCACCGCCCAGCGGACCACCCCGGTTTCGTCGCTCTTCAGCGACTTCGAACGGACGGTCAGCTCCACCCGCACCGAATCGCCGGGATAGAGCGGTGTCAGGAAGCGGAGGTTCTCAAGCCCGGTGTTGGCGAGCACCGGCCCCGGGTCGGGATCCACGAACAGGCCGGCGGCGAAGCTCAGGATCAGATAGCCGTGCGCAACCCGGCCTTGGAAGATCGGCGAGGCCTTGGCGGCTTCCTCGTCCATGTGCGCGTAGAATTTGTCGCCGGTGAACTCGGCGAAATGCTCGATATCCTCGAGGGTGACGGTTCGGGAGGGCGTGTTCCAGGTGTCGCCGATGTGGAGCTCGCTCATCTTCAGCCGGAACGGGTGCACTGCGATGACGTGCTTGGGGGCGCCGGGGATATATTGCTCGGTGATCGCGGCGATCATCGCCGGCGAGGACTGGAGCGCGGTACGCTGCATGTAATGCTTGACGCCGCGCACCCCCCCCATCTCCTCGCTCCCCCCGGCGCGCCCCGGCCCGCCGTGGACCAGCACCGGCAGCGGCGATCCGTGGCCGGTCGATTCCGCCCCATTGTCGCGGTTCAGCACCAGCATCCGCCCATGAAAAGCGGCGGCGCCCTGGATGAACTCGCGCGCGGCATCCGGCGAGTAAGTGAACAGCGACAGCACGAGACTCCCGCGGCCTCGGTTGGTCAGCGCGATGGCGTCGGCGATGTCGCGATAGGGCATGATCGTCGAGACCGGGCCGAACGGCTCGCAATCGTGCACCGCCTCGCTCTTCCACGGATCGTCCGCGCGCAGCAGCACCGGCTGTAGGAAGGCGCCGCCGGGGATTGGCGGCTCGGCGTTGGGATCGCCCGCGACGATACGCGCGCCCGCGGCTTCGAGTTGCCTAATCTTGTCGCGGACGTCGTCGCGCTGACTGGTGCTGACCAAAGCGCCCATCCGCGTGTCCTCGGCGCGCGGATCGCCGACCTTGGTCCTCGCCAAACGCTCGGCGAGCGCCTCCTGCACTGCATCGAGATACTCGGCGGGGGCCATCGCGCGGCGGATCGCGGTGCATTTCTGCCCCGCCTTGACCGTCATCTCGGTCGCGACTTCCTTCACGAACAGGTCGAATTCGGGCGTGCCCGGTGCCGCGTCCGGCCCGAGCAGCGAGGCGTTGAGGCTGTCCTGCTCGGCGACGAAGCGGACCGACTCCCGCGCCACGGTCGGATGCGACTTGAGCTTGAGCGCGGTGTGCGCCGAGCCGGTGAAGCTGACCACATCCTGGCCGGTCAGATGGTCGAATAGGTCGCCGACGCCGCCGACGATCAGCTGGATCGCACCGGGCGGGAGGACATTGGCCTCGATCATGATCTTGAACGCCGCCTCGGCGAGGTAGGCCGTCGCCGACGCCGGCTTCACGATCGCCGGGACGCCCGCCAGCAAGGTCGGGGCGAGCTTCTCCAGCATTCCCCAGACGGGGAAATTGAACGCATTGATGTGCACCGCCGCGCCCTGCAGCGGGGTGTAGACATGCTGGCCGACGAACGTGCCTTGCTTCGACAGGCCTTCGAGCTGGCCGTCCAGGAGCACGTGCGCGTCGGGCAGCTCGCGCCGGCCCTTCGACGAGAAGGAGAACAAAGTTCCCGCACCGCCCTCGATGTCGATCCACCCATCCTTGCGCGTCGCGCCGGTCTGGTAATTGAGCTCGTACAGCTCTTCCTTGCGGGCCATGATCGCCTGGCCGAGCGCTTTCACCATCCGCGTGCGGTCGTGGAAGGTCGCCTTGCGCAGGGCCGGGCCGCCGACTTCGCGGGCGTGGCGCAGCATTCCGCCGAAATCGATTCCGCCCGATCCGGTCATCGCGACGGGGGCGCCGTCGATCGCGCTCGGGATCTCGACGAGGGTGCCGTCGCCAGCGACCCAGCGATCGCGCTCGTAATTCAGGAGTTGTGGCGTTTTCATGCGCGCCCCTTAGAGGAAGTTCGGGAGAAGCAGGAGAGGGGCCGATGATTCCGCCGGTACGCCCGATTGCGCTTGAGGACATCGAGGCGGCGCGCGAGCGCATCAAAGGAACGGCCCTAAGGACGCCGCTCGTAAAGCTGGAGCTTGGCTCCGGCGCGCCCGACATCCGGCTCAAACTCGAAAATTTGCAGCCAACCAACGCCTACAAAATCCGCGGCGGCACCAATGCCGTTGCCGCTCTGTCGGACGAGCAACGGGCGCGCGGCGTATGGACGATCAGTGCCGGCAATGCCGGTCAGGGCGTCGCTTACGCCGCGAGGACGTTCGGCATCCCCTGCACCATCGTCGCCATCGAGACCGCGCCGCAGACCAAGCTCGACCGCATGCGCGCGCTCGGCGCGAGCATCGTCCCCGTGTCGTACGACCGCGCCTGGGTCGCCGTGGAAAGCCACGAATTCCCCGGCATCGAGGCCACTTTCGTCCACCCGTTCGACAATCACGACTTCATCGCCGGGCACGCCACGATGGGTCTCGAGATCGTCGAGGATTGCCCGGATGTCCGCACCGTCATCTGCGCCATCGGCGGCGGTGGGCTGATCACTGGCGTCGGTAGCGCGATCAAGGCGAAGAAGCCCGACGTGAAGGTGCTCGGCGCCGAGCCGGAGACCGCCGCGCCTTATGCGCTGTCGCTGCGCGAAGGCGGGCCGCAGAAGTTCGCCGGCTGGCAAGCGAGTTTCGTCGACGGCGCGGGCGGGCAGAGCGTCACGGAGCGGATGTGGCAGCGGATGCGGCCGGTCACCGACGGCGCGATCACGGTGACGCTGAAGCAGACGGCTGACGCGATGCGCTTGATCGCGGAGAAGTCGCGGACCATTGCCGAGGGAGCGGGCGCCTTGGCGCTCGCGGCGGCACTCAGCGACCGCTCGCTCGAAGGGCCGATCGTCTGTGTGGTCTCGGGCGGGAACATCGACCTCGCCAGGTTCGCCGGGCTGGTAAGCGCCTAGCTCAGAACATGCTCCGCCAAATTTAATCGGACCGCGGCGGCCGTTTCGGCGTTGGAAGTGCCAACGTCAGTTGCAGGAGAAATAGGATGCGGCTTTCACGACTTGCTCTTCTCGTTGCGCTGCCGGGCGCCCTCATCTCGGCCAATGCGGTATCCGCCAAAGGCTGCCTGCGCGGCGCCCTCGTGGGCGGTGTTGCCGGTCATTACGCACACCATCACGCAGTCGCCGGCGCTGTGGCCGGATGCGCGGCCGGACACATGTACTACAAGCACAAGGCGCACCAGGCCGCCCACCGCTGAGCGACTCCTTTCGTCGAGGGGCCGATCAAGTTCGCCGAGATCGTGACGCGTTCCTCTTAGGCGGATAAGCGAGGGCATGGACTTCGCTGAATTCATTGCGCCGATGACGGTCGAGACGTTCATGTCCGACTATTTCGGCAGTCGTCCGGTGCACATCCGGGGCGAAACGGCGCGAGCCGGGTTGCTGTCGACTGCCCGCCTCGAACAGCTCTTGGCGGTGCTTCCGCACTGGACCGAGGACAATCTGAAGCTGATCCTCAACAGCCGCCCGATTCTGGGGGAGCATTTCCTTGAACGGGCCGAGCCGAACGGGGGTCGCCGCCGGGCGGACCCGGCCAAGGTCCAGCTGTTCCTTCGCATTGGGGCAAGCCTCGTCGGCGACCATATCGAGGATATCGACCCTCTGGTCCGGCAGGCCGCGGCAATGCTCTCGGACCAGTTCGCGGGCACTGCCGGCGCGAACGCCTATTGTTCGTTCCAAGACATTCGCGCGTTCAACAGCCACTGCGACCTGCACGAGGTCTTCGCGATCCAGCTCGAAGGCGAGAAGATCTGGCAGATCTACGAGAATCGCGCCGAGGCACCGGTCGAAGCGCTGAGCGGCGAGAACGCGCAAGCCATGATCGACCAGGCCAAGGGCAAGGTGATGATGACCGTGCGCATGCAGCCCGGTGACCTGCTCTACATCCCGCGCGGCTACTTCCACGATGCGCTGGCGGACTCGAGCGCCTCGCTTCACCTGACCTTCGGGATCCGCCCGCTCGACGGGCGCTATGTCTTTCGGCTGCTCGAGGAGCTTGCCATCAAGGACCGCCAGTTTCGAGATTATTTGCCGGATGGGCGAGCGAATTCGGAAGGACTGCGGACGCATCTTGTGGGGCTTGCCGACGAGCTCGCCGCGGTGATGCGCTCGCCGCTGTTTGAGACACTGTTGACGAACCGGCAGCGCGCGCTGGCGATCCACGCCGATTGCGTCGATCTGCGGGACCGGGAGAAGCTCGATTACTACGCGGCGACCGGTGAGCGTGGCGAACTGGTTTGGACTCGTGCTGGCATCGTCCTTCGGCACGCCCGCGGCGAGGAGCCCTTGGGCGCCTCGGGCGAGGTGATGGAATGGGTGCTCGATCAACAGGCCTTTTCACTACAGCAGCTCCGTGCGAACTTCCGATGGCTCAGCGAAGAGGAGGCGCAGCGCCTGGTGGAGCTGATCACCCGGACGGGGCTCTTCGCTCCTTATGAGCCCAAGCTCTGAGCGTCAGCGCACATTTCAGCTGCTTGAAATCCGCCGTTCAGCTTCACCAGAAGCCGACCGCCTAAAGCATCCTGAGGTCGAAGCGGTGCGCTGTCGGGTGGCTGCTCGACAGTCCGCCGTCGACCACCAAAGCCGTGCCATTGACGTAGCTCGCCTCGTCGGAGGCGAGGTACAAAGCAGCCCGCGCGATCTCCTGCGGTTCCCCGCCGCGCTGCGCTGGATTGAGCTCGCCTAGCCGCTCCTCGCGGCCGGTGGCCCGTGCCAGCTCGTAGAGCGGCTTGGTCATGCCGGTTTCGATCAGGCCCGGGCAGATGGCGTTGACCCGCACGCCCGAGCCCGACAGCTGCTGCGCGGCATTCTGGACGAGATTGATCACGCCCGCCTTGGACGCCGAATAAGCCGCGCCGCCGGCGCCTGAGCGAAGGCCGGCGACGCTCGCCGTGCAGATGATTGACCCGCCGCCGCGTTTGGCGATCAGCGGGCCCGCATATTTGATCGCGAGGAACGGACCGATGAGATTGACCCGCAGGATTTCCGCCCAGTCCTCCTCAGTCTGCTCGGCGATGGTCGCAAAGCCGCCCGAGATGCCGGCATTGGCGAAGAAGATGTCGAGCCCGCCATGGTCGCGTTGCACCTCGTTTACGAGGTGGCGCACAGCTTGCTCGCTGCCCGCGTCCGCTCGCACGTCCGCGCCATCGCCGACGTCGGCACCGACCACGGTTGCGCCCTCGCTGCGGAACAGCTCGACCGTTGCCTTGCCGATTCCCGATGCCGCGCCCGTGACGATCGCAACCTTGCCTTTGAGCCTGTCCATTCGCCGCTCATAGCCAACTGACACTGTTGCTGATAGGCGGCGCCGATGGATTTCAGCCTTGACTCCGGCGAGACCGAATGGCGCGACCGGGTTCGCGCTTTCATGGACGAACAGGTACGGCCGCGCGCGCCCGATTATGACGCGCAGCAGCGCGAGGGAGAGCGCTGGAAGGTGCTTCTGGTCATCGAGGAGCTGAAGGAGAAAGCGCGCTCCGAAGGCTTGTGGAACCTGTTCATGCCGCCCTCGCACGGCGCGGCGCATGTCGACGACAGCTTCGCCTTCGACGGCCCGGCACTTTCAAACCTCCAATATGCTTTTTGTGCCGAGGAAATGGGCCGCCTCCTGTGGTCGTCGGAAGTGTTCAACTGCTCGGCGCCCGACACCGGCAACATGGAGGTGATCCACCGCTACGGCACCCGCGAACAGAAGGACGAATGGCTGAAGCCGCTGATGGAGGGCGAGATCCGCTCGGCCTTCCTGATGACCGAGCCCGATGTCGCTTCGTCGGACGCAACGAACATCAAGTGCAGCATCGAAATGCGCGGCAACGAATATGTCGTGAACGGCCGCAAATGGTGGTCGAGCGGAGCGGGCGATCCGCGCTGCAAGGTCGCGATCCTGATGGGCAAGACCGACCCTTCCGCCGATACCCATAAGCAGCAGTCGATGATCCTGGTACCGCTCGATGCGCCGGGGGTCACGATCAAGCGCCACCTGCCGGTGTTCGGCTATGACGATGCCCCGCACGGCCACATGGACATCGAGCTCGACGATGTGCGCGTGCCGCCGTCCAACATGCTGTTGGGTGAGGGCAGGGGCTTCGAGATCGCCCAGGGCCGCCTCGGCCCCGGACGCATCCACCATTGCATGCGCACCATCGGCGCGGCCGAGGAGGCGCTCGAAGCGATGGTCAAGCGTCTGATGTCGCGCACCGCGTTCGGCAAGACCATCGCCGAACAGGGTGTGTGGGAGGAGCGCGTCGCCAATGCCCGGATCGATATCGAGATGACGCGGCTGTTGTGCCTCAAGGCCGCCGATATGATGGACCGCGCCGGCAACAAGGCGGCGCAGGGCGAAATCGCGATGATCAAGGTCGCCGCGCCGATCATGGCGCTCAAGATCATCGACGATGCGATCCAGGCCTTCGGCGCCGCCGGCGTGTCGGAGGATGCGGGGCTGGCGCGGGCCTATGCGTCGATCCGCACGCTGCGCCTCGCCGATGGCCCCGACGAGGTCCACCGCCGCGCTATCGCCAGGCTCGAGTATAAGAAATACCGGTGAGCGATCAGGCGATCGACGAAGCCGCGCTCGGGGCGTGGCTGGAAGCGAACGTCGAAGGCTTCAGCGGGCCATTCACGCTGGCCAAGTTCCCGTCCGGCCAATCCAACCCGACCTACAAGATCAGCGGCGGGTCGGGCGAATATGTGCTTCGCCGCAAGCCGTTCGGGCCGCTTCTCCCATCGGCTCATGCGGTCGACCGCGAATATCGGCTGTTGTCGGCGCTGAGCCCGCTCGATTTTCCGGTGCCGCGGCCGCTCGCGCAGTGTGACGATCCCACCGTCATCGGCGCAATCTTCTACGTGATGGAGCTGGCGAAGGGCCGTCCTTATGCCGACGGCGCACTGCCCGACTTCGATCCCGCGACGAGGCGGCGGATGTACGAGCAGCTGGTCGATACCCTCGCCGACCTGCACAATATCGATCCTGCGGCCGCCGACCTCGCCGACTTCGGCAAGCCCGGAAACTATTTCGAGCGTCCTTCCCGAGATGGAACGGCTGATCGCTTTTCTTCCGGAGACTCTGCCGGAGCAGTCTCGGACATCGATCGTGCATGGCGATTACCGCATCGACAATGTCGTCTTCGATGGCGACGGTACGCTGACCGCCGTGCTCGACTGGGAACTGGCGACGCTGGGCGACCCGCTTGCCGATTTTTCCTACCTCGCGATGCAATGGATGATGCCCGCCGACGGCGCCGCCGGGCTCGCCGGACTCGACCTGCGAACCCTCGGCATCCCGAGCCTTGATGCCATCGTCCTGCGCTACTCGGAGCGCTCTGGAGTGCCGGTGGCCGAGCAACTCGACTGGTACTTTGCCTATAACCTGTTCCGGCTCGCCGGCATCGTCCAGGGCATCAAGAAGCGCGTCATCGACGGCACCGCGAGCCATGCCCGCGCCGAGGAAATGGCGAGGCGCGTGCCGATGCTTGCATCAGCCGCGTGGCGCTTCGCCGAGAAGGCGGGCGCGGCCTAAAGCCGGCCCATCAGCAACAGAATGATGATTACGATGAGGATCACGCCGAGCAGGCCCGACGGGCCGTAGCCCCAGCCCCTGCTGTAGCCCCAACGCGGAACGGCGCCGACCAGCAGCAGGATGAGGATGATGACGATGATCAGACTCACGGCTCTCTCCCGTCAGTTATTTGCGGACTCGCAACGAACGGAACGCGAGGAGGGTTGCAGCCTTTAGCGGCCGGTGAAGGTCGGCGTCCGCTTCTCGAGGAAGGCGGCGACGCCCTCGCGATAGTCTTGCGTGAAGCCAAGGCGGCGCATGGCTCCGGCCTGCCGCTCCAGTTCCTCGTCGAGGCTATACTGCCAGGACGAGCGGATCATCTCCTTGATCGCGGCCATTCCGAGCGGCGGAAGCGAGGCGAGCTTGCTGGCGATTGCGTCGACTTCCGCGTCGAGTTGGTCATTGTCGACCGCCTTCCAGATCATGCCCCACTCGGCAGCTTTTTCCGCCGGCAGAGGATCGCCCGTAAGCGCGAGGCCGAGCGCGCGCGCCTGTCCGACTAACCGCGGCAAGGCCCAGGTGCCGCCGCTGTCGGGGATCAGGCCGATCCCTGAGAAGCTCTGGATGAATTTCGCAGATTTGGTGGCCACCACGAGGTCGCATGCGAGCGCGATGTTGGCGCCAGCGCCGGCCGCGACTCCGTTGACGCGTGCGATTACCGGCTGGGGCAGCGACGTCAGCGTGCGGATCAGCGGGTTCCAGCAAGCCTGGACAGTCTCGCCAAGGTCGACGGCTTCACCCGGCGCAACGGCGCGGTCGTTGAGGTCCTGCCCCGCGCAAAAGCCGCGCCCCGCGCCGGTGAGCACGATGACGCGCGCATCGCCGAGGTTCGCGAGCGCATCGCGCAGCTCGCCGTGCATCGCCGCGGTGAAGCTGTTGAGCCGGTCAGGGCGGTTGAGGGTGATGCGGGCGATTGGCCCATCCGCCTTGAAGTCAATGGTCTCGTAAGCCATGCCGCGCGGAGTAGCGAAGGAGAGGGCGTGGACGCAAACGAACTCGCGAACCATGTTGCTCACGAGATGCTCGCCGGCGAAGGCACCGGCCCTGCCTGGGGCATCACGATCGAGGAAGCGCGGGCGGATTATGCGCGCATTTCGATGCTCGTCCGCGCCGACATGCTCAACAGCTACGGGATTGCGCATGGCGGGATGATCTTCGCGCTCGCCGACACCGCGTTCGCTTATGTCTGCAACGGCGCCAACCATGTCAGCGTCGCGGCCCAGGCGTCGATCGTCTTCCTCGACAAGGTCAGCGAGGGCGAGACGCTGATCGCCGAAGCGACGGAAGTCGCGCGCGAAGGACGGGCTGCAGTGACGCGCGCGGCCGTGCGTACGAGTGACGGCCGCGCGATAGCCGAGTTTACCGGTTATTCGCGCACGCTCGGCGGAGCGGTGGTCGAGATTTGAACGTTAAGGCGTCCCGGACTACATCGCGCCCATGTACACGACCGAGCTCCAGAAGACGGCGAAGATCGAGAATCTCGAAGACCCGAAGCTGATCGAGG
>WNFM01147340.1_pt2 | contig 15816 bp, 16 predicted proteins | sample 5400271 | NCBI WGS metagenome assembly WNFM01 (sample SAMN13153352, study PRJNA577476) | soil metagenome | isolation source: 60 cm saprolite on Douglas fir-dominated hillslope | place: USA:California | collected 2013-09-17
CCCATGCCTTGTTCGTCATCTTTAGCGGCATCCGGACCGCGCTGTCGATCTGCGTCGGCACGGCACCCTTGGCCTTCCTGATCGGCGCCGGTGGGCTTGGCGAGCTGATCTTCACGGGAATCGCCCTCAATGATCTACCGACGATGCTGGCTGGCGCCATTCCGACGGCGCTCCTGGCTGTCCTGACCGATTTCCTCGTCAGCCTGTTGCAGTACTTCCTGGTGCCGCGAGGAATAAACCCGCTCCGTTGAAGCGGATCAGATCATCAACACGTCAACAAGACCATAACCAACAAGTCAGGGGTGTATCATGAAGACCATATCGAGCCTGAAACGATTACTGTTTTCGACGTTCATGTTGAGCCTATTGGCAGGGCCGGCCGTCGCAGCGAGCCTGACCGTCGGTGGCAAGGATTTCACCGAGCAGTTTCTGCTGGCGGAAATGACCAAGCAATTGTTGGAAAAGAAGGGCTACAGCGTCGAAAAGAAGGACGGCATGGGAACCAATATCGTCCGCGCAGCCTTGGAAGCCGACGAGGTGGATCTCTATTGGGAATATACCGGCACGGCCCTCGTTACCTTCGACAAGATCACCGATCGGCTGTCGCCAGAAGAAACCTATACGAAGGTGAGAGAGCTCGATGCGGCCAAGGGCCTGGTCTGGCTCGCACCGTCGAAGGCCAATGACACCTATGCCCTGGCCATCCGCAAGAACAACCCGCATACCGATGGCATGGTGACGATTTCTGATCTGGCTGCCGCTTATAAAGCCGGCAAGGAAGTGGTCATGGCACCAACGGCGGAATTCGTCAAACGGGACGACGGATTGATTGGCCTGCAAAAGATGTATGATTTTACCGCCGGCCGCGCCAATGTCCGACCGATGGAGATTGGCCTGGTGTATCCGGCCCTTGCCAATGGTGATGTCGATGTGGCGGTGGCCGGCGCCACCGATGGACGGATCGCCTCGATGGGCCTTGTCCTCTTGAAGGATGACAAGAGCTTCTTTCCCAACTACGCGATCGTGCCGGTGGTCCGCAAGGCGACGCTTGACGCGCATCCGGATCTGAACGGACTCCTCGAAGGGCTTGCATCGAAACTAAGCGATGACATCATGCAACGCCTCAATGGCGAAGTCGACGTCAAGAAGAAATCAGTCGAAGAGGTTGCGACGGCCTTTCTGAAGGAACAAGGGCTTCTCTAGGCCATCATGAATGGGCCGGGTGTTGCAGGTTGATCTCGAAACCACCTGCAACGCCCGTCCCAGCCAGCCGTTGATTATCGCAGCTGAAACTCACCCTTGGCTTAGATAGGTCCGGCTGATTTGCCGACCAGGTCAGGCCGCGGCCAATACATGCGAACCGAAAACCTCGTAGTGAACGCGATCGGCGGGGACGCCAAGCCCCTGTAATGCTGTTAGCTTAGCCTTCATGAAGGGCACCGGCCCACACAGATAATAATCCGCTTCGGGCAGGATCACGCGCTCTTGGATGGCCGTGAGATTGACCCGACCTGGCTGATCATAGTCGATACCCAGCCGGTCCGTGGCGCCGATCTCTTCATAGAAGACTGTCACCGATAGCTTTGGGTGACGCGCCGCGAGGTTGCGCACATGGTTGTTCAAGGCATGCACGCGCCGGTGTCGGGCACCATGTACAAAGGCCACCTGGCGCGCCGGTTGCGCTTGCACCAGATGATTGAGCATGGCCACCATCGGCGTCAGGCCGACACCACCACTGATCAAGACCACCGGCGTGTCGCGGTCGACATGCAGGCGGAAATCACCAAAGGGTGGCGACAGCTCAATGATCGCCCCTTCGTCAACGCCGTCATGCATCCAATTGGAAATCAACCCATCGGGCCGATCGGCCGCGCCAGTCTCACGCTTGATCGAGAGCCGGAGATAGTCGCCATTGGGCGCATCGGAGAGGCTGTATTGCCGCGGTTGAATGATGGTGCCATCGCCCGCACGGCCCCGCACGCTGACGAATTGGCCGGGGACAAAATCCGGCACCGGCGCGCCATCCACCGGGTAGAGATAGAATGACGCGATCTCATCGCTTTCCCCGACCTTGAAGGGCCGCCAGCCGGACCATCCGCCTTTGGCCAGTGCCGCCTTACGATAGAGATCGCCTTCAGCGGCGATGAGCAGGTCGGCCAGTTGGCTATAGGCTGCTGCCCAGGCATCGATCAAGGCATCGCTGGCAGCCTCACCCAGCACTTCGCGGATCGAAGCCAGCAAGTGCATGCCGACAATCGGATAGTGTTCCGGGCGGATGCCGAGACTGGCATGCTTATGAGCAATGCGGTGCAGCACCGGCAGCAGAACCGAGGGATCATCGATCTGTTCGGCATAGCTCAGGACGGCGAGAGCCAATGCCTGCTGCTGTTGGCCGGTCTGTTGATGCCCTTGATTGAACAGATGTTTGAGCTCGGGATTGTGCTCGAACATCCGCCGGTAAAAGTGCCTGGTCAGCGTTTCGCCGTGCTCTTCCAGCACGGGGACAGTTCCCTTGACGAGTTCTCGGCTTGTCGCCTGCAGCATGATGTCATTCCTCTATTACCTGAACGGGCGCGCCGAGGATTGCAGCTCGCTCATCCGCGCCGGGCCCATCTGGATCTGACCTCTGGTCAAATCGTTTATAAGAGGTATTATTTGTACTTCTTTAAATCCAGTCTTATTCGCTCCGGGAAACTGCGACACTTTGGCTCGCTGCAATCAGGTCATGTATGCTGCGGCTGCAATTTGCGATCCGCGAGTACGGTTAGCTGCGGATGATCGAGAATCGCCGTGACCGGCCAGTGCTCGTCGGGAGTACCGCGCAGCAGGGCGGCAACGGCAGCCGCCTTGTTCGACCCAGATACCAGCAGCAGGATGGACCGGGCCGAGCGGATCGTCGCGACACCCATGGTCAGGCCATGAGGCGGCACATCCGTTTCGTCGGCATAGAGTCCCTGCTGCGCCTGCTTCGTCGCGGTGGCGAGAACGACCTCACGGGTCGGTGCCTCCCAGTCGCTGCCTGGCTCGTTGAACGCCACATGGCCATTGGTTCCAAGCCCGAGAATGGCGAGATCCAATCCGCCAGCCGCAGCGATGGCCTGATCGAAACTGCGGCATTCAGCAGCGAGATCCCCGGCATCGCCTTGCAGCAGCCGTACCTGATCCGGTCGAATAGCGAGTGGATGGAAACAGTGCCGCCACAGGAACGACGCATAACTGTCTTCATCAGCGAGCGACTTGCCGACAAATTCATCAAGATTGAAGAAGCTGGCTTGATCGCAAGAAAATTCGCCACGTTCCTGCATTTTGACAAGCTGCCGGTAGAGACCGAGTGGTGTGTTACCCGTCGGCAAAGCGAGTGCTGCCGTCGGCTTACCGGCCAGCAACGCAGCGACATGATGAGCCGCCTCTTCAGCAAGTCGGGTCGGATTGTCGAGCCAAGTCAGTTGCAAGATGTCACCTGAAATGAGGTCGATATGTTTGGCGGCGGCGCGAGCAGCAGCTCAAGAGAACCTTCCCTGGCAGCGCCGGCCACTTGCGTCATCATCCGCTTTGCCGGCGTTTGGTTCAAGCGTGTCCGGTAGCGCGGCGGCCTCGCCTAGCGCCGGTGGCGCAGCGAAACAGCCGCGATCCAGGCACTGATAAAGGCCATCAGGCCCGCCACCACCATGATCCAGCGATAGCCGGCGACGAAGGATTGCTTGATGGCGAGGGCGACAGCCTGTTGCTGATCCAGTGTGAGGCCGTCGGGGATTGCCGCCGCCGCCAGTTTGCCACGTTCCGACGTCAAGGCTTGCAGGGCAGATACCGGCAAATCAATTGCCGCCAGCGATCGGGTCAATGGCGATGAGGCCACCAGTCCGCGCTGCCATGTTGTTGATGGCAGAAGCGATCCCGACATGCGATGGACCAGCGGCATTGAGCGCGGCAACCGTGACCGGCGCAATGCAAGTGCCCATGCCGAGACCGATCGCCCCGAGACCTGGCAGAAAGCCCGACAGATAGGAGCTGTTGGCATCTGGCAAGGTCAGCAGCAGAAAGCCGCAACCGGCCAGAGAGGCCCCCACCATCAGCGGCAGGCGCGGCCCCAACCGGTCGGAGAGCCGGCCGGCCCAGCGCGACAATAGCGAAACGACGATCACGAAGGGCAGCAAGGCAAAACCAGCTTGCAAGGGATCAAAGCCTTGTACCTGCATCAGGCGGAAAGGAACAAAGAACAGGGCGCCGGACAGCGCCGCCCACAGCAGAAAGGTGAAGGCCTGAACACCGGCAAAGCCCTGCAGGCGGAAGACGTTCAGGGATATCATCGGCGTTTTGCTGCTGCCTTCCACCACCACGAACAGGGCCAATAAGCCGAATCCGAAAAGAAGTGAGCCGACGGCCAGCGGATCATGCCAGCTGGTCTGTCCGATCGCGATCAAGCCATAGGTCAGAGAGCCAAGCCCCATGGTTGCCAAGGCCATGCCGAGGAGATCGAGCGAGCGCCGCTGTAAGGCGCTGCTCTCGGGTACCTTCCAATAGGTGATGCCAAGGGCAATCAGGGCGGGCGGCAGATTGATCAGGAAGACCCAGCGCCAGGACAGGACATGGATCAGCCAGCCACCAACAGCCGGGGCAATCGCGACACCGATCCCGGTGGAGGCGGACCACAGGCCGACCGCCTGTCCCTGTCGCTCGGCCGGAAAACTGGCGGAGAGGATTGCCAGACTGCCCGGCGTCATTAAGGCGGCACCGAGGCCCTGGGCAGCCCGCGCCGCGATCAGCACCGCGGCATTGGGTGCCAGGCCACACCCCGCCGATGCCAAAGCAAAGATCAGAATGCCGAGACTGAACATGCGGCGCCGACCATAGAGATCGCCGATGGCGCCGCCGGTCAGGATCAAGGCGGATAAAAACAAGGTATAGGCCTCGACCACCCATTGCGCTTCGGCAAAGCTGGCATCGAGGCCATGCTGCAGCACCGGCAAGGCGACATTGACGATGCTCATATCGATGAAGGCCATGCTGGAGGCGATGATAGTGGCCGCCAGCACCCAGCGCTCCTGCGCGTGGGTCAGCGAGACCCTTGGCGATGTCGGCGCAGCGTCAGATAATGTGGTCATGGAATCCGGCAGGCTGAACGGTCAAACGGGCAAGCATCGACGGCCGCAGCCGGACACACCGATATGCCGATGCATCCTGCGCGACGCCACCGACCCGATCAAGCTCAAAGCTTGCGATCAGAGCGGTGACGTCAGTGAATTGCCGGCGCTATCAAACAGGTGATTGTTGTCGCTGCCGATCTTGATCGCAACCTGCTGTCCTGGCCGCACATCGACATCGCCCTCGCCTTTGACGACCAGCGTGGTCTTGTCGGCGAGCTGGCAATAGGAGTAGGTCTCACCACCGAGATGCTCGACCAACATCACCGTAGCCGGAATCTGGGCAAGGATCACACCGGCCGCTGATCCATCGAGCTTCAAATGCTCCGGGCGCATGCCGAGCGTCACCTGTGATCCGGCAGCGACGTCCTGACGGGCAACCGGCAGGCGCAATTCGGCACCACCCGGCAGGGTGACGATGGCCGTGCCGTTGCCGATCATCGTCAATGTCAGGGGGATGAGATTCATCTTGGGCGAGCCGATGAAGCCGGCGACGAAGAGATTGACCGGGCGACGATAGAGATCCAGGGGCGAGCCGATCTGTTCGATGCGGCCTTGATTGAGGACGACGATCTTGTCGGCCAGGGTCATCGCCTCCACCTGATCATGGGTCACATAGACCATGGTGGCGCCGATTTCCTTATGCAGCTTGGCGATCTCGACCCGCATCTGCACCCGCAAGGCCGCATCGAGATTGGAGAGCGGCTCATCAAGCAGGAACAGTTTCGGCTCCCGCACCAAGGCGCGGCCGATGGCCACGCGCTGTCGCTGGCCGCCAGACAAGGTGCGTGGCTTGCGGTCGAGCAGCGGGCCGATCTGCAGGATATCGGCGACGCGCTGAACGCGTTCGGCAATTTGCGGCTTGGCCATGCCGCCCATCTTCAGGCCAAAGGCCATATTGGCGGCCACGGTCATATGGGGATAGAGCGCGTAACTTTGAAAGACCATGGCAACGCCACGATCGGCCGGTTCCAGATCGCTGACATCCTGATCACCGATCAGGATGGCCCCGCCGGTAATCTCTTCCAGCCCCGCGATGCTGCGCAGCAAGGTCGACTTGCCACAACCCGATGGCCCGACGAAAACACAGAATTCACCATCGGCGACTTCAAGATTCACATCCTTCAGGACATTGAAGTCACCGAAAGATTTCTGCACGCCGCGCAACACCAATTGAGCCATTCGACTGAGTCCTCCCCGTGTCCGCCCCGACCACCTGTTGTGACCCTGGCGCAATCGCTCCATTCGGAGTCAAGGTTCAAATGGCGCGATGGAATTCAGATTCCCCATCCTGGCGCAGGGTGACGCCCTTTGCCATCGCCGGCATGCAGGATGGCGAGAAAGTGACCGTCGCCGCTACATCAGTGATTGCCTTTCCTATCGTGTTCATGGTAATTTTGTAAATCAGATTTTACAATATTTCACAAATCAACCAGACAAAGTGCAAACCAAGAGCGACTAATCTGGAAAATACTCAATCGGATCAATTAATTGATCCATGAATGCGGGGAAGCAAAATGCGCGCAGCTTTCATTCATGGGATTCGCGATGTCAGGATCGGCGAACTGCCCGATCCCATCTGCCCCCAAGATGAAGTCCTGCTGGATGTCGCCGCGGTCGGCATCTGTGGCAGCGATCTCCATTATTATCTCGAAGGTGCGATCGGCCAGGCGACGATCCGTCAGCCGTTCGTGCCAGGTCACGAATTTTCCTGCCGTGTCGCCGCAGACCGGCCTGATCTCAATCTGAAAAAAGGCCAGCTGGTTGCCGTCGATCCTGCACGCCCCTGTGGCCAGTGTGAATGGTGCCACGCCTCCTATCCCAATCTCTGTCCGCATGTGCAGTTCACCGGAGCACCACCCTTCCACGGCGCCCTGACGCAGCGCCTGACCGCTTATCCCTATCAGATCTTCGCGCTGCCGGAATGGTTCACGCCGGAACAGGCGGTGATGCTGGAGACTCTGGGGATTGCCGTGCATGCCATGGATCTCGCCAAAGTCGGCTTGCTGGAAACCGTTGCCATTCTTGGCTGCGGGCCGGTCGGCCTCTCGATTTTGCAGCTGGTGAAACTGGCCGGCGCCTCGCGGGTTTATGCCATCGACCCGGTTGAACACCGTGCCAAGGTGGCGGCGGAACTGGGGGCAACGGCGATCGCCGATAAACATGCCGCCATCGCCGATTGGACCAAGGGGCGCGGTGTCGATCTGGTGATCGAAGCGACCAATTCGCCGGTCGGATTCCAGCAGGCCGCCGAAGCGGTGCGGATCGGCGGACGATTGGTTGTCGTCGGCATTCCCGAGGGCGATCGCTACACATTGGAGGCCTCGCTGATGCGGCGCAAAGGCCTGTCGATCAAGATGTCGCGGCGCATGGGTCACGTTTACCCGCGCTCGATCCAGCTGGTGGCGGAAGGCAAGGTCAATGTCGATCGCCTGGTCAGCCACCGTTTTCCGCTGGACCAGACCAAAGAGGCCTTTGAGCTGCAGGCGGAATACGCCGATGCGGCGATGAAATCGATGATCTTCCCCAACTGACTCGCAACTGAGAGGGGCTAATCGAGATCACGGTACCTGGTTGGCGTGCGGCCGACCCAAGAAACGCTCAAGAAGAAGATGCGATAAAAATAAAACCCCGAGGAGGAGGCTCCCTATGGCCATGATAAAGACGTCATTACGAACGATTCTCTACGGCGCGGTTGGCGCGTCGATGATGCTGGCATCAGGCATGGCCCATGCCTGGGATCTGGCCAGTGCGGCCAAACCCTATAACGGCACCACGATCAAGGCGATTTTCCTCGATCGACCGGGCTATCGTGCCGCCATCAAGATGTTGCCGGATTTCGAAAAGCAGACCGGCATCAAGGTCGAATACGAAATTCTGCCGTATGAAAATACCCGCGAGCGTGAAGTGCTCGAATTCTCCTCGGGCGGCGATCTCGATGTCGCCCTGATCGATCTCGTCTGGATCGGCGAATTCGCCGAATCCGGTTGGGTCGAGCCGATGGATACGTTCTTCAACAACAAGGACCTGGCGGACCCGGCACTCAACCTCAAGGATTTCTTCCCGCTGCTGCTCGACGCCTTCGGCAGCTGGGGCGGCAAGGTCTATGGCCTGCCCTTCGACAACTATTCCGGCCTGCTGTTCTACAACAAGTGCCAGCTGAAAGACGCCGGCTTCAGCGAACCGCCCAAGACCTGGGACGCGCTGATGAAGGATTACGCGCCGAAGCTGACCAAGGCCGACGGCTCGCAATTTGGCTATGCTCTGCAATCGAAGCGCGGCGAAACGCAATCCGCCGACAGCTTCATGCGCTTCTTATGGCCCTGGGGCGGCTCGCTCTTGGATAAGAGCTTCAAGTCGAACCTGATGTCATCTGAAAGTCAGGCCGGCCTGAAGGCACGCCAGGATCTCATGAAGTACATGCCGAAGGGCATCGTCGACTACGACCATAACGAGGCCGTCAATGCGCTGGCCCAGGGCAAGGTCTCGATGATCACCGAATGGTCGGCCTTCTATTCGACGCTGACCGATCCGGCAACCTCGAAACTCGGCGACTGCCTCGGTATTGCGCCGGAACCGGCGGGTGCGGCCGGTCGTCTGCCAGCACTCGGCGGCTTCTCGCTGGCGGTCAACAAAAATTCCAGCGAAGCCAAAAAGGCCGCGGCTTACCTGTTCATCCAATGGGTCACCTCGGCAGCCGAAGCCCCGACCTATCTGGCGGATGGCGGCGTCCCCGGCCGGATGAAGGTCTATGAGGATCCGGCGGTGCAGGCGAAGTATTCCTTCGTGAAGCCGATGGTCGAATCCTGGCAGAAGGGTGTCCCGCAATTCCGTCCGCGCTTCGCCGAATGGCCGGAAATTTCCGAGATCGTCGCCGAATGGGGCTCGAAGATGATGCTGGGCAGTGTCAGCACAGAAGAGGGCGCCAAGGAAATCGGCACCCGCATGGAAGCCGTGTTGCAGAAGGCCGGCTATTATGACGGCAAGAAGCAGCTCAATCAGTAAGCGCAACTCCTGATGACGGGTACCGGCCGGTGTCTCCCCTGGCCGGTACCTGTTACCGTCAACGGAGATGGGTAGATGACATCGTCCCCTGTAGTTCCGCCGACCATGGCCAGCTTGCGCGATATGGCGGCGCAAGCCAGCGGCGAAATCGCCGCCGTCATCGCCAAGATCGACGAGGCCGCCGCCGAGCGCCTGATTGAGACGATCCTTGCAGCCAGGCACCTTGCTCTCTATGGGGTTGGTCGCGAAGGCCTGATGATGAAGGGCTTTGCCATGCGGCTCTTTCACCTTGGCCTCGATGCCCATGTCGTCGGTGACATGACGACGCCAGCGCTCGGGTCGGGCGATCTGCTGATCGTCAGTGCCGGTCCCGGTGATTTCTCGACAGTTTCCGGCCTGCTCGGCGTCGCCAAGCGCGCCGGTGCCCGCACCGCCTGCATCACGGCGCAGCCGCAAGGCGCCGCAGCACGGGCGGCCGATCTCATCCTGCATCTGCCGGCACAGACCATGGCGGATGACCGGCCATCGGCCGCCATCGCTCAAGATGGGGGCCTGTCGATTCTACCGATGGGCAGCCTGTATGAAGGTGTGCAATATGTGCTCTTCGAATTGCTGGTCCTGCGCCTGCGCGACCGGCTTGGCCGCAGCGCCGAGGCAATGCGCGCCAATCACACGAATCTGGAATAAAAGCGGGAGCAGCAGATGACGCGCAACCGGCCCCATTGGACGATCCGCTACACCCATATCTGGTTCCTGGCACCTGCCGTCCTGGCTTTGCTGCTCATCGGCCTCTATCCGATGCTGGTGGCGGTGGTGACGAGTTTCCGCCACTACAACCTCGCCAAGCCCCAGGAAGGCAATGCCTTCACCGGCTTCGATAACTATATCACGGTGCTCGGCGACAGCTCCTTCCTCGCCTCGCTGGCGCGGACCTTCGGCTTTCTGCTCTATGTCTTGCCGGTCGAAATCCTGCTCGGTCTCGGGATTGCCCTGATGCTGCACAAGCCGGGCTGGTCGATCCTGCGCATCGTGACCCGCCTCGGCCTGGTCATTCCGTTGGCGACGACCTATGCCGTTGTCGGCCTCATCGGTCGCTTGCTCTTCAACAACGATTTCGGCGTCATCAACGATTTGTTGTCGCGCGTCGGATTGCCATCTCAGCAATGGCTGGCCGACCCGACCTTCGCCTTCATCGCCATCGGCATCATGGATATCTGGCAATGGACGCCGTTCTGTGCCCTGGTCCTGCTGGCCGGGCTCAGCATGGTCCCCGGCGAGATCGAGGAGGCGGCACGGTTGGAGACCCGCAGCGCCTGGCGGGTCCTGCAGCATGTGCAATTGCCCTATCTGCTGCCGGGCCTGACCGCCATCCTGATTCTGCGCACCGCCGATATCCTCAAGCTGTTCGACATGGTCTTCGTGATGACCCGGGGTGGCCCCGGTTCCGCCACCGAGCTGGTCAGCATCTATATCCAGCGCATTGGCTTTCGCGTCTTCGATCAAGGTGTCGCCTCCGCTCAAGCGATTCTGTTGCTGATCGTGACCATCCTGCTGTCGCGCCTCTATATCAAACTGGTCTATCAGGAGGTCGCATGACCGCCATATCCCTGCCCGTCGACACAACCTTGACACGCCCGACGCGGCGCCGCTCCGCGCGTCAGAAGCTGGTCACGGTCGGCCATTGCCTGGCGCTGCTGGCGATCCTGTTGTTCTGCGTGTTTCCCTTCTACTGGATGGTCTCCAGCAGCTTCAAGCAACAGGCCGATGCCCTCGCTTCACCGCCGCTCTGGCTGTTCACGCCGACCTTGGAGAACTACCGGGCAGCCCTCACCGATCATGGTGTCGCCGGTGGCATTGTCAACTCGCTGATCATCGCCATCACCACGACCCTGCTGTCGATACTGTTGGGAACGCCGGCGGCCTATGCCCTGGCCCGTTTCGAATTCAAGGGCAAGGAGGATCTCTGGTTCTGGTTCATCTCCAACAAGATGGTGAGCCCGATCGTGCTGGCGCTGCCGATCTTCCTGATCGCGCGCACGTTGGGCCTGATCAACACTCATCTGGTACTGATTCTGCTTTACCTTACCTTCAATCTGCCGATCGTCATCTGGATCTGCGCTGACCAGTTCCGCGGCGTGCCGCGCGATCTTGATGATGCCGCACGCCTCGACGGCGCCTCGCGCTGGTCGGTGTTCTGGCGCATTGCCTTGCCCTTGGCGGCACCTGGCGTCGCCGTCTCAGCCATCTTTTCTTTCATCTTTTCCTGGAACGAGTTGCTCTACGCGCTGGTGCTGACCCGCAATGAGACCCATACGGTGCCGGTTGCCGCCACCAGTTTCATGAGCGGCTATGAATTGCCCTGGGGTGAGATCATGGCGACGGGCACCTTGATCGTCCTGCCTGTCATCATCTTCGCCCTCACCGTCTCGCGCCAGTTGGTCCAGGGCCTCACCATGGGCGCCGTCAAATAGCGACAGGGAGGACAGCATGCGTTTCGGCACCAATCTGTCCTTCGGCGTCAAGCGCTGGGTCGAGCCTGAAAGCTGGGCGCGGGTGATCCGCCATGAACTGGGCCTCGATCTCGCGCAATTCTCCTTCGATTTCGTCGATCCCTGGTGGCCGGCGGAATTGCGCCAGCCGCTCGCGCGGCGGATTCGTGAAGCTTGTGCCAACGAAGGCATCACCTTGCACAGTGCCTTTGTCGGTCTTGCCCATTACAGCTACAACCAGCTCTGTCATCCCTTGGCGGAAGGTCGCGCCGCAGCGCGCCAGTGGTATCGCAACGCCATCGATTTCGCCGCCGAACTGGGCGTCGAAAGTATCGGTGGGCCTGCCGGCGCCGTCAGCGCCGATGAGGCGCTCGATCCGGCGAAAGTCGAAGCGCGGTATCAGGATTTGTTGGCTGATCTGCGTGACCTCACCGCCTATGCGAAGACTGCGGGCCTAAAATCCTTGCTGATCGAACCCACGCCATTGACCCGTGAATTTCCGTGGAACATCGAAGGCGCACAACGCATGCAGCGGGACCTCGCCGGCCAGACGGCGGTGCCAGTGCAATGGTGTTTCGATTGGGGCCATGCCATCTATCAGCCGCTTTATGGCAAGGCGGGTGCAAAGACCCTGCCCTGGCTGCAGGCCTGCAAGGATCATATCGGCCAGATTCAGCTGCAGCAATCGGATGGTCAGCTTGATCGTCATTGGAGCTTTGCCGTCGATGGCATCGTCGATCCGCAGCAGGTGGTTAGCGAGATTCGCGCCGTCGGCCTCTCCCATCTGCCGGTCTTTCTCGAAGTCTTCTATCCCTTCGAATGGACCAACGAGCAGGTGTTGGCCGATATGAAGACATGCGTCGCCAAAGTGCTGCCGGCATTTCGCAATTAGCCGACGCCATGACGCATGATCGAGTTCATTTCACCAGATGCTGAGCCGTTGTCTCATCGACAATAAGGACATGAATCAGGCGGCGTTGCAGCACCGCGCGCAGGATATCAAGCTTATGCAACCCGCCGGACGCCAGAACAACCCGCTCGATATGGTCAAGATCGGCGAAGGCCAAGCCGATCACGCGCTGGTTCAGCGGATGGTCGATGACATTGCCGTCGCGATCGAGGAAATGCCCGAGAATATCACCGACTGCACCGGCTTTCTGCAGATCACGAATATGATCCTTGACCGGTGTCAACCGCACCATCAAGGATTTCATCGACAGATCGCCAACGCTCAGCAAGGCCGTATCGACGTTCTTGGCGCGATCGATGACCAGACGCAATTCGTCTTCCGCCAGAATCGAATCGCGCAGGGCGCGACTGCTGGCAAAGACCGGCGCTGCCAGATAATGACGCTGGGCGTCGAAAATATCGGCAAAGCGATAGGCGATTTCGAACGTATTGGTGCCGTCACCCCGCGTCAGGCTGCCCAGCAGCGAAACCACCGACAGATCCGGCATCGAATTGCCGCGGATCGAACGCAGACTGAGGCGCAAGGTGCGCCCCCAACCAATCCCGATCGACTTGATTTGCGCGATGTTGTCGCTGATCCAATTGCCGGTGGCAAAGCCGATGGATTCCTGGATCAAGTCAGGATCAGCGCTGCTGGGAACGACAATCACCTCTGTCAGGCCATAGCGCTGAATGAGTTGTTGTTCGAGCGTGACGCAACTCGAGAGACGCGAATGGATCTGGACCTGGACCAGCCCGCTGGCGCGGCTGGCAGCCAACAGGCGATTGACGCGCACCCGGTTGATCCCCAGGTTTTCCGCAATTTCCTTTTGGGTCAATCCCTCGACGTAATAGTGCCAGGCGATTCGAACCTGCAATTGCTCATCGGTATTGACATGCTCTGTGTCGGTTCTGTCTTGCGTCACGATCTACCCTCTCGCTTGCGAAAAAGCCCCTGCACAGCCGGAACTCACATTGACCGTAATCGCCTCACGCCCGAGACTAACGCAAGTATCCCAGGTGCAAAAGCCTCTCACGACTTATCACTCCTTTTTTCATCACTCCTTGCATCCCCGCCACCAAAGGCGATGATGCAAGCCCGATTTGATCGAGGACTCCGATGACGCATTTCACGCCCGCGCTGGCCCAGCAGCTCAAAGACATTGTTGGCATCAAAGGCTGGATCGATGACGCGCCGACCATGGCGCCTTACCTGACCGAATGGCGCGGCCTGGTGACCGGTCGGGCGGCGATGGTCCTGCGTCCCGGCTCCACGGATGAAGTCGCCGCCATCGTCAAGCTCTGTGCGGAACATGCCATCGCCGTGGTGCCACAGGGTGGCAATACTGGCATGGTGGCCGGCGGTATTCCCTCTGCAGCAGGTGAGCAGATCCTGATCAATCTCGGTCGCCTCAACCGCATCCGCGAGCTTGATCCGCTTGACTATACCGTGACGGTCGAAGCCGGTTGCGTGCTGGCCGATCTGCAAGCCGCGGCCAAGGCTGTCGACCGCCTGTTTCCGCTATCGCTGGGCGCCGAAGGTAGCTGCCAGATCGGTGGCAATCTCGCCACCAATGCCGGCGGTGTCATGACCCTGCGCTACGGCAACATGCGGGATCTCGTTCTCGGCCTCGAAGTCGTGCTGCCCGATGGCCGCATCTGGCATGGTCTCCGGAAGCTGCGCAAGAACAATACCGGCTATGATATCAAGCATCTCTTCATCGCCGCCGAAGGGACACTGGGCATCATCACCGCCGCGACCTTGAAGCTGTTCCCGCGGCCGCAGCAAGTGGCCATCGCCTTGGCCGCTGTCCCCTCGCCACAAGCCAGCGTGCAGTTGCTGGCGCAATTGCGGGCGCAGACCGGCGACACCATCACCGCCTTTGAGCTGGTGCCACGGCTGGCGCTGGAACTGGCCTGTCGGCATATCCCCAATGTGATTGATCCCTTTGCCACGCCGCACCCCTGGTATGTCCTGATCGAGGTGGGTGCCGGTGGCCAGGGGATCAATGTCATCAATGCCACCGAGGAGGCCCTGGCCGGTGCCATCGACCAGGAACTGGTGATCGATGCCGTGGTGGCGCAGAACGTCGCTCAGGGCGAGCAGTTCTGGCGCATGCGGGAATCGCTGGCCGAGGTGCAGAAGGAAGAGGGCGGTTCGATTCGGCATGATATTTCGGTGCCCGTCTCACTTGTCCCGGCCTTCCTCGACCAGGCGACGGCGGCGGTGCTGCGCCTCATGCCGGATGCCCGGCCGATGCCGTTCGGACATGTCGGCGATGGCAACATCCATTTCAACATCGTCAAGCCGCTGGGCCTCGATGCCACGGCTTTCCAGGCGCGAACCAAAGAGATCAATGAAGCCGTCCATGACATTCTGCTGGCCCTGGGTGGATCGATCAGCGCCGAACACGGTATCGGCGCCGTGCGGCGGGACGAGCTGGCGCGCCCTGCTCAAATCGGCGCTTGACCCGCAGGGCCTGATGAATCCAAGCAAGCTGCTGCCAGCACGGCAGGGATAGGCATGTTCATCGGCATCGATATCGGCACCTCCGGGGTGAAAACCATCCTGGTCGATGAGACGCAGCGCGTCATCGGACAGTCCTTCGCCCCGCTGCAGGTATCGCGGCCGCAGCCGATGTGGGCCGAACAGGATCCTGCCATCTGGTGGCAGGCAGTCGACCAGACCATGCAGGATCTCAAAGCCCAGCACGCCGCCATCTTGCCTGGCGTCAAGGCCCTTGGTCTTTCCGGCCAGATGCTGGGCGCCCCCTTGCTGGATGACAAGGATCGCGTGCTTCGGCCCTGCATCCTGTGGAATGACGGCCGCGCCAAGGCAGAAGGCGACGAACTCCTGCGCCGGGTGCCGGCGATGCTGCAGATCACCGGCAATCTCGGCTGGCCCGGTTTCACGGCACCAAAGCTGATCTGGCTGCAGCGCCATGAGCCAGAGATTTTCAACCGCATCGCTAAGGTGCTGATGCCCAAAGATTACATTCGCCTGCTGATGACCGGCGATTACGCCACCGACATGTCGGATGCGTCCGGCACCCATTGGCTGGATCTTGGGAAGCGGCAATGGTCGGACGAGATGCTGGCCGCGACCGATCTCAACCGCCGCCATATGCCGGCCTTGTTCGAGGGCAGCGACGTCACCGGCAAATTGCTGCCGGCAATCGCCCGTGACTGGGGCCTCGATACGGATGTGGTGGTGGCCGGCGGCGCCGGCGACA
>WNFM01004655.1_pt3 | contig 15814 bp, 13 predicted proteins | sample 5400271 | NCBI WGS metagenome assembly WNFM01 (sample SAMN13153352, study PRJNA577476) | soil metagenome | isolation source: 60 cm saprolite on Douglas fir-dominated hillslope | place: USA:California | collected 2013-09-17
CGACGGCGTGGTCTATTTCACCTCGGAGGACGGCTACCTGTACGCGCTGGACCTCAACACGCAGTCACCGCGCTGGCCACAGATCAAGCTCGGCTTCCTCGTGGATGCGTCGCCGCTCGTCCAGAACGGTGTGGTCTACATCGGGTCCTCGAATGGCTTCCTCATCGCGTTCGACGCGCTCACCGGCGCGGTCCGCTGGCAAGCCCCAACTGGCACGGCGAGCGCCGACAACAGTTCCGTGGCGAATGGCGCCAACGTGAAGACGCGGCCCGTGATCAGCGGCGACACGATCTACGTCACGGCCAGTGATATCAGCGATGCGACGTTTGTGTACGCCTTCCGCGTCAGCGACGGCTCGCGCCTGTGGCGTTTCGGCACGCTGCCCGCCACGAACAGCGACAGCGAATCAGCTCCCTTCGTTGCGGATGGGCAGATCTATTTCAGCGGCAACGATCAGGCAGTCTACGCGCTCAGCATCTAGTCGAGGCGCGCATGCGGCTGCTTCCCTGCCTCAGGGGAAGCGACCGGAGGAGAGAGTCGAGAGATGCCCCCAAGCGGCAAGGTCTACGTCAGCCACGACCGTGAGGACAGCAAGCGCTACGCGTCACTGCTGGCGCTGCTGAGCTCATGGGGCATAGACTATTGGTTCGATGCGCAAGAGCCGCACGCCGGCCAACAACTTTCGCAACAGGCGCAGATGGTGCTCTCCGAATCCACGGTCTTCTTGCGGCTCTGCACCGAGGCGACGAGGCGCTCCTACTGGATGAGCCTGGAGACCGGCGCCTTCTTGAGTCTGCAAGCGGAGGATTACCGCCAGGGCCACGCTGGCCAGCGCAAGCTGGTGAATCTGATCGTGGAGAACAGCTACGTTCCTGAGCCGTTCGACCGCGCCACCATCGTGGTGGACGCCGTCAGCAAGCCGAAGCTGGTCTGGACTAATGAGCTGCGTGGCGCGCTCGGCCTGCCCCCCCTGCCTGAGGGGACTCCGATCGCCGTCGACCTTACGCCCACACAGGCGCCGGTGACGCGGCGGCGAGCGCTGGCGCTGGGTGCGGCGGGCGTTGTGCTTCTGGCCGCCGTGGGGACCACCGGCGCCTTGCTCGTGCGGTCGGGCGGCCATCTCCCGCTGATCGGTGGCACTGGCGGCACACCCACCCCCAAGGCGACCGCAACGCCCCGTCCGCCAACCACCGACAAGCATCTCAAGTGGTTCTTCAAAACCGGCGCGAAGATCACCAGCTCGCCGGCGCTGGCAGACAATACGCTGTATGTCTGCTCTGGCGACGGCTCCCTCTATGCGCTCGACGCTCGCAACTCGGCGCTGAGCTGGTCGTTCGATTTGGGCGCTCCGGCTCTTCACACGCCTGTCGTTACGCCGGACGCGTTGTATTTCAATGTCAACTCGTCGTGCGTCAAGTTCAACGTGGGCACGCGCAGCATCGTCTGGGATTTCTTCGGAATCGTCGCCGACCCGGTGATCGCCGACGGCCTGGTCTACACCAGCGACATCGGCTCCGCGGAGGCGTTCGACAGCAGTACAAAAAAGTTTTTGTGGGCCGGCCTCGCCAAAGGCGTGGTGACCGGGGTCGCCGTCGTTGGCACCACCGTCTACGCCGGCTCGCAGGACACCAACGTCTATGCCTTCGATGCCAGTAATGCGAAGACGCCGTTGGATCTCGCGGGCGATTACAACCAGGGGCGCATGCTTTGGGCCTATAAGACCGGCGATCAGGTGCAAGTGCCGCCCGGGGTGGTGGATGGGGTCGTGTACGTGGGCTCCGATGACCACAATCTCTACGCCCTCGACGCCGCCACCGGCGCGCTCAAGTGGAAGCTTCCCACAGGAAACGACGTCCGATCGACACCACTTGTGGCGAACGGCCTGGTCTACTTCGGCTCGGCGGACGGTGTGATCTACGCTGTTGATCAGCAAGGCGGCACGACGCGCTGGACGTATAAGACGGGCGCCGCGATCAATCGCTCCTCGCCCACGCTCGCCAACGGCCTGGTCTACGTCAGCTCGGAAGATGCGTACGTCTACGGACTCGACCCGCAAAGCGGATCACTGGTGCAGAAGTTCCAGACAGGCGGTGTCATCCACTCCACGCCGCTCGTGGCCAACGGCCTGCTCTATGTCGGCTCGTTCGACGGCTATGTGTACGCCTTCGATGTCACACGGTGAGCGCCGCATGCGGCACGCGCTGGCCGGTCAGCCCGCGGCGGCGATCGGTGCCTGCTCGCCGTTGCGCGGCGCTTCGTGCTGCGCCGGGTCGTAGGCTGGCCCCACTTCGATCTGGCCGTTTCGTACGCGTGTCTGATACGCCGGCTGATCGAACGTCGCCGGTCCATCCAACACGCGCCCATCGGCCAACGCGAAGCGCGAGCCGTGCCAGGGGCAGATCGTGTAGCCGTCCTTCAGCTGCCCCTCGGAGAGCGGTCCGCCCAGGTGCGCGCAGTGCTCCGCCAGCGCGTAGATGCGCCCCGACTGGCGCACCAGCATGACGGGAATGCCCTGGGCCACGACGCGCCGCGGCTGGCCTTCCTTCAGATCGACGTCGTCGAGCACCGCCACGAACTCCGTGGGCGCGTCTTCGGGCGCGTGGTCCACCCCGATGCGCTCGTGATAGACCAGCTCGCCGCCCAAATAGGCCGCGAGCGTGACGACGCCGTAGCCCAGGAAGCCCAGCCCGCGCCCCCACCCGCGCGCGCCGCTTAGGCGGGCGATCAGTGAACCCGTGTAGAGCGCCGTCGCGCCCAGATTCAGCAGCCCGTGCACCAGGCCGACGCGTCTGGGCTCGTCGGTCGTGTAGTGCCAATCGCTCAGCCCACTGACGGCTGATGCCAGCGCTGCCGCCAGCCCCACCGTGAGCGTAGCGTCCGCGGCCCGGGCGAAGGTCCGCCCGCCCGCCGCGGCCTCCAGCCCATCGAACGTCGCCACGAGCGTGAAGGAGCCGATCGGCACGTCGGTGAGCGCGGGATGCAAGGGGTGCCCAAGCCAGGTTCCGCTGAGGATGTTCTCGATCCGTTGCCCCGTCGCGCCGCTGGCCGTATACGCCTGGTCTACCCAGCGCTGCAGAGTGTCGCCCACCGGCTCCAGCCATGACTGCTGATTGATCATCGCGATGATCGGCTTCTTGGCCATATCCTCCCCTTTCGGCGCGAGCGCGCTGCACGCTTGACACCCGCAGGTGCCCATCGGCTGGTCCGACCATCGGCCAGGCGACGTGCGCGTGGCGCGTCCTGCTGGCCCAGGCCAGTCGTGGTCGCGCACGATTCATACCCGCGCGTCCAGGCGACGGTTGGCCGACCAGGGGTCCACTATTTGACCGTGACGCTATAGTGCGCGACGGCCGCGATCGTGGGACACGGCACGTCCGCCGCGCAGACGGGTCCACCGGAGAAATCCAGATTCGCCTGACCCGCACCGACCGCGGAATACCGCCATATGCAGGCGAGCAGCTGTGAGTTGTACCAGCCGGACGGCCGCTCCACGGCCAGCGCCTGCGAGGGATCACTGGCTTGAAGATGCCACCGGATGTTGGCAGGAAGGCGGATTTCGATGCTTTCACCCTGCGCGACAGTGACGCTCTTCACGAATGTGCCGGGATCGCTTGACTGGGTGAGGATGACGTCGGGCGGATGAATGGACGGGTCAACGGGGATCAGCTGCGTCGGGCAGCCATTGAGAGAGGCGCTGGGCGTGATGGACGCTCCCTGGTTGGTGGTGCGTCCGGCGCTTCCGCAGGCCGCCAGCAGCGTAAGGCCGGCCACGACGAGCAGCAAGGGGTGTAAGCGGGAGGTCAGTCGCATGCGATGGAGGCTCCTGACTCGCAGCGGCGCGTCCCACTGATGCGCCTATTGGCTAGACGCTGCACGACCCCGCAAAGTTCCCACTCCGCACAGCGCCAGCACGGTTGACCGGCGACCCGACCACACATACAATGCAGCGTACGCGGCGCCACGGACGCGCCGCCCTACATGGGTGTAGGAAGGGGAGTCCCTATGGCCACGCGCGCGACTCGCGAGCATCTCTTGCTGGCCGCCGACGTCAGCAACACTGGCATCAAGCTCGGCCTCTATCCACGCGGCAGCGATGAGCTGGTGGCGCGCTGGCGCATCGCGACCGTGCAAGAGAAGACGGCCGATGAATACGCCGCGCTCCTCGGCGAGCTGATGCGCTATGCGGGCCTCCGGTTGGGGGATATTGTGGCGATGATCGTGTCGAGCGTGGTCCCCCCGCTGACTCCGGTCTTTCAAGAGCTGGCGCTGCGCTACCTGGACCGCGAAGCCATCGTGGTCAGCCATGCCACGGATCTGGGCATCCGTCTGCTGGTCGACAATCCCTGGGAAACTGGCGCGGACCGCATGCTGAGCGCGCTGGCGGCCCATCGCCTCTACGGCGGCCCGGCTATTGTCATCCAGTTCGGCACGGCGACGAGCTTCGACTGCGTCTCGGGCGACGGCGACTTTCTGGGCGGGGCGATCGCGCCGGGATTGAGCATCTCCGCGGAGGCCCTGGCACGCTCCGCCTCGCGCCTCTATCAGGTGGAGCTCGCGCCGCCGCCCGCTGCGCTCGGAAAAAACACCACCGATTGCATGAAGTCGGGCATTATCTTCGGCCATGTGGGGCTGGTGGAAGGCTTGGTGAAGCGGCTGCGGGTGGAGCTGCCTGGGGGAGAGCGCGCGCGGGTGATCGCGCATGGCGGCCTGGCCGAGATGATGGCGCGGGTGACATCCTGCATCGATGTCGTGGACCTGCACATCGTGCTCCAGGGTCTACGCCTCACCTATGAGCGGCTGCAAGCGCGAGCCTGACGGCGCTCGGCCAGGCTCCGTGTCAGGAGCGACGCCGGGCGCCGCGCGAGGAACGCCTTGCTGGTTGACCGCCGACCGCCGCGGTGGGAGGGGGATAACGAGCGGCTAAGCCCCAGCGCTCCAACGGCTCTTGATAAACTCCAGCACCCTGATCCCGTGGCCCTGCGGCTTTACCTGCTGCCAGACATTACCGATCTGGCCGTCGGGCCAGATGAGAAACGTCGCGCGCGCCGTGCCCATATAGTGCCGGCCGTATATGTGCTTCTGCACCCACACGCCGTAGCGCTGCGCGACGGCGCCTTCTTCGTCGGAGAGCAGGGTGAACGGCAGCTCAAGCTTGCGGATGAACTTCTGGTGCGAGCTCACGCTGTCGGGGCTGACGCCCAGCACCTCCGCCCCCTGCGCGCGCAGCTCCCGCCAGGCGCGGCGGAAGCTACGGGCTTCGGCGATACAGCCAGGCGTACCGGCCTTCGGGAAGAAGTACAGGACAACGGTCCGCCCACGCAAGTCCGACAAGGTGAGCGCGTGGCCCTCGGCGTCGGGCAGCGTAAAGTCTGGCGCCATCTCGCCGGGCTGCAGGACGGCGCCAGTGCTGGGTACGGTCACGGTAGCTGACTCCTTCTGGGTCCGCGTCACGCTGCTAGGTGCGTCAGATACCGATTGACTGTCCATTGATGCGCAGCGCCGTCCACGTGAGCAGCAGCACGACGAACACCACGACCCGGATAAGCGACCACGTGCGCCGGTGCGGCGTGACTCCACCATGAAAATGGACAGCAGAGAGAACAACCACCCTGCCCCGAGGACGAACCACACCGCCAGCCAGATGCTGGCGATCATGTCGCGCCTCAGTGTGGCACTACCAGGATGGCGCATAGCCTGCGCTCCGGCGCTCGCCAGCGGTATCAAGCCAGCAATCACTCGTCAAGTGAAGGTGGCATGAATCGGTATAACACATCGTTGTCTGCGCCTGTCCACCCCTCGATGTTTGGGAAACAGGCCAATCGAGGGGTGGTACGGTCCTGGAGAGTAGCCCATCCGTCCATATCGGGGCGCCAGCGTGCACAGGGGTGTGATACAATCGCTGGCAGATACAGCAGCCGGCGTTGCGTGGGGTAAGGCGAAGAAGCCGGCCCAGCGCGGGAGGCACTTGTCGTGGACACTAACGAGTTACTCTACGCGCAGGGCGTACTGGTACGCCTCGCGCTAGCGGCGAGCGAGGACCGTGATCTGGCCCAGCACATACGCCAGCTTATCGTTGAAAGCGGCATCCTCCGCGTCTTTGGCGAGGGCGAAGACCTCAACCTGCTCGACATCCTGGAGGCTGGCGGCGCGGCGCTGCTCCGCGAGCGGCTGAACACGCTGCCCGTGCCACGGCTCAAGCAGCTGATTGCGGTGTACCAGTTCGACCCCGAGAAGACGACCACGCGCTGGCGCAACTCCGCTCGCTTTGTCGAGTTTCTCGTGGCGCGGGCAGTGGAGATGTGGGAAGAGGTCGATCGCGAGCGTGTCCTCCGCGACGAAGCGCATCTCGCTGCCGCCTCTCAGCCACGCGTCCCCAGCAGCAGCGCCGCGTGGATGCTCTGATTCTCCCGGTCGTGGCTCACCCGAGCCGTTTCTGGAGATAGAGCCCAAGCGCTGGTACAACTCCGACGCCTGGGCTCTATCGTGTCTCTTTCCGCCACACCGAGCGGCAGCGCCGCGCTAGTGCCGCCCGCGCCCTCCGCGGTCGGCGGTGCGCGACACCTCGCGCGGGTGATGTCCGTTAGCACCGTTCTCCGCGCTGCTCGCCCGTCTCCGACCGGCGCGGATGCCATCGGCGGCGTCTGTCAGCCCCTCATCAGGCGCGATGGGGTCCAGCAGACCGCCGCGTAGCGCCTGCGCCAGTCGCTCGATGTCGGGCGCGGGCGGCCGATCGGCTGCCAACGCCGGGACGAGCGCACGGACCGCGTCATACGCCAGGCGGACGCCGGTTCCTGGCTGGAGCGGCTTGCGGAACTCCAGCGCCTGGCACGCGCTGAGCAGCTCGATAGCCACAACGCGGAACGTCAGGTCGAGCACCTGGCGCAGCTTGATGGCCGAGGTCACGCCCATGCTGACGAAGTCTTCCATGCCGGCGGACGTGGGAATCGAGTCCACACTCGCCGGATGGGCCAGCAGCTTGATCTCGTTGACCAGCGCGGCGGCGGCGTACTGCGCGATCATATAGCCTGAGCTGAGCCCAGGGTGCGGCGTGAGGAAGAGCGGCACAGCATGATCGCCGGTGTCCCAGTCGTGCGGTCCCATCAGCGAGTACGTGCGGCGCTCCGCGAAGCTGGCCACGTGCGCCAGCGCCACCGCTAGAAAATCCAGCGCGAGCGCCAGCGGCTGCCCGTGGAAGTTGCCGCCCGTGAGCACCTCGCCATCCGCTGGGAAGAGCAAAGGATTGTCGGTCACAGCGCCCAGCTCGGCCGCGAAGACGCTCTCGCAGTACGCCAGCGCGTCACGGGCGGCGCCGAGCACCTGCGGCACACAGCGGAGCGTGTACGGATCCTGCACGCGACCGCAGTCGGCGTGGCTCGCGTTGACCTCGCTGGCGTCGAGCAGGGCGCGCATGCGCCGCGCTGTCAGCGCCTGCCCCTGCTGCGGGCGCAAGGCGTGGATGCGAGGGTCCAGCGGCACGTAGCTGCCGAGCAGCGCGTCTGTGCTGGCGGCGGCGGCCACCTCGGCGGCCCGGAGCAAACGCCAGGCGTCACAGACTGCGAGCACACCGCAGGCCTCCATGACGTGCGTGCCATTGATGAGCGCCAGCCCCTCCTTGGCGCCGAGGACGATGGGCGCCAGGCCCGCGCGGCGGAGCGCTTCGCCGCCAGGCAGTCGCTCGCAAGCGTACCACGCCTCGCCTTCGCCCAGCAGCACCAGACTCAGGTGCGCCAGGGGCGCGAGATCGCCGCTGGCGCCCACCGAGCCGCGCATGGGCACGACGGGCGTCACGCCCGCGTTGAGGAGGTCCACGAGCAGCCGCAGCAGCTCTACCCGCACGCCGGAATGCCCGCGCGCGAGGCTATGCGCCAGGAGCAGCATGACGGCGCGGATCGTCGGGACGTCGAAGGGATCGCCGACGCCGCTGGCATGGCTGCGAATCAGATTGCGCTGCAGGGCGGCGAGGTCCGGCTGAGGAATCTTGACGCGGCTGAGATGGCCGAAGCCAGTAGTGATGCCGTAGACCGTGCGATCTTCCGCCACCAGGCGCTCCACCAGAGCGCGCGCCACGCGGACACGCGCGGTGGCGGCGGGCGCGAGCCGCACCAGTCGGGCCTCGTACGCTACCGCGACGACGTCCACCGGGGTCAGGAGCTTCTGACCCAGGGCCAGCGCCTGCGCCTTGTGGGCGGATGAAGCGTTGGGGCGCTCGGGTGTCCGCGCGCGTTGGCGACTCGTTGCGCGGCGCGACGTGCTATCAGACTGAGCCGCGGAGGCCGTGTGATGATCATCCTCCGAGCGCTTCGCCGATCGACCAGGCATCGATGCCCTCCCTCCGAGACGCCAGCGGCGCTGCCGCGCTCGGCCTGTGCGAGGTGACGTCGTGTGCGCCGGCAGACGTGGAGGTGTGCACCAGCGTGGCCGGGGCGCTTTCGCCCATTGTACCATGGGCCGGCGCGCGAGCCGTCTAGCACGACACGTCGGACGCTTCTGCCGCGAGCGTCAGGGCTGTGGCCGCGAGGCGGCGTGACCAACAGAGCCTGAGGGCGTGCGCGTTACACTTCCACCTGGCGGCGCAGCTCGGCGACGTCGAAATAGTGCGATTCGCGCACGATCTTGCCCTCGCGCCGGGTGACGACCGTCACGCCTGTGAGGCGGAAGGGTCGGCCGGTGCCGCCGAAGCCCAGGTAGTCGGCGACGTGGGTGCCAGTGGCCACCCACTCGACGATCAGCTGCTCGCCGGCGAAGATGCGGTTGGTGATGGTCAGGGCGCGGTCGGGCACGCTGGCCACCTCGGCGGCGTAGCGCTGGGCGATCGCCGCGACGCCGACGAAGGAGCGCTCGAAGAGCGGATCATCCACGATCGCATCGGCAGCGTAGTCCGACATCATGTGGTTCACGTCGCCGCGCGTCTGCCGGGTGACGTGCTGGTCATGCAGCTTCAAGTGCTGCTGTTGCGCCGCCACGGAGGTGGTGGGTCGATGCGTCACCGCCGCGACGGTGGCCGCGCCGGCGCCCGTGACGCCCAGCGCCGTCAGCGCGACGATGAGCTTGCGGCGCGAGAGCTTCCGCTTGCGTACCGCCTCGACCATCTCCTGGACCGTCTTCGGATCCGCTGTCGCCATGCCTTCCTCCTCTGCCGCATCACCCGCCTCCTCCAACGGGCGACGGGAGTAGGTCGCCTTGCGTGGATGCGGCGCTGCGGCGCCCTCGTTCACCCACGCACCACGCGCCACAGTGCCCCGCTGCCTGGATGGACGCGCGAGGCGCGCATCGTCAGCTCAACCGCTCCGAAATCTACCACGTAGAGCGCGCTGCCTGTGACATCAAATCGCGCGTCCACCGGGCGGAACGGGTCGACGGCATGCGGGTCGTCGCCCTCCGTCACCAGGGGCGCAGCGGCGAGCAGAAAGTCGTCCACTGCGCCGCGACGCAGATCCACTCGCGCCACGCCGTGGCCCGCGCGCATGCGGACCCCGCCGCTGGCGAACGGGCTGATGTCGCCGAAGAGCGCAACGAACGCGTCGCCCGCGAACCCGAACGTGTCAGACGCGAGCGCAAACCCACCCGGCGTCGCATGCGGGGTGAAGCGCGCCAACGGCTGCCGCGTAATCGGCGGCGCGTCGCGCAGCAGCGGCTCGGGCCGCGCGATGAGCAGTCCCGGTTCAGGCGTTCGCGCGCCATCCCAGTCGTGAGTTGGATCCAGGGCGGGATCACTCACCGGCAGGCCGCCGTACCAATCGGGCCAGCCAAAGTAGTCGCCTATGCGCACCTCATAGAGGTTGTCGGGCGCGCCGTTGCCAATGGGCCGGCTGCCACGCACCTCGGGGCCATCCTCGGTCACGAAGAGGCGACCGGCGTCATCGAAACAGAGACCGAACGGATTGCGCAGACCCCACGCCACCACCGCCAGCTCCGAGCCGTCGGGCTGGCAGCGCAGCACGGCCCCCGTGCACGGCAGCGCGCCCCGCACCACCTGGCCCGCCGTGGTGGCCGTGCCGAAGGGCGCATAGGCGCCGGTGGTGGCCGGCTCGCCGCTCTCCACGAGCGGATTGGGGCTGGCGAAGTTCTGCCCGCTGAGCGTCACATCGCGCGCCGGAATATCGCAGAATCCAGGATTGCGCTGCAGCCAGCCGTAGCGATGATTGTCCAGGCCGACCACGCCGGAGTTCGTGGCGGTTCCTTGCCCGAAGTAGAGCCGCCCATCGGGTCCGACGGCGAGCTTGTTGTTCTGATAGTCGCCCAGGCTCGGCAGCCCCGCGAGGATGTCGCGCAGCGTCCCATCAGCCGTCACCACCGAGATACGCCCGCGGTGCGCGACGAAGAGCCGGCCGTCATGCCAGAGCACGCCCGTCACCGGTCCGACGAGCCCGTGCTCGCAGATCACCTCAGCCACCTCGCCAGCGTCGGGCGTGCCGCGATCCCGCTGCCACTCGGCTGGCAGCCGCAGGACACGCGCTGGGGTGTAGGTCGGCCCGTAGGCGAAGCCGCCGTCCACGACGTAGACGCGACCCTGATCGTCGCAGGTGACACTCGTGGGAAAGGTGAGGCCGCCGAGGACGCGTTCGAGCCGGTAACCGTCCCACAGCTGGTACGCGAATCCCGCAGCCTGATGTTCGGTAAGCGCCACCTACAACCCTGCTTTCTCTGCGGCGGGCCGACCCACCGTCTGGAAGATGCCCCGACAGTATACTGGCTGAGCGCGCGAGCGACAACCGCGCTCGTCACGCAGCCCAGGGTGTTCGCGTGGACCCGAAGGATAGCAGGGACTAGACGACGCCGCTGGCGTGCCGTACCCTGTGCTGGTACGTGGGCGCAGTCGCAGCATCCACCAGACAGCGTGCTGATCGAGTCGTTGATCCTATGAGGACTCCTTCCATGACGCAGGTTACCAGGGCGTCTCTGCGGACGCTGGACGCGGCCGATCCCCTCGCCGCGTACAGAGCGCTGTTCCGCTTGCCCGCGGGGGTGGTCTATCTCGACGGCAACTCGCTCGGCCCGTTGCCGCGGGCCACCGTCGCACGCGTGAGCCAGGTGCTCCGTGTCGAATGGGGCGAACGCTTGATCTCCAGCTGGAATGTGTCCGGCTGGATGGACATGCCTGTGCGCATCGGCGACAAGATCGCCCAGCTCATCGGCGCGCACGCAGGTGAAGTGGTCGTCGCCGACTCGACCTCGATCAACGTGTTCAAGACGCTCGCGGCGGCGCTCGCGCTCAACTCAGGCCGTCGCGTGATCCTCTCGGCGGCGGACAACTTCCCCACCGACCTCTACATGGCGCAGGGCTTGATTCAACTGCTAGGCGGCCGGCACGAGCTGCGGCTGGTGGATAGCGAGACGATCGCCCAGCGCCTGACCGACGAGGTGGCCGTGCTCACGCTGACCCACGTGAATTACCGGACGGGGCGCCTCTACGACATGGCGGAGCTGACCGCCCGTGCGCACGCCCAGGGCGCGCTGGTCATGTGGGATCTGTCGCACACGGCCGGCGCCTTGCCCGTCGATCTGCATCAGGCGGACGCCGATCTGGCCGTGGGCTGCGGTTACAAATACCTCAACGGCGGGCCGGGCGCGTCAGCGTTCCTCTTCGTGGCGCAGCGACATCAGGCGCGCTTCAGCCAGCCGCTTTCGGGATGGCTCGGCCACGCGGAGCCCTTCGCGTTCGACGCCGCCTACCAGCCCGCTGAGGGCATAGGGCGCTACATCTGTGGCACGCCGCCCGTGCTGAGTATGTCGGCTCTGGAGTGCGGCGTCGATATGCTGCTGGACGCGGACATCACGCGTGTGCGGGCGAAGTCGGTAGCGCTGACCGACCTCTTCATTGAGCTGGTGCAGGCGCGCTGCGGCAAGTATGGGCTGACGCTCGTGTCGCCGCGCGCTGCGGCGCTGCGCGGCAGCCAGGTAAGCTTCCGGCATCCTGAAGGGTACGCTATCGTGCAGGCGCTGGCCGCTCGCGGGGTGATCGGTGACTTCCGCGCGCCGGATGTCCTGCGCTTCGGCTTCACACCGCTCTACACGCGCTACGTGGACGTGTGGGACGCTGTCACGCGGCTGCGCGAGGTCCTGAAGAAGCGCGAGTGGGATCGGTCGGCGTTCCAGGTGCGCCAGAAGGTGACATGAGGCACCAGGCTCACCATATTCCCGGGCGCTGTCGCGCGGGAAACGCGCGCTGCTCGCCTGTAGCGCGCCTGGCCAGCGCCCACGAACCGGGCCGGGTGCGCACCGCTTGGTGTACACCCGGCCCGTGAAAGCTTGGACGCGCTTATGCGGCTTGAGCCGGCTGGCCGCTCAGCGCCACCCGTGGCGTCGCGGCGACACGGACCGCGCCGTCCGCCATGCTGAGCCGCGCCACGTCGCCAGTATTGAGCTCGCCTGCCAGAATGGCGTCGGCCAGCGCGTCGTCCACATGGGTCTGGATGGCCCGGCGCAGTGGCCGTGCCCCAAACTCCTCGTCGAAGCCCTCGGCGATCACGAACTCGCGCACGTCGTCGCCGATCTCCAGCTCGATGCTCTGCTCTTCCAGCCGCGCGCGCACCTGCGCCAGCAGCAGATCCACGATCTGCCGAAGCTCCGTCCGCGTCAGCGCATGGAAGACCACCACCTGGTCAATACGGTTGAGGAACTCCGGCCGGAACATGCGCCGTAGGCCCTCCAGCGCCCTGGTCCGCATCTCGGCGTGCTCGGCGTCGCGCTCCGACTGCTTGGATTGCTCAGCGTCCTCGCGCGGGGCAATGAAGCCGATGCGCGCGGCCCGCTGCAGCTCGGAGCCGCCGGCGTTGCTGGTCATGATGACGACGGTGTTCTTGAAGTCCACCGTGCGCCCCTGACCATCCGTCAGCCGCCCGTCGTCCATGATCTGGAGCAGCGCGTTGAAGACCTCAGGATGAGCCTTCTCCACCTCGTCCAGCAAGATCACGCTGTACGGCCGGCGCCGCACCTGCTCAGTCAGCTGACCGCCCTCGTCGTGCCCAACGTAGCCCGGCGGGCTGCCGAAGAGCCGCGAGACGGTGTGCGGCTCCATGTACTCCGACATATCCAGCCGGATCATGGCGTCCTCGCCGCCGAAGAGCGTCGCCGCCAGCGCGCGGGCCAGCTCCGTCTTGCCAACGCCCGTGGGACCCAGGAAGAGGAACGAGCCGATGGGGCGCTTGGGATCTTTCAGACCCGCTCGCGAGCGCCGAATCGCCCGTGCGACGGCGCTGATCGCCTCGTCCTGGCCGATTACCCGCTGTCGCAGGTCATCCTCCAGACGGAGCAAATTCTCGCGCTCGCCCTCCAGCATCTGGCTGACGGGCACACGGGTCCACAGTTCCACCACCTGCGCTACCAGCTCAGGGGTAACCACCAGCGCCTGAGCGTCCGCGCTGTGCGCGCGCGCGTCTTCCAGCTGCGTCTGTAGGTGCAGCTCGCGCTGGCGCAGTGCAGCGGCGCGCTCGTATTGCTCGGCGGTCGCGGCGGCTTCCTTCTCCGCCTGGACGGCGCTGAGCTCGTGTTCCAGCTCGCTCACCCGCTCAGGCGTGATCAACCCTTGCTCCAGCGCCTCCAGCCGCAGGGCCGAGGACGCCTCGTCCATCACATCGATGGCCTTGTCGGGCAAGAAGCGATCATTGATGTAGCGATCCGCGAGCTTGACCGCCGCTTCGACGGCGGCGTCGGTGACCTTGACGCCGTGGTGCTGCTCGTAGTTCGGCCGCACCAGCTGCAGCATGGCGATGGCTTCCTCCACCGACGGCTCGTCCACCATCACCGGCTGGAAGCGGCGCTCCAACGCAGCGTCCTTCTCGATGTGCTTGCGGTATTCATCGAGCGTGGTGGCGCCGATGCAGCGCAGCTCGCCGCGTGCCAGCGCCGGCTTGAGCAGATCGGACGCGCCGACCGCGCCCTCCGCCGCGCCCGCCCCGACGACCGTGTGAAGCTCGTCAATGAACAGGATCACATCCTCGGCCTGGCGCACCTCTTCGAGCACCGTCTTGATACGCTCTTCGAACTGGCCGCGGAACATGGCACCGGCGACCATCCCGCCCATACTCAACGAGACGATCCGCTTGCCCTGCAGGGGGGCCGGCACGCGTCCCTCGACGATGCGGCGCGCGATGCCCTCGACGATGGCCGTCTTGCCCACGCCCGGCTCGCCGATCAGCACTGGATTGTTCTTCTGACGCCGACCGAGCACGGTGATCATTCGGCGGATTTCGCGCTCGCGTCCGCCGGCCGGATCGAGCCGCCCCGCACGCGCCTCGGCCGTGAGATCGCGGCCAAACTGATCGAGGGTCGGCGTCTTGCTGTTCTTGTCAACGGTGCGCTGGGCGGTGGCGGCGCCACCCTTCGACGCCGCGGACGCAGGGCCGAAGCCCATGAACGGGTTGTTGGGAACGCCCATGTCGCCGAAGAGTCCGCTGGGACTGTCAGCAGCCGTCTCGTTGAGCTGGCCACCCATCAGATCCTCAGCGCACTGGCGGCAGAGGTAATGCTGCTCGCGGCGCCCATTGTTGATGGCGTCGAGCCGCACGCGGGCGTCATTGGTCTTGCAGCGTTCGCACTTTGGCATTTGTCGGGTTCTCTCTTTGTCGTTAGGGATTGGTCTGGCGCCCGCCCAGAGTCCAGGCGCGCTCTCGCGGGCGTGGGATGTGGCTACTGCGCCGCATCCGGCGTATCGCACGGCTTGCGCGGTCGCCCGCGTGGTCGTCGAGGGGCTTGAGCGGCTTCATACAAGCGCAACACATCCTCCTTCGTGAGCATCTCGCCCGCGAGCACCAGGTACGCCCGCGTCCACAGCGTTGGGATGCGAGTGAGCTCTGGGAATTCCTCACGCAGCGTCCGTGACGTGTGCGCTTTCAGCTGACACACGATGTGATGGGGCGCCACGGTCGGCGGCGCCACAGCAGCCACGTACACGCGATCCGGCAGGATCGCCAGCGCGCACGTCTGCAGCGGTAGATCGCTGGCCTTCTCCGCGATCAACTCGGCGAGTCGCGCCGCGACAGCACCGACGAGACACGGCTTGGAGCGCATCGGTCCCCACACGAAGTGGTAGGTGATGCGCCAGGCTTCCGGATAATCTTGTTTATCCATTGCGTCCACCTACACAATTATATCAGGGTCGCGCGCCATCCGGCAAGGGCCTCGGGACGAATTTCTGTAGGTTGGTCTCGAATACCTACATCTTTTACGCAGAGCGCGGCAGCGGGTTGTAACGTGGGCGCGGCTTGGGCGCGCGCACCGGGGTGGGCGCCGCCGCGACTGTTGGGTCGCCAGACCGGGCGCACGTGGCGGCTCGGATGCGGTACGGGCGGCGTGGTCGAATCTGCCACGCTCCGGGCCCACCGGCGACTCAGACCATCACGAAGCTCCAGCCTCTGATGGCTGTTCCGGCGGGCATCGGCGCCGAACGAGGGCATGGCGCGGAGCTGGTCAGGAGGCGCTACGATATCCAGAGAGAGGATAGGTGTATGTTGCAGTGGACACGCCAGTGCCACCCCACCCTATGGAGAGGAACACCCCATGGACGGCGACCAGGCTTCCACCTCAGGCGCGCGGGTAGGTGACCACGCACCCGACTTCACGCTGCCCAACCAGTCCGGCGAGCTGATACGACTGAGCGACTACATCGGCAAGCGCGTCATCGTGCTGTACTTCTACCCCAAGGATCAGACGCGGGGGTGCACCGCCGAGGCCTGCGCGTTCCGCGACAGCTACCAGGACTTCACCGACGCGGGCGCCGAGGTGATCGGCATCAGCTCCGACTCAGTGAGCTCGCACGAGCAATTCGCCAGCCAACTGCCCCTCCCGTTCATCCTGGTGAGCGACAGCGGAGGCG
>WNFM01209629.1_pt1 | contig 15811 bp, 16 predicted proteins | sample 5400271 | NCBI WGS metagenome assembly WNFM01 (sample SAMN13153352, study PRJNA577476) | soil metagenome | isolation source: 60 cm saprolite on Douglas fir-dominated hillslope | place: USA:California | collected 2013-09-17
CGCAACGGACAGAACCGATCGGTTCATGGTCGTTGAGGTAGTCATCTCCAGCGGGAGGCCGACAGGAACCGCCGCCACCATTGCGGACGAAGCGGTCAGACTGTTCGGCGAGCGCCTACACCTCGCGCCTCAGGACATCCTATTCGTCTTCCACGAGGTGGAACCGAACCTCCCGCGCTTTCCTGCTGCGTCGATCAGGCGAGAGGCGACCGCGGACGAGCTGACGACTTCGCCGGTGTGCTCCCCCGCCCGGCCTCATAAACGCTACGCAGAAAAATCAACCCCCGGTGACTGATCGATGATGAAATTGCAGACACTTGCGGCACTGGCCGCTGGCATACTCGCAGCAACGCTCGGCGGATTTGAGGGCACGCTCAGCCGGCCACGCCCGGTCGAGGCGCGCAATTAGATGATAGTCGTCATATAACGCAACGGAGATCGAACAGCAAGCGTGCCACCTAGCAGCGCGCGGCCAAGACGCGTCGAGCCGACGGCAAGCTCGGCCATGTCCCTATGCCCCGAAAGCGGAAGCGAACTCAGGCGCGGCTTCGCGCGACCCGTCGTCGTGCCATCCGGCCCACGATTCGGAGTTTTTCAAAAAACTAATTTGCTGAAGCGGATCAACGTGATTTGGGTCGTCCAGTCCCATTTGCAAAAATATTCCGCTTCGCGTTTGACCCAAATCACTTTTAAAACTTCCGCCGTCTCGTTCCACTCGAGGGGCGTATCGCGATCGTCACGGACGCGGGATGGGATGCGGTGGACGCAACGGCGCTATTGACGAACAGCGCTTAAGCGGACGGCGAAGTCGTGTGGTCCTGACACCCCGACGCTGGTGTCAAGTTGGCGGAAGATACTTCCGCGGATGACGGTGGCAAAAGAGCCGGTCGCCGGGGAGAGCGCGAAGTAAGCCGTAAACCACCGTGCAGGGAAGGCCGGATTGCCTCCGCTGAACCTGTATGCTCGTGTGCGTCTTCTATCTGCATTTTGCACGCGAGACCGCGGGTGCAGCGCGCACCCGGCTTTCCCTGCGCCCTCTTCCCTGCGCCCTCTACTTTCCAAGGAGGGTGAAAGATGACGCAAACTTCGGGCGCATTGCGCCGCGAGATCGCGAATGTATGTTTTTCGTCGTCCCGGCCTGGAGCCGGGACCCCTAGCGTGAGCGCAATTGCGCTCATCGCGGCGCCGCGGCGGTTGTTTTGAGAGATGCTGGTCGACGGCTTTCGCGCAACAACACAGGCCTGTGGTTATGGGTCCCGGCTCAAGGCCGGGACGACAGTCTTTTTTGCTGCGACGTCGTCGCTTCGCTTGGCTCGCAATGACGACGTCATCGGCGACATTACCCCTGACGTAATCGACTGGGATCGTCGATCACGCAATGATCGCGGCAACGATAGAGCAGGGGCCTTCGCCCCTCGTCGTCAACGCAGATATCAGGGATCACAGCCATGGATCGACGCCACATGTTGAAATCGGCCGCATCAACCGCGCTTGGAGCTGGCTTGCTGGCTTCGGCCGCCAGCGCAGCAACGAGCGCCCAACCGACATTTTCGCGCGAAAAGCTGCGCAGCGCAGATTACGTCGAATGCGCGGATGGAACGAAGCTGGCCTTTACCGATTGGGGCACCGGCAAACCCGTCGTCTTCATTCATGCCTGGGCGCTGCCGTCTCCGATGTGGGACTATCAGCGTGCTCCGCTCAGCGAACAGGGCTTGCGTTGCATCGCCTATGACCGCCCGCCGCGGGCACGGGCGCTCCGGTGTGCCGAATGGCGGCTATGACTGTGATAGCCTTGCCGACGATTTGTCGACGCTTCTGACGAAGCTCGATCTGCGGCAGGTGACACTGGTCAGTCATTCGTTCGGTGTCGGTGAGGTCGTTCGCTATCTGACCCGGCATGGTTCAAGCCGGATCGAGAAAATTGCGCTGATCGCGCCCGCGGCGACGCCGTTCGTCATGAAAACGGCGGATAATCCGAACGGTATTCCGCCGGAGCAACTGGAGTTCTTTCGAACCAAGGTCCTGCAGCAGGATTTTGCGAAATGGCTGGAGGACGGCAAGCAGGCGTTTTTCACCGCCGACACTTCGCCTGGCCTGCAAAACTGGGTGATGCAGCTGATGCTGACGACGCCGCTTCATGTCGCGGTCGAATGCAACAAGCAGGTCACCTCGACCGACTTCCGCGCCGAATTGTCGAAGATATCGGTGCCGACGCTGATCCTTCACGGCGACAAGGACGTTTCTGCGCCGATCGAGCTGACCGGACGGCCCACCGCCGCGCGGATCCGCAATGCGCAGTTGAAGGTCTATGAGGCCGCGCCTCACGGTCTTTTTCTGACTCACAAGGAGCGGATCAACGCTGACCTGCTCGATTTTATAAAAGCCTAGAGCGAGCTACATCGCTTGCAGAAAACTCTCTTCCGAGACGCACGGGATGCATCGATAAGTCAACAAATCGAAGCTCTCGCCGTGCGGCTCGATCGAGGCCAGCCGCATCTGCACGCCGCATTTCATGCAGGGCATTTCGACGGCTGTCCGAAAGCGTGTGCAGGTTGGCGTCGGTCGGGGTATCTGCAGCATCGTGTCCTCTAGTTTCCGGAGAGAAGACGCAACGCTACCCAAATCGGGCCATCAACCCGCCGTCACTATGTACGATTCCGGACATAATTGGAATGGCTGCTTTACCAACAACTGGCGGCAAACCCGGTTCCACGCCGAGGCTTTTTTCCCAATGCTGCGATCCAAGACGAGTCGCCCGCGCAGCTTTTCAAAACCCGCCGGCGCTGAAGCGAAGCGGCTGCACCACGTCGTAGGCGGCTTTTGTCAGCGGCACCGCGTAGTCGACGGTCAGGTTTCCAAACGGCGAGGCCCAGATCAGGCCGGCGCCGACCGAAGAGCGCACGATGTTGTTGTTGGCGAGCTGCAGCGATTGCGCGGAGCCCGGAAACGTTGTCGGCCCGTTGTAGCGAAACACGCTGCCGGCATCGACGAAGGCGGTCGCCTTGAGGCCGTATTCCGCGGGCACGCCGGGGATGTTGCTCTGAAATTCCAGCGTGGTCGCCCAGTACATGCTGCCGCCGACATTATCCATGGTCGTGCCCGGGGTGAGGTCGCGCGGCCCAAAGCCGTTGGGTGCAAATCCCCGCACCATGGTTGGGCCGCCGAAGAAGCTGTTGAGCAGCGGCACGGGCTCGCCACCCCAGCCGGTAATGTACCCGCCCTGCGCGCGTACCAGGCTGACCACGTCGTCGGTGATCGGGTGATAGTAGCGTACGTCCTCGGTGGTGCGCAGGAATTTTACGTCGCCGCCGAGACCTGCAAGGTCCTGCTTGAGCTGCGCATTGAATCCGCTGGTCGGACTTTTGTTGTTGTCGAGCGTATTATACGAGACGGTGTCGCCGACGGAAGAGACCCATTGCGAACCGGCGGCCGCGGCCTGCTGGATCGGCAGCGATGTCGTTGCCGCCGAAGAAGGCGAAGCCAGCGTGATGCTCTGGTTATAGATGGAGTAACGGTACTGCATGCCAAGCTGCTCGGTCAGCGGCGTGCCCAACTGCATGGTCGCCCCATAGATGTCGCTGCCATAGGACTGGTAGGGGCTGGATTGATTTTGCCGGCCGTAAAGCTCGATGCCGGCCGAGACGCGGGTGCCGAGGAAATATGGCTCCGATGCCGACAGGTCGATGCCGCGCGCATACTGACCATAGCTCACCGCGGCGCTGACCGCCTTGCCGGAGCCCAAGAAGTTGCGATCGCCTACCTTGACCTCGGCCAGAAGCCCATCGGTCGTCGAGTAGCCGCCGGAAATCGTGAACTCGCCGGTCGATTGCTCAGCTACCTCGACGTCGAGCAGGACACGATCTTGCACCGAACCTGGTTTGGTCGAAATCTTGACGGTCTTGAAGTAGTTCAAATTCTTCAACCGCCGTTCGGCCCGGTCGATCAGCGTCTTGTTGTAGGCATCGCCTTCGGCAATGTCGAACTCGCGCCGGATCACATATTCCCGGGTACGGGTGTTGCCATGGATCTCGATGCGTTCGACATAGGTTCGCGGGCCCTGATCGACGGTGAAGGCAACATTAATGCGCTTCGCTTCGGCATCGCGGGTGATGCGGGGAACGGCTTGCGCAAAGGGAAAGCCGAATTTTGCCAGTTCGATCGCGAGACCTTCGTCGGTCTTGTCCAGCGCGCCGGCGTCGAATACCGCGCCCGACCGCGCCACGGGCAGACCACGGAGCTTTTCGCAATCCAGTCCCGGCACGTTGCAGAAAACGGTGATGTCGCCGAAATGATAGAGCGGGCCTTCGTCGATCGAGAACGTCAGCGTAAATCCGTGCAGCGCGGGATCGTATTCGGCCGCCGCCGAAGTCACGCTGGCATCGGCATAGCCCTTGCCGCGGTAGTACAGCCGCAACTGCTCGCGATCGGCGGCGATGCGGTCGGGGTCGTAGTCGTCGCCGCCGGTCAGAAAGCTCAGCATGTTGGTGGCGGAGGTTTTTATCACGGCGGCGAGCTGTCGCTTGCCGAAAACCTTGTTGCCCACGAAGTTGATTTGCCGAACCGTGGTCTTCTTGCCCTCGGTCACCTCAAAGACGAGGTCGACGCGGTCGTCGCTGCGGTTGATGATCTGCGGTACCACGCCGACATCGTCGCGCCCTTTGTGCCGGTAGGCCTCCATGATACGGCCGACATCGGCCTGCACTGCGGCGCGCTGCAGCGTGCCTTGCGGCTTGGACTCGACGATCGCTGCAAGCTCCTTGTCCTGGATCTTCTTGTTGCCTTCGAACGCGACGCGGCCAAGCACCGGGGCTTCATGCAAATGCACGACCAGCCGATCGCCGGCGCGCTCGATCGTTACATCGTTGAACACGCCGGTCGCCAGCAGCGCTTTCAGCGCGGAATCGCGCGCGGTCTCGTCGAACCGCCCGTCGGCGGCTGCATGAAAATACGAACGCACTGTTTCGGCGTCGACGCGGCGATTGCCCTGCACCTCGATGGTTTCGGCCATAGCGGCCTGTGTAAAGAACAGCGCGAGCGAGGCGACCAGCATCGCGCCGGCGGTGTTCGACCGGCATCGCTTGCACGGCGCGATGGACTGCATCATCAGATCCTGCCCGTCTCCCGTTCGACAGGGTGCGATCGAATTGCCCGCGCAGGGCGAAAGAATGTCTGGGATAAGGTCAGTTGCGGGCTTCAGCGTTGACGGTCTGCCATAATTTCGACGCCGCGCCGAACCGCGCGTTCCCGAAAATGTCCTAGAGCCGCTTCAAATGCGCTCTAGGAAAACAGCCGGAAACGTTTGCGGCTTGCGAGCATCGCAGGCGCGAACGCGCATCTCGGAGCATCACATGCGTTACGCAGCTTTCCTCGCCGCCAGTCTCTTGCTGATCGCGCCCGCGGATGCCGCGGTCACGCCCGAGATCGATCCGAGCGCATCGCTCAACGTGGTGCAGCAGTGGATCTACAATTACCGGGCCAAGCCGGACTACACCCATGTTCCCGCCGCCGTGCGCGTGCTGTTTCACGCCCAGACCTTCAAGGAGCCGGAGAATTCCGGCATCTATTTGGGTTTCATCGCCGGCGCGATCGGGTCGAACCCGGCCAAGGCCGAGCAGCTCGTCAACAGCTTCTTTCCGGTGCCGGCGGAAGACGAATGGGTGATCGTCCGCGCCATCGCCTTTTCGGGACTGCCGGACTGGCGGAATTTGCTGCGCCGGGTCGCGCTCAAGATGCCGGGACGAAAGGTGATGATCGACAGCTACCTCGCGGGCACGCTGCCGACGCTCGCCAATATCCCGCTGGAGGAAGAAAAGCCCGGCATGCTCGACAAGCTGCGCGGCGTGTTCACCAAAAATCCTTTCGCCAAGGACGACAGGAAGCTGAAGATGGCGCAGACTTTTGCCGGTAATCAGGACTTGCTGGATACGTTGTGGGGATATTATTTCGCGACCGGCTCCCACCTTCCGATCCTGCGCATCATGCAGATGCTGCCCTGGAGCAAAAGCCGCGACACCATCGACAAGCTGACGGTCGGCAGCATGGCGCGCTATACGCTCGCAAGCTACGCGGTCCGCGATGCCGGACTGCGCGACTTTCTCCGCAGCGAGTTGCCGAACCAGCCGGACGCGATCAAGGTGCCTCTCGGCGAGGTGATCGAGGCCGCCGACACCGTGCAGCTCGGCGCGGTGCGCAAGGATGCGCTCGCCGCGGTGGACGAGCTCAAGGCCAAGGGTTCGGATGCAAGGCGCAACCTCGACTTCTGGGGCCAACTTGGCGTCGGCGCGGTCGCGCTTGGCTGCGTCTCGGCAGCGGCATTGGGCCAGGTCGCGATCGGCATCCCCTGCGTGATCGGCGGCTCGGCCTCGCAGGGCTTGCTGTCATTTTGGGAAAAGCAGCAGTGATCTTGGATGTCGCTGAAATCAGCGAACCAGGAAAACGTCGAACACGCCGGTCACCATATCGCTGATCTGCGCGCGAACCTTCGGATCGTGCTTTGAGCGAGCCAGCTCTGCGGAAGTCTCGTGCAACAGCGCCAGCAGCGTGCGCGCGATCAGATCGGTGGGGTAGGGTTTGATGATCTTGGCGTCGCGCAGCACACCAAGCACCGTGCGTAACGTTCCGAACGCGTAGCGGAGTTCGATCTTGCGCCATGCCTCGGGCCCGACCACCTGCGGCGCCTCCACGAAGGTGATGCGTTGCACCGAAGGCGACGCACAGAGGTCGATCAGCTTCTCGAAGCCCAGCTTGAGGCGCTGCCAGGGATCATCCGATGTGACGGAAGCGGCCGCTGCCAATATCTCCGCCTCCAGATCCTCCGCGACCGCGATGAACAGCCCCTTCTTGCTGGCGAAGTGATGATAGACGGCGCCCGTCGTAACCCGCGCATCGGCGGCAATCTTGCCGATCTCCGCATCGGAATAGCCGTCGCGGGCAAAATGTTTCCGGGCCACCGCCATCAACGCCGCGCGGGTCGCCTCGAGATTTTGCTCCTTGCGCGATTTCACCATAGCCGATCGTCCTGCCCCTTGACATAAGTAGAAAATGTTACATAATTGGATTATGTATATCGTTGGCCCGCCACCTGCGCATCCTATTTCATAAGCGGCGCATCTGAAAGGTTTCGGCCATGCCGCCCATTTTTGGCACCGCTGTTCTGGTGATCAATATCCTGTTCTTCCTGGTGACGACATGGAGTAGCGCTACCGCGCCGGAAAGCTTTGCCGCAAAGCTCGGCCTTGGGATCGTCAACACCGGCGGGATCAACGAAATCAGAGCGCAGTATTCCGGGTTTTTCCTGGCGGCCGCGGCGGTCTGCACGGCCTCTTTGTTCGGCCAGCTTTCACGGCAGACATCGTTCGTTGTGTTAGGCGCCATCTATGGCGGCCTGCTCGCGGGCCGACTGGTCAGCTTTGCGCTCAATGCGGGCGTCGCGGGCTACAGTCCAACCATCCTCGCGCTTTATGTGATCGACGCCATTGGTCTCGGCTTGGCGGTCGCGTCGCTTGCCTTAGACCATCCCGCAAAAGGGTGAGGGCAGGGCACGCCATTCGATTTAGCCGACTAAAGCGATCCCGTATCCAACGAGCCACAACCCAAGGACAGCCCCAATGCCGACCAGACCGCCGTTTTCAGATCAGGAATACAAATATGTCGCGACCGACTTCGGAAACATCGCCTACCGGCAGGCCGGATCGGGACCGGTGGCGATTTTTGTCCATGGCGTTCTCCTGAACGGTCATCTCTGGGACAGCCTGATCGAGCATCTCGCCGATGTCAGGCGCTGCATCGCGGTTGATCTGCTCGCGCATGGCGCGACGCGCGCATGCACCGACCAGGACCTTTCGTTCGACGCTCAGGCGGGCATGCTCGCAGCGTTCTGCCGGGCCATGAAATTCGAGTCCGTGGATGTCGTCGCCAATGACAGCGGCGGCGGGATAGCGCAGATTTTCGCTGCACGCCATCCCGAGCGCATCAGGAGCTTGGCGCTGACCGATTGCGACACGCACAACAACTGGCCGCCGAAGCAAGCCGAGCCGCTGCACAGGCTGGCGAAGGCGGGCGGCCTTGGCGCGATCGGCCAGCGCATGCTTGAAGACGTGGCGTTCGCCAGAACGAGTTTTGGCACCGGCTTTGAACATCCGGAACGATTGACCCCCGAGGACTTCAAAACCTGGCTTGAACCGCTGTTCGATTCTCCGGCGTCGGTGCGCAATCTCGAGCGCTTTATTACCTCGTTCGATAACAAGCAGACGGTTGCCGTCGAACCCTTGCTTCGCAAACTGGAGGCTCCGACGCTGATTGTTTGGGGCACAGCCGACGAGTTCTTTCCCATGAAATGGGCGTATTGGCTGCGCGGCGCTATCCCGGGCGCGCGCGACGTCCTCGAGCTGGAAGGCGCGAGATTGTTCTTTCCCTGGGAGCGGTCGGTTGAACTGGCAACTGCGCTGCGAGATTTCTGGCGATAGGCAACGTGCGTCCCAGGGGCCATCGCGGCCTTTGAAATCTAGCTTCAAAGGCCGCGAAGCAGGCGATTGTTATTGATTGTCAGCTGGCTTCCTGGCGCGATGCGTCGCGCTCTTCGCAAGCGGGCTCTTCGGCTGATAGGCGAAGGCGCTGCTGTTGTCGGGCAGGAACGGATTGCGCTCACAACTGCCATGCGCCCGGAGACCGCTCCCTCCGAGGTCTGAGTTTGATGCGGAGTGGATATGCCGAGCCGACGATAAACTCGACGTGATCCTTGCAAACGCGAAGCGCAACCGAATCGGTTGGCTTCGAGCCGCCCGGTCATCGCACCGTGCAAGGGCCCGGCGGCCCAACCGACCCACGTCACGGTACGGCAATCAGAGACCCGCTTCTTGCTTCCGCTTTTTGCCGATCACACGGTGGTGAGTTCACCACAAAGTGGTAGTGTTCACGCAAAACGACCGGTGAGGACACCATGGGCTTTATTTACATTCTTGTGATCCTAGTTGCCTTCTATGTCATCGTTTCACTTCGCGTGCTCCGGCAATACGAGCGCGGGGTGGTATTTCTGCTCGGCAGGTTTGCGGGCGTCCGCGGCCCCGGGCTGACGCTGATCTTCGTACCGATCCAGCAGATGGTGCGCGTGTCGCTGCGTACCGTCACCATGCAGATCCCGTCGCAAAAAATCATCACCAGGGACAATGTCTCGATCGATATCGCCGCGGTCGCCTACTATCACATCACTGATCCGGAAAGAGCCGTGATCGCGATCGAGAATGTCTACAACGCGATCAACCAGATCAGCCAGACCACAGTTCGCAATGTGGTCGGACGCTTCAAGCTCGATGAGCTATTGGCGGACACCGCAAGCATCAATGACCAGATCAAGAACGTCATCGACATTCACACCGAGCCCTGGGGCACCCAGGTGACGGCGGTCGAGATCAAGGACATCACGCTGCCGGACAATATGCAGCGGGCAATGGCCAAGGAAGCCGAGGCCGAGCGCGAGCGCCGTGCCAAGATCGTCGCTGCTGAAGGCGAGTACCAGGCGGCAGTAAAACTCGGTGAGGCGGCCGACATCATCACCCAACATCCGGTGGCGCTGCAGCTGCGCACCCTGCAGACCATGGCGGAGATCTCGATCGAGAAGAACTCTACCATCATCTTCCCGGCGCAGTTCATGACCACGGTGCAGGAGGCGATCGCGCTGCTTTCAAAAGATTCGACGTCGAAATAGCCCGGTGTCGAAGCTGCGCTGGTCGTGCCGTCTACTCCGCCGCACGCAGCGGGGTGGGGGAAGGGTGCACCGCCTCAGCCAGTTGCCTGAGATAGATGTCCTGCCACGAACTCTTGTCGTCGCTGGTGAAGTAGCCGCTGCGCGCCCCGCGGAATACCTCGGCATCCTCCGCACCCGGCGGCAAGACGCCCTTGTCGCGTAACGCGCGGGCCGCCATCAGCAGGCGCCGGCGCGAGCGCGTGATCATCTGATCCGATGGAGCCAGATGCTCCCACGCGTGATCGGTGACCGGCCCCATGCTCTCGGTGATCGCCTGGTCCTGCAAATGGATGCCGTCGATCCCGCTATAGATTGCATTGCTGCGCTGGGCGTCGCGGTCGATCCCCCAATCGTTGCTCGCGTTTGCGGTAAGCCGCCAACGGCCGAGCCAATCTGTCGTGTTCGGCAGAAACTTGTTGCCGCGCCCGGTGCCGCCGATCGGCCTGCCGTCCTTGAAGGCCGGCTGCGGCTGCGTCAGCGCCGATACTCCGCGCTTCCAGCGCAGGAAGCAGAACATGGTGTGGCCGTCGTCGAGCGGCACCCAGGCCCGCGCATGCACGTGACTGCCGAACTCGCCATTGGGGGCCTGGCTCCAGAATGGAAACAGGAAGTTGGCGAAGCGCCAGTAGGTGCTATCCGCGCCGGCCGGGCGATAGGCGGCGTACTGCGTGCCCCAGGGGGTATCGGTGATATGGTACTCGGGCGCACGGTTGGTGATGGTGTAGTGGACCGGATCGTTCTCCGGCACATCGTCCGGGTCGACGTGGCCGGCGTGCAGGAAACCGAAATGCGAGGTATCGATCTCGCCCTCCAGCGCCTGCAGGTAATTGCACTCGCGCTGAATGAAGGTGACGCTGACTTCGTCATCGGGAACGTCAAGGATTTCAAACCCCGGTAGCGGCGGTATCTTGGCGCTCGATCCCATATAGACCCAGACCACCCCGCCGCGCTCGACGGCCGGGTAGGCCTTGGCCTTCACCTTGTGCTTGAAATCCTGCTGCGGCGGCACGCTCGCCATGTCGAGGCAGTTGCCCGCGACGTCGAACTTCCAGCCGTGATAGATGCAGCGGAGCCCGCCTTCCTCGTTGCGTCCGAGGAAGAGCGAAGCGCAGCGGTGCGGGCAGCGATGGTCCATCACGCCGACCCGACCTGCGCTGTCGCGAAATGCGATCAGTTTTTCGCCGAGCAGCATCAGCCGAACCGGCGCGCCGTCGCGCGCGAGTTCCGATGACTGTGCGGCGGGAATCCAGTACTGCCGCATCAGCTCACCCATGACGGTACCGGCGCCGACTTGGGTGAGTTCCCTTCCTTCCGTTGCGGTCGTCATCCTACCCTCCCTCTGCGGCTATGGCGCGGCTCAATAGACACCATGTTATCACGGACTGCGGTCGTTGGGTGCCGTCAAGGAGCCGGACTGCAATCGAGGCCGCACTCTAGTCGGCCCTGATGTTGGCGGTCTGGATCACTTTGCCCCATTTCTCGGTTTCCTCGGCGATATGCTTTGCGAAGTCGGATGGCGAACCAATGAATACCGCGGCACCGAGGTCGGCAAGTCGCGCCTTCAGTTTCGGATGGGCTAGGCCCGCATTGATCTCCCGGTTGAGTCTCTCGATAATTTCGACGGGCGTCTTCCTGGGTGCGCCCACGCCGAACCAGCCGCTTGCCTCGTAACCCGACACGAATTCTCCCACCGTCGGGAGATTGGGCAGGACTTCCGAGCGGACAGCCGTGGTTACGGCCAGCGCGCGAAGTTGGCCGCCTCTGACGTACTCGATCGACGAGGACAGCGGACTAAACATCACCTGCACCTGCCCGGCGAGCAGATCGGTCAGAGCGGGCGGCGAACCGCGATAGGGCACGTGTACCATGTCGACGCCGGCCATGATCTTGAACAACTCGCCGGCCATATGAGGCCCGGTACCGTTGCCGGGCGACGCCATGTTGAGCTTGCCTGGATTGGCCTTGGCATAAGCGATGAATTCCGGGACCGTCTTCGCCGGAAACGATGGATGCACCTCCATGCCGTAGTTTTCGTGGCTGATGCTCGCAACCGGCGCGATGTCACGGATGAAATCGTATTTTAGCTTTTGGTAGAGCGTCGCGTTGACCGCATTCGATATGTTGATCAACAGGAGCGTATGGCCATCCGCCGCCGCCTCCACCACGACCTCGGTGGCGATATTGCCGCCGGCACCCGGCCGGTTCTCGATGATGAACTGCTGACCGAGCCGTTCGGACAGCCATTGCGCCACGAGGCGCGCCGCGATGTCGGGCGCGCCGCCAGCGGCGAAACCGACGACAATACGCACGGGCCGCGCCGGATAGGTTTGCGCGTTTGCGATGCGCGAGACGGTTAGAAGGCCGGCTGCCACCGTCGCTAACTGCAGGAACTGGCGGCGCGCGAGTTTCATCGCAGTCGCTTCCTAAGATGCCGGGTCAGCGTTGGAGACAGCGTAGCGTCTTTGGGAATTGGCCGATAGAGCGCTAGCGAACTTGGTCTGCCTTTGGGCGTTGCGGCGGCGGGCCCGCGAATGGCACGAGCAAAAGTCCGAGCAGCGCCGCAAGGGCGAGCAGCGCCCAGGCTTCGTTGGTGCTGAGCGCAAATGCCGCCTTCTCGACCATCGGACGAACATAGGCCTCGGCTGCCGCGTCCGAGATACCGGGAGGCCGGTGCGTGAACAACGTTAGATCAAGCCCGATCGCCTGCGCAGCCGTGATGTCGCCCGCGATCAGCCGGTCGCGCAGGGCTTCAGCGTGCCCGCCGGTGCGTCCATAGAGAATGGTATCGATCAATGCGATGCCGATTGCGCCGCCGAGGTTCCGCATCAGGTTGAACAGGCCGCTGGCGTCCGGCACTTCCGCCTCGGGCAGCGCGCCGAGCGCCAGTCGCGTCGGCGGCAGCAGGCAGAACATGATCGCGACGCCGCGGAGCACTTGCGGCCAGAACATCTCGTCGAAATCGGCGGTGCGGCTCTGCAGGGCGCTACAGCCCAGGCCAAACGCAAACAGGGCAAACCCCACGGCCGATAGCCGGCGCGGATCGAACCTGCTCTCCAGCGCGCCCGCGATCGGCGCGGTCACCAGTTGCGCGACGCCGGTGACGACATAGGCGAGGAACACCGGCATCAGATAGACCGAGCCGAACAACCCGACGCCGAAACAAAAACTCAAGGCGCAGCCGATCGCAAACGAGCGGTTTTTCAATGTCGACAGCTCGACCACGGGATGTTTTGCCTTCAATGTCCTGGCGGCAAACAGCGTTGCGGCGGCGGCATTCAGCAAGAACAGGGCGGCGCAGAGCGGAGACAGCCAGCCGTCGTGCGGGGCTTGCTTCAGGCCGATCTCCACGCTCGCCAGCGCAATCGCCATCAGGGCGAGAGATATTCCATCGAGCGTGGCCAGATCGGCGAAGCGAGGTTTCGCGCCGGGCAGCAGCAATGGCGTGGCGGCTGCCGCAATGATGCCTGGCGCGACGTTGATCAGAAACAGCCAATGCCAGGAATAGGTTTCGGTGATCCAGCCGCCGACCACCGGTCCGACGGTTGGCGCCAGCACGGCCATGACGCCGGCCATGGTGGTGGCAATGGGATGCAAGCGGAGCGGAAACAGCAGGAAGACCGCGGAGAACACCGCCGGGATCAGCGTGCCTCCCGCAAAGCCCTGCAGCACGCGGAAGCCGACCAGGGTGACAAAATTGCCGCTGAAGGCGCAGCCAACGGAGGCGAGGGTGAAAAGGCCGATCGCAGCCACGAATAGCCAGCGCAGCGTCAGCACGCGTGTCAGCCAGCCGGTCAGCGGAATGGCTGTTATCTCGGCAATCAGATAGGCGGTTTGAATCCAGCTCATCGCATCCCGCGAAATCGCCAGCGCGTCCTGGATCCTTGGCAGCGAGGTCGCCACCACTTGAATGTCGAGGATCGCCATGAACATCCCAAGGCACATCAGGATGAAGCCAGCCCATGTTGCCGGGCGAACCTCACCCGGCGCGTCGGCGGGCTTGCTCATCGAACGCCAAGCGTCGTCTTACGCGACGAGGCGACGACGAGAGCCCGGTTTTCAGCAGGGATGCGGATGGCGAGAACCACAGCATTGAGGATGGTGAAGAGGATAGCCAGCAAAGGAAGATGGAGGGCCAACGGAAGTACCGCGATCTCGCCGGCAACCACGGCATAGTTGGGATGCGGCAGGAACCGATACGGTCCCGCCGACACCAAAGGCTGATCCGGCAGAACAATGATCCGCGTTGTCCAGCGCCGGCCAAGCGTCCACATCACCCAGAAGCGAAGACCCTGCAGGATGAGATAGAACAGCAAGAAAGCGATGTTCACCGGCTGATCGTGTCCCAGGACCCACAGCGATATCAGCCATGCCGCGTGCACCGCCACGATCAGCGGATAATGCCTGCGAGCGACCTCGACGGCACCACAGGCCATGAGCTTGCTTGTGGTGTGGCTGGAAATCAAAAGCTCCGCGGCACGCTGCAGCGTGACGATGCCGAGAATGAGTTCAGCAGAAGTCACGCAGCATGCCGCAGCGCGACGCAGCTTGCGGTGAAGCCGGGTCCGAGCGCCGTCAATAGTGACCGCGCCGGCAGTCCCTTGGCGCGGATTTTTTCCAATACGAAGAGCACGGTGGGTGAGGACATGTTGCCGTAATCGGCGATCACTTCCCGTTCGCAGTCGAGCGTGCCCTGGTCGAGCGCAAGCGCTGACTCCAGCGCAACGATCACTTTGGCGCCGCCGGGATGGCAGACAAACCGGTCGATGTCCGTCATCGAGAGCTGCATGTTCGTGAGAATCTGCACCACGGCCGGGTTGAGATGCGCGGTGACGAAATCGGGGATGGTACGGCGAAAGATAACGCCAAAGCCTTCCGGATCGACGCTCCAGCCCATGACGCCGAGCGTATCGGGCCAGAGGTGTTCGCCGGCATTCTCGATCCGCGTCGCCCCGCCGTCGCCGGCGCGCAAGATCACGGCCGCGGCGCCGTCGCCGAACAGGCTGATGGCAACGATGTTGGCCTTGGTGAGTTCGTCGTGACGAACTGCAAGCGAGCAAAGCTCGATCGTCACCAGCAGCACGTTGGTACCTGGCCGCGCCTGCGCAAGCCGCGACCGGCGCAGCCGAGACCGAAGACCGGCACCCGCATCACGTCGGACCGGAAACCCATTCGGCGGGCGACGCGCGCCTCCAGGCTCGGCGTTGCGATCCCGGTGGAGGCGACGGTGACGATGGTGTCGATATCGCGGCCAGTGAGGTCAGCGTCGGCCAGTGCCTTTTCGGCGACCTCGACAAACAGCGCCTCGGCGCCTTCGAGAAAAGCCTCGGTGCGTTCCGGCCAGGTTCGCGGTTCGAGATACCAGTCGAATGGTTTTACGGCATGACGCTTGATGATTCCGGTGTTCGAAAAAATGCTGGCGAATCGCTCGAATTCGGGAAAGCGGCTGCCGAATCCATCCCATGCCGCGGCCAGGACATCCTTCTGCAAAAACACGTGGGGAGGGACCGATGTCGCCAGAGAGACCAGGGCAGCCGTGGGCATTGCGAGGACTCTCTCCTGTCGCTCCAGTTACATAAGAGAACATCAGCAGGGACCGTTTATTTCGATGGCCGGCGAAAAACATCGGGCCAAATGGGTCACTAAAATGTGAGACTTGCGCGCCGCACTCCCGTCTACGCCGTCGCCTCGGATTGAATTGCGAACAAGCCGCTCTCGCCCCTCGTTCAAGTTCGTGAGTACGTTGTAATTCGGAATTCGCGCGAGGTGTCGAAGAGGTACATCCGCCCTTCAACGAGCGAACCAGGCTATTTTCCGCGGCCAGTGCCGGAGTCCCGGCTGTCCTGGAAGGACGGATTGGGCAGAACGCCCTTGTAGGCGTGGGCTTTCGTTGCAGAACCCGTCGTCGTGCCGGGTGTCTTGTTGGACTTGCTGGCGTCGGTTGCAGCCTTATTCTCACGCGACGCGCCGGGAGCCGGCTGCGTCTGGGACGATGCGATCGCCGTCGCTCCGACCAATGCGGCGATCACGATGGCTGAGATAGCGAGCTTGGAACGCATGGCAATCTCCTCA